>OFFF01001532.1_pt1 | contig 14567 bp, 17 predicted proteins | sample 1521301 | NCBI WGS metagenome assembly OFFF01 (sample SAMEA3504101, study PRJEB24116) | mouse gut metagenome | biome: mouse gut; feature: mouse-associated habitat; material: faeces | place: Denmark | collected 2011
ATACAGTAATGGGGCCGGAATCCGGCCTCTTGCCGTAAGGCAGCTTTCAATAGGCGGATTCGTTACTGTAAACGCCATGGGTGTGAACGGTAACGTCCGGAGCGCCCGGAGGATGTGGACGGGGCAAAAAGGGGCAAAATGATATGAAGGGAAATGAAATAAAATTTTGGGAAATCGTAACGGAAGCGGTAACGGCGGTATTGGCGCTGCTGTTTTTGGGACTGCAGGTTTATTACGCATATGTATATGAAACCAGCGCGGTGACAATGCTGTATCATTTGCTCCCTCCGCTTTTATTGTATGCAGGCATGACGGCTCTGCAGATATTTCCGGAACTCTTAAACGGAGCCGGCAGCGAGCCGTTAAAAGGGAACGTACGCGTTTATGCGGTTCGTATGGTGCGAAACAGCAAGCTGCTTGTTATCTTAGGCATATGGATCCCGTCTGCGGCGGACGCGTTTGGCGTCCAGTTAAACGCGGCATACAGTTTGGTTTTATTTTGCGGCATATTGGCCAATATCGGTTACTATATCTATCAGATATACAAACATAACAGGAAGTCATAAAGACGGAGGATAAAAGACATGGGAAATTTTGGTAAGAAGGTCATTTTGGCTATTCCGTTTGCCGTTTTTGGCGCAGACGGGATAATAAAGCATTATGTGGAAAAGAAAGAAGAGTTTGACGTTCCAAGGGAAGCGTTTAGCGGCAGGCTTTTGCTGCGCAGGCATTACAACCGGGGAGCGGCATTTGGCATAGGAGCGGGAAAACCCGCGTTTGTAACGGCTGTACAGGGCGTACTGCTCTCTGTGTCGGCAGCCTGCTTTGCGGCGCTGCTTCCGAAAAGGGGCAGGATTGGGCTAAAGGCTGCCCTCGGGCTGATTCTTGGTGGAGGAGCCAGTAATTTTTATGACCGCCTGAAACGGAAACACGTGGTAGACTATGTAAGCATTCCGGCCAGATGGAATTTTGCGCGCCGGATTGTATTTAATCTGTCGGACGTATGTATCCTGTGCGGCAGCCTGCTTCTGGCAGTTTTTGGCAGAAAAGGCAAATAAAAAACAGGGCGGAAAGCCGTTTTGTCAGCTTTCCGCCCGCTTTTTCGTTGTGTGTATCCTGCATAACAGTTGCCCGGAGTATAGCTTGTTTCCGAAACAGCTGCTGTCCCAACAGGCTATTATGCTTAATCATTTTCCTGTTCCACCATCTTTATCCATAAATACTAGAACTATAAAACATTATGAAAAAGGTACGTTGAAAAGTAGCTGATTAATAGGTAGTAAAATTATTTTACTACGGTTACATTGGTAGCTTGAGGACCTTTTGCCCCATCCACTACTTCAAATTCAACGGAAGCGCCTTCATCTAATGATTTGAAGCCGTCCATGTTGAGTCCGGAGTAATGAACGAATACGTCGTTGCCGCTTTCATCAGAGATGAAGCCATAGCCTTTCTGGTTATTAAACCATTTTACTGTACCTTTGTTCATGTCTGTACCTCCAAAAAAATTTAAAAATTATGCTTCTTTGCACATGGCGCAAGTATAGCATATGTCTTTTGAAAAGTAAAGCAAAAGTTTAAAGTTCCTCGTAAGATATGGAATGTTTTGTCAGAAATTTTTGCACAAGCCGATCCCATTCGTGTTCTAAAGTGCGTTCGGCGGAGAAAATGGCATAGGAAATGCCGGTTGTCAGGGTAAGCTGCCCGTTTTGGTACGTCAGGTTTATATAGAATCCTTTGATATCGCTTAAAGTGAAGCTGCTTTCGGAACGGGAAAGGACGTTTGCCGTATTTGCAGGCGAGAGCGTCAGGACAAATTTAAAAGAAACCGGCGTGCGCCTGCCGCGGATCAGCTGGTAGCAGGTGGGGCGCAGCATGGCATAGGGGAGGATATCCTGTCCGCACAGGCCGGATTCTTCCAGTTCTTCTTTGGAATAATAGGAAGGGTGGATGCGCCCGTCTATGGTAAAAGCGGCGTCTTTGGTGACGGAAGCTTCCGGCAGCAGGAAATGATCAAAGGTATCGCTGCATAAAAGCTGGTTCATAAATGTTTTGACATCGGTAAGCTGTAATGCGATCAAATAGAACACCTCAATTATAAAAAATTTGAATTATATGTGTATTTTAACATAAGATATGGGAAAAGTCCAAAAAGTATAGTAAAATAAGCGGATAGGCAGCGTTGAGTGTCAGCGGGAAAACGGAGGATATTGTGGAGAATAGAAAAAACAGAAAACGGACAGCGCTTTTTTTCGTTTTGGGATGTATATGGATGCTGCAGGGATGCGCATTAAAAGAACAGTTTGGGGATTTGCTTACTGAGGCGCTAAAGCAGGATGAAACAAAGTTAAAGCAGGACGAGGAGGATACGGGGGAGTTTGTGCAGCCGCAAAAACCAGAGGATACGGAACAGGCAAAGCCTGTCACTATAAGCGGCGAAACAGAAGCTGCGCCCCAATTAGAGGCAGAAGACGGGGAATATGCGGCTTATTATGCTTACCGGACACTGGATGATAAGATTAAACCGGTGTACCAGACGGTGCTGCGTACGATTTTGGAACACGGGGAGAAAGCAGAGCTTCCGACGACGGATGTGGACGTACTGGAAGAGGCGTATAAGGCAGTCTGTGCGGACAATGGCGGTCTGTTTTGGATGTCCGGCTATGTATATACGCAGTATACCAGGGGCGGCGAACTGATAGGTATGGATTTTACGCCGAAATATACGATGGATTATGAGGAGCGGGAACGTATCCAACAGCAGATTGACGCGTCGGCGCAGGAACTTTTGGCGGGAATTTCCATTACGGATTCGGACTATGAAAAGGCAAAGTATGTATTTGAGATACTGGTGCAGAATGTGGATTATGACGCTTCTTCGGAAAATAACCAGAATATTATCAGTACGTTTTTGAACCGCGCTACCGTCTGCCAGGGGTATGCGTGCGGGACGCAGTATTTGCTTCGTCTGTTGGGGATTGAAAGCGCGATTGTGAACGGGAACGCCAATGGGGAATCGCATGCGTGGAATCTGGTGAAGCTGGACGGGGAGTATTATTATATGGACACGACTTGGGGAAATTCCAGATATCTTGACAGCTCTGAGGAGATGGAGAAATATGTGAATTATAATTACCTTGCAGTTACGTCGGAGGAAATTTCCAGGACGCACCGGTTTGAAAACAGTTTTTTACTTCCGGAATGCAATAGTGTGCAGAATAGTTATTTTATCCGGGAAAACCGCTATTTTGAGCAGTGGGATCCGCAGGCAGTCGGGGCGCTTTTGACGGATACCTGGAGCAGTGGGGGAGGCAGCATGGCGGTGAAATTTGCAAATGGGGAACTGTTCCGGCAGGCGTTGGAGTATTTTATCATGGAACAGCATATTGCGGAGTATTGTGAGAATATTTCTTCGGTTTATTATTTGGAGGATGCTCAGTTGTATGTGCTGACGTTTCATTTGTAAGGAAGATAAGGGGGCGGGGAAGCAGGCGGCGCCTTCTGTCCGCCTGTTTTTATGTGGATAAATGATGATATGGCGGTTCGCGGCATAGTTTGAGCATTCCGGCATCTTCCGGGGAGTCTCCTGCGGCGGCGGCTTCACGGGGGGAGATGTTCAGCCAGCTGCAGACGGTACGTACGCCGGCTGCTTTGTCTGCTTTTGCGGAAAGGATTTGCAGGCAGTTTTGTTCGGTAAAGTAACGTATGTTTGGGCTGCGCAGCCACGGTATGGTTTGTTCCAGGGCCTGTATTTCTTCTGGGCGCCAGGGATTGTGCCGGGCGCGGTGAAGGGTGATTTTGTAGGGCCTGCCCTGGTGGGCGTATGTTAAGGTGCAGAAGTGAAGGTTTTGTTCCAGGGCGGAAAGTTTGGAAAGGTCTGTTTGATCCAGGTAGTAATAGAGTTCCCGGTTTTGGGTGTTTTGGACGATATGCGCTCCGCCGGCAAAAATTCCGCCGGAAAATAAATCCCATACCGGGCGGCACCGTTTGCAGGCTTCCCGCAGGGGGAGCGTGGTGGCGAAATACAGGGGGATGTTTTCTAAGGAAAGGGCTTTGATGCCGGCCAGTATGTTTTTTGGGATTTGGGCCGGCCTGCCCGGTTTTTGCTGCACAAGCAGGGTTCCTTCGATGTCGAGGAAGACGGCTTTGGGGCGGCGCGGAATGCGGAACAGCGGATATGGGCCGAATAAGATTCGGTTCAGGAAGTTGTCTCGTCCGCCGTAGGCTAAGTAGCAGGAGCAGAGCCTGCGGCTGCATGACGGCTCCGGGAGCGGGACGGGGATGTCCGGGATTTTGGAGCGGGCAGGGAGCGGCGGGCTGATGTTGCAGGTGCGCGTGGAACCGTTTCCTTCCAGAAAGAGCCGTCCGGCGCATTGGGCTTTGTCGGAGGGGACGGGGGCAAGTTCGCGCAGGAAGTACGGATCGATTTGCAGGAAGGCGGATTGTTCTTCGTCTGTGTAGGGGCGGCCAAGGCCGTCCATTTTGTTGATCCAGAGGTAGATTTCTGCGGGGAGTATCCGGCGCAGCGTCTGTATCAGGTTTTTGTGTTTCGGGACGCCTACCGCTCCGGCGCAGAGGGATATGCCTGCGGCAAAAAGCCGTCTGCATTGATTGGCGAAGGCTTCGGCTGTGGTCATTTCGGGGTGGAAGGTGGCCCAGAGGCGAAGCTTTTTTTGGATGCCGCCGTGTTCGGTGAAGCGGGAGAGGGAAGACTCTAAGGGGAAGCTCAGGTTGGTCTGCGCGCCGACGGCGTCGATGTTTTGGCAGGCGCTTATGTGCGCAAGCCCTTCCCAGTACCAGGGGTGGATCAGGGCTTCGCCGTAGGGGGCGATAAGCAGCGCGCGGATGCCGGACGCGGCGGCTTGCCCGGGAAAGGATTGTAGGAAAGAGAACCACTGCGCGCGGTCTTGTTCCAGTTCTCTTGCGGAGGTGCGGCGTTTGGAAAACGGGCAGTAAGAGCAGCGGTAGTTACAGCTTTTTAGGCTGCCCCGGTATATGAGTGTGTTTCCGGTCATGGATGGCCTCCCATTCTTTCATTTTTTCCAGTATCGGTGCGGAGATAAGCTGCGGGCCCAAATAGTCGGACAGGCCGATGCCGTTTTCGGACAGGGTGAGAAATTCGTCTGCGTTTGCTTCCGTTTTGCGGGCGTATCCTTTTTGCAGCCATTCGGTAAGCAGCGGGAATTCCTGCCTGGCGTCTGTGCCGAAGTGTTTTTGGTAGCGGCCAAGCGGAAGGCCGGGAGCAAGGAACAGGTGGCGGATGATGTAGCGCCGTTTCTGTTCTTCTTCGGATAACAGGACGCCGTGTGTGACGGCGGAAAAATCTTCGGTATGCATAAAGGCGTTTAGCTGGCGCAGGCATTCGGGCGCGGTAACGGCGTATGGCGTGCAGAAATGCAGGTTTCCCAGGTAGCTGCGCCCGCCGCACCCAAGCGCAAGCGACGTGCCGAACCCGCATTCCGAAAAGGCACGCGGGCTGCCTGTCGGACGTGCTTTTACGAAACGGCGCATGGAATCCTGCCGGTAGCCTTCGCTTTTTAAGCAGGCGGAAGCCTCCAGGTACTGGCGGTAAGTTTCGTCCGGCTTTGGAAGGTCAGAGGATACGCCGGCCAGCCATGCCCCGCGGTGTAAGTACAGCGGGTATAAAAAGATTTCATCGGGAGCAAAGCGGACCGCTTCTTTTAGGGAAGCAAGCAGGCTTTCGGTGCTTTGTCCCGGGATCCCGTATATAAAGTCTGCGTTGATACAGGGGAACCGGCAGGATTTCAGGAGGTCGAGGGCTTTTCTTGCCGTTTTGGCGTCGTGCCGCCTTCCTAGGGTTTTTAACTCCCGATCCGAAAAACTCTGGATTCCCATGCTGATTCTTGTGACGCGCGCCTGCTGCAGGATTTGCAGTTTTTCCCGGGAAGTTTGGTTCGGCGCGGTTTCGATGGTAAGCGTTCGGCCTGTTTCGTATCGGAAGCAGGTTTCTAGCACAAGGAACATCCGCTTAAGCTGTTCTGCGGGCAGAAGCAGCGGCGTGCCGCCTCCGATGGTGATATCCGAAAATTCCGGCCGGATATCGGAGAATATCGCCCGGTACTGTTCGGCCTGACGCGTTACGGCGTCCAGGTAGAGCGCAAAGGCTTCCGTTGACTGGCCGGTGACCGAAAAGAGGTTGCAGTAGCCGCATTTGGACTGGCAGAACGGGATATGCAGATAAAGCCCGTGGTTTTTGCCGGACAAATAACGGGCGTAGTCCTGCAGGCGGATTGGTTCTAACGGGCGGTACGCCGTTTTATGCGGATAGCTGTACATATATTGGATGTAAGGATTCATAGGTTTACGCCTCTTTTTTACAGGAAAAAATGTTTGTAGGGGACGGTGTTGACAATGGGATGGTTGATGCCGTGGAACTGGCAGCCGTCCTCGCCGTAACAGGTTCCGTGATCGGAACAGCAGATGACAAACGTATCGCCCCGTTTTTCTTTCCAGCCTAAAAACAGGCGTCCAAGCTGTGCGTCCGTGTAGCGCAGGGCCGCCGCATGGCTTTCAATACTGTCATGGGAGGCGCCCTCCAGATAAAAATAATTGGGATAGTGGATGGCGTCGATGTTTAAGTAGAGGAAAATTTTTTCTGCCGGATTGGCTGTTTCCAGTTTCTTTAGCAGGAAATCCACCTGGTTTTTGGCGCTGTCTTTGACCGGGCAGGCAAAAGAGGGGTTCCAGTAGCTTTTGTTAAAATAGCCCGGGAATACGCTGCCAAGCTCGGAACGCTTGTCAAAAAAAGCCACGCCGCCGACGCACCAGGTGTCGTAGCCGTCGCGGGAAAGCCCTTCCATTATGGTGCTTCCCGAAAATCCGTATGCGTTGTCCGGGACTTTTTTTCCAAGCCCGACGGAGGACGGGAAAAAGAGCAGTTCCCGGTCGGCGACGGTTTTGGCGTCGTACCGGCAGGGCAGAAAGCCCGCGAACATGGCGTGATGGGACGGCCAGGTAAAATTCCCCGGAGCCTGGCATTTTTTCCAGGAGCCGTACCGGTTCAGCACCGGAGTCGTTCCCTGGGCTTCCTCCTTAGCAGCCACGTCATACCGCAGGGTATCCAGACAGACCAGCAGGATATCCATCTTCCCCACTACCTGATTCATATCCACGGAAGGCTGTCTCTGCCTCCTGGAGGAGGAAAAGAGCCGAAAAGGAACTTCACCTGCATTTTCCGCGGCCTTTCCCGGGCTGTTCAAGTATTCTGATTCTTCTGTTTTTGCTGATCCGATTAAGTTTTCTTGAATCTCCATGTTCTTCTCCATCGCTGCTTTCCTAGTTTAGATTAAAGTTCTATATCTGATTTTTATACATCCATTCCTTCATCATCTCCGCCTGATGTCGGTAAATCTTGTTTTTGTCAAAAATATCCTGGTAGATCAGATCCCCCTGGCCGTTCAGCTCAATGATTCTCGGCCGCAGGCTTCCCTTTTCCAGAAGAATATCAATCCCCGCGCTTCTCAGTCCCGGAAAACACTCTGCCGCCCGGATGCACAACTGCTCCACCTCATCCATTATATAGGACGGCAGGCCAAGCTCCTCCCCGCTCAATGGGTGGTTGTTCAAATGCAGATTGGTAATGGGGCCGGAAGAAAGACGGGCCAGAAGAAAATCCATCCGTCCGTCCTGGACGACTGCCCGCAGGTCGTAAGAAAACCCGTCATGCTCTGCTTTGGCATACCAACGCTCCGCCACACAGTCCAACTCCAGAAGCCGTCCGACCATGGAAAACACCTGATTTTTGTCCGTAAACTTCCGGAGACGTTTTGTATTTACCAAACGCCCTGTCACAGAATCCACCATCCCGCAGGTGTACAGGACCACCCTGCCGGAATGGGGCTGCCAGCGGAAAGCCGCCGCCCCTGCCGCTCCGGAACCGTAAACCGGTTTTAAGAAAACCTGAAAGACACGGTGCCGTTCCATAGCATCCAGAAGCTGCTCCACTCGATTCGCACCCGAAAGTCCGCAGCTATCCGGCATTTCGGCACGTTCTGCACCCGAAAGTCCGTAGCTGCCCGGCATTTCGGCACGTTCTGCTCCTGAAAGTCCCCCGTCCGCATATTCCACTGCCGTATCTGCCTCGGAAACAACGGCATGTTCCGATAGCATTTCCGCCCGGCCCATCCCTTCCAACTCTTCAGTCACCGGAATCCCGGCCATTGCAAGCGTCCGCTTACATCCCCTCTTATCCAGAAGGGCGCGGATCGCTTCCGGCCTGTTGAGAAATGCAATCTGATGCCTGGCCCCCAAATCCGCCAGCCATTGCAGTTTCCCTTCATAATCCCGGGTCAGGGCATTCAATTCATCCAGACGGCAGCTTTCCCACAGGGGCGGGTCAATTTTCAGAAACAGATTTTCCCATGAAGCTTCCTGCTCAAAGGGAAAATCCTTCCAGTCCAGCAGGCGGAAGACAATCCCTGCCGCCTGTGCGCCTTTTTCCAGATAGACGGTCCGCTTCGTCCCGGGACTGCCGAGAACAACTGCCTGTCTCATTCTGTCAGCATGGCGTTCATCCAGGTCTCGCCCCGATATGTTTCCGGCTCATTGCGCTCCGACGCATCGACCTTGATCGGAAGAGCCTGCAGCTTCTTCACCATGCCCTGTGACAGATAATGATAATGTACGTCCAGCTCTTCCAGGTTTGGACAGGAAGGAAGCTTTTCCAAAAGAAGGGCGCCGCCCTTGTCCGTCAGGGTGCCGTTTGAGAGGTCAAGCACTTTGAGCTGATTCATATATTTGCTGTCCAGCACCGCCTGGGTCAGTTCATCCTGAATCTCGCTGTCCTCAATACCCAGCCACGTAAGGTTCGGAAAATCAGATTTTTCCAGAAGTGTTCTGACTGTATCGGCATCGCCGTCAAATCCATAATATTCGACTCCGATGTACAGGACAAGCTTTTTCAGATTCGGCAGCTTGGCATTCTGGATTTCCTCGAAGACGGACACGGGAAGCCCGCCGCAGATGATGGTGAGGGCTTCCAGCTCCTGATGGCAGATCTCCCCCAGCTTTAAGTCAGTGCTTCCCTTGACCGTCAGCGCCTTTAAATGGGGCAGGGCCTGCCAGAGCCTGCCGTAATCGCCCTGGATGATCCAGGAAACCTCGCATTCCTCGTAGTCCATGTCCCCCACAAACAGGCTCTCGATGTGGGAAAACTCTTCCTTATGCTCCACCATCTGATCCAGGATAGGCTGGCAGCTGCCCTCCCAGGAATCGCCCCAGCATCCGATCACCAGATCCGTTACCTGGGAAAATTCCGGGTCGCTTAAGATATCCTCCACCATGGTCCCAGGTCCCTTGCCGTTTTCAGACTGCTCGTAATCATACACATATTTCTTGCTCCTGCCCATAAAAAAATCCTCCTTGTACCGATTTATAGGATGATTTTATTGTACCAAAATGAAATCATGGTGTAAAGCTTATATTCTCTTATGCAGCAGGCGTGTAAACAGTAACCACAGGTCACCCCCAAATTGACTTTCCTCTGAATTTGAGTAACAATGCATTGATATTATCATCTGTGTTGTGTATGATAAAGATAGGCAGGTAATCGGCTTAAATTTGATATTGCACACAGCCAGGCAAGAAAAGCAAAGGATCGGATATATGCTTGAAAAGTATCAAAGAGAGCTTTCGGATAAAGTAGGAGGGTTCAGTATGATTCTATATCATGGCAGTAATGTAATTGTTTCAAAACCGAAATTGATTGAACAGAATCGGTTTCTTGATTTTGGCTTTGGATTTTATACAACTACAAATAAGGCGCAGGCAATCGGCTTTGCCGGCAAGGTGACAAAACGCCGCAAGGACGGTGAAAAAGCTGTCAGCATTTATGAAATTGATGAAATTCGTGCCTTTGAGGAATGTTCGGTTTTGCATTTTGACAGTGCAAATGAAGCTTGGCTTGATTTTGTGTCGGAGAACCGTTCCGGTAATTATACAGGAAAATCCTACGATTTCATTTTCGGCCCCGTCGCAAATGATGATGTTTATACGACATTCACACTCTATTCTGCCGGTGTACTTACAAAAGAACAGACTTTGGAAGCGCTGAAAATCAAAAAGCTGTATAATCAGCTGGTACTTTCATCTGAAAAGGCGCTTTCCTATCTCAAATTTATCGGGACAGTCCCGCAGGAGGAATTATAATGGGAGAAGAAAAATTTGGTGCTGTTATGGGTGTTCTCGTACCGCAGGTTATCCGCTTGATTACAGAAAATTATTCGTATGATGAAATGACCGCCGCAAATGAATTTTATGGGTCTGATCTGTATGCCTTATTGGAGCAGGAGGACACGAAAATTTGGCATTTCAGCCCGCTTACACTTTTCAATATGTTTGATGAAGAAAAAAAAATGGGTAACTTTGAAATTCCGGAGGAGGCTTGATTATGAGTATTCAAGGCAATTTTATGATATTCTGTGCGGAACAGTACAAAATGGCAAAACACTTGACGGGCAAACAGCTTGCTGAGCTTTTCACCCGTTATCGGGTATGGGAGTATATCTACTCCTGCTATGAAGCCCTGCATACAACGGGTACGAACTATATCATAGAGGATATTGACCTGTATATCGAAGCACGCAAGCCCGCTATGACTTAAAGCAGAGGCAAATTAAAAGTAAGGAACTGCGCAAAAAGGCAAGTTATTTTTGCACAGTTCCTAAGCGGCAGAAAGACGGCGTTACAGACAATCTACCACATACATGGTAAGATCCAGTATAATTACTCAACTGAGTAGTTCCACTGGATCTTTGTATATTATGGTCGGCCATAAGACCGCCCGTACAGTCAAAATTTATTTGTCACCTTTTTCCCCTTCCGTGCATCTAATGAGTATAATAGCTATTATGAATCAAAACAATGACATGGAGACAGTACAAATGATTGAATGGATAAGGCAGGCACAGCAGGGAGATGCCGATGCATACGGCAAACTGATCGGAATTTACCAGGATTGTTTTTACCGGGTTGCGAGAAGCAGGCTGCACAATGACGAAGACGCGGCGGATGCCATTCAGGAAATGCTCCTGACAGGATGGGAAAAGTGCAGCACCCTGAAAGAGCTGAAATACTTTAAAACCTGGATGATTCGGATTCTGATCAACAAGTGCAATAACATACTGCGGAAAAACCGTCCGTTAGAAAGTCTGGATCATATTCCGGAACCCTGTGCGGAAAATATGGAGGACAACATCATGTTTCAGGCGATGATACAGGAGCTAAGCGAGAAAAACCGCATAGTTATGGCGTTATACTACGGCGACAGCTACACGATTCGGGAGATTTCCCAGATCCTTGAGATTTCAGAGGATGCGGTCAAGAACCGGCTTTCGAGAGGACGTAAGGAGGTATTGAAGTTTTTATGAATACAACAGAACAGAACCGTGACCAGAGGATACGTGATATTTACAAAAATGTACAGACACCGGACAGCGTGAAAGAACGGATCAACGAAACGCTGAACGCGATCAAACAGCAGGAAGGCAGTGCTGCAGCGCCGCAGATCAGGAAAAAGCATAAAAAGCCGCTGTCTTTTAGAAAGATAACTGCCATTGCCGCCGCCGCGGCCCTGGGTGTGGGCGGAACGGTATTTGCCGCGGAACGGATCTACCAGATGCATCTGAACCAGAACGGGAAATATCAGAGTGATATCGGCATTTCCACAGAACAGGCTCTGCCGGAGGAGGTCGAAGCGGTGGAAGTGAAAGCCGGTTATATTCCGGAAGGGTTTGCTCTCGACCCGGATAAAGATTATTATGTGAACGAGAGCGAAGACGCCGGTTATTATGTGCATGAGCCTGCGTTAATTGATGAAGCCGACCCGCTTTCTCTGCTCTATGTAACCGATGCAGAAACGATGACCATAGACGGACGTGAAGCCGTTTATCTCAGCATCAGCGAAAGCACCGACAAAGACTGGAGGGGCGACAAGCTGTTTGTCCTGTACGAGGAAATGGACCGGGTGCTTCCGATGGGCATCTGGGGACACGCAGATAAGGACGAGCTTATAAAAATGGCAGAAAATATAGAACTTACCCCCACAGGCAAGAAGACCGCTGTCAGCGGACTGCCCCTTTGGAGCGAGATCGTAAACAGCCCGGAAGGCAAAAAGGCTGCGGAGGAACCGGACGACAGCACTTATTTCAACGAGGCGAGCGAGGAACAGATGGCAAATGTACACCAGGTCGGCGACAGCTTCCAGGCCGAAAGCACCCTCAAAGATGGGGAATCAACGGTAATCCAGTTGGAAGCTTCCGTTAAAAATGTACAGGTGGCGGATGACCTTTCTCTGATCACAAACGAAGAGGCGATCTGGCCGGACACTTATGAATCCTGGAAAGAATTGGTCGGGCCCGACGGCAAGCTGCTCCCGGATACCCTGCTCTATCAGAGGCAGGGGGATGGCGTTGATTCCATGCCGGAGATTGTGCGGACGGAAGAAACGAAGGTGAAACTCGTATATGCTGAAGTGGAATACAAGAACACCGACAGCAAGGCATATCAGGATGTGTGGTACTTTGCGGATCTGATTCCGATCGTAAAGGAAGGCGATACCTATAAGATATTCGACCGCACAGATGAAACCTGTGATTATGTAGACAACAAGAATACCGGTGTAAGACATGAAATGTGCTATGCGGATGTTTCCGGCGGAGGCAGCGGACCGAAAAACTATATACCGGAGCTCCAGCCGGGAGAAAGCGTTACCATCCGCTTTGCATGGCTGGTCAACGAAGATGAGCTGGATAAGCTTTACCTGAATCTGAACGGGAATCTGGTATTTACGGAGAAGGGGCTGGAGATTGGGTTTGTTGATTTGAATTTATAATGGAAAGAGATTCAGATACAGAAAACCTGCCGCTGGCAGCTTTTCTGCATACGATGGTATTCAAAAACTCCGATAATCCTTATTTGGGATTGTCGGAGTTTTTTATGCGGATTTTTCAAGTGCAGACCGCGATTGTTTCTTTAAGCTAATGTTTCAGATCCATAACCTGTTCGGGAATTTCGGCTTGGCTCGCTTTATATGCCGCACGAACCTTCGCCCGCTTTACCTTCAGAGCTTCCGGCGTTGTCTCCGCTTCTGCGACGGTGATCCTGCGCTCTTGTAAAACAGCCCTGTCCCTTTGCACGGATTCATGAAGCGAAATCTCCTTTTTAGTATCATCCGGACTCTCTTTCGGCGTACCCTCCGCATGGACTTCCTTCTCGTCATTGTCCGTTTTTCCAATGCTTTCTGCGGAATTGACTTCATTCTCGTCATTGTCCGTTTTTTCAATGCTTTCTGCGGAATCTTCCATTCCAAGCTCCGCTTCTTTTGCTTCCTTGAGCGTCTTTTCTGCCTCGGCCTTCTCTGCTTCTGTGGGAAGCTGGGCATATCTGCCGCTCTTTACAAATTCCCCAAGGGTCTCTTCCAAAGCCCTGCTTTTCATTAGTTCCTGCCACATGATCCCGAGTTTCGCGCCTTCCGGTATGGCAGGATTATTTTTCACATTGTTCACGGTGCTCAAAGAAGCTGCCGTATGATTCATTTTCACACGCTGGACGTCTTCCTTTGTCCTGCATCTCTTTAGCTCCTCCTCATAGCTTTTCTGCTCTTCTTCGATGGACTTTGCCTTCTGATATGTCTGGGGATCATGCTTCTGCAGATAATCCATTTCCTCCTGCGTTAACTTCTTGCCGGTTGCCAGCTTCGTCCGGATCTGCGCGGAAAGCTTGGATGATCCGTCTGCCTGGGACTTCCGGATCTCTTCCGCCTGACGCGCAATGGAATCACTTATTTTTGTACTTCCGTCAGCAGTGAAATCGCTGTTCGCTTTCTTTCGTTTCCACTTCATCTGCATTTCCATATTTTTTGTATAGTTACCGATTGACTGCATCACAGAAAAATCCAAAACAAACACCTCCTCTATACATTCCGTTCTTTTCTGTTATCATTATATTGCATCCCCGGGAGTAATGCAATACTTGAAATGGGGCGGTATCTTTACCATTTCCGCCGGGCTGTTCGGTATTCCTGGGGCGGCATGGAAAACCGTTCGATGAAAAGCTTCCGGAAATGGCTGACATTGGAATATCCGACCTGTTCGGAGATCTCACTCACGGGTTTTCGACAGTTTCAAGTATGAAAAATTGTTCTAAAGCCTTATTGTAGGCGTATTTTTTTGTCAAATTTTTCTTATTTTTATGTTGTATGTGCTGTATGTTTGTGATATAATGTTTTTGAGGTGATGTTCTTATGAAGCTTTACTTTGATAAACGTCTCAAGGATCCTACCTATTACGCACAGCAGGGAATCCGAAATGGGAAAAAAACTACCACTCGAAATGTCAAAAACTTCGGGAAGCATTCTGAACTTCTCAAAATAACAGACGATCCGGAAGCATATGTCAGAGAAGAAATCAGAAAAATGAATGAAGAGTACCGCGTTGGTAAAGTCACTTTTAATCTGACTGCCGATTTTAACGAAAAGGTGAAATCTACAGAGCTTGAAGCCTCTTCCTCCAACTGGGTCAACATCGGATATTTCTTTCTTCAGAATATTA
>OFFF01001534.1_pt1 | contig 14529 bp, 11 predicted proteins | sample 1521301 | NCBI WGS metagenome assembly OFFF01 (sample SAMEA3504101, study PRJEB24116) | mouse gut metagenome | biome: mouse gut; feature: mouse-associated habitat; material: faeces | place: Denmark | collected 2011
TTGTTTCCTGGTATGACAATGAGAACAGCTACACCTCTCAGATGGTTCGTACCATCAAGTATTTCAGCGAGCTTGGCTAAGTGTGGGAAGAAGTTCTAAGGCCGCATAGTACACTGCCTAAGAACTTCTAGGCTCGCAAAGTGAATACGATTCACTTGCGAACAAGTTCGCCGGCGGCCATCTCACAGTGTGATAGGTGCATTCACACGGAAGAATGCCCAGGCGAATCCTATTCGCTTAGGCATTCTTCCAGATTTGCACCGATTTAACGACCTATAGGGGTCCGGTCTTAAGGACCGGGCCCTGTTTCAATTTATGATGTAATATAATGTAAAATGGAGGTACTGGAAAAAATGGGCTTGAACAAGAAATCCGTTGATGACATCAATGCAAAGGGAAAGAGAGTTCTGGTTAGATGTGACTTTAACGTTCCTTTGAAGAACGGCGAAATTACAGATGAGACACGTATCGTGGCAGCTCTGCCTACAATCAAGAAGCTGATTGACGACGGCGGCAAGGTAATCCTCTGCTCCCATCTGGGCAAGGTGAAGGAAGGCCCCAACGAGAAGGAGTCTCTGGCGCCTGTGGCCAAGAGACTGTCCGAGAAGCTGGGCAAGGAAGTGGTGTTCGTGGCTGACTACAACGTGACCGGCGAAGCGGCTACCAAGGCGGTGGAAGCTATGAAAGAGGGAGATGTGGTGCTGCTCCAGAACACCCGTTTCCGCGGCAAGGAAGAGACCAAGAACGGTGAGGAGTTCAGCAAAGAGCTGGCTGACCTGGCTGATTTGTACGTATGCGATGCCTTCGGTTCCTCCCACAGGGCCCATGCGTCCGTTGAGGGCGTCACCAAGTGCATCACCGCAAAGGGCGGCGAGAACGCGGTAGGCTATCTGATGCAGAAGGAAATCAATTTCCTGGGCAACGCGGTGGAGAATCCCGTAAGGCCTTTCGTTGCTATCCTGGGCGGCGCTAAGGTGGCGGATAAGCTGAACGTCATCTCCAACCTGCTTGAGAAGTGCGATACCCTGATCATCGGCGGCGGCATGGCTTACACCTTCCTGAAGGCAAAGGGCTATGAAATCGGAAACTCTCTGGTGGACAATGAGAAGATTGACTACTGTAAGGAAATGATGGAGAAGGCCGAGAAGCTGGGCAAGAAGCTGCTGCTTCCCGTGGACTCTGTCACCGTAGCCGGATTCCCCAATCCCATTGATGCTCCCGTGGAAGTGGAGAACTACGATGTGGAGAACATGCCCGCGGACAGAGAGGGCTGCGATATCGGGCCTAAGACCGCGGCTATGTACGCGGACGCTGTGAAGAGCGCGAAGACCGTGGTATGGAACGGGCCTATGGGCGTGTTCGAGAATCCTACCCTGGCAGCCGGCACCATCGCAGTGGCCAAGTCCCTGGCCGAGACCGATGCTACCACCATCATCGGCGGCGGCGATTCCGCGGCGGCTGTGAACCAGCTGGGATTCGGCGACAAGATGAGCCACATCTCCACCGGCGGCGGAGCTTCCCTGGAGTTCCTCGAGGGCAAAGTCCTTCCCGGGGTCGCGGCAGCGGATGATAAATAAAGAATCTTTTACAATCAACGAAATGTTGGAAATGCAGAAGAAACTGTAGGAGAATTATAAAGACCGATGGGAACCAATCAATCCGGAGACAGGGAAGAACAAGCTGCTGTGGATGATTGGGGAAACCGGTGAAGTCATTGATATCATAAAGAAGAACGGGGCTTATAAGGCCATCGAGGACACAGAGCTTCGGAAAAGCCTTGTGGAGGAGATGGCTGATGTCCTCATGTATTATGGCGACGTCATGTTGTGCTACGGCATAAGTCCGGGGGAACTGCGGCAGGCTTATATCGAAAAGTTCGAAAGGAACATGACGCACTGGTAAAATCAATTAAAATCATACAGAAAACAGAGGTATATGAATCATGGCAAGAAAGAAGATTATTGCCGGCAACTGGAAGATGAACATGACTCCCAGTGAGGCTGTGAAGCTGTGTGCCGACCTGAAGGATTTGGTAAAAAGCGACAGCGTGGACGTAGTCTACTGTGTTCCCGCAATCGACATCGTGCCTGTAGTGGAGGCTGTAAAAGGGACTAACGTAGCTGTGGGCGCCGAGAATATGTACTTTGAGGAAAAGGGCGCTTACACAGGCGAGATTTCCGCGGCTATGCTGAAAGACGCCGGCGTACAGTATGTCATCATCGGACATTCCGAGAGAAGGGATTACTTCAAGGAGGACGACGCGCTGCTGAACAAGAAGGTGAAGAAGGCCATCGAAGCAGGACTGACCCCGATTCTGTGCTGCGGCGAGACCCTGGAGCAGCGTGAGATGGGCGTGACCATGGACTGGATTCGTCTCCAGATCAAGTCCGACCTGGTGGACGTGACCGCAGATCAGGTGAAGGAGATGGTCATTGCCTACGAGCCTATCTGGGCCATCGGCACAGGCAAGACCGCAACCACCGAGCAGGCTCAGGAAGTCTGCAAGGGCATCCGTGACTGCATCGCCGAGATGTACGACGATGCTACCGCTGCCGCAGTGCGCATCCAGTATGGCGGTTCCGTGAACGCCGGAAACGCGGCAGAACTGTTCGCGCAGCCGGACATCGACGGCGGCCTGGTGGGCGGCGCGTCCCTGAAAGCTGATTTCGGAAAAATCGTGAACTATTGATTTTTTTCCGTATAAACAGGCAAGAATCATAAACAAGCGATTGCTTGTACCTTCAAATAGGACGGGACATAGGAAAGGATTTCGCTATGTTCCGTCCTTTGTCTCTCTGAAAATCGCGGTCACATATGATATGCCGAGATATGAAAAACTTAATTACATGATTTTTGTGATAGCAGCGATTTATATCCTTATGAGTCCGTTAAAACAAATATCAGTGCTTTGCGCGATATTATTGTCAGGGTTCATAAAAGAAAGCACTATTTTAAAGTATTCCATAATGAGATGATTACTTCAGAGTACAAAGAGACGGCACTATATTGTTGCTGGATTTTAAAATTGCGGCCTTTTTGGATAGATGAAAGTAATAGGAGTTCGGAAAGGATTAACGAAAAATTCGCTTTGCACTTATATGTTTCGCTCTTGAAGAAGTACAATGAGGATTTTTCGGAAGAAGATGGAAGAAATAGGCTACATATCAGGGAATTGCTGTATTCATTTCGGTTTAGGGATATTACGAAAGAATCAATGATATTGATGCTGGAGCCGTATTGTTACGAGTATTTGAAAAAGAAAGATGCAATATTCTAATCCGTAGTCATGAGGGTGGAAAAACTGAATTAAAAAATTTTTAAAAATTTTGAAAAAAACTGTTGCATTTTTTACCAGCACCTGTTATAATACTAATTGTGTTACGGGGTGTGGCTCAGCTTGGTTAGAGCGCCGTCTTAGGGAGGCGGAGGTCGCGAGTTCGAATCCCGCCACTCCGATACAGGAAAGCACCGATTATATCGGTGCTTTTGTCATATATTGAATTTTGTACGGTGAACATTTTTGCGCAGCAGCCATCCTGGCAAGGGGCCTAATGGGTTTTTGTCAGGTGAGGGAACAGAGAGAGGGAAGCGATGTCGGCTAATAGGACATGGGATAAAGAGACAAAAGGGGAATCCGAAAAATCGGTCCGGAAGAAACCGCAGAAAGACGCTGGAAGGGAGACCCAGAAGAAACCGAAGAAAGATTCTGGAGGAGAGAACCGGAAGAAACCGGAGAAAGGCCCTGGAGGAGAGAACCGGAAGAACCCCGGGAAAGACTCCGCAAGGGAGAATTGGAAGAAACCGGAGAAGGGCCCTGCAAGGAAGAACCAGATAGAATTTGGAAAATCAGGAGAGAGAGTCCCCCGGAAAGGCACGGAGAGAAGCGCCGAAGCGGAAGGCCGAAAAGGCTCCGGAAGAGATGCCGGAAATCATACAGGCCCAGGCAGGGAAAGAGCTACAGGGCGGGAGACCGGCGGGGAAGGAAAGCAGCGTCCGTGCCCGGTGGCCTCCAAATGCGGCAGCTGCCAATGGATTAACAAAAGCTATGACGAGCAGCTGCAGGCCAAGGCTGCCAGGTTCCGCAGGCTGATGGAACCCTATGGCAAGCCGGAGCCCATCATCGCCATGGAGCAGCCCGCCCATTACCGCTGCAAAGTGCACGCGGTGTTCGGGGAGGACAGGAAGCGCGGCATCATCTCCGGCACTTATGAGGAGAAGAGCCACCGGATTGTCCCCATAGACAGCTGCCTGATTGAGAACCAGAAAGCGGACGAAATCATCGTGTCCATAAGGGGCCTCCTGAGGTCTTTCAAGATTCGGCCTTATAATGAGGACACGGGCTTTGGGCTGCTGCGCCATGTGCTGATCCGGGTGGGCCATGCCACAGGGCAGATCATGGTGGTGCTGGTGCTGGGATATCCCGTGCTGCCCTCCAAAAAGAATTTCGTGAAAGCGCTGCTGCAGCTCCACCCGGAAATCACCACCATAGTGATCAATGTCAACGGCCGCGACACCAGCATGGTGCTGGGAGAGAAAGAAGAGGTCATATACGGCAAGGGGTACATTGAGGATGAACTCTGCGGCATGACCTTCCGGATTTCTGCAAAGTCCTTCTATCAGGTCAATCCCGTCCAGACCCGGAAACTGTACGAGAAGGCCATGGAGTACGCCTGCCTGACAGGGAAAGAGACCGTTCTGGACGCCTACTGCGGCACGGGCACCATCGGTATGCTTGCCGCCAGACAGGCCGCCAGGGTGCTGGGGGTGGAGCTGAACAAAGAGGCGGTCCGGGACGCCATCAGCAACGCGAAGCAGAACCAGGTCTCCAACATCCGCTTTTACCAGGGGGACGCGGGCGTATTTCTGTTGCAGATGGCTGAAAACGGGGAGAAGCTGGATGTACTGCTGATGGACCCGCCCAGAAGCGGCAGCAGCGAAGCATTCCTGAAAGCGGTGGCGAAGATCAGGCCCAGGCGCATCGTCTATGTCTCCTGCAATCCGGAAACTCTGGTGCAGGACTTGAAGTTCCTGGTAAAGAACGGATATACGACGGAAAAAAGTGCGGCAGTAGACATGTTTCCGTATACAGAAGGAATAGAAGCGGTGGTTTCGCTGTCCTTAGCATAATGATGGAGCGCAATCCAAATGATGAGGGACGATCATAAGGAATTGTCTACAAATAACTGATGCAAGTTTATAGCCGTTTTCGTTGTATTTCTGGGCTTTCTCCTAAACAAGTTGCATCAGTTATTTTCCGACAATTCCTAAGGTCATAGGAAGAGGGGGAGAAGAGACGAATGATTGGCAAAAAGAGAAAGACAGCAGCAATATTGCTTTTCTGCCTGGCGCTTGCGGGCTGCGGTCCGGCACAGGGGACAGCGCCGGATAGCGGCGAAGGGAGCGGCGGGCAATCCGTTTCTGGAGAGGGAGCAGGGCTTGAGGAAGAAAATCCCGCGGAAGCCGGAGGGCTTATGGCCGGAACTGGAACCGGCGGGAATCTATCGGAGAGCAGCGCAGAAAGGGCCGGAACCGATGGAAATCCGCCGGAATCTGATGTGGCCGAACAGGACGCCGCCGGAGACGCTTCTGACACCGCGGAAGATTCCGCAGATTCTGCCAAAGCGGAAACATCCCAGGATGCCGCAGCCACGGAGGAGCCGCCGGAGTCCGGCTACGACTTCACCATGTGCTTCGCTGGCGACATCAACCTGGACGAGAACTGGGGCACCACCCAGTTCTTGAGCGCACAGCCCAACGGCATATATGACTGCATCTCCCAGGAGCTGATGGAAGTCATGCAGGAAGCGGACATCATGTGCCTGAATAATGAATTCACCTACAGCACCGGAGGCTCTCCCCTGGCGGGAAAAGCATATACCTTCCGGGCGGATCCCGGCCGGGTGGAAGTGCTGGGCCAGATGGGCGTGGACACGGTGACGCTGGCCAACAACCACGTCTATGACTACGGAAAGGAAGCCCTGCTGGACACCTTCCAGGTGCTGGAGGAAGCGGGAATCCCCTATTTCGGGGCGGGCCGGACACTGGAGGAGGCCAGGAAGCCGCTGTACCTGGAGGCAGACGGCAAGACAGTGGCGCTGGTGGCCGCTTCCCGGGCGGAGAAGAACAAGATGACGCCCCAGGCCACGGAGACGGAACCGGGCATTCTCCGCTGCTATGACACGGAGCTGTTCCTGGAGACGATTCGGGAGGCCGAGGAAAACTCGGATTTCTGCATCGCTTTCGTCCACTGGGGGACGGAGTACAGCTTTGACCTGGAGCAGGTCCAGCTGGAAACGGGAAAAGAATATCTGGACGCAGGCGCCGATATCGTCATCGGAGCCCACTCCCACTGTCTGCAGGGCATGGAGTACTATGACGGGAAACCGATTGTCTATAGCCTGGGCAACTACTGGTTCAATGAGAAGACCCTGGACACCATGCTGCTCTGGCTGCATTTCTGGGGGGACGATGCCCAGGACAACCTGACCGTTCAGGTCATCCCGGCAGTACAGGCGGGGTACCGGACCACATACGCCGCAGAGGAGACGGAGCAGAGACGGATCTATGACTTCCTGGAGAGCATTTCCGTCAACGTGTCCATTTCGGACGAAGGCATTGTCATGGAAGAGTAGCTCCGGAATGGGCTGAGGGCCCGTCTTGGACAGATTGGTAAATTCCGGCGGTCTTGAGCATGTGTAGAAGGAATGCTGCCGGGACTGGCCGACAGAGACCCTGGACAGGGATAGCTTAAGGAAAGTTGGATGAGAAGATGAAAAAAGTATTGCTGATAGCCACCGGGGGCACCATTGCCTCCGCTTACACCCAGGACGGGCTGGCCCCAAGGATTGCGGCGGGGGAGCTGCTGCAGTATGTGGAAGGATATGAGGTGTTCTGCCAGGTGGAAGTGGTGCAGCCCTTCAGCCTGGACAGCACGAACATCTGCCCGGGGCACTGGCTGGAGCTGGCGGCGCTGATAGAGGGACACTACAATGACTACGATGGATTCGTCATCTGCCACGGCACCGACACCATGGCGTTCACGGCGGCAGCGCTGTCCTATCTGGTGCAGAACAGCCGAAAGCCCATCATCGTCACCGGGGCCCAGAAACCGATTGACCTTCCGGTGACGGATGCCAGGACCAATCTGCTGGACAGCCTGCATTTTGCGGCGGAGGACAGGGCCCACGGGGTGAATATCGTGTTCGGCGGCAGCGTGATAGCCGGAACCCGGGCCAAGAAGGAGCGGTCCAAGAGCTATGCGGCTTTTTCCAGCATCAATTACCCCAGCGTGGCGGTGATTCGGGACGGCAGAATCGTATTTTATATTGACGACAAGGACAGGGTCTCAGGCCCGGTGAGGTTCTTCCATGAGCTGAATGAAAAAGTTCTGCTGCTGAAGCTGATGCCCGGCATGGACGGCAGAGTACTGAATCTGTTGTTCCCATACTACGATGGTGTCATTATAGAGGCTTTCGGCGTAGGAGGTCTTCCGGAATACGGCAGCATGCCCTTCTACCCGGAGATTCGCCGGTGGTCGGACGCGGGCAAGCTGGTCATGATGGCCACCCAGGTGACCCATGAGGGCAGCGACATGGAGGTCTATCAGGTGGGAAAGGCCATAAAGGAGGAGTTCCATCTGATGGAGACCTTCGACATGACGCTGGAGGCCACGGTGACCAAGGTCATGTGGATACTGGGGCAGACGAAAGAGCCCGGGGAGTTCCGCAGACTGTTCTATGAGACAGTGAACCATGACATTCTGCTCACGGAGGTGTGAAGGGAAGGAAGGGGCCCGGGTGTGAGGGGAAGCATAGGCTCAGGCGCGGATGTTGCAGAAATGCAGAAATGTGGAAATACGGAAACGCAGAAATGCGGAAAAGCAGAAACACGGAAATGCAGAAACACAGAAACACAGAAACACAGAAACACAGAAACACAGGTATATTTTTCAGAAATGTCAGGAGCGTTATGGAGAGAAGATGTAGTAGAAAATCTGCCCTAAGGGGAGTGCTTGGTGCCATTCTGCTTTGCGCTGTGCTGCTTGCGGGATGTGGCAGGAAAGAGGCGGAGAGCGGCCGGGTGGGGGCTTTGAAAGGGCCTACTTCCATGGGCGTCCTGTTCCTGATGGAGCGGGCGCGTCAGGGGCAGACGGACTATGCCTATGAATTTCAGATGGCGGTAGGGGCGGACGAACTGCTGGCCCTGATGGTGAAAGGGGAGCTGGACATAGCGCTGGTCCCCGCCAATGTGGCCGCGGCGCTCTATCAGAGGACCGGTGGCGGCATCGCGGTGGTGGATATCAATACGCTTGGGGTGCTCTACCTGGTCACAGGGGATGAGGGAATCGCGGAAGTGGAGGACTTGCGGGGCAGGACAATCTGCCTTACCGGAAAGGGAACCACGCCGGAGGCGGCCCTGAAATATATTCTGGAGGAGAACGGCCTGGGAGAGGATGACTACACGGTTGAATACAAAACGGAAGCCACGGAGGTGGCTGCTCTGTTGGCGGAGGATCCGGATGTGATAGGTCTGCTTCCTCAGCCTTTTGCCACGGCTGCCTTGCTGCAGAACGAGGCGCTGCGCATTGCCCTTGACGTGAATGCGGAATGGGAGAGAACCCAGGGAGAGGGAGGCAGCGCTCTGGTGACGGGGGTCACCGTGGTGCGGAGGGAGTTTCTGGAGGAGCATGAGGACGCGGTCAGGGATTTCCTGGAGGAGCATGGCAGCAGCGTCAGGGGAATCCTGGAGGATCTCGGTACAGGGGCCGCCCTTGCGGTGGAGGCCGGCATCGTGGCTAAGGAGCCCGTGGCCCTGGAAGCTATCCCGAAGTGCAATCTTGTCTGTGTCACCGGGGAAGAGATGAAGAAGGCATTGTCCGCTTATCTGGAAGTGCTGTATGGCTTCGACGCTGCGCTGATAGGCGGCAGCTTGCCGGGGGAGGATTTCTATTATTAGGAGCTGTTGGAGACAATTCTTTAGGGGGCTATTGAAGACAATTCCAAGGAGCTGCTGGAGACGATTCCAAGGAACTGTCGGAGACAATTCCAAGGAACTGTCGGAGACAATTCCAAGGAACTGTCGGAGACAATTCCAAGGAACTGTCGGAGATAATTCCAAGGAACTGTCGGAGACAATTCCAAGGAACTGTCGGAGACAATTCCTTGAGAAGCTGATTATGAAGAAACTTACTCATAAGAGACAGAGGAAATGGATTATCATAGCGGGCTGGGTGATCTGCTGGCAGCTGCTGGCCATGGCGGTGGACAACGGGATATTGCTGGCGGGGCCTTTGGAGACGGCGCAGAGACTGGTGTCCTTGCTGGGAGAGGGCGGCTTCTTCCTGACGGTGGGGAAAAGCCTTCTGCGCATGGCGATTGGGTTTACGGCGGGGTTTCTGGCGGCGGTGCTCCTGGCCGCGGGCAGCAGGCGCTTTCCCTTGTTGGAGGAAGCGCTGGCCCCTGTGACGGCGCTCCTGAAAGCGGTGCCGGTGGCTTCTTTTGTGGTGCTCTTGCTGGTCTGGTGGGGGTCTTCTTTTCTGGCGGTGGCGGTGTGTTTCCTGGTGGTGCTGCCCAATCTCTACGTCAATACCCTGGAAGGGCTGAAAAGCGCCGATTCCCGGATGCTTGAGATGGCCCGGGTGTTCCGGATGCCTGTATGGAACCGCTTTTTTTACATCTATCGCCCGGCGCTGCGGCCTTTCCTGGACAGCGGCATGAAGATTTCCCTGGGGATGTGCTGGAAGTCGGGGGTGGCGGCGGAGGTGATCGGCATGCCGGACTTTTCCATAGGGGGGCGAATCTATCTGTCCAAGGTCTATCTGGACACGGCGGGAGTCCTGGCCTGGACGGCAGTTGTGATTGTGCTGAGCGTGTTGTTCGAAAAGCTGGTGCGGCGGCTCCTGGACCTGTTTTTTGCCTGGGAACCGGCCTGTAGGAGACCCAGAATCCAGGGAAGAGCTGCCGGGGGCAGAAGGGGCGCAGAAGCCGACGGCAGCCGGGGCACGGCCGTAGAGGCCATGGGAATCGCGAAAATCTATGACGGCCAGCCTGTCCTGAAGGATTTCCATGCTGTCTACCAGGAGGGGGAGACCTATTATCTCACCAGCCCTTCCGGCAGCGGCAAGACCACGCTGCTCCATATCCTGGCTGGGCTGATTCGTCCGGACGGGGGCTATGTCAGCCCTGTGCCGGTCTGCAGCATGGTCTTTCAGGAGGACAGGCTGTGCGAGGATTACAACGCTGTGAAGAACGTGGAGCTGGTCACCGGGGACTCCGAAAGAGCCAGGGAAGCGCTCCGCCGGCTGCTGGGAGAGGAAGCCCTCCACAGGCCCTGCAGACAGCTCAGCGGAGGGATGCGGCGAAGGGTGGCCCTGGTGCGGGCCATGGAAGCCGATTCCGAATGCGTCCTGCTGGACGAGCCCTTCACCGGAATGGACGCCGGGACCCGCCGCCTGGCGGAAATATATATCCGGGAAAGGCAGGATGGGCGAATTATACTGATCGCCACCCACATATAAGCCCCGCCTTTAAAAAAATTACGAAAAAATGCAATTCGTCCTATGCGAGTTGTGTTTTTTATGTTATACTGTTTGGGACAATAATCATGGGGGTCTTTGCTTTTTCCTATGGGGCCCCGGTTGAGTCGTTAGTATTTATTTCATTATAAATGGAGGACTGAGAGCATGAGTACTACTTCAAAAGCGAGCCAAAGGATAACAGCTTTGCTCGATGACAACAGTTTCGTTGAAATCGGCGCCCTCGTGACTGCAAGAGCCACTGATTTCAATATGAAACCCAATGAAACTCCTTCTGACGGTTGCATTACCGGCTATGGAGTGATTGGTGGCAAGCCTGTGTATGTATACAGCCAGGACGCTTCCGTGATGAACGGCACCATCGGCGAGATGCATGCTAAGAAAATCACCAATCTCTATGATCTGGCGATGAAGACGGGCTCCCCCGTGATCGGCCTGATTGATTCCGCGGGACTGCGCCTGCAGGAGGCAGCGGACGCATTGAACGCGTTTGGAGCCATCTATCAGAAGCAGACCTTTGCTTCCGGTGTCATCCCCCAGATTACTGCCATCTTAGGGACCTGCGGAGGCGGGCTTGCCCTGTTCCCCACCCTGACGGACTTTACTTTCATGGAAGAGAAGAACGCGAAGCTTTTCGTCAACGCCCCCAACGCGCTGGACGGGAACGTCATCACCAAGTGCGACTCTTCCGCCGCTGCTTTCCAGTCTGAGGAGAGCGGCATCGTGGATGTGGTGGCGGATGAGACAACCATTCTGGCCAAAATCAGGGATCTGATCGCTTTCCTGCCTTCCAACAGCGGAGAGGGCAGCGACATTGTGGAGTGCACGGATGACCTGAACCGTGTGAACGGGGAGCTGGCGGGCTGCGCGGGCGATACTTCCGTCGCGCTGTCCATCCTGGCGGACAACAATGATTTCTTCGAGGTGAAGGCCGGTTATGCCAAAGACATGGTAGTAGGCTTCCTGAAGCTGGACGGCGTGACAGTAGGGGCCGTGGCCAACCGCAGCGAGATCTGCGACGAGGAAGGAAATGTAGCCGAGAAGCTGGAGCCCACTCTGTCCAAGCAGGGCTGCGACAAGGCGGCTGACTTCGTGAACTTCTGCGACGCTTTCGAAATCCCGGTGCTGACATTGACCAACGTAAAGGGATACAAGGCCACCATGTGCTCCGAAAAAGGAATCGCAAAGGCTGCCGCAAGGCTGACCTATGCTTTTGCCAATGCCACCGTTCCCAAGGTGAACGTCATCGTGGGCAAGGCTCTGGGCACCGCGGCCATCGCTATGAACTCCAAGGCCATCGGCGCCGACATTACCATGTGCTGGCCGGATGCCCAGATTGGTACCATGGAGGGCAAACTTGCGGCGAAGATCATGTATGACGGACAGGGCGCGGACGTGATCAACGAGAAGGCGGCAGAGTACGATGCGCAAAACTGCAGTGCGGGGAGCGCGGCAAGGAGAGGATATGTAGACAGCATCGTAGAGGCGGCTGATACAAGGAAGTATGTCATCGGCGCTTTCGAGATGCTTTTCACCAAGAGCGAGGATCGTCCGGATAAGAAGCACGGAACAGTATAGAAAGGGTGATTATAAGATGAAGAAATTTGTGACCATACTATGTATGATTGCCTGCATCTTCGGACTGACGGCCTGCGGAGGCGAGGAAGCGCTGACAGAATATGAGCAGCAAAAGGTAAGCAATGCACAGCAGCTGGCGGATGAGATGGTACAATATCTGTTCGCCCAGTATATGACGGACGAGGCAGCCGGTTCTTTCGATGGGTACACCGGAGAAGAAGTGGAGTATATGCTGAACAGCCAATACGGTATCTATGTGGACGGGAACGCTTTCATGTCCGCAGCGGATTCCTTCCATGCCGCAAAAGATTCCATGGGAGCGATCACGGGAACCACCGGGGCCAAGGCGGAGATTGACGGCAGCCAGATTATCGTGGAAGTGAGCGTCACCGGCGAGAAGAAGAACGGAACGGCAGAAGTCATCTTTTCGAATGACATGTTCCTGACGATGGAGTCCGCGGCCATGAACCCCAGTTCCACGGTGGGAGAGCTGATGGCGAACGCGGGCCTGAACACCCTGATCGGCATGGGTACTGTGTTCGCGGTATTGATTCTGATCAGCCTGATCATCTCTGCTTTCAAAGTGATACCGAAGATTCAGGAGAGCAGGGCGAAGAAGAACGCGCCCAAAGAAGAGCCCGCAGGCATCGACAATGCAGTGTCCCGAATCGTGGAGCAGGAAGCTGTTGAGGAAGAGGCGGATGACTTAGAGCTGGTAGCCGTGATCGCGGCGGCAATCGCAGCCAGCGAAGGCGCTGTCACCACGGACGGCTTCGTAGTGCGCTCTGTCAGGAAGCGCCGTTAGAGAACAGGATTTTAGAGGGAAGTATCGAAGAAAAGAATTTGTCAAATAAAGATTGCGGAGACAATCGTATTCTAGGAGGAAATAAAAATGAAGAATTATACAATTACCGTGAACGGAACTGTATATGATGTAGTAGTGGAAGAGGGCGCGTCCGGCGCACCCGCAGCGGCAAAGGCACCCGCAGCGCCCAAGGCGGCACCGAAAGCGGCTCCCGCGGCAGCGCCCAAGGCAGCTCCTGCAGGCGGCGCAGGCAGCATCAAGATAGAGGCGGGCGCGGCAGGAAAAGTGTTCAAGCTGGAGAAGAAAGTGGGCGATGTGGTCAAGAGAGGTGACGCAGTGGTCATTATCGAAGCGATGAAGATGGAAATCCCTGTTGTGGCTCCTGAAGACGGAACCGTTGCAAGCGTTGACGTGGCAGTGGGCGATGCCGTAGAGGCAGGCGCTGTGCTGGCCACCTTGAATTAACGCGGCGCAAGCGTTTCGCGGCAGTGACATACGGTAGAACGCGCTTTGGCAGACTTTTTACCGTCAAGAACAACAGGAGGTCAACAAATGGATTATATAGCTTCAACGCTGAACAACCTGGTTCATCAGACAGCCTTTTTCAATCTGACCTGGGGCAATTATCTGATGATTGCGGTTGCATGCTTTTTCCTTTATCTGGCTATCCGGCATGAGTTCGAGCCCTTGCTCCTGACTCCCATAGCCTTTGGCATGTTGTTGGTGAATATCTATCCTGACATCATGCTCCATGCAGAAGACGCTTCGAACGGTGTGGGCGGCTTGCTGTATTATTTCTATATACTGGACGAGTGGGCCATCCTGCCTTCCCTGATTTTCATGGGCGTAGGTGCTATGACGGACTTCGGCCCCCTGATTGCCAATCCCAAGAGCTTCCTTCTGGGCGCGGCGGCACAGTTCGGTATCTTTGCGGCATATTTCGGAGCCATCTTCCTGGGCTTCAATGATATGGCAGCGGCTGCCATCTCCATCATCGGCGGCGCAGACGGCCCTACCTCCATCTTCCTGGCCAGTAAGCTGGGGCAGACGGCAATCATGGGACCTATTGCAGTGGCAGCGTACTCGTACATGTCCCTGGTGCCTATCATCCAGCCGCCTATCATGAAGCTGCTGACCACGGAAAAAGAACGGAAGATTAAGATGGGCCAGCTTCGTCCGGTTTCCAAGCTGGAGAAGATTCTGTTCCCCATCATCGTCACCATTGTAGTGTGCCTGATTCTGCCCACCACCGCTCCTTTGGTCGGTATGCTGATGCTGGGCAACCTGTTCAGGGAATCCGGCGTGGTGCGCCAGCTGACAGAGACGGCTTCCAATGCTTTGATGTATATCGTGGTCATCCTGCTGGGTACTTCCGTAGGCGCCACCACCAGCGCGGAAGCGTTCCTGAACTGGGATACGCTGAAAATCGTGGCCCTGGGCCTGATTGCGTTCATGTTCGGCACGGCGGCAGGTGTGCTGTTCGGCAAGATTATGTGCAAGGCTACCCATGGCAAGATCAATCCTCTGATTGGTTCCGCGGGCGTGTCCGCCGTTCCCATGGCGGCCCGTGTGTCCCAGAAGGTAGGCGCGGAGGCAGATCCCACCAACTTCC
>OFFF01001535.1_pt1 | contig 14528 bp, 18 predicted proteins | sample 1521301 | NCBI WGS metagenome assembly OFFF01 (sample SAMEA3504101, study PRJEB24116) | mouse gut metagenome | biome: mouse gut; feature: mouse-associated habitat; material: faeces | place: Denmark | collected 2011
GTGGATGCGGTGACTGTCGCCACCGGCCTGGTTCATCTTCCTGTTCTGGCCGACAAGCAGGGGAAAAACTAAATTTTTCATATGGGCCGTGTGTCTCATGATGGGATCCATGGCCTTTTGCATTTCCGGCGGAAAACAATATCGACAACAACGTGCAGCCTTTTTGACAGGATTATGCATTTGCAGACAGCACTGCGCAGTCAATAGGATAAATGTCGGAAAAATAATTCGCTGTTTGCGTCTCCATCAATTTGCCGTCCGACAGGCAGGGGCGGCGCGCTGTTCCGGTAAGTCAGTAATATCTCATCCTGCCATTTCCCCCATGCCCGGTACAGCGCATCCATCTTTTCCTCCTTCGCCAGCTCATCCACAATCCTGTCTACCAGGTTCTTCACATCCCGCTTAAGATACCCGTACACCTTTTTTCTACCTGTGTTCTGCAGCCGCTCTGAAAGGCGCACCATCATCTTCTCGATCTCCGCACTTGCCACCGTGCTGTGGCGCAGTGCATCCATCATCTCCTGCACCGCATCCGCAGTGCCTTTTTTCAGGTCTGTGCGGGCCTGGTTCTGCTTTTCATAGATGTGCGCAAAGTCCTGCCGGAAGATATCGTGAGCCAGTTCCGAACGCATGGCCTCGATGGATTTTTCCGTCAGGTATCCGTCATTGTCCTTTGTGGAATAGACCATCAGGTGTACATGGGGATGGTGCCCCTCGTTGTGGAACGCGGCATACCAGCGCAGGTTGGCGCTGTCAATCTTCATGTGTTTGCAGAGCATGGCCCGCTTGGAGCGCAGTAGCGCCATCCACTGTGCGGCACTGTCATAGCCCAGCCTTACGGCATCCTCCCGCCGCAGGGAAATGACGTGGGTCCAGACAGGGCCTTTGTGCGCGGACGCTTCCTCCTGCACCTGTTTTAACACCACCGCTTTCCCTGCATCCGTAAACAGCCCATGTTCTCCCAGACGTTCCACCCTGGGACGGTTTGCGATGTAGTCCACATAGTTCTCCCGGCTGCCAATGAGATCCACATTCTGCTCCAGGGCGCAGGAGATAAATTCTGATGCGTTCCCCATGGTGGGGCGTAGCAAAAAATCCGCGTATTCCAGCATCTCCTTTGCGGACGGGATGTCACAGACGATCTGGCGAGCCAGGTCTTTCTGCCGCGTTGTGGCCGGGAGGTTCTGCCTGTTCCCCTCCACTTTCTCCACGCCCTCGCGGGTGCTGACGTAGCGGACGTAGTTCTCCAGCTGTGCCGGAGGCGCATCCCACAGGTAGCGGGAGGTCAAAATGATTTTGGGCATGATAATCCTCCAAAAAGAAAAACGGAAAGCATTTCGCTCTCCGCATATCTTATCGCTCTATTTACTTTCTGTTCTCATGCAGATTTAATCCCTGTTGTTTCTCCAGTCCTCCAGCCAGTCAACCATCATTTTCCCCTTTCTGAGATCCTCTGTTATCAGTTGGAAACACTCATTTTCTGGATTCGCAAAGTTAATTACCATTCCTGGAGTATTTTTCACCAATTGTGCAACTGCTTCCGTTGTGGAGGGTTCACCGTATCTCTTATAGACATCAATTTCAGTTTGCTGGATGCGTTCTAATGCTTTTCCCTGCATCTTTTCTTTTTTCCTTCCCGGCATGTAAGGAGGTATCCCATTGTTTTTGACATATTCCCTGAATTCCTCATGCTCCTCATCATTCTTATATACCGGTATCACTCGCAGGAACATTTCCCTTGCCTCTGACGAATAATTAAAACCCCAATGCTTAAAGACAAATTCAAACATCAGATACCGAAAGCTGTCCTCTGTATAATGCGGATCTACCACACTAAACTTTGGCGGTACCAAACTGGTTCTTCCCTCGTCCACACTTTCAATGATACTGGAAAATAACGGAACCTCCTTGTAATATAAAACTACTTTGCTCCGGCAGGAATAATCAGTGTGATAACACACATTGTAGAATGCAAATAAATAATAAGACTGTGTCCCCACTGCGTCATCGTTGATGTGCTTTGCATACTTCATGTCCTTGTCAGCTTCATCCTCATGAATGAGGTAAACTGTGAAATCAGGATCAGGTCTGTAAAAAAGAAAACTGTCATCTCTGCCAGACTTATCTGTTTCACCCTCAACTGATTCCCAATTTTCCAAATCTTTCAGATAAAATTTCGCCCGCTGGGAGGGATTATACAACAATCCGAATCTCCGTTTCCACAAAAGTTCTGTGTCATGCAAATCAGCGGTTCCTGTCTTTGGAGTGTTCGTGTCTCCTTTTCTGGTATAGATTGCTCCCTTAAAGATTGGCTGACCTTCCTTCTTGTAATCTTCCAGTAAATAAAACGGGGTGTTATCACTCTGCTTAACAATCACTACATCTATCTCTTTACCCGCTATGGAAATCGTCTTGACGTACACCTCCGGTATATATCCACCTGCCCACGCTGGCTTTTGCCGGAGCAGGTCAATCACATTCTGTTGGTTCTTTCGATTCTCATCGTCCACACCCAAAACGTTATAGCTTCCATCTTCCACCCCGAAAATGATATAGCAGTCCCTGTTGGCAAGACTGTTTGCCATGCAGATAATATCATGGAGCAAATCTGAATTGTTTGAATGCCATTGCTGTTTGAAATCCCAATAGTCCCCCTCCGCATGAAGTTCTATCAGTTCTTGTATCTCTTGTTCCAGTTCAAAAATTTTCATCTTGTATTCCTGCCCTTTTGTACACCCACGTTTATCTCACAAAACCACAGACACAAATCGTTTTCCGTTTTCTATCTTAACATATTTCTGTTTCTGCGTCATTCACTTTTGCCCAATCATTTATCCGGTTTTATCTCATAGTTGCCTCTTTCGCTTACGTTTCCCGCCTCTGGTACCTGTACGCATCCTCTAACTCTATGGCTCCATTGATGCGTTTCACTTCCTCCACGCACTTTGCATGGAGCTTCTGCAGCGCATCCCCGTCCACGTCATGGGTGTAAGCGATGACCTGGGACAGCTTTGACAGCTCCACCGCAACCTTAAAGTCCATTCGGGCCAGACGGTTCTCGCTGTCCTGCACCGTCCCTACCACAGCGGAGGATAAGGACTGGAGCAGGTAATCCTCCGCCTTCCCCGCCATAAGGTATCCCAGGTAAAACCGCAGCGCATCCCCAATCAGCTCCGTGCGGTTTCTGGCTTCCCCTCTCCCGATGCAGGAGTCTGCCAGCTCCAAAAGCTGCGTATCCACCCGTATGGAAAATTTGGTCTTATCCTCATTTGCGCCCATAGCATCCTCCCTTTTCCCCAAGCCACCCCGGAATCTTCCTTTTTTCCTGCCAATCTTTTTCCCAAGCCACCTGATTTCCAGAAAACCTGCATCTTTGGGTGGCATTTTCTTTTCCCGCACGGCTTTGCCGGGCGGTGTGAACCGGGCGAGGGGGCTTGCAAAAGCCACCCGCCCTTTAACCTGCACACTTTTCGACCCTGCCAGTCACCCCCGGTTTCCCTGCCATTTTGGGCTGCCCTGCGCCGCATGTCGGCAGGGTTTGGGGCTGTTTTCGCCAAATCGCCCCAAACAGGGCAGAAAAGGTATCAGGCGGTCTGTTTATCCACTTTTTCCAAACAAGGGCACAAATCGCCACACGGACGGCCACAGGGGGTAACAGGGGCGGACTGTTCCATGGCGTCAGGAGGTCAGACGCCCCCGCCGCCTGTCTGGGATCTGGCCGACCTGCGGGCAGCAGGCGGCGTATCCTCCCTGCTCTCGATATACTCCCGGACAGCCTGGGGGACATACTTCTCATACATCTTCCCCATCGCCTCCGTCAGTTCTCCCTCGAAGTCCACGTTCTTTTTTCCCATGTACTGCCTGATGGCGTTTAATTTTTCCTCGTCATACTTCACCGTGAATGTCGTCTGTTTCATGCGTTTCTCCTTTCTGGTTCCCGATCCCGCTCCCTCACATGGAGGGGAGCATCCCCGGTGTCCCCGCAGGGACATTTTCCTGGCCGCTGCTTTTCATTTCCTCCCTACTGCCCATCCTCAATGGTCAGGTCAGCCACCTCCGGGCGGCTGCAGAGCATATCCCCCAGGGTCTCTTGCAGGAACGGTTTCCCCTCCACGCACAGCCCCGTCATGTCCTCCAGTTCCTCAAAGCTGACCATCCAGTTCCCCTCAGTGGTCCGGCTGGCGCCCTCGGCAATGATGGCATCCACCGCCTCCGCTAGCTCCCGGTTCAGCCTGGAGAGCGTGGGGTACCGCAGGGCCGTGGCCTCCGGCACATAGGAGGCATACCGGGCGCAGCCGCTGCCTTCGCTCTCCACCAGCAGCCCATCCGTCCTGCCTTCCCCGGTGACCAGCAGGCAGCGGTACACGCCGTCCCCGTCTACTCCCATCACCCCTGCATTTTCCACAATGACCTCATGATTACACATTGGATGGCACAGCATTTCCTCCAGCTTCCTTGCCGGGATCGTGACGGTTTTCTCTACGGCAAATTCCCGGAAAGTAAAATCCGGCTTGTGTTCAAATACTGTTTTCATATCCTGTTCCCTCCTGATCCGGGGCCGCCCAACATCAGAGAAAGACAGCCCCGCTCTTTCACATGGACTGGACGGGTGCTTTCCCCTGCCCTGCATCCGAAAAAACTTCCAGTACGCCCTCCTTGGACATGTGGGGAATATCATGGACGCTCCCGCCAGCCGCCAGGTGTTCCGCCGCCAGCTTCATCTCCCAAAGAAAGAGTATTCCATTTCCCGGCTTTCCGGTATTCCTTCTTTCTGGTGGTCAGGGAGCAGTTCCGGGCGGCAGCGCACACAGAAACAGCCCTCCCGGATGCACACCTCTGCTACCTCCGGCCTCTCTGTGATCATGTCCGCCATAAGCTCCCGCAGGAAAGGATTTTCCCCAAGCTCCAGGCCGGACTGCTCCCTGATTTTTTCAAAGCCGACCTCCCAATATCCCTCCTGCGCGCTGTCCAATCCCCTTGTGGCAAACTGGTCCACCAGACAAGCCAGCCGGTACCCTACCTCCGACAAAGAGTCGTATAGGAAAGCCGCCGCATCCGGCACATGGGATGAGTACCAGGCAAACCCATACCCTTCCGCCTCTACCAGGATGCCGTCCCTATGGTTTTCCCCGGTGACCAGCAGGCAGTGGTATACACTGTTTTTATCCTTACGCATCAGCTCCGCATTGTCCAATATAAAGTCATGATAATCCGTCAGGCCCTGCAGGTAGTTTTCATATTCATTGTCAGAAAGGCGCACTACCTTCTCCACCTTTGCCCGGCAGAATTTAATGTTTGGTTTGTGTTCCAGATTTACACTTATCGGGTTCATGGCATCCCTCCTAATCCAGCAGGCGCCCGAAAGCAAAAAATTTTTCCCTCCAGTACGCCGTCTCAATGCTTGTGTAGCCGATGGGCGAGCCGCAGTACAGCATCCTTCCCCCGCCCACATAGATCCCCACATGGCTCACCGGACCGCTGGAGGCATAGGTGCCGCTGAAGAACACCAGGTCGCCGGGCTGCGCTTCCTCCTTCGGCACAATGGCACACTGGTTGTAGATCCCCGTGGCTGTAGTCCTGGACAGGGGATAGGCTCCGGAATGGGTGTAGACCCAGCAGACGAACCCGGAACAGTCAAAGGACGTCTCAGGCGTTGACCCTCCCCACACATAGGGGAATCCCAGGTATTTTTCCCCTTCTGCGATCAGGGCCGCAAAGCTGCCGTCCCCCATGGCCTCACCAGGCGGCAGCCCGCTCCCCGGCCCCGCCTGCCCGTATTTTGCCAGCACATAGATACGCTGGGCGTTGGCCTTGTTCTCGTCCGTGATCTCCCTCCCAAACAGGAAGGACAGGTTCCCGTACACGGTCCCCATATGCGTGATGGGGACTGCCACCGTATAGGTTTCCCCTTCCTCATCCTCTCGTTCCTCATACGTCACGAAACAGTCCGCAAAGCCCCTGTAATCGTCATCGTTCATTCTGGGCTGCTCCGCGCCGAAAAACAGAGAATAGAAAACAGCCTTGACCCGGTATCCGTCCACCGTCCCATCCTCCGCCATTCCGTTGATCTCAGCCAGGACCGCATCCAGTTCCCTGAAGCTCCCCTGCATCTTCTCGATGTACATCCGGTAATCCGCCGGGAGTCCCGCCGACAGATAGCCGCCATTGAACGCAAGATCCACAGCGGCGTTGTTATGCCCTGCCGTGCCGGACAGCGCACACAGGATCATCACAATGATTAAGATAAAGGGGGTCAGGACTGCCGCCACCACGGTGGCTATCGCAGTCCGCACCCTCTTGTCCGATGCCGCAGCCAGTACGGCCTTGGCTGCCAGCACAGCTGCAGGTGCCGCCATAGGCATCCCTCCTTCCTGTCCATCCGAAGCAATGGGAGCCTACCCCATCGGCTCCATCCCGCCCATGCCGGGCATCCCCGGCTGCTCCTGTTCCCCTCCGCCGCTTTTCAGGCCAAACACTGCTGTATAGGCATTGTCGATGGCATCCGCCAGTGGCTTTGTATCCAGACCACACTGCTCGTAGCCCTCCCATATGATATCCGCATACCCGTCAGAGGGGACGCCTAATTCATGGCCGGGCGTCATGATATACCCCATGGCGGACACCTCTTTCCCTTCCAGCTCCACCTGCAGCATCTGTTTCCCATAAAGCCTGGGATACCCTTCATAGCGGTCCAGAGCCTGTTCATCTGCTTTGCGGATCTTCCACAGGAGCACAGGCACTGTGCCGCCCTCCTTCGGCTCCACGGTGGCGACTGCCCCCCTGCGCGCTCCCCTGAACAGCAGTTCATATCCTTTCAGCTCGCTGGTCCCCACCACCTCGGCGGTGGGGCACCGGAATGCCATCTGTGTTTGGTTCATGTTGCTTCCGTATGCCAGATACAGCGTTTCCTTTTTTCTTCCCATCTCCTGCCCTGCTCCTTTCTCACTGCCTGCGATTTCCCACAAACATTCTCAAAAATATCCTACATACTCATTGTATAAGCCTGTGATTCTTCCTCCGCCATTTCATGCCCTCCCTCCTGGACGGCTGGGGGTTCCCTTTCCTGTACCGGATGTCCCTGCTCTGCCCGCTCTTTCTCCCTTTTCTGTCTTAGCCTTTCCTTCTGCGCCTCCGCCTGGGCCGGGTCCCGCCATGCGATGCAGCCCGGCAGTTCCGCAAGCAGGTGCTGCCTTGCGGTGGAGAATTCATCACCGATCAGCCCAAGGCGCAGCAGCCAGGTGCGGAAAGTATACTTTTCATTGGTGGTCTGGGCTTCCTCCGGCTGGCGCATGCCTGGTTCAGCGCCTGTGCGGTGATGGCAAGGCTGATCTGGATATATGCCTTAATCTTGCCCGCATGGAGCGTCCCGTTGAACAGCCTGAATTCCACCGTCCCCTTCTGGAATACGGAGTGGAGGTTCAGGCAGTGGTACCGGCTGTCATCATAATGTCTGTGCCTGCGGCTGTAGCCGTCATACCAGATCCGCTCCACACCATCCAGGGTCTTGGGTTTCTTTTGGTTCAGCTCTTCCAGGAACCGTTCCTCCACCTTCTGGCAGTATTGGTTTTCACGGGCAACAGACACCTTCAGGGCCTTGTAGATCAGATCCTCCTTGGATGCCATGATGTTCGTGATGTTGCGCAGCGTCCGGGCGTCAAAGGGGGATGCGTCCACATGCACATGGATGCCGCAGGACTTGTTGGTGATCGCCCCATGCTTTTTCAGTTCCCGGATGATCTCCTGGATGGGTACGATGTCCTCATAGCGGCAGATGGGGCTGACCATCTCCGTCTTGTATTCACCAGATGCCCTCACCCTCTGCTCCCCGGCTTTCCGCTCCGCAGTAATGCTGGAATCACTCATGAACTTCCACTGCCTCCCCTGTCCATCAAGTGCTGCATAGGCGTCATACCCAAGCCCTACATATCTGCTTTCCGTTCCGAAATAGGCAGCTGTCACCCTTGCAGCTTCCTCCCGCGTAATCCCGGTCATCTCGATCTCAATGCCGAACCGCTGTTCCTTGAGCTCCAACCATATCTCCCTCCCTTCTGAGCACAGCTGCCGAAAACGGCAGCACAAACAATCGGTGCAAGTCTGGAAGAATGCCCGCACTTTGGGCATTCTTCCGTGTGAGATTTAGAATCTCTTAGGCGTCGTCTTTTGGCGCCTTAGAAATTCTTCTCACACTTTTACCTGCCTCCGGCCTTGCCGAACAGCCGGGCTTTATGCTCTGGGGCATTGACCATCAGGTTGTACCGCTCATTGCCGCACTTGTAGAGGCTCACGCCCCTCTGGGGGTAACGGATCAGGCTGTACTCGCTTTCCTCCAGCTGGAGGGTGTCCGTGTAGAACCTGGCGTCAATGCTGCCCGCATTGAAAAGGAACTGGTGCGTGGGGATGGAGAACAGCGGCTTGGTGTACTCCCTGACGCCGTCCAGGTTGAAGTCCTCCAGGTTTTGGCTGGCGATGATGACCGCCGAGTCCTTCTTGCGCACACGCTTCATGAAATTGCGGACGTACTCCACTGCAGTCAGGTTGGACAGGAACAGGTAGAACTCATCCAGGCTGGCCGCCGTATTGCCCACGGTCAGCAGCTCATCGCTCATAAAGGAGAGCACGTTGAACAGCAGGGCATCCTTTAAGCTCCGGCTGGCCTGCAGCAGCCCTTTCACCCCGAAAGTGATAAAGCTGGAGTCCGTGATGTTGGTATGCCCGTTGAAGAACTTGCTCTCTGCGCCCACGCACATGGAGTGCAGCCCCAGCAGGATGCCCCGCAGCATCTCCGCCGTATAGAGCTGCCTGGCGCTTGCGTCAAACGCCTTGTACTCCGCCTCCATAAAGGCATACAGGTCGGAGAGGATGGGGTACTCCTCCGGCGCCAGGCTGTCAAAGTCGCTCTGGTCCGTGATCCCCCACCCGGCATACAGTTTCTGCAGCATGATCTCTATGACATCGATCTCCCTGTCCGTGAAGTCCTTGTAGCTTCGGAAAAAATCTTTCAGGAAGCTGATATGCTGGGACAGCCGGGAGCGGATGCGGAAGGTCTGGGGCGCATCCATGTCCTCCGGGCCTGCGGCATCATCCCAGGTTTTCGGCTCCAGGGGGTTTATGATATACCTGCCGCCCATCAGGTCGATAAAGCACCCGCCCAGGTTGTCCGTCAGATCCTCATACTCCATCTCCGGGTCAAGGGCGCAGACGCGCATCCCCGATTCCCGCAGGTTGGTCAGGAGCAGCTTCAACAGGTAGCTCTTGCCCTGCCCGCTGTTGCCCAGGATCAGGATGTTGGCGTTGGTCTTGTCATCCGCCCTGCGGTTAAAGTCCACAAGCACGTTGCTGCCGAACTTGTCCCGCCCGATATAGAAGCCCTGAGGGTCTGTCTTTCCGGAATAGTTAAAAGGGTAAAGATTCGCCACGCTGCTGGCAGGCAGCACCCGCTCAAACTGGTCCCGGAACAGGTTGGAGCCTGTGGGCATCACGCATTGGAAGCCCTGTTTCTGGCGCAGCATCAGCCGGTCCACGTTCAGCTTGGAGCGTATCAGCTCCGTCAGCACCTCCGTCTGCAGGAGCTTCAGCTAATCCAGGTCATGGGCGCACAGCTCCAGATAGACCGCCGTGTGCAGGAGCGGCTCCCTGTTGCGATGCATCTGCGCCACGATGGCCGCCACGTCCTGCAGGTTGCTCTCCGCCAGCACGGTTGCCTGCAGGTCATTGGTATTGCCCCGGTCCATGCGGTTCTTGTTGGCCGCGTTGCTGATGATCTTCCGTTCCTCCACCGGGGTCACATGGCGGGTGTAGATGCGCAGGGTCACGCCGTCCTTTTCCCCAAGATGGGAAAGGATTGCCTGCTCATCAGTCGACGTGGGGTATTCCCGCAGCGCCCACACACAGCGGAATGTGTTGCCGCAGATGAAGTGGTCTGTTTCAAACCTGATGACGGAGGGTGCGATCATATCCAGGAATTCCTGGATATGCACATCCTCCTGTGTCTGTATAGGGACATTTTCTGCTCTTTTCAAATAGGCACCTCCAATCAGATAAAGCGGGGCAGGTCTGCCATTGCATCCTCCCCGCTCCGGTTTACGGGCACAAAAAAACACCGGACACATCTCTGCATCCGGCGCTCTGCCGTCTTATCGTTTCTTTGTCTGTTCATGGTCTTACTGCATTGTGGGGGACTAATCCCTTTCCTGCTGCGGGCCGGAAAGCTCAATGTACCTCTCCATCTGCCTGTCCACAAGCCCTGCCACCAGCTCCGCAAATGGCTGCAGGTCCCCCTCCACCGCATAGGCATCCAGTGCCTTGAAATATTCCAGCCTGTCCTCCTTGGCGATGGAAATGGCCGGGAACCCCTCCACCATGAGCTGGTAGTTCATGATGAGCCTTGATGTCCTCCCATTCCCGTCTGTGAACGGGTGTATCTTCACAAACTCCGCGTGGGTCCATGCCGCCAGCTCCACCGGGTTCAGTTCCCTCCCCTTCCAGGACAGGTCCGCGTAAAAATCCTTTACCTGCCGGTACATGAGCGACGGGGGCGGCGGCATGTGCCGTGCGCCGGAGATATACACCTGCACGTCCCGGTATACCCCGCCAACCTGGATGTTCTCCATCAGGAGGGCGTGGATGTCCTTGACTTTCCCTTCATCCAGGGGCATCCCCTGCCCGATGCATTCCTTCACATAGCGGAACGCCTTGCGGTGGTTGACTGCCTCATAGATCTCCCGCATCGCCTTCCCCCCGATGGAGATCCCGTCCTCTAAGAGCACCTTGGTCTCGATCAGTGACAGGGTATTCCCCTCTATGGCCGTGGAATTGTGGGTATATTCTATTTCAAATGCCTGGTCAAAAGTGAACGTGGTAAATTCCGGGATGGATTCCCGGCACCGGCTGTACAGTTCCTTTTTTCGGAACAGCTCCTGATAGTCCACAAAAAAGCCCTCCTTCTCCTTCAAAACTTCCTCTTACAGTATAGCACATTTCCCCGCAATAGTAAGCCGGAATTTCCATTTCCCTTAAGGGAAATTGTTCCCGTGAGGGAAATTGCTCCCTGCCTAATCCTCCGGCACGATCCACCGCTCCCCGTCAAAGTCCTCGAACCGCTCCGTGGTCACGTTCTGCTCATAATACACCGCAAGGATGCGCTTGATGTCCTCCCGGCCCGCCCTCTTTACGGAAAAGCCCTGCTCCTTTAAGGACTTTTCGATGCGGGACAGGTAGGGGAACACCTCCGACTCCTTTTCCTCCCGCAGCCGAACCATGACCAGGAATTCACGGGCTGTCGCCATCTGCACCTGTATCCGGTCAAGGTGGGCCTGGTCTTTTTCCAGGAGCCGGCGCACCACGGGGTTTTCCTCCTTCTCCATGCGGGCGCGCAGGAACCTCTTGTTGTCCTCAAAGCTCTCCCGGCTGTTTAAGCACAGCATCTCAATCTCCGCCACGCCTTTCAGCACCGTCATCAGCGCATAGACCCTGGCGCCCACGCTGGACGCCGACAGCACGGAGATGTTGGAGGGCTTCACGATAAAATACACCAGCTCCCCATGCCCGTAGGTCACCAGGCTGTAATCCGTGATTTCCCCCGCCCCGATCAGCTGGCGGGTGGACTGGACGCCCTCTGCCGCTGTTCCCTTTTTTCTTTTCTGCTCATCTTGTATACCTCCATTCAAAGAATTGCTGGCCTGCGAAAAAGAATGCACAGGCATACCTGATGAAGTCCAGGATGCTGGTATCCTCAAAGCGGATCGTCAGAAAGGCATATACCGCCGTGAACACGATGGGCGGGAAAAAGCCTGCCTGTGTCAGCGCCAGAATGGAAAATAACGCGCACACGCCGATGATCCCGATATCCTTGAGCTGCCAGAGCCACAGCGTGGCCCTGGCCTTTAAATTGTCAGGGTAAATATACAACTGACCGCCTCCTTTATAAATTTTTGAATAATATCCGACTCCTGCACAGCTTTCCTCCCGCCGCCTGTTTCCTGCGGGCATCCGTCCTGTGTTCAGCCCTTGTCACGGAAAAACCGCCGCGCCCTGTGGCGCTGGCGGCATCTCCTGCATCCGTTTCCTTCCCTCTGGCCCTTCTCCTGTTACGCAGGTTCCCCCTGCGCATCCTCCGGCGCCCCTTCCCCCTGCGGTGCCTTTGCCTCCGCATCCTTCAGCGCCTGCTCAATCAGCCCAATCACGAAGTCTTTCTGGCTCAAGCCTGTCGCCTTCAGGTGGGCCTTGATCCTCCCGAAGAGTTCCTCCAATATCTGGAATGCCAGTGTCCTTGTTGTCCCATTTGCCATTTTCTTTCCTCCATTCTCAAAGTGTTCCTTCAGCACCATCTCGACATATTGGCTGAGCGTCAGGTTCATCTGTTCCTGCTCTGTCCGGGCCTGCGTGTGCAGGGCCTCCGGGATCATCGCGCATAAGTTTTTACGGTTTTCCATATCCCGCTGCTCCTTTCTCCGTTCCTTACAAGCCAAGTATACCGACAATGCATGGGGAAAGCCATACCAATACCCAACAAGGATTTCCCGCAAAAGGATGCAGAACCACCAATGTTATACATCCCCGGGGTTCCCCTCCCTGTCCTCCCGTTTCCGCAGGAAATAAGCAATCCCGCGCAGCACAAAGTCCACGCAGGGGATCGCCACGCTGTTGCCAAGCGCCTTGTACCGTGCGCTGTCCGATGCGCCGGGGATGTCCGTCCAGCCGTCCGGGAAGCCCTGCAGGCGCTCGCATTCAAGGGGCGTCAGCCGCCGGATCAGGTTCCTTTTCCCCACGATGCATTTGTCCTGGCTGACATACTGGTTCCCTACCCCTTTCTCATCGCCCCGGCACAAAGAGCCTACCGTCTCCTGGTAAGTCCCTTCCCCATCCTCATTTTTTTCTTCTGCAGGTGTCTGCCGCCCTGCCCCATCCGGCCTGGCTCCCTGGGGTGAAAACACCGCATGGTGGTCCGTGGCCGTCAATGTATAGGAGATATCCGGCTGGCATCCAAGGCCGTTCCCGCCATTCTTTGGCTGCCGGTCAATGATGTTCCCGGCAATGCAGAGCGTTTCCTGCCGGATACTGCTCCCATCCTGCTTTCTGCCAGGGTCCTGGGCTGTAATGTCCATGCTTCCATAGCTGCCCCAGTCCATGCTGCAGTTCTCGAACAGTACCGGCTGGTTGTTCCCGCTTGTCCCTGCCGCGCTTGTGATGGTCGGGCATATCCCCTCCCCGATTCCTGCGTGGCCCTGCTGAGAGGCCAGCACCAGCGGCTGGTTGTTGCCTCCCATCCCGAATTCTGCCGAGACCGTCTGGGAGATCCCTACCGGCCCCTGAACCTGGAATCCTGGCCGTGGTTGTCGAACACCAGGGGCTGGTGCCCATGCTCCTGCGCCCGGAGGGTGCCTGTTCTGTCTTCTGTCAGGTGCATCTGGCTGCCGCCCTGGTCGTTCAAGCACAGCACACAGGGATATCCCTGCCCTGCCTGGCCGCCGCCTCCTGTAAGCGAGGCATGGCGTTCCGGCGTCAGGAAGCAGTCCCCGTTCCCCTTGCTCGCCACGCCAAAGGCAGGCAGTTCCGTCACAAATGTCTGCATCTGCATGTTCCTTGTCGCCATGAGCGCCCCCGAAATCCCGCCCAGGTCTATGACTTCATCCCGCTGGTTCACATGGAAGCTGCTTATGGCCGCCGGACGCACATCCCCCTCCCCCGGCTGTGCCACCAGGGGCTGGTGGCTGCCCATCCCCGCCCGCAGGGGCGCCGCCACATCTTCGGTGACGTCCATCCGCTCCCCGCCCTGGTCATTCAGGCAGAGCATCGCCCCTGGTGGTTCTTCTGTCTGCAGGTACCCATGTCCGCCTCCATCCCCGCCGTATAATGCCGGCCATGTGCCGGACTCCCCAAAAATTCGGCGGCTCTGTACATCCCAGGGTGTCAGGCAAGCCCCGCCTGCACCATCAGCGCCGCCTTGAGCTGCGGCGGCAGTTCCTTTCCCCTCTCCCCCGCCCGCCGCAGGATCCCCTGGCAGGCTGTCCTACTTAAATAATATTTCGGGTGCGGTGAGGCCTCCAAAATCTGCGACAAGGAAGATGCGGCGGCGTCTCTGGGCGACTCCCCAGAATTGAGCTAATGTAAAGCGAAAAATAATGTAAAGTCGCCTCCTTCAAATGCCAGATATGCTGAAAAATTCATCGCTAAACTCAACATAATTCTTTACACTTTTATTGGATGGATCATCCCATCACAATAAAATATGGAGGTTTTTACACGATGAAAGAAACAAAAAGTACACCAGCCGCAGGTATCCGCGAGCTGGTCACAGCGGTTAAGGCACAGATGTCCGGGCTTGGCTACAGCCAGTACACCATTGACCGCATGGACGCAGTGTGGAAGAATCTGGCATCCTACTGCGAGGAACACAATGATGGCCTGCTGACAGCGGAATCGGCACGGGGCTTTGTCTGGGATCTGTATGGCGCTGTCCTGGGCGAAAAGGACGCATCACAGAACGTCAACAGGGCCGTCCACATACTGCTGGACTTCCAACAGTTCGG
>OFFF01001537.1_pt1 | contig 14522 bp, 16 predicted proteins | sample 1521301 | NCBI WGS metagenome assembly OFFF01 (sample SAMEA3504101, study PRJEB24116) | mouse gut metagenome | biome: mouse gut; feature: mouse-associated habitat; material: faeces | place: Denmark | collected 2011
TCTGCTGCCGTAATAGAGATCCAGATGCCGTCCAGGCCCAGGAACAGGGGCAGGAGCAGCACGGCCAGGATCTGGAAAACCAGCGTCCGCAGGAAAGAGATCAGGGCGGAAGTAAGGCCGTCTCCCAGGGCGGTAAAAAAGGCGGAGCCGAAGATGGCGAATCCTGCAAACAGGAACGAAAAGGAGAAGAGGAAGAAGCCCCGCAGTGTCATTGCCAGAAGCGTCTGATCATATCCTACAAATAACAGGGAGAGTGGCTTTGCCAATGCTTGTGACGCCAGGAACATAAGGAGGGAGAATACACCTGTTATCATAAAGCTTTTCTTTAACAATCCGCTCAGTTCATTATAATTGCCCGCACCGCTGTGGTAGCCGACCACCGGGGATACTCCCACGGAGAAGCCGATGAAGGCGGCCAGAAAGATCAGATTGACATACATAAGCACACCGTATGCGGCAACGCCGTCCTCCCCGGCATATTGTAACAACTGAATATTGTACAGCATGCTGACAATGGAGGCAGAGATATTGCTCATCAGCTCCGAGGAGCCGTTGACACACACTTTCATAAGCGCTGTACCGTCAAATTTTGCCTTTGTCAATCGCAGCAGGCTGGTGTTGGGCCGGGCGAAATAGAGAAGGGGAAGCAGGCCGCCGACACATTGACCGATGGCTGTGGCAGCTGCTGCACCCTGCAGACCCCAGTGGAATATGATGATAAAAAGAGCATCCAAAAGAGCATTGGTCAGTCCCGCAGCTATCGTAACGTAGAGTCCCAGCTTCGGTTTTTCTGCCGTGGCGAACAGACACTGGAATTCGTATTGCAGAATATAGGCGGAAACCGCCGGAAGAATGATCTTCCGGCGGTTTTGTAATTTAACTCGCTGTTTGATCTGGGTAAGTTACTTTTTTCGGTTTGCATACCACAAAAAATGGTCAAATTTTCTGCGCCTAAAAGGGATGTGGATATCATGGCGATCAAGGAGGTTTGCAATGCAGGAATTGAACGCGTTATAATTGTAGGTAGCCTTCCACTTTTCAGTAAGTGATCTTGTGAGTTCTGGAATATAGTAAGGGAGAGCCTTTCTAACAACGCTGTCACAAATAGAATAGTCGTCTTTTCCAAAGGCATCAGCACTGTGGTAAGCGCAATATTTAGAGGCAAAGGAAAATAGATTCACTCTGCCATTACATTTGGCAAGCTGAGAGACCAATTCTGGATCGCCTTGGACAAGCCTGCTGTCAAAATCCTGAATGGACAATATAACCTCTACTAACTCTGACAATGAAATCTTCTTGATGTGACGGCTGATATTGGTTGAGTTTGTCAGATCAATAAGTGATACTTTCATTGCCACCAATTCCCGCTCTGTATTGTAGGGGAAACGCGTCAACACATCATGTATCATGGTAAAATTACCGCCATAGCGGATATCTGCAAGTGCCTGCTGGTGGACATCTGTGATATTTTCGGGTGTGATGGGCAGATAATCCTTCGGCGAACTTGGGCGGGCCGATGTGGTGCCAGGCATGGAATGACTCCAAACAGGCGAGTCTGTTTGTGACGTCTCGGATTTTGATTGAGCAACCTTAATTGCTTCACGAATCCACCAGTGCGTTAGCTGCGCTGTCCACGGCTCTATGTCAAAGCCATTTTGGAGCAGGTAGGATTTTAATAAAGATCTCTGCTTTCCTTTTGGAATTTCACCCGTTGCAGTGTCAATCATGTATGGATATTGATTGGCAGGTCCTTTTTTATATAGGGCATACTTACGGCCATCAATCACAATGATTGCGTCTGCGTCTTTATACTCCATAACCATGTGATTCACCCCTTACGTTTAAGCAGGGTGCCCCAAAAACCGATGGTGAAGGCAAACAAAAATTTAAAAATGCCAAAGAAGGGTGCAAAGAGTAATTTCAGCATAGCGGCTAACCTCCTGTTATCATTATTCTTTAGAACCTGCATTCACATCCCATTCCTCGTGGGCCTTACCGGAGCCAGGGTCAGGAGCAGAAACATCCCCGCGCCGGCACACACCAACATCATCACCTCAAAGGGGGAGGCTGTGTACTCCATCGCGCAGTTGAGCCAAAGCCAGGGGATGGGGGACAGAAGCTGCACCCCGGCGGCGATTCCGGCCAGCACCCGCCTGCCTGTTCTGGCGGACATCCAAAGGAGCAAAAGCGCGGCTCCCATGGCCAGAAAATAGGGGAACAGGATCAGCAAAAGAAACAGGGCGAAGAACCCGCCAAAGGACAATCCGTCGTAAATATCCCCCAGATAATGGGCCGTCCAAACCAGAGATACCGCCGCGATCACCCCGTCCGCCCAAAAAAACGCGCTGCGCGTGAGAGGCTGCTTTTCCATCAATCCACCCTGCGGCCCAGCCGCTCACACCACCGTCCGGTGGCAGACGAACGTCCCCACCAGCCGGAAGCCCAGCTCTTTGAGGATCTCCCCCTCGGGGCAGTCCTCGTCCACAAAGAAGGTGAGCCATTTTGTGCCGTTTGAGTTCAGGCAGTTCAGCGCGGCGGCGAGCAGCACCCGGAAGGCCCCCTGGTGGGACTGCCTGTCCGCGAACTCCAGGGCGAAAATCTCCTCGTGGGGGTCGCCGTCCAGGGTCATCAGCACCTCCCCGGCGGCCTCCCCCTCCCCGGTGACGAAGATGGCCCACCGGTCCAGGGTGGCCCGCACCCGTTCGCAGTTCCAGAACATATCCCCCTGGATTTGGCGGTGGATGGCGGAAAACTCCTCAAAATTCTCCGCCGTGATCCGCTTCACCCCAGAGGGCTCCGGCAGGGGCTGATACCCGTCCAGGTTGAGCAGGAAGTTCCACGACCGCTCGTTGCAGGGGATTCCCTGCCCGTCCAGCCAGCCCGTGGCCTCCACATTCTCCGCCGGGAAGCCCAGATCCAGGGTGAATCCCGGCCACCGCTCCCGGCAGTAGTCCAGAAACTCCGCCAGGGCCGTCCCCGTGTCCCGCCGGATGCTGAAGATAAAGGTGTGGAGGTAGTGCTCCTCCTCCGGATGCTCAAAGGCGATGAGGCCCTCCACCTCCCCGTCCTCCACAAACAGGAGGATGTCCTCGCCGGGGCGTTCCAGGGCCTTCCGGGCGCGGGACACAAAGTCCTCCCGGGTTTTCATCCCGTCGTAGTAGACGTGGTAGCCCGACCGGGCGGGGTCCAGGGCCAGCTCGTAGGCAAAGTCCATGCAGCGGTCAAATTCCGCTTCCTGCAATAATCTTAACATGACAGACGCTCCTTTTCTTGTTCCGTTTGATATTGGTCGTTCAGCCGGGCCTCCAGCTTGGAATACACAATTTTTTGGCTGGAATACAGGGAGAACCGCCCGCTGAGCAGGAAGGCCAGGGCGCAGGCCAGGGCGAAGAAGGGCAGGGCCCCGCTCCCGAACAGCTCCACGCTCAGCAGGATGGAGGCCAGGGGGCAGTTGGTGACGCCGCAGAACAGGGCGATCATGCCGACGGCCGCCCCGAAGGACGGCTCCAGCCCCAGCAGGGGCGCGGCGGCACAGCCGAAGGTGGAGCCGATGAACAGGGTGGGCACGATCTCGCCCCCCTTGAACCCGGCCCCCAGGGTGAGGGCGGTGAACAGCATCTTCAGGGCGAAGGCCCAGGGGACGCGGACCCGCCCCTCCACGGCGTGCTCGATGATCTGGCCCCCCGCGCCGTTGTAGTCGCCGGAGCCCTCCAGAAGGGTGAGGAGGATCACCAGCCCCGCCCCCGCCAGAATCCGCAGGCAGGGGTTGGGCAGGTATTTTTTATAGGCCCGCCCCGTCCCGTGCATGAGCAGGCAGAACAGGATGGACAGCACCGCCGCCGCCACCGCCAGAACCCCGGTCTGCGCCAGGGGCAGGACGGCGGCCTCCGGCGCGCCGGACAGCAGGTAGCCCTCCCCGGGCAGGCCCAGGGCCTGGGGCACCGCCCCGGCGATGAGGGCGGACAGCAGGCAGGGGAACAGGGCGGCGAACCGGAAATGGCCCACGTTCACTACCTCCAGGCTGAACACCGCCGCCGCCACCGGGGTGCCGAACAGGGCGGCGAACAGCCCCGCCATGCCGCCCTGGATCAGGATGTTGGTGTTCTTCTCGTCCACCCGGAGGAGCCGCCCGATCCCGGCGGCCAGACTGCCGCCGATCTGCAGTGCCGCCCCCTCCCGGCCCGCGCTGCCCCCGGTGAGGTGGGTGAGCACCGAGCCCAGGAAGATCAGCGGGGCCAGCCGCAGGGGGGGCCTTGCCCCGCCCCGGACGCTGGCGATGATCTGGTTGGTGCCGATGTCGTTCTCCATCCCGGTGATCCGGTAGCAGAACACGATGGCCAGTCCCGCCAGGGGCATGAAAAACAGCAGCCAGGGGAAGTCCCCCCGGAGGGCGGTAACCTTCGCCACGCACCAGGAAAACGCCGCCCCCGCCAGCCCGCAGGCCAGCCCCGTCAGCCCCGCCAGCACCAGCCACCGCAGCAGGGCCAGGACGGAGGGCAGCACCTCCCGGATCCGGTTTTTCAGCCTCTCCCCCATGTTGATCCCACTCCAATCCTCCAAAATCTCCTCTCCTATTATACCGGGCCTGTCAAGGGGTTGCGCCCCGCCCCGGGGGATGGTATAATCAGATCCGGCCCCTGGGCCGGAAGAATGATTGTTTGGAAGGAGATCCTGCAATGAAGAAGAAAATCCTGCCCCTGCTCGCGCTGATCCTGGTGGTGCTGGCGGGGTGCGGCCCCAAGCTCAACGACCACGTGACGGATTACCACATCGACCTGCCCGCGGGCTTCGAGGAGATCGAGATGGAGGGCGTGGACAAGTGCTGGTCCAACGCGGCCCAGACCGGGAACGTGAACCTGAGGATCACCGCCAAGGCGGGCTCCGCCAACGCCGCCTTCAAGGCCATCACCGCCGACATCGCCCGGGAAACCATCGCGTCGGCCTGGAAGGAGAGCTATGGCAGCGACCCGGTCATCACCGACCGCTACTTCTCCAAGGACCCGGTGGCCGGCCTGCCCGCCTACCAGTACAGCTACGTGCTGGAGTGGGAGGGCCAGACGGTGACCCAGATCCTGGTGTCCGTCAACGCCGACAAGACCTATGCCTTCGCCTACACCACCAACGACGAGGCCCTTCTCAAGGAATTTGACGCCAGTGCCAGGAACATCCAGCTGACCATTGAGTAAACGGCCAAAAATCCCCCGAAAAAGATTGAAAAAATTTTCACAATACCCCTTCCCTTTGGGGGCGGGATAGAGTATAATATTACCGCGCAATCCCCTAACAATATTAAGGAGTGATACCAATGAGCATCAAAGTAGGTATTAACGGGTTTGGCCGCATCGGCCGCCTGGTCTTCCGCGCCGGCATCAACAGCAGCGACATCGAGTTCCTGGGCATCAACGACCCCGGCATGACCCCCGACTATATGGCCTATATGCTCCGCTATGATACCATGCAGGGCAAGTTCGACGGCGAGATCACCTGGGACGACGAGTCCATCACCGTCAACGGCAAGAAGGTTATGGTCTATGCCAAGATGAACCCCTCCGAGCTGCCCTGGGGCCAGCTGGGCGTGGAGTACGTGGTGGAGGCCACCGGCCTGTTCCTCACCAAGGAGAAGGCCCAGGGCCACATCGACGGCGGCGCGAAGAAGGTGGTCATGACCGGCCCCTCCAAGGACGACACCCCCATGTTCGTGTGCGGCGTGAACCTGGACAAGTACACCCCCGACATGACCTTCGTGTCCAACGCCTCCTGCACCACCAACTGCCTGGCCCCCATCGCCAAGGTGCTCAACGATAACTGGGGCATCAAGGACGGCCTGATGACCACCGTGCACTCCACCACCGCCACCCAGAAGACCGTGGACGGCCCCTCCAAGAAGGACTGGCGCGGCGGCCGCGCGGCCTCCGGCAACATCATCCCCTCCTCCACCGGCGCGGCCAAGGCCGTGGGCAAGGTCATTCCCGAGCTGAACGGCAAGCTGACCGGTATGTCCATGCGGGTGCCCACCCTGGACGTGTCCGTGGTGGACCTGACCGTCAACCTCGACAAGCCCGCCAAGTACGACGAGATCTGCGCCGCCATGAAGAAGGCCAGCGAGGGTGAGCTGAAGGGCATCCTGGGCTACACCGAGGACGCCGTGGTTTCCTCCGACTTCCTGGGCGACGCCCGCACCTCCATCTTCGACAAGGGCGCGGGCATCGCGCTGACCGACACCTTCGTGAAGGTCGTCTCCTGGTACGATAACGAGATGGGCTACTCCAACAAGGTGCTGGACCTGATCCGCCACATGAACGGCGTGGACCACAAGTAATTGAGGCCGAACCCGTAACAAGAAACGCCCCCGGACTGGTTCCGGGGGCGTTTTTTCAAAGCTCTCACTATTTGACTGGAAAAAGAGAGGACAACAAGGCCCCTGGGGAGTATACTATGCTTGGCTGCGCGGCCAAGGAAAAGGAGCGAGGCATATGGAATGGATCGACCGGCTCAACCGGGCCGTGGACTACCTGGAGGAACACCTAAAGGATCCCGATTTGCAGGAGGCGGCGAGGATCGCCTGCTGTTCCCCCTATCATTTCCAGCGGATGTTTACCCTGCTGGCGGGGATGCCGCTGTCGGAGTACCTCCGCCGCCGCAGGGTGTCCCGGGCGGCGGTGGACCTGCAAAGCGGGACGAAGATTGTGGACGTGGCCCTGAGCTATGGTTACAGCTCCCCCACCGCCTTCAACCGGGCCTTCCAGACGGTCCACGGACTGCCGCCGTCCCAGGCGAAGCGGCCTGGGGCGCGGCTGAAAAGCCATCCTCCGCTGCGCTTCGCCATCACTGTGCAAGGAGTGGAAGAAATGGAGTACCGCATTGAAAAAAGAGGGCCGTTCCGGGTGGTAGGGGTATCGGCCCCGCTGAACAAGGACATGGGGGAAAACTTCCGGCTGGTGCCCGAGCTGTGGGGCCGGGCGGCGGCGGACGGCACCATCCCCCGGCTGGCCGCGCTGATGGACGGGGAGCCGAAGGGGATGCTGGGGATCTGCGACGGCGTGGACAGTTCCCGGTACTATATCGCCGCGGCCTCCTCCGCCCCGGCGGGGGACGGCCTGGAGGAGTACACCGTGCCCGCCTTTACCTGGGCGGTGTTTCCCGGCGGCGGGGAGGGCGCGTCCGCCGTCCAGGAGTTGGAGCGGCGGGTGGTCACGGAATGGCTCCCCACCTCGGGCTACGAGTACGCCGAGGGCCCGGACGTGGAGGTGTACCTGGGCCCGGAGTGCACGCAGTTCGAGGTGTGGATTCCCGTGGTCAAGGCGAAAGGGTAAAAAAAGCCCGCACGGTTTTTCCGTGCGGGCCTTTTGATCGTGCAGCTTAATCCTCCAGGGTTTTTTGAAGATTGTCGATGATTTTATCAATTTTTGCGGACCGTTTCGCATCGTCCGGCTCACTTTGCAGCTCTTTGATGTCGTCCAGGATGAAGCGGATAAACGCCTTGAACTGGCTGTCGGTTTGGCCCATCTCGATAACCTCCTTCGTCACTCGATCTTATAATCTCTCCCAAACTGCATATCGGAGAACCGCCGGGTGGCGTCCGCGTCCAGCTCCCCGTCGTCCATCCCCGGCAGCAGCAGATCGTCGGGCATGGGGGGCACATCGTCGTCCGGCCCCACCGCCACTAAACGGGGGGCGGGCTTCTCCTCCGCCTTGGGGGGCTCCGCCTCCGCCAGCACCTGGGCGGCCACGGCGGCCTCGATCTGGGCGGAGGGATCGTCCCTGGGCTCCTGGGCCGATTCCGGGGGCACCAGCTCCCCCAGGCCCGCCAGGAAGGCCATCTCCTGCTCGTGGAACTGGGCCAGCTTCTTCACGTAGGCGGCGGTGGACTCCTGGGCCTGCTTCAGGCGGTACTCCTCGGCGGCCACGGATTTCTCCAGCTCCTTCACCCGCCTCCGGGCATCCTTCTCCGCGTCCCCCATGAGCTGGGCCTGCTTCTTCTTGGCCTCGCCCACCAGGTCGTCCGCCATCTTCTGGGCGGCCAGCAGGGTCTTGCGCATGGCGTCGTCGGTGGCCCGGTACTCCTCCACCGTCTCGGAGAGCACCTTCAGCTTGTTCTTCAAAATGGCGTTCTCGTTGTAGAGCGCGGTATAGTCCTCGGTGAGCGTGTCCAGGAACTCGTCCACTTGGGCCAGGTTATACCCGCCCAGGGTGGCCTTGGCAAAGGAGTGGCTGGCCACTTCCTGCGGTGTCAGCATAGGTTCCAATCCCCCTTATATCTCTCAGTTGCGGTATCCGGCCTGCGCGGTTCCCCCTCCGGAGGAGACCGCCGTGTCCGTTGTCAGAAATACAGCCCGTTGTTTTCCAGCTCGTCGATGAGATCGCCCAGAATCTCCACGTTATAAGGGGTAATAATGTAAGTGGACAGGGCCACCTTCTTGATGGTGCCCTCGTTGGCGTAGGCCACGCCGGACAGGAAGTCGATGAGGCGGCGGGCGATGTTCTTGTCGGTCTGCTCCAGGTTGAGCACCACGGTGCGCTTGTCCCGCAGGTGGTCGGCGATCTCGGAGGCATTCTCAAACTTGGTGGGGCTTACCAGCACCACCTGGAGCTGGGTGGTGGTGTGGATATTGACCACCTTGTTGCTGCGGCGGTCCATGTCCCGGTCCCGATCCCGGTCGCGGTCCCGATCCCTGGCGGGCTCCCGGACGGCTGAGCCGACGGGGGCGAAATCCTCCTCGTAGCCATCGTCCTCCTCGTCCTCATAGGGGCGGGCCAGACGCTTCAGTTCATCAAAAATGCTCATTGACGGGTCTCCTTCCATCGTGAGGTAAAGGGGGCGGTGAGCCCTCCGGTAAAGCAGACGGGCGGGGGCCGAACAGGGCGGAGCCCACCCGGACACAGGTAGAACCCGCGGCGACCGCGTCCCGGTAGTCGCCGCTCATGCCCATGGACAGCACGTCCAATATCTTATTATGGCCTATTTCCCGTCTTATGTCAACAGCTAATTGACGCAGAGCTTCAAAAAATTGGAGATTTCCTCCAGGCCGGAGGGCCGGGGGCGGGATACACATCAGCCCCCGGAGGCGGACGCCCTCCAGCTGGGCGGCCATCCGGGCGGCGTCCAGGGCCTGTTCCGGGGGGAAGCCGGATTTGGACGCCTCCCCCGCCAGATTGATCTCCAGCAGGATGTCCTGGACCAGCCCCAGCTTGTCCGCCTGGGCGGCGACGGCCCGGAGCAGCTTTTCCGACGAGACGGAGTGGATCAGCGACACCTTCCCCACCACGTACTTCACCTTATTGGTCTGTAAGTGCCCGATGAAGTGGACGGACGCCCCCCGGTAGGCGTCGTCCGCCAGATGGGCGGTGAGCTCCTGCACCCGGTTCTCCCCGCAGACGGTGATGCCGGCGGCGATGGCGGCCCGGATCTCGCCGGAGGTCCGGGTTTTGGTGGCGGCCAGCAGGGTGACGTCCGCCGGGTCCCGGCCCGCGGCCCGGGCCGCCTCCGCGATGCCCGCCCGTATGTTCGCTATGTTTTCGTTAAAACCCATGCCGCGCCAGCCTCCCTCGTTCTGTATGCCGGAATGTCCATCGCGTTGTCGGGGAGGGGCCTGCCCCTCCCCCGCATTACCGGACCACCTTCCCATCGTAGATGCCGGAGGAGTTCAGGATGATCTCATCCCCCGCCCGCAGCCGCTTGGCGGCGGCGGGGTCCACCGGGCGCACCAGATAGAAGTTCTCGTCGGTGTAGAGGATCTCCACCTCCCGGCCCCAGGCCTGGGACCGCTCCACGATGTAGACCTTGTAGCGGTTCACCTGCCGGGTGGGGCCGTCCGGGTTCCCGCTCTCCAGCGGCTCGTCCACCGTCTCCACCCGCAGGGCCTTCCGGGGGACGCGGATGCCCTCCAGGTGGTGGATCACCACGTCCACCGTCTGGGCCCGCAGGAGGGTGGTGTCCGCCAGGTGGGAGCGGCAGGAGAAAATGGCCAGGGTCTGCTCCCCCTCCAGGGACACCCGGTCCAGCTCCATGGGGATCTGGCCGTAGTAGTCGCCGGAGAAGGTGAGGGTGTAGGTCCTGCCGGACTTCAGCCCGGTGTCGGTGCCCTCCAGCAGGGCGGCGAAATACCAGGTGGAGCCGGTGATCAGCTTGCCCACCGGCCCGGCGGCGGGGGCGGGGGACTGGGCCAGCAGGGCCTCCAGCCCGGCGGCGGTAAGCCCCTCCAGCTTATCCGGGGTGAGCAGCCCCTCCCAGCCGTCCACCGTGCCGGAGAACACCCCGGCGGCGGGGGTGTACACCACACTGGCCACCTGGTTCAGCGAGGCGTTGAGCTGGACCAGCTCCGCCTGCTTGGACTGGATCAGCTGTCCCAGCTGTCCGGCGGCGTTGGTGTCGCCGTAGGCGTAGTCCCGCTTGAACACCATGGTGCGCAGGCTGAGGGCGTAATCCTCCAGGGCGGTGAGATCCCCCTTGGCGGTGAGGGAGCGCAGGGCGGTGATGGAGGAGAGCACCTGTCCGTCCAGCCGGGAGGCGTCGGTGGCCTGGGTGCCGGAGGACAGGGCGTACTGGAGCTGCTCAATCTCGGCGGAGAGGGTGCGGATGGCCTGCCGGGTGGTGAGGGCGGCGGGGTCGGTGTACAGCAGGGCGGCGGCCTGTCCGGCGGCGGCCTTCTCCCCCTCCGCCAGGATCTGGTCCACGTAGCTGCCCCCGGCGTCGGGGAGGATGGTCTCCTCCCGCACCAGGATGCCGCGGGCCTCCATGCCCACGTCCTGGGTGTAGGTGTAGGCCCGGGCGGTGACCAGCGGCTCCTCCCAGCCCTGGACGAAGTAGACGGCCAGGTAGACCGCCACCCCCAGGCAGAGGATGGCGATCATGACTTTGGTGGCCAGGGTGCTCTCTTTCATGGCTTGGTTCCTTTCTCTTTCTGGGGAGGTTCCCCCGAGACCCCCTTCTGGTTCCTTGGGCAGGGGGCACCCCTGCGGGGGGTGTTCCTTTCTGCTCGTGCAGAAAGGAACCGAAAGACACGCTTAAGGGGGATGCCGCCGGACGCGCTTCGCGCTTAGGCGGCCTCCCCCTTAAGAATCCCCCGTTTACGGGGGCTGTCAGATCAGTGGGTTGGGTGGTTGTCCTTTCGGCGCGGAGCTTATACGGACGCGGGGGCCCCTGTTTCCGCTGCCGCTGAGTGTGTGGGTACTGAGGGTGGGTGGGATCCATATTGGATGCGCCTGGGTGCCGGGTGGTGCCGGCGGGGCGTTCCCTCATCTGTTAGCCTGCGGCGATGCCACATGACACGGCGGAAAGACGGCACAAGCCTTCCCCCCCTGTGGGGGGAAGGCATGGCAATATGGGCCGTGCCCCGTGAAATCGGCGGTTTCCCCACACCACCCCTGAACTTTAGCCGCACCACGCAGGCGTCAACCGAGGGAACCGCATGGGACAGTAACCGCACACAAGCGGCAGCACCAATGGGGGAGAAGCCAGTCCAGATCCCCGCAAGCCGGTCACTCTCCTGCCCCGAAAAATCGACGGTTCCCTCACACCGCCCCCGAACATCAGCCGCACCACTTAGGCGTCAACCGAGGGAACCACCCGGGCCAGTAACCAGACACAAGCGGCAGCACCAATGGGGGAGAAACCAGTCCAGATCCGCACAAGCCGGAACCACTCAACCACGTATTCCAAGGAAGCAAACGGGGGTACATAGGGGGGGAACCCCCCTATGCGCGCTCTTTGGTTACTTTCTCTCGCGCGAGAGAAAGTAACGCCCCCCGCAGGGGCGCACCCCGGGCGCACCCGGAAAAAGCCACGCAGGGCCTCCCTGCCTCCCCACGGGGCCGGGGGGGATCAGGGCAGGGGGGCACACCCCCCTACCCCTCCAGCTCCACCGGATGCTCCGGCGCAATGGTGGAAATCGCGTGCTTGTAGATGACCTGCTGCTTGCCGTCGGACACCACCACCACCACGTAGGGGTCGAAGGCGGTGATCACCCCCCGGAGCTGGTAGCCGTTCATCAGGAACACGGTGACCCGGGCGGCGGCGCGGCGGGCGGCGGACAGAAAGGCGTCCTGGATGTTGGGCTGTTTGTTGACGGAAATGGTGGATGTAAGGCTCATGGTAAACACTCCTCTTTATTTTGGAGCCGCGGGACCGTCCGGCGCGGAAATTGCCCCGGGTTCCGTTTGGATTCGAGCCAGTTTATTGTAATCCAGCTTCCCTGATAAGTTCTGTCGAAAAAGAGAGGGCGGCGGAAAAATCTGGTATTTTTTCCCATTCGAACCAGCGGGCGTCCCGGTTCCGGCGGAACCAGGTGAGCTGCCGCTTGGCGTACTGCCGGGAGCGGAGCTTCACCTCCTCCGCCCCCGACTGGACGGGGAGGCCCGACCGGATGGCGGCGGCCAGCTCCTTATATCCGATGGCCTGCATGGCGGTGCAGTCCGGCGGGATGCCCGATTCCAGCAGGGCGCGGACCTCCCCCTCCAGCCCCTGGGCCATCATCTGGTCCACCCGGCGGTCGATGCGCTCCCACAGGTGGGGGCGTTGGGCAAAGTTCAGGACGATGGTCAGCGGCGTATAGCGGTTGGGCAGGGCGCGGCTCTCCCGGTCGTGCTGGGACAGGGGCTTCCCGGTGGACAAAAACACCTCCAGGGCCCGGATGATCCGCTTTTCGTCGTTGGGGTGGATGCTCCCGGCGGCGTCGGGGTCCACCTGGGCCAGCTGGGCGTACAGGGCGGGCAGGCCCTCCAGAAAGCTTTGCAGCTCCTGGAAGCTACCGTGGGAGTAGCCGTCAATTGGCAGGCCCTGGGGGTTCTCCAGGCAGTCTGTCACCAGATAGACCTGTATCCCAGCCTTCTGGGCGGCGGCGTCATCCACCGGGTTGTTGCCAATCATCAGGCATGAACCGGCATCCCGGCCGGTTTGCTGGAGGATGTCCAGGTAGTAGCCGGGGTTGGGCTTGCTGCGGCGGCTGTTTTCGTAGGTGGTGATGAAGTCAAAATCCCCGGCCTTCAGCCCCACCCAGCCCAGGCGGCTCTCCACCGCCACCAGGGGGAAGATGGGGTTGGTGGCCAACACCAGGCCGTAGCCCTTCTCCCGGAGTCCCTGGAGGAGGGGGCCATGGTCCGGCTCGGCCTGTAGGCACCGCTTGGCCTCGTTGAAATCCCGGGCGTAAAAATCGTTAAAAAGCCCCTCCAGGGCCAGGGCCTCAATGCCCATTTCCTGAGTGAAGCAGGCCCAGAAGGCCTGCCGGTTGGTGGCCTGGCCGTCGTTGGCAATCATGGCGGCGGTGCCCTTCCAGATGGCGTCCGTGAGCTTTTTGCTCTCGTAGCCCATGGGGGCCAGCCGCCCCGCCAGGGCCTTGAAATAGCAGCGGATAAAATCGTCCTGCGCAAAGGGGAGCAGGGTTCCGTCCAGGTCAAACAGGATGGTTGTCAGCATGGGAGTCATCTCCTTGTTGTGGGCGGCAGATGGGATGAAGCCGCCGCCTTTGTATAAAGTATATCAAATACAGGCGGAATTAGCAAGAAAAAATTGGCAAAGGCCGTCTAACGTACCACCGGCGGGTTGGAGGGCAAGAGCACCCTGCCCAGGCACACCAGGCTGCGTCCGCTGCTTCTGGGCAGGACCACATCCGCGTCCGCCCTGCGGCGGTTCAGAGACAGCAGGTATACAATCCCCAGCTTGTCCCGCACATACTGCTTACAGAACATGTCTCCATCCACGCAGAAGATGCCCACATCACCGCTGGCTAGAGGGTCCCGGTTGACATAGGCGACGGACCCGTGGCAGATGTAGGGCTCCATAGAGTCCCCCTGGATGCGGACGGCGTACTCCGCCCCCCGGGGCACCTGGCCGGTGACATCGATGTAGTCGAAGTCCTCCCCGAAAACGGGCGCGGCGTAGCCTGCGGCGGCGGGGCTGCGGTAGAGGGGAATTTGCCGGATTTCCCCCTGGGCGGCCTCCTTCTCCAGATCCGCCTGGTAGCCGCCCAGCGTATCGGCCACAGCGTGGAGGACCTGGCGGCCACGGGTCCTCAGCCCCCGGTATTTGCGCACCAGGGACTGTTCCTCCGCCGAGCAGACGAAAGCCCTGCCGGAAAAGGAGTCCTGATAGAGGTAGTTGGGGTCGATGTCCAGGGCGCGAAAGAGCTTGATAAGCACTTCCTCCCGCATGGCGTTCTGCCCGTTTTCGTAGTTGCTGACGGCGGAGAGGCTGACGCCCAGCTTTTTCGCCAGCTCTCCCTGGCTCATGCCGAGCTCTTTTCTCCGTTCCCGTACTCTCTGACCAAAGCCCATGGCGGCCTCCTCTCTCTGAAAACACAGCAAAAATAGAATTATAAAAAAATATTCAGTAAAATTAAAATTTTCCCTTGACAAAAAAGAACAACAGTGCTATTATGGTCGAGCAAGGAACAAACGTTCCCGTGCAAACAAAAACGGCAAGAAAGGAGGAATATGTGGCGGGATCAGCAAGGGGGGCAGCGGACAAAAGCCGGAGAAGCAGACTGTACTACGTCCGGACGCGGGCGCGGGGAGGACAGACAAAAGCC
>OFFF01001543.1_pt1 | contig 14483 bp, 13 predicted proteins | sample 1521301 | NCBI WGS metagenome assembly OFFF01 (sample SAMEA3504101, study PRJEB24116) | mouse gut metagenome | biome: mouse gut; feature: mouse-associated habitat; material: faeces | place: Denmark | collected 2011
AATTGTGAGACTCCGTCGCGACGCCGGAGTAGCCGCAATTCACTTGTGGCGTAAAGCTCCGGCGGAGGCGTGAAACCTGCGGGTCAGAACATAGGGTCTGGTTGGCAGATAGTTTCAATCACAAAACGCTCTAATAGTCTATCCGGATTGCTGTTGGTGAGAATAATGTTCTCCTTATGATATGCGCTTTGGCGGAGGAGTAAGAGCTGTGCAGGAACGAAGTGAGACATCACGCTCCCCTGCTGTGGCGGGATACTTTTATCCCGATGCCGCGGATGAATTAAAGAAGGAAGTCGCCGTACTCATGCGGGAAGGCATGAAGTTGCGCGAACGACAGGCCCCCGGACTCGCTGAAGTATTCGGGCAGGAGGTCGGACTGCCGGCGGGGGCTCGCCGCCCGCTGATGCTTCTCCTGCCGCATGCGGGGCATGTCTACAGCGGCGCGGCAGCTTGCGCGGCTCTGACTGGAGTGGAATTGCCCCGCCGCCTGATCATACTCGGCCCGACGCATACGGGTATGGGCAGTCCTTTGGGGTTCTGGCCCACAGGCACATGGGAAAGCCCGCTCGGGGATATTCCGGTAGACAAGGAACTGGGGCGGGAACTGGAAGCGCTGCAAGGAGGATTCTCACCTGATATGGCCTGCCATATGCGGGAGCATTCCATTGAAGTCATCCTGCCTTTTTTGCGTGCCGCGCGTCCTGATTGCTCGATTTTACCCGTGACCGTGGGCATGCCGTTGGCTGTGGATGGATTGACGAAGGCGGCCCTTGCTCTTGCGGAAGTATTGAAACGGCATGCGCAAGCGGAAGGCGGCCCGCGTGAAGTCGGGCTTGTGGTCAGTTCCGATATGAATCATTTTGCTGATGAAGCGCATACGCGCGAACTGGATGAAGCCGCACTGCGTCCCCTGCTGGCCCTCGACGCCCCGGAACTGTTGCGCGTGACAAGCGCGCGAAAAATCAGCATGTGCGGGGTATTGCCCGCTGCGTTGGCTCTCATGGCCGGTAGGGCCGCGGGGGCTTCCCATGCGCATCTTTGCGCGCATGATACTTCGGCGGCGGTATCCGGCGACGCCCGCCGTGTGGTGGGTTATGCTTCGGCTCTGATGTGGTAGGTTAATGTTTGCCGTGAACTTCCTTTATTGCTCTCTGTCAGGGCTGACGCATCTACTTTTTAACCTATTGATATTGTATGTATTTGTCTTTGCTGTCGTCAAAAGCATTGAAATTTACTACCAAGAAGAACAATGTGCTACGTTTTTAGCTGATGGGGAGGGCTTCCGCCCGCGCCTCCGGCGGTCAAGGTTATGTTCAACACTACAACAGAGCGCAGTCACATTCTCTCTGGACGACTGCCGCCGCTTCTGTCATGCTCCGCCTAGCCGGGCATTCCGCCCGACGCAAAACCCTTCCTCACCATGCACGGCAGTACCGAACTCGGCATTCTTTTCGCTCTGGGCACAGCCTTTTCCTGGGCCACCGCGGGCATCATCCACACCGCCATTGCCCGCCGCATCGGGGTGCAGGGCGTGCTGCTTCTGCGGCAGCCCGTCGCCGCCCTCGCCCTGGGCGCGGCCTGTCTGCTCTCCGGCGTACCGCTGTTAATCTCCTCCCATTTTCTCTGGCCGGCCGCCGCTTCCGGTCTTACCGGAATTCTGATAGGCGATGCCTGCCTCTATGCCGGAGCCTTGCGCATCGGCCTGCGCCCCGCACAGGTCTGTCTTTCGCTTTCCGCGGCCTTCACCGCGCTTATCGGCGCGATGTTCCTCGGCGAACGTATCGGCCTGCAAGGCGTACTCGGTATTGCCGTTGCCACTGCCGGAGTTATCCTCGTTGTCTCCTCCGAGCGGGGAGACGCACATAATCCTCCGAGCAAGGGGCGTACCCGCACACAGGGCATCGCCTTGTGTCTGTTCTCCGCCCTGATGCTGGCCGTGGGCATGATTTTCTCCAAACAGGCCCTCTCGGGGGGCATGGCCCCCCTTTCTCTGGCACTGTATCGCAACGGTGTCTCCATGATCGGCATCATCCTCATTGCCGTCCTGCGCGGCGCGATACGCCCCACACTCTCCGCCCTGCGCGAACATCCCGAAGTCTTCAAGCTCGTCCCGCCCGGCTGTCTGTTCGGCCCGGCGGGCGGCATCTGGCTGTCCTGCCTCGCCATCGACTTTCTGCCCGCCGCCGTGGCGTCCATGCTCATCGGCCTGGAGCCCATTGCCCTGTTGATCATCATGGGCATTATGGAACGCCGCATGCCCCGCCGCGATTCCATTATCGGCTCCGTTATCGCCTGCACCGGCGCGGCTGTTCTAGTATTAAGATAAGGAAAGCGGCGTAAGGGAGGACTTTTGAAAAGTCTTCCCTTGCCTTTCAAAACTTCCGTTTGTTACCCGAACGCAACGTCAAGGCACATCATGAGCACAAAACCCGACATAACCCCCATAGTCGCGGCATCCCCATTGCCCGAAGCCTGCGCCTCCGGTACAACTTCCTCCACCACCACAAACACCATGGCCCCTGCGGCAAACGCCAGCGCCCAGGGCAGAACGGGCGCGGCAACCGAGGCCGCAGCGGCCCCAATCACCGCCGCTATCGGCTCCACTATTCCGGACAACTGCCCGTAAAAAAAGGCTTTACGGCGGGAAAGCTCTTCACGCAACAGCGGCACGGAAACCGCCATGCCCTCGGGGATATTGTGGAGGGTCACCGCCAGCACCAGCATGGCGGTGCGTCCCAGCCTGGTGCGGGGCCCCTCGGGCGATGCGCTGTCCCGGTGCAGATGGGGGATAGTCCTGTCCAGCAGGAGCAGGAACAGGATGCCCAGCCAGAACCCGGCCACCGCCGGGAGGAAGGCCAGTTGCCCCAGATGCTCCGCCTCCTCCATGGCGGGGATCAGCAGGCTCCAGACGGATGCCGCCACCATGACCCCTGCGGCGAAGCCGGTGAGGGACCTCTGCACCGCCGGGGGAAGCGCGCTCCGCATGACGAACACGCAGGCAGCGCCCAGGACAGTTCCGAGAAAGGGAAGCAGGATTCCCTGTAAAGTTTCGAATGGCATTGTGTGACCTCCGTTTCTATATTTTAGTTAGTGATAACTAACCAAAGCCATTATATGATAAGATCGAAACCATGTCAATATAATACTGTTCACGGCTTCGCCGCTCACAGCAACATGATGCACACACAACAGAATTAAAAGGCAGAATTCTATTGTCCTGAAGTGGGCAGAGTACGCTCATTTTGGCGCGCGAAACACTTCGCGGAGGCACCTGTGAACAGGAACGCCGTCGATACAGATTCGAAAAAACGCTCTAATATACATTGTAAACCCCGGACAAATATTTTATAATCAAGTATGGCAATTTACAAAATTTGCAGAATTCCCGGAGGAGGGCTGTTATGAAAGAAACGGAAAGAAATGCGGTATGTATCCTTGTATTGTACCTTGTCTTATGGTATGTGGGCTCGATGTTTGGCTTTTTCCCTTTTATCGCAAACGATCTGGCAATCGCTGCCGTGGGGTTTGCGGGGCTTTTGATCGTCGCCGCGATCGTGATATGCACCTGCTGGATCATTGAGACGATCCAAAAGACGGCGAAATAATATCAAGATACAAAACCAGACTACATTTTGGAGGAACAGCATGGCAATCGAGAAAGTAAAAGCATATTTCAGAAACTACGGCATGGAAGAGAGGGTCCTGGAACTGGACATGTCCAGCGCCACCGTGGAGCTGGCGGCCCAGGCCCTGCACTGCCAGCCTGAGAGGATCGCGAAGACCCTCTCCTTCCTGGTGGAGGGCCGCGCGGTGCTGGTGGTGGCCGCCGGGGACGCGAAAATCGACAATGCCAAGTACAAGGCGAAGTTCGCCGCCAAGGCCAAGATGCTCTCGCCCCAGGAGGCGGAGGCCATGGTGGGCCATGCCGTGGGCGGCGTATGTCCCTTTGCGGTGAACCCGGGCGTGGCGGTATACCTGGACGTGTCCCTGAAGCGCTTCGAGACGGTATTCCCCGCCTGCGGCAGCTCCAACAGCGCCATAGAGCTCACCATCCCGGAGCTGGAGGAATGCTCCGGCCACGCGGGATGGGTGGATGTGTGCAAGGGATACCAGGCCCCCTAAAAAGCGCCTCGCAGGGAGAGGAACAACAGGAGACAGCTTGCCAGGAGGAACAGGGCAGTCAGGAATGGCCCGGGACGGAACCGCATCTTCAAGACAGGCTCCGAAGCGGGGAGGGCCTCCGCCAGATGGGAGCGCCGCAGAGCAGTGACTACGGGCTTGTATAAAAGCAGCGCGATCCCCGCGTTCAGTCCCCCTTTGATCACATTAAAGGGCAGGAAGGCCGGAAGCAGCAGCTGCGCCACCGCCTCCCTGGAATACCCCATGTACACCGGAGCAACCAGGTAATTCCAGAGCATCATCACCGCCACCTGGCAGCCCCATCCGCCAAGCAGCCCTCCCAGGGCGCCGGACAGCCTGCGCCTTTTCCCATAGACATAGGCGGCGGGGCAGGCGAAGGCGCAGCTGGAGATGACGTTCATCAGGCAGCCCCAGAAGCCGGTGCTGCTGACGGTGAACATCTCCGTGACGGACACGATGACGCTGATGACCAGGGCGGTCAAGGGGCTGAAGAGCAGCCCGCCGATGACGATGACGACGTCCTTGGGATCGTACTTCAGGAACAGGACCAGCGGGACGCGGCCAAAGACGGTGGCGATGTAGGCCAGCGTGCACAGCAGGCCCAGGGTGGTCAGTTTCTTAGTGCTTGTGTGTTTCATACGGATACCTCCTGAAATGTAATGACACCTGAAAGCGGCGAAAGGCCTTTCAGGTGTCATTTTTTTCGTTTCAGGTGCATCGAAATTGCCTACAGAGCAGCTCACAGGCGGACAAAAAAGAGTGCAGACAAAAGCCAGATACCATCTGGCCATTCCGACACACCTTCTTTAATCCGGACTATACCGTCGGTTCCGGAATTTCACCGAACCCCGCGCATGTGCGCCCGCGGACTATCACCGCCGATCGGGAATTCTTGCTTCTCGGACCACAGACATCCGAGAAGAGTCACCCTGCCCTGAAGACATTCCTGCTATTCAGTTGTTGAAAGGATTATAGCACGGGTGGCATGGCATGGTCAACAACATTTTGCGGGAGGGCAGAACCCATTGAAAAGCTTCTCATATTCTATAATGATTCCGGGAAAGATAAAGCCTGTGCAGTTCACAGAATCTTCACAAAAATTGTTAGCACTCCCTCTTGACGAGTGCTAAAATGAGTGTTATAGTACAAATAGAACAAGGGAACAGAGAAAACGAAAGGCAGGAGCCGATCGGATCCCGGGTTCAAAGGAACCGGCGCTTCACAGGACAGCGCCGGAGGATAGCAAAGTGCAGATGCAGAAAGGAGACATGACTTATGATGATGCCCAGTATTTTCAGAGATAATTTGTTCGACAGCTTTATGGAGGATTTCGCGTTTCCGTCATTCCCTGACATCGACAGGACGCTTTACGGCAAGCACGCCAGGAACCTGATGAAGACTGATGTGAAGGAGACGGAGGGCGGCTACGAGGTGGACATCGACCTGCCGGGCTTCAAAAAGGACGAGATTCAGATGGAGCTTGTGAACGGCAACCTCACCGTCAGCGCCGCCAAGGGATTGGACAAGGACGAGAAGGATGAGAAGGGGACTTATGTCAGGCGCGAACGCTACGCCGGGAGCATGAGCCGCAGCTTCTACGTAGGGGAGCATGTGACCGAGGAGGACATCCACCCCAAGTACGAGAACGGCATCCTGACCTTCCATATCCCCAAGGAGGAGAAGAAGGCAGTGGAGGAGAAGAAGCATTACATCTCCATCGAGGGATAATGTTTTGCACAGGCCGCCAGGATACCCCGCAGGAGACGCTGCGGGGTGTCTTGCTGTACGGGCCGCCGGACACCTGTCTGCCCATTCCCCAGCGGGGCAGGCGCAGGCGGCATGTGGGCCGGAGGCCGTGCAGGGGAACCGGAGGCTGACGCGGAGACGGGAGGAATAAGATGGCAGCGAAAAGAGATTACTACGCGGTGCTGGGAGTGGAGCGCGGCGCGGACGACAAGACCATAAAGAAAGCATATCGGAAGCTGGCGAAAAAATACCACCCGGATACCAGCGCAGGCGACGCCCGGGCGGAAGAGAAATTCAAAGAGGCCACCCAGGCCTACGAAATCCTGAGCGACCCCGAGAAGCGCAGGCTTTACGACCGGTTCGGCCATGCCGCCTTCGACGGCAGCGGGGCGCAGGATGCCGGTTCCCGGGGAAAGCCGTTTGAAGACATGTATGGCTTCGGAGGCTCCGGTGCCTGCGGAGGGCAGGAGGCCCGCCGGGCTTACGGCAGCGGGGACAGAGGCGGATACCGCTATGAATACCGCTTCGGAAGCGACGGCATGGACGATATCCTGAAGAGCATGTTCGGCGAAGACCTCGGGGAGGGGTTCGGAAGGGGCGGCGCGGACCTGCGGGCGGAGATTTCCGTCAGCTTTGAGGAGGCGGCCTTCGGGTGCGAGAAGACCCTCCGCCTGGACACGGGGGAGGGGGCGGGCCGGCAGTCCCTGCGTGTGCGGATTCCTGCGGGGATCGATGACGGGAAGAGCATACGCCTGAGAGGAAAAGGCGCCCGGGGAAGAGGCGGCAGCCCAGGAGACCTGCTGCTGAAAGTGAACGTGGGGAAGAAGCCGGGCTTTGAGCGGCAGGGCATGGATGTGTACACGGTGGCCAACATCCCCTTCTCCACGGCTGTGCTGGGCGGCGAGGCGGCGGTGCAGACCCTTTCCGGGAAGGTGCTCTGCAAGATTCGGGAGGGTACCCAGTCCGGCACCAAGATTCGGCTGAAGGGAAAGGGGATCGTCTCCATGAAAGACCCGAAGGTCCGCGGCGATCAATACGTGACCGTGCAGATTCAGGTTCCGGAGCATCTGAGCGGGGAGGCGAAACGGAAGCTTGGGGAATTCCAGGCGGCATGTGAGGGCAGGGCATACCACAGAGCGGGCTGAGCGGCGCGGCCCGCAGCCCGTCCATGGACTCGTGCGAAAAACGGGGCAATGCCCAATAATTAGCAGAATAAACTACAGAAAGCAGCTCAAATTCGTAAAATAGATACGGCAAAAAATAATTTCAAAAAAATAATCAAAAATCGCAAAAAAAGTATTGACAAATACGGGATCAGGGCATATAATAAAATCACGATAAAGAGAGAGGAAAAACAAAATCTTCCATTAAAAAAACTAAATAAACAGCAAAGGTTCCAGACAGAAGGTGCAGGACACGAAAAAAGTAGCGGATATCTGAAGCGGAATTTGCCAGAACGTTACAGTGCATGGAGTACAGGAAAAGCGTGGAAAGCACAAAAAGGTGAAATGGAAGAGAAAGAAAAAACTGAATAAGGAGGTATGGTCCATTGGACGAAGCGAATTGAGCGGGCGTATTGATTGGAAAGAATCGATACGCCCGCTCGCTGTGCCTTTACGGACTGGCATTCCCGCTATCCCCTTACAGAGGAACAGCGGGGATATGGGGGGAGCTACCGCTCCCGCCACTCCTCCTTGCCGCCATCGGACCACACCACCATGTTCCGGCCGTTGTGCTTGGCCTTGTAGAGCATGTTGTCCGCGATCTTCAGGTAGTCATCGTAATCGTCCCCCATCTTGGGCAGAAGGGTGACACCGCCGATGCTGATGGTGACCCAGGGGGATACGGAAGGGTCATGGGGGATATGGAGATCCTCCACTGCCTGTCGGATGGTCTGCAGGAACTCAAAGGCAGACCTGGAATCATTGCCCAGCATGATTGCCACGAACTCCTCCCCGCCGTAGCGCCCGAAGAAGTCCGTGGGGCGCTGGAAGAAGGCGGATGCCGCCTGGGCCACGGCGGAGATGACCTTATCCCCCGACGGATGGCCGAAGGTGTCGTTGTATACCTTGAACTTGTCGATGTCGAACATGCAGACGGAGAAGGTGAGCCCCAGCCGGATGGCCTCCCGCCATTTTAAGTTGCTCTCGTCTTCGTAGCGCCGCCTGTTGGCCACGCCGGTGAGCTGATCCATGGTGGCCTGGTGCATGAACTGCATCTGGTAGTGGTGGAGCTTGATGTGGATGGCGGCCCTGGCCCGGACCGTGATGGGGCTGAAGGGCTTGGCGATGTAGTCCACCGCGCCCAGGGTGAGGCCTTTCTCCTCGTGCTGCACATCCGCCAGGCCGCTGACCAGGATGACGGGCGTATACTTGGTGAGGATCGTCTCCTGGAATTTCTTCAGCAGCGTGAAGCCGTCTACGTCCGGCATGATGATGTCCAGGAAGATCAGGGAGAAGTCATCCCCCTTTGCCTTGCGGAAGCCTTCCTCGCCTTCCAGGCATATGGTGACCTCGTAGTCATCGCTCAGGATTGATTTCAGATATTCAGCCTGTGCCCGGCTGTCTTCGATTATCAATATTTTGTCCATGTTTTTCCTTACTCCCGTTCATTTTCGGCGCCGGATGATGGGGATTTCCGATTCCGTGTCACTTCAGTTGCTGGCGCTGCAGGGTCTCCGTGATGTCCTGGGCCACGTACACCGCGGTCTTCGGCATGTCGTTGCCGCCGATTTGGGCCAGCACCACCGTGGCCCGTACCCACTGGGGAGCCGCGGTATCATCGTCGGGCTCCTGGGGAAGCTTCCGGTAGGTGGCCGATACATAGGGCTGCCACCAGCGCAGGTTCTGCATAAGATTCGGTATGTTCATGACCTTCAGATAGTCTTCCCTGTCATCCGGATGGATGAAATTCTCGGCGTAGACCTCCAGGGCGGCGGTGCAGTTCACTTCGCTGCCCAGCACGTCCCCGCCCTTGCCCAGCTTGGTCACGGCCCGGAAGGTATCCCGCTCCAAATCGATGTAATAGGTGGAGAAGAACAGGCTGCTCAGGCTGCTGATGATGTAGGCCCGGTCCTGCATGGCCCGGTGCCTTTGATCCTCCCGGCTCTTCTCGTCGGTGATGTCATGGCCCAGGATATTGACCACCATCCTGCCGTTCTGGCGGCTGTAGATGATATGCTGCTCCAGCCAGCGGGGAGGATCCCCCTTGATGCGGTACTGGCAGATTTCCTCCGCATAATGCTCCGTCACCGCCGCTTTTTCCCGCAGATGTTCCAGAGACAGGAGATATCCGTAATTGAGGGCATCCTCCGGATATAGCTGTGGAATCAGCAGCTGGGTGTAATAGCTGTAATCGCCCACCTGGGCATCCTGCATCCGGGCGGCGCCGTCCAGGCGGATGCGCTCGCACTGGCCGTTCTCCAGGTTCACCGTGGTCATCATGGTGAAGCGGGACTTTAGGATTGCGGCGATCTGCATGTCGTGCTTGCTGTGGGCCAGCTCCTTGCGCATCTGTTCGTCCATGTTCTCCATGGCCAGGAGGGCGTATTCCGGATTGCCGTGCTCGCTGTTCAGGTGGGCCGTCACGGAGATATAGCGGTAGGAGCCGCCAATCTCCCACTGGCACAAAAGCTCCGATTCCTGCTCCCCGGCATCCCTGGCCTGTATGAGGCCCTCAGTGGAGAATTTCGCCAGGAAAGCCTCCCGGTAGGCGGGATGGAGCCTTTCCATGATTCGGGAATGCAGATAAGTATCCCACAGGGGCGGCAGGAGGAGCTCTTCCCCGGGCGTATGTCCCTCCACACGGATGACGTCCGTAGCGCCGGTCTCCAGGTTGACGGCATAGATGCCGAAGCTCCGCTCGCCTACGGCCAGAAGGGCATCGCGGCTGCGGACATTGTCCCCCTCCCGCTCCAGGCCTTCCCGCATGGTATCGTGCACGTCCTTAACGCAGAACATGGCGGTCTGGTTGTCTTCGCTGTAATCGAAGGCCCGGACGACTTCGACCAGATACCAGCGGAACTCTTCCTCATGGAGACGGCGGTAGATGCAGGTCAGTACGGACTTGCCGGAGTGCAGGGCATTCTGCAAATGGGATATATCGGTAAAGTCCCGGAAACGCTCCACGTCGTCGGGATGCACCATGCCGCTTCCGGCCAGCTTCTCGAATTCCCCGGCAAGGTCCTCGGTTCCCCGCTGGTTCAGCCATGCGCCCGCATCGAACTTCAGCACGTCGTAGCGGTTCCGCCCCAGGTCCAGGCGCAGGATTTTGCGGTATGTATAGCCGGAGGACTCTATCCGGGGCGTGACACTGACCACGAAGGCGGGGATGGCATCCTTCCAGAGCATCCGGGTGGCTACCATGTCCACCACCCCGCCGAAGGTGGCATTGTAGCTCAGGGAGCGCCCCTCCTGTCTGCCCTCTATGGTCAGCAGGGGACAGTTGATGCAAGATCCCGCCCATACCTCATGGCAGGTCATGCCCAAGCGTATCTCCGGCGATACGGTCTGAACTCTTTTGTTGAAATACAGCAGGCTGTGATTGTCCTGCCGGATTACATAAATGCCGGTCTCCGGCATACTATTTAAGATGATTTCGTAATCTTTGCTCTCCAAAGTCGATCCCCCCTCGGCGCCTGCCGGGCTTTTGCCAGATATAAAAAAGAAAAGCCTCAGATAAGGCTTTGTGCTGTCCGTCTTCTCTCCTCTATATGATAAAGAAAAATGAATGGATTGTCAAGCGGAAAACGAGGCGCCTTTCGCCCGTCAGCGCGGCGAAAGGCGGTACTCCCTGGGGGTCAGCCCCGTGAGCTTCCTGAAATGGGCGATGAAATGGTTCACGTTCTCATAGCCCACTTCGTAGCTGATTTCGTGTACCTTCAGGTTCGTCTCCACCAACAGGCTCCTGGCGGCCTGGACGCGCATCCTGTGCAGGTACTGCAGGGGGGAGGTGCGGTAATGGCTCTTGAACTCCCGGCAGAGGCGGTAGCGGTTCACCCTGTACTTTTCTTCCAGAGCTGCCAGAGAAAAGCTTTCATAGTAATGGGTCTCCAGCCGGGATTTGATGTCCTCCAGATAGGCGGGGGCAGTCTCCGGGGGGAGGGCATGCGCCAGGGCCAGCCGGGAGAGCAGCCCGGTCAGCAGCATATGGCAGAGGATGGGGCTTTCCTCCTTTTTCCCGAACAGGGGGAGGAGGTCTCCGGCCCAGGGCGCGGCGGGAGGGATCCGCCAGAAGGGCATGCCCTGGGGGAGCTGGCGGCAGAAATAGTCCAGGCCCGGGCCGTTGAAGAGCAGCAGCGCATACTCCGCCCTGCCGTGCACCAGCATCCGGCGGGCAGGGCGGCAGTCCACAAGGTAGAGGCCGCTCTCCGAAAGGGGCAGGGGACTGCCGGAGGGAAAGGCGGTGAGGTGCAGGGAGCCGGATTTCAGGCGCAGGAGCCCCAGGGCCCGGGCCTGGGGGGCATAGTAGGAGACGGGGCCGCTTACGGAGCCCCATTCCAGGGCGATGCGGTGGAGGAGGGAGTCCCGGACCTCCGCTTCCGGGTGGAAGGATGTTAGGTTCATCCCTGATTTGGACAGCAGGGACAGGCTGGGGGTGTAGTTTTCCTCTATGGTCATGGACGCATCCTCTCTTTCAGGCCGGATTTTGATTAAGCGCTTTTTAAGCGATATGGATTCATTATAGCTGAAGGGCCGGGGGATGGATATTGTCAAATGCTCCGAAAAAAGCGGGTTTTTATTGTGGAAAAGGATGAAAATTCCGCTTTTGTCAAGAAATATAGATAAAAATCAAGAACAGTTAATGACATTGATTAATGGATAAGTTAATAATAGAGTCAGAAATTAATTATACTGCATAACGCTGAATACTGCCTAATGTAATCATGCGATTGAACCAGTCAGCGTTATGCAGTCTGGTTTCACGGTAAGTGAAATCGTTATGCAGTATAAGTTCGGAAAGGGGGAGCTGCATGTTAAGCAATGAGGTAAGGGGCCATCTGTGGGGCCGCCTGGTTCCTTTCTGGGAGGGGCTGCGGGACAGGGAGAACGGCGGGTTTTACGGCTGGATGGATTCGGGGCTGACGGTGGACAGGGAGGCGGATAAGGGCTGTATCCTGAACAGCCGCATCCTCTGGTTCTTCTCCAATGCGGCGATATGCCTGGCAGGGGAGGAGGGGGAGCGGGCGGCATTGTCCGGCGGCGCGGCGCTTCCCGGGGCGGGAGGCCAGCCGGCGCGGCAGAGGGCGCGGGAGCGGGAACAGGCGCAGGGCCCGCAGCGGGAGCAGGACAGAGCGGATGCCCTGAAGGAGTGCGCGGACTGGGCGTACCGATTCCTGCGGGACAGATGCGTGGACGCGGAGCGGGGCGGCGTGTACTGGTCGCTGGATTACCGGGGGCAGCCGGAGGATACCACGAAGCATACCTATAACCAGGCCTTTGCGGTGTATGCCCTGTCTTCTTATTACAGGGCGTACCGTGACAGGGAGGCCCTGGAGCTGGCGGAGCGGCTGATCGGGGTGATCGAGGGCAGGTGCTTCGATGCGCAGGGGTATAAGGAGGCGCTGGATATTGACTTTTGTCCCATTGCCAATGACAAACTCTCGGAGAACGGGGTGATGGCGGACCGCACCATGAACACGCTGCTGCATGTGCTGGAGGCGTACACGGAGTACCTGGGGGCGTGCAGGGAGGAGGAGCAGGCTTTTGGTGTGTTTTCCCGGAGGGGCCTGGAGCCGGGAAGGCCGGGGGCCTGGCGGAGGACCGTGGAGGAGAAGCTTTGCTGGATCCTGAACCTGGTGGCGGAGCGTGTATACAATCCGGAGCGGCGCAGGCAGGAGGTGTTCTTCGACCTCCACATGGAGAGCCTGATCGACCTGCATTCCTACGGCCATGACATCGAGGCGGCCTGGCTGATCGACAGATGCCTGGAGGTGCTGGGGGACAAGGGGCTGACCCGGCGCATGAGCCCTATGCTGCGGAGCCTGGAGGCGGAGGTCTACGAGAGGGCATACGCCCATCATTCCCTGGCCAATGAGTGCGAGCGGGGCGTGGTGGACGAAAAAAGGGTCTGGTGGGTGCAGGCGGAGGGCGTAGTGGGATTCTACAATGCTTACCAGAAGACTGGGGAGCGCCGCTATCTGGAGGCCGCGGAGGACATCTGGGGATTCGTCAGGGCACACCTGGTGGACGAGAGGCCGGAGGGGGAGTGGTTCTGGTACACGGACATTGAAGGGAACCCCGCCCTGGAGAAGCCCATCGTGGAGCCCTGGAAATGCCCTTACCACAACGGACGCATGTGCATGGAGATCGTGAGGCGCAGCGCCGGATGACAGGGCACAGGACGCGGACATGGCCGGGGGGGATTGGCGGCTGTGCCGCGGGGCCATGGACATGTGGCATCCATGGGACGCGCAGGATGCGCATGGCAGAGCGCACGGCACACGGAAGAGGTATAAGGCACAGATATGGAGAGCAGACCGGCGATAGCTGAGAATAGGAGAGATCATGAGAATACATCCTCGATATGAAATTGAACTGGCAAAGCAGCAGGAGCTGTTGAGCCGTCCCAACGAAGTGGACACATCCTTTTACAACGGTATCTATGACCGTTACAGAAACCCCGTGCTGACCAGGGAGCACATCCCGCTGTTTTGGAGATACGATCTGGACATGGACAGAAATCCACATTTCCAGGAACGCCTGGGCGTGAACGCGGTGATGAATTCCGGCGCCATTGAGCTGGACGGGAAGTTCTACCTTGTGGCCAGGGTGGAGGGGAACGACAGGAAATCCTTCTTCGCCGTGGCGGAGAGCCAGAGCCCCGTGGAGGGCTTCCGGTTCTGGGACTATCCGGTGGTGCTGCCGGACACCTGCCCGGAGGAGACCAATGTCTACGACATGCGGCTGACGAAGCATCAGGACGGCTATATCTATGGGGTCTTCTGCTCGGAGAGCAAGGACAGGTCCGTGTCCGATCTGTCCGCTGCGGTGGCGGCCGCGGGCATCGTGCGGACAAAGGATCTGAAGACCTGGGAGCGGCTGCCCAATTTGAAGACCCTGCAGTCGCCCCAGCAGAGGAACGTGGTGCTGCACCCGGAGTTCGTGGAGGGCAGGTACGCTTTCTATACCCGGCCCATGGATGACTTCATAGACACCGGCTCCGGCGGCGGAATAGGCTTCGGCCTCTGCCGGGACATCCTGCATCCGGTGATCGACGAGGAGCGCATCACAAGCAAGAGGCAGTACCATACCATCACCGAGGCCAAGAACGGCGCGGGGGCCGTGCCCGTCAGGACGCCCCAGGGCTGGATCCACATCGCCCACGGCGTCCGCAATACGGCGGCGGGGCTGCGCTATGTGATATACGCCTTCGCCACGGCGCTGGACGACCCGGCCAGGGTGATCGCGGAGCCCGGCGGGCTGCTGATCGGGCCCAGGGCAGGGGAGCGGGTAGGAGACGTGTCCAATGTGGTGTTCACCAATGGGGCCATCGCCCGGGAGAATGGGGAGGTGTATATCTATTACGCTTCCAGCGATACCAGGATGCATGTGGCGGCTACCACCATGGAGAAGCTCACGGACTATGTGTTCCATACG
>OFFF01001550.1_pt1 | contig 14451 bp, 9 predicted proteins | sample 1521301 | NCBI WGS metagenome assembly OFFF01 (sample SAMEA3504101, study PRJEB24116) | mouse gut metagenome | biome: mouse gut; feature: mouse-associated habitat; material: faeces | place: Denmark | collected 2011
CGGTATGCCCCATATAGGGTTGTGTCAAGAACAGACTAAATTTTTTTAACAATTCCGTAATAACTTTCCAATCATCCTTTATTCTTCCACAAAATCTGCCATTTTTCTCCTCATTACTGCTCTGTCGTCCACATACATCTCCAGTCGTTAAGTTTTTATTTTTCAATGTGATTTAACAAATATAGAAAGTACTATGGCGGCTGTTTTTAATGCAATATATTAATAATCCATCTCCCCCTCTTTGTAGCTCCCTCTCGTTCAAGAATCCCTCTCTCCTTTAATTTGTCCATTGCATATCTGATGCCATTTTGAGACATATCCATTTTTTGCGCTATTTCTTTCTGTGTAATACCAGTGTCTTCCATTATAAATTCCAATATTTTTCTTTCCGTCTCGGACAAAGTGTTTAGAAAACTCATTTGGTTTATTTCTGTGCCAGTTTTCCCAGTTTCTGTACCAGTTCGATAGAAATTTACCCGGAAAGCACCTCCCATGTCAACAAACTCCGGCTCCTGAACACCATATTCCCTGCATCCCTGAATCATTCTCTGAATGCCAGTTCCCCACTGTTCAATAATCCCCATTCGGCTGAAAACCTCTGCGATGCAGACATTGTGGATTTTCAAGAGCCTCGCTATTGCCTGCTCCATTGTCAATCCGCCTTTGATACACCAACTAATACACCAACTGATTTTTGATACACCAACTAATACACCAACTAATTCTTGATACACCAATTCTGCCAACAACGTTTCATTTCAACTCATAGATAAAATGTTTCCCTCTGCGCACCTTTCTAATCAAATTTTGTTTCATCATCCGGCCAAGCGCAGCATTCGCCCCCTGTGCGGTAGTAATTCTAGTTAATTCTACAACCTGCTGTGTTGTAATAAAGCCATTTGCTTTTATATATTCATATATACTCTGATCCGTTTCATTTTGAAGCATGACTCCCTCATGATTGATATCTCTAAATTCAAACTGCTCCGGCCTAATCTCGTAGCTCTCATTTAGTCTATATGATGTCCAACGCCCTTTTTTATCAGCGATCAGCATCTGCTGCTCCACCAGATCAGCCAACATATGTCCTATTTTCGTGCTGTCACGATTAATAATCGACTGCATTCTGGCATTCGTAACGCCATTCTCCAAATAAGCGGTTCCAAGAATAATCTGAGTCTCATTATCCAGATGTGAATATGCAAGGCCAAATAATTTCTGTAGATACTCCGTACACTCTGGCGGCATTAAAGAAATCATCCAAAGCTTTAACTCGACCTGATGCAGTTCTTCATTCTGGCTCAAATCCGGCTTACGCCAGCTCTCCTCTCCCCATGCACTCAAAATAGCCGGAAATCCGGAACCGATATTGTCTCCATACCCAATCATGCGGAACATGGTTTGAATCCTGGGGTTTCTGGCAACAGAGTATCCTCCTTCATAAATCGCCGAAAGCGGCAGCTTCAATGTTCCCGGATTAGAAAATACAAAACCTTTTTCCGTCTTCACAATTTTCAGTATTCCTGTTATCAGATAATCGGCGTGGATAGCCATGTTCGTGACCGCCTCACGGATTGATTTATGGACAGGCGTATCGTCCACCCGCACCATTCCCTCTAATCGGAACGGGCGCTTCAATCCCGCAACCAGTCTGGGTGTGACCTGCCGTATGAAATTGTAGAGATTGTTTTCCCACATTCCATCATAAGTAAGCCTGTCGCTCCATCGGCTTCCAGGCAAAAGGTTGCTTTCATCTATATAATCCATTCGAATATTGTCGAACCTTTCCCGCACTGACAGCCCTTTGCCAAACATCAATAATCCTGCCGCCGTCAACCAGCCTTTCCCTGTGTTTCGATCTACTGCATAGCCTCCCATATTTTTTAAAAATGTTAAATCTTCATCCGCATTCCAGACATGATCCGGATTTCGGTGTTCAAATTCAATCCGATACGAACGCAGTGCGCTCATATCAATGTCATCCATTGTGTAACCCTCTAACAGCCCTCCGTCATTACCGGAATCGCTGGCATCACGGAGCATGGCCTTCACTTCCTCTTCCGTGCAGTGGTAATCTCCCTCATAATTCCGCTTATAGCTTCCCTTGAGAGGGTTCTCATTAATATACACTGGTTTGTATCGATAATCTGCCTGAGGAACCTCAATCCATATGATTGTATTGCCGTTTATATCGCAGGTTCCCACATTTCTATCCACCAGAATGTTTCTGCTGACTTTATTGCTATTGATGGTATTCCAAAATTCTTTTATCCTCTGAGTGGGATTTTTGACAGATGTAAAGGAGAATCGCTTTTCCGGATTCTTTTCTTTCACACACTCCTCTACTCCCAACAGAATCATCCCACCGCTAGTATTTGCAAAGGAAGAATAAGTTTCCCATATAGCATTCGGCAGGGTTGATTCAGCCTTTTTACATTCCAGATTGATGGTCTCGCCATATTTCAGAAGTTCTAAGATTGTGCCTGCATCCATGAAATTCTCCTCCTACTTTTGAAGCCGACTTTGCTGAAGTTCAAATTTTTCTGTAGAGCGCTTTTCATACTGCTCCAAAAGTTCAACTATATCCCTGTCTGTAATTGCAATGATATCCACGCCATTTATTGCATTTTTTTCATTATATTTATGGCAAAGCATTACAAATGTGTTGCGTATTGCATAGTAAAGCATAATTGATATCTCAAAATAGTGCAATTCCGGATATATTGCCCCCTGTACACTGCCATGCGTATAACCGTGGCACATTTTATAAAAATTCTCCAACTTCGATAATTCATCCCGCTTCTTACTCGGCGCATTATTTTTTAAATATGCAATCATTCCATTCATGGAATAGGGCATCTGCTTTACAGTATCATGATAACCATTCACCCAGTCAAGCCATCCATAGTGCAAATAGGCCACTTTGCTGTTCATTTCATGCTTCCTGCGTTTTTCAAATAAATCCATGAATTCTTTTGGATACTTCTGCGAACAGCAGGACTGCTCCACCTCATATCCCATAAACAATTCATAATGTTGAGCGGCCTCTAAATTATTATCCAGGATTAAAAGCCTAAAATACATTTCAAGAACACCGCGGCACAACGGATAAGCGCTGCCGAAAAAATTATCTTCCACAAGCGATAGCGCTGCCAATCCCTTCGTTATTATGACATAATAGAGCCGCCAGCACACATCCTGTCCGATGTCCTTTCTGCTTACAAGCAATTCATGTGTCCGCATACACAACACAAATAGTTCATACGGAACAGGATAGTACAGGAACTCTCTTCCCTGAATCAGTGCCCTTTTCCTGAAGAAAAAGCTGCCATATCTGTGGAACTTCATCTTTTCCACTACTTCTTCAGACAAATGTTCTCTGTACCCTGTATCTCTTTCCTTTTTCCGAATTTCATCAGGCGATAAGAAGATAGAGTGCGCCTGATGAATTCCAACGATAAACCGGCAGACATCATACTCGGGTAGGTCGTCCTTACCAGTGAGGATGCTCTCATTTGACCATCGGAAGTCATAATATTGAAAAATCTCCATTCCCATTGTATTAAATATCTGTTTCTTTATACTGGTCAAAAAAGAACCTCGTATTTTGTCTTTAAACAACTCCCGAAAGCCGTCATCCTTGGATTTCTGGATATCTTCTGCCCACTGCCTCCATGATAGCGTATCACTCATCTGTATGTTTTCCACCTTCTACTTTCAGCTCCTTTAATTTACTCTGTTTGAAATACAAGCAAAATCCAAATAACATTGACCGTATTGTTACTGCAGCGCTTCTCCTTTTATTTTTTTCAAAACAATATCCGGTCTAAATCCTGGAGGTGTAGGTTTAAAACTTTTATCTGTTGCCTGAAGTTCATATTCCTTCAGTTGAAACTCTCTCATCCTTCCTATATCTATTTCATCAACCAAAATTGTACTGTTAATACCACCCTTGGTGCGCATGATATCTTTTTCCTCTGTTTTGGATGGCTTGGTTATCCTACTGTCACCATAATCTGATGAATTCACCTGTACGCAGTAACAATGGATATCTCTGCTAAGGGATTCTAAAATATTGCTGTAATAATTCACATCTCGATTCCACTCGATAGCAACCAGAAAATCCGCATAAGACTGAAACATGGAACGATCAATGATGGAGGTTAGTTCATAACAACAATACACTGGAAAATAGCAACCATACCACTTATATATTTCATAATGCTTTCCTGAAATCTCTTGCAGCCTATATCCATTTATCTCCCGCTTCTCTGCAGGCGCATAATGCGTTTTCAAATGGAATGAGATATAAGCATTCTTGCTCATTGCATCTTCATAAGGCAAAATGACAGCGGTTAAATTATAAATATTACTGTCGATTTTTATATGCTCTACACCTGTCACAAGAGCAAGGTTATTGCGAGCGCATGTCCTCGCAACTGTTGACAGCCACTCAAATGGCATAAATGCTTCTGGCATTACCACCATGTCCGCATGTTCATCTATCGCTCCATTGATTATCTTGGATACAAGTTCATACCTTTCATAATCTCTATTAGGACTTTCCTTAACCACTTTCACAAAATTATCATGCTTCAGCCTGACATTTGCAATAGCAAGTTTCAATTTATCCTTATTTCCATTATCCACAGAAATCAGGTAAGACGGTTTACCGGAGTCCACCTTTCCTCTAAATTTACTCATCTGCAAAATATTTGTCATGGTACACTGATCTACCCGATAATTACTTTCTATATAATTGTGAACTTGTCTTTTATATATCTCCTTTGGATCAGAAAATGATTTTTCTTTCTTCCCTATCTCTTCAATACATGCTATCATCGAAAAATCATACATAGTTAACAAATATGGATAATATACATATTCGTCTTTCCACTCTGTCCTGCAAAAGCCTATCATCTGGTTAAAGTTCGATAAAGAGATGTCTCCCTCAGCCTGAAAAACCTCCTCCATCCTCAACATATCAATAAAAATAGGCATCACAGACTTATCAAGCATCCTTGTCCCACAATAATTTTTTCTTTGCATGGAAACAGCGGAAGCACTTATCCATGAAATTCCCCCTTTATCGCCTATGCACTGGCACAGCTTTCGAACAACATCCTCTACAAGCCCTCCCCAGACTAAGGCCAATGGTCTACAAAGTGATGAATACAGATATAAATACAGCGTGTTTTTCACATCATAAAGAACATCCTCTTTCTCATATAGGAGAGCGTCGATAGCTTCAACCACATTCTTTACAAATTCTATCAACGCCTCATATGATCCATTTACGGCCAATATTTCTATCACTTTTTCCCAAACACCGTAATTTTCTATTATTACCTTTTGATTAAATATCTTCGCTATCTCTGCTTCAAGTGTGGTTTCTCTTTCATCCGCCACCAGTCCACAAATACGCATGTGCTTTCCTAATAATTTTGACAATTCAAACTTGTCAACAGATATTCCTGTAATTCCCCTAAACTTATTAATTGTTTCATCATTCTGCAAGTTATATATTCCACTAAAATCGTCTTTACGGAACACTGCCTCATCCTCTGGCATATGCCGGAATTCACTCTTGTTTTTGGCAATCGTCTCTCTAAAGCAGGTAATTAACGCATCCGATTCACCGCTTCTGAAATAAAAGATTTTAACCTTGTCATTTTGGACAACAATCTTCGATTTATCACCTTCCATGGGATTATATAAACAATTTAAGGAAAAAAGCGATTCCTGCGCCTCCTCCCCTTCTTTTTGAATTTGTTGTAATAAAGCATACTTTTTCTCATTACGGCACTTAATGCCATGCAAACCTCTCCAACCAGAGCATTGTTCAAGAAAAAAAGCAATAATATCCTTCGCCTCCAGTTCACCATTTATGGATCTTTTATATAAATCGCTATTATTCACTATTTTATCTACAATTATGACATCATCTACATATCTGCCAAAATAGATTGGATTCCACCCATCCAGTACCGCCTGATCAAAATTTCTCAGAGCATAGTTTGCCAATATGTTGGACGGAAGAAATCCAATAGGCAATATTTTACGGCCATCAAATTCGTCAAACAAACTCGCATAATGGGAAATGACACGAAACACAAAATCATTGAGTGCTTTCAACTCCTTATTATCTTCTATCTCTGCATCTCTATATAACTCTTCCATCAAACCTTCTGTAATATCAAGAGAATAGAAAAAACGTTTGAAGTCCAGTGTTAATATAACGACATCATGACCGGAATGAAGATAATGCACTGCTTCATTCATCGCCTTATCCCTCCAGCTTTCATACTGTTGAAAATAAGGTTCAAACAGATAGGGCGAATAAGTGGGTTCTTCACTCAATTCGTTGTACAGATTACTGCGTATCCTATTGCCATATGAATGCTCGTATGTCTTCTGATCTATTCGATAGCCCACTAACATAAGCCATAAAACACCTAAAATATGGCCCCTGATATCCATGCTGATAAAATATTGATTTTCCTTAATTTTGATTCCTTGCTCTATGTAATTAGTTATCATGGTATTCTTCTCTGATACTAATTTCTTTGGAAAAGCACGGTATGTAATTGTTGATAAAATTTCTTTTGTCAATAAATTTCTTTTATCAGCATCAGCAAAAGATTCTGCAAATTTATCCAGATACTTCTCAATATCCTCAATTCCCGCTTCACAATTTACCAGCTCATTTCTTAATATAGCCTGTGTCTTATCATAGTACACGCTTGATTTGAGTTTTTTGTATGCTATTTTAAACAGTTTTCCATCTATGCTCATATGTTCTCCTTACCTTTATCCATTTTTGTATGCAAGTGAATAAACTATCTGTTAACAAGATCACCTTTCTTTTGTTTCTCCCAACATCCTTTTAACAATTCCAATATTCTGAAAAGGGAATGTCAGTGCCGCAGCACCAAACATTCCCTTTCCATGGTTGATTTTTCCGTTGTCTGCCAACCTCCGACACCTACGTTCGGAAAGCATATCAGATTTTAGGTGTCAACCCACCGCTGATTCACAGCTTCTTTAACTACATTCTACCTTAAAACTGCGCAAAACGCAATTACATTTTTATTCTATGCAGAAACATCTGCAGAAACGATATTTATGATTCCGAGCTTTTTGAAGTTTCTGGATGCTTTTCCGGTAATTCATCCCTTTTCAGAGACTCTTCCTTCACTGGTGCTCTAACCTCCCCCGAATGCCCCGCCTCATACTCCTCCACCGCCGGATCCACAATCTCCCCAGTCCGCACCCACTCTTTCGTCCCCTCCACCTTCACCGCCGCCTGCGTATGCTTCGCCAAAAACCGTGTCAGAGGATACACATCAATCCAAATCTCATTATTCCCCTCCTTCTGCGATTCATCAAAAATCAACTGCAGCCCCCAATGCAGGTGCACAATCTTAATATTATTCACATTCTCCTTGGCACTATACCCGGTATGCCCCATATAGGGTTGTGTCAAGAACAGACTAAATTTTTTTAACAATTCCGTAACATCTTTTCATCCATCTCCCATACTTCCGCAAAACCTACTATTTTCCATCTTATTTTTACTCTGTCCTCCGCATACACATTCAATTATTTTTTTCAAGGCATGCTTCGCAAGTTTCTTCACTTCTTCAACCCCAGATTTGCGCCGCCATTTCTCCCATTCACTAAAATTAGAATTCATGTCCATCTCATGTTTTGTCAGTTCTGCTATTGCATTGATCTAATTTCCATTTCGTTCATATCTTCCCTCACTTTCTAAATATACTCTATGTCTTTAACGTCATAACATAATATTGTCGTTTTTTGAACATTTTCTTGCCATTTTTATATTTGCAGTTCAATCCTTTCAATGCTTTTCATTATAATTTCCTCAGATGAAAGGGAATGTTCCTTACATCCTTCAACGACCCTCTTAATATCCTCAACTGAATAATTCGCATCTTTAAGTTGTTGTCTATATCCTGCCAATATTGTTCCAATACCTCTGACTTGTAATCCCTGATTTAACATCTGATACTGGCATATATTGGCCAAAACATTGTCTCTTAACTCTAAATCTTCGAACAATGCCTCAGCGAAAATCACATACCATTTATCATTAATCTGCTCTTTCTCCGGAGAATTTCTCCAATTCTCCAATCCTTGTTGCAACACATCAAGATAGTTATCGTACCTGGCCTGAATATAGAAAATCATCAATTTCCATTCTTCATCTGATACGTCCTCAATCCCGTCAGGCTTTCGGGATGAAATTGTCAGGGCATTATTTATTAGACTCTTAATCTCCTTTTCCTTTTTTTGAGCAAAATACAGCTTCGGATTGCTATTATGGCAAAACCATCCCCTTAAGTTAGAAATATCATTGAAGAAACCTATCACATCTTTATACTGCTTGTTATCAATTAAAGAATAATCATATAAAAGACTAAACAGGTTATTTTTTGTTTTTATCTGCACACGGTCACAATCACAAAAAAGTCCATATATGCTAACTACATTCCTCCAAAATAAATTTTCACCATTCTTATTTGCAATCGCTTTCGGACAATATCCCTGAAATAGGTTGACGCTTCCATTTATTTTGTGTGCTAACGCCTTTATTTGTTCAATTCTTTTGCTATCTTCCATTATTATCCCCCTGAGTTTCCGTATTTCGATAGACTTTAGGGGCAATACTGCAAAGTCCAACTTCTAAATCTGTAAAAATTGCACCCTCAACATGATTTGTCATCTTCAGGTTTGGTCCATAATAATATAACGGCTTTCTTCCAAATTCCTCAATGTAAACCATTCCTCTTCTTTCAATCTCATCGTATTTTCCCAAACGTCCTGTAAACTTTCTGGGTACTCCATATTCGTCACAAATCATATGTTTTGTCAGTATTCTCTGAATACCAACTGTTGAATCCTCTTCAATACTTTTCAGTGTGGCAACACAATCAAGATAACGACCTAACTGTGCAAGACAAAGAGCTTGTATATATTTGATATTCTTGTCCATTTTATAAGCATTAATAGATTCCGAGCAAAATTTTTCAATATAATTATTGCATAAAGCCAGAATTTCACCCCATACCTTTTCATCCATGAACGTACACCAACACTCACCACCCTTATATATGGGCATTCCCTTATTATTCAAAATCCACAGCACATTCAAAAGCATATATTGACATGATTCACTCTCCAACACTATGCTTGCATACTTGTCATCACGAAACAAATTATACACATATTTACAGGCAGCAATCTGTCTGTCCTCATCCTTGATAATCCCTTTTTTAAAATTGACTTCACAATCATATAGCCGTTTTCGAGCCATCGCGTACACACCTGCGGCAGAACCATTTGCTGCTAACTCGTCAACATAATTCTGTACTATATTAACATCCTTCAAACGAGAGTAAATCAGTGTCACCTGTCTCTGAACATATCCGGATTCTGCAATTTCCGCATTTTCAAGAGTAATTTCATCCGCTAAAGAACACATGGCTTCCAACAATTCAACCTGCCTGGTCTTGTTCTGCTCATTATCATACTCTGCAATGGATCCTTTCAGCAAAGTTACATAAGCATAGTAATTAAGGCTGTCATACCTGATTACTTCCCTTAAATCTCTTCGTAATTGCTTATAAAGCCTCGCATCATTTACACCATTTAGCTGGCAGAGCAAAAGCTTACTATTTGCTGATTCCACTATGATTGTATTTCTAATTCCTACAGATAATCCGAAATATTCAGCACGGGAAAGTATTTTATCCGCAATATCAACTGCCCGTTTAAGCCAGCTAATACGCTCTTCTATATTCCTCTCATTGTCGTTTCCGTAATATTCCCTTATAAAAGTAATTTCCTGCGATACCAGGATGGGTTCCCATATATCCCTTTCCTCCCTAAGCTTCTTCAATTCATCTATTATTTCTTCATATCCCCCCCTGTACTTTTTCCCATATTCAGAATTAAGATTATTGGGTCCTATAATACGAATAAGCTTTTCGCATAGTCGCACTTCTTCCTGCTGTCCATATCCACCCCCTGTCTTCATATTTTTCAGCATAACCTTAATGCTGTCTATCTGTTCAATTGCTGAAACGTCTTTTGCCCGCAAATACATAGCTGCTTCCAGCGGTGTTCGGATTGCTATTTCATAGTTTCCGTAATAATCTTTCGTAATTTGAAAAAAAGTAGAGCTAGACAGAGTCCTTATTATCTGCGGATTATATGTCCCCAAAATCCGTAACGCAAAATCATAGGGCATCTTAAGTTTGAATTGACTGCATAGCGCAATACATTTAATGAACTCTTCCTTTGCCAAGTCAACTTTTTCCTGCTCGATTTCCACTTCGCCTTTTATAGAATCTACAATTCCCGCTTTCTTCAGTTCATTTTCTATATTCTTCAGAGAAATCGCAAATAGATTATATCCATTATCTATTTTGAAGTCTGTCGCAAGAAATTTTTCCAATTCCTGCAGTTTTAAACTGGCTTCTCTATATACACCCTTGGACAGATCGCCGCGCAGTATATCAAATACCTGATAAAACAGTGACAAAAAATTACTGCTCTGTCTAGCATAGATATCAATAATTTCATCGACATATTCTCGTGCCATGCTACACTTATCCAAAAGAATTTTTGTCAGTTGGCCTACTTCGTCAGACATTGTAACATTTGCATAGCATTCAACGAATTTTTTATTCAAGACACTTTCTTCTACGGCACTTACATTATCTATATCCTGTTCATTCAATATTGCTTCATTTTTATTTTCATACGCTGTACTGACCAGATATACTTTTCTCCCCCGAGACAGAAGCGCTTGATACAACCGGTAACACTTTTCTCTCCCTGCATCATAGCTGGAAGTGTCCCATATAAGCAATATGGCCTTTGCACCCTTATTTTCAAGGTTCTCAAGCAGCTTATCCAATGCCATAAATGCAGGAGACTTTTTTCTGCTCACCTCTTTTTGTTTATACTCATTATTGTAATAAAAATTAACATCCGGATTATTTATGAAAATAACAGGATATTTCTTTTCATAAAAAATCTTGTGAGCCAATGCCGCCAATGCAATGCTTTTCCCTGTTCCGGTCTGTCCTACTAACAATAGAGGTTTGTTATTTGTCCGCCCCACGTTTTCCAGTCCTTTTTTCACCTTCTTATATAGGGATTCCTCATAGCTTCTCTGTATATTAAAGCCATATTCATACCCGTACCATTGTGGCTCTCTGACGCTGTTTTTTAAAAATAAATAGAAATAATCCTTAAACATCCCCTGCGGGATCCGAATTTCGTTCATAAGGCTGACATTGAGAAGTTCTGCAAAACTATCTGTCTCTAAAGTTATACTTTTGTCAATGGAAACTGCTGTTTCCTTCTTGTCATCTATATAAATATGGAGCATGCCCTCTTCGTTATCTTTGAAGCTTTCCTCATATTGATAGAAGTTCTCTTCAAAAAAAACATTTATGCTCTCACTGAATGTTGTTGCAATTCCTTGGCGAACTAAATCCGTGATATACTTATTGTCTCCAGAATAATTGAAAATGTAAACTTGCTGTTGGTTTGCATACAATCCCTTAAAGGCATTCCGCATGACTCTATATGATACAATTGGCTCATTAAAACTCTCAATAAGTATAATCCCATTCCTACTAATGATTTCTGCAACGCGCCCTAACAGAGCAGCTGCATTTTCAATTGTATCTTCAAGCTCCAATTCATCTAATCCAGCCTTTGATTCCTGTTGTCCAAGCAGACGTACAACATGTAGATTTCTTTTATCCAATAAATTTGCCTGCATCTCTTGTTTTCTAAAAATATCCTGTACCAGTCTCTTGCCGTTTTTTAATCTTGCAGATAAACCCATGTCACAGCTTGTTGTCACGACCATGTTCCATCCGTAATCGAATATCTCCCTTTTTACTTTTTTATATTCTTTTCCAATCATAAATACACATGGCTCATATTGCATGCGCGAAAATAATTTATTATCCATAATTGTCTCCTTACTATCTTCCAATGTCTGCTGGTATAGTCCATTTCCTCACTTTTCCGTTACATGTAGTTCCTTGTTTAAAAGCTCTCTTTCGTGAAGATAAAACAGATTATACATTATTAAAATCAATAACCCCTGTTTTAAGAACCGAGTTTGTTAAAATATCACTCTCATTATTTACTGCATACATAATAAATACATCGTAATTATCCTTTATTGAACATAGTGCCTCCTCAATACTTTTCTGCCCGTTTTCAACCATACTTGTTATTATCTCTGATGTATATGTGGACAAATAATCATATAAATGCTCTACATATGTTATTAATAAATTCTGGTCTTGGAGCGCAGCATGAGCTATCTCATTTCTTATACGGTATAATCGTTGTATCTGCCAACTGATACGATCATAATGCTTTTCTATTTTTTCTTTCGCCTTGTTTATGTTCGTTAAGATTTCATGTATAGCTTCCGTTCGGTATTTTAATAATGTATTAACTCTGCATTTTTCTAACAGCTCCGCATATATTTTTTTACTTTGAAACACTTCAATTGTTTCACACACCATTTTTCTCTTTGATTCCTGATGCATATCAATGCTTTTTTCCGCAAAATCAAAACGAATTCCACACCGTGAACAATCTTCCACATAATTTCTGACAATACGGTATATATATCTTATACATACCGCTGCCGGCACTGTATCTTTAACACATGAAATAATGTCAGCATACATATCGGTTCTGGCAAGAGATTCCAGCGCTACCCATAAATTCATATATTTTTCTTCCTGAAAAAGTGACACCCGGCTTATATTGGTATAACCAAAAGAACCCTTTAATTTTTCTCTGACTGTCTTTCTACTTTCATCTGCAAAGATACGCTGTGTATATTCAAAAATCCTACCCGAACTATCCATATAATCATATGTCTGATATAAGTTTTCGGCAGTAAAAGACGAGTGATACCTTGTATTTTCATTAATTGCCAAAATAACCACAGAGGATAAATCCCATGCACTCACCATGTTATAAAAACTTGCCATATTAAGCTGCTCTGATACTGACATGATTGCTAGGTGTGCTGCAGTATAAACATCATACGCTTCTACCAACACACGAAAATATCTCTTATCTGCATTTAACAGTCTTCCTATATCCTCTATATCAGCAAATTCTGTACAAAGCTCTGCATATTTTTTTACTTCCAAACCAACTCTCTGCATTACCTCCAACAAATTTTCCTGTTCTTCTCTCTGACGTGGCTTAAATGGTACGTTAATAAAGACATGATACTTCGTTTTTGCAACAAGGAGCAATTGATTCCTAAATGCATTCCATTGCTCTTCAAACTCCTTATCCCTCATATCCCCTATGGTAAAAAAGCGCAATAACTCTTTCAATGCAGCAGCTGACCAGCCATTGTAAATTGCCTGACTGGCAACAATATCTGAATATGTTTCCACCCCTTCTATATCGTACTTTAAAATAGCCTGCTTCAGCTCATCTATTGCTTCCTTTAAATATACCTGTTCTATTTGGTTTATAGCATATTGTAGTCTATACAGCAAACGATTCTTCTCTGCTTCCGCTTTAGGAACCTTTCCCAAAACATGCCTCAAGCTGTTCAGGATAGCTTTATGGTACATTTCCATTACCTTATCACGGTTCAAAATATATAAAAGTTCTTTACGACAGGCCTCTATATTTGCATCTGATGTAAATAATCTTTCTTTCGTTTTCTTTATCACCAGAACTAATTCCTTCATGGCACTCAGCGAAGTCATGATTTTATATTGATAAATATCTAATGTCTTCTTGTGCATCAGCTCCTGCCAGCGTTGGTAAAACGACACTATGACCGCTTTTACTCCTCTGTTTATCAAAACTTTATCGTTACTTCCCTTTAACATATTATCGTTCACTCCATTACTGAATTTTATCTCTTGACATATTTCAGAAAAATATGTATAATCTTAAGTGATAAAGACATAATTATTTAAGGATATAAGAGGTGCTTCCTTTCGTGGTGAGGTATTACCCCCACAAAAAGGATTGACCTCTTTTTATATTTTATATTATTTTCTTAAGTTTCGCAAGTACAAGAGGATTTCATATTTTCAAAAAGTGGACATTCACCTAATAAGATGCAATGCCCACATAAATTTTGTGCCTTTTGTTCTTATCTCCCTGACCCGAACAAGCCGGAACCAAAATTTTGCCAGAATGCGCAGGAGTTCGTTATTGAGCGCCTAAGGCTTCAGTTTTCAAATTAATATTCCCTATAATTCTTCATCCACTAAAGATTTCACTGACAAGATTGGCCCGCCTCATACTCCTCCACCGCCGGATCCACAATCTCCGCCGTCCGCACCCACTCCTTCGTCCCCTCCACCTTCACCGCCGCCTGGGTATGCTTCGCCAAAAACCGCGTCA
>OFFF01001552.1_pt1 | contig 14444 bp, 10 predicted proteins | sample 1521301 | NCBI WGS metagenome assembly OFFF01 (sample SAMEA3504101, study PRJEB24116) | mouse gut metagenome | biome: mouse gut; feature: mouse-associated habitat; material: faeces | place: Denmark | collected 2011
GTATTGAATTTTCAAGGTGCATAGGCAAAATCTATGTGCGAAGTTTGAGTTTATTAGTATATAGAAATATCGGCTTAAAAAGAGATTTCTTAAGTGGGCAGGCGGGCCGGGAGGTTGGTCAATTTATGTTTCAATATCCCTCTTGAAAGATCTGCCGTACAGCCGCATCCACATCCAAGGTTCCGTAATGATCCAGAAACCAGTGCATCGTGGCCAGATTCTGTCCGTTGATCAGACCGTTGCAGGTATCGTTGTCATCTCCTTTCAATTTGGCAACTGCTCCTGAAAATTCCGGATTTTCAGAATCAGACAGCCAGAGCGAGTTCATATACCCCTCGCACTGAACCCCGGCCATCTTGTATCCATACATATCCTTATATGTAGAAGTTCCGTGCTGCATACCCAGGTACACAATTTTCGCAAGTTTGGCAAGATACGGATTTTTACAGTACTGTGCAATGCGCATAACATCCGGCACAAATTCTATAAATTCCGTATCCACATAGCTCCCTGCCGGAATCACATCGCAGCCTGCCCAGCCTGTTGTCTGAAATCCGTGATCTCCCAGCACGGTTCCCCTGCTAAAAGGAACATCCCACAAAAAGGTCCATGTAGACAGCACTTCTGCCGCCTTTTCTGCTGCTTTCAGATATTTTTGTCCGCCGCAGATCTCATAGGTACACAGGAGGGAACGCATGGCGAACATCACGCCGACCGCATCGATTTTGACGGATTTTTTATGTGTGGTATCGTTCAGACCTCCGATATATTTGATATCTTCGACATAATTGCCGCAGATAAAATCTGCCGCCCTGACGCATGCCTTCAGATACTTTTCCTCCTTCGTCTCCTCATAAACCTTTGTCATCACCTCAATCGGAAAGATCACGCCTGACCCCCGCTCAATCTGGTTGCATCCAAACCACATCTCTGGTTCGCTGATGGGTTCGCCGGTCATGGTATATGCCCGGTTCCACGAACCATCCTCATTCTGAATCTCCGAAAACTTATCACAGAACGCAATCACAGCCTGCTTCCAGTCCTCATGAATACAGCCGTTCTTTTTTTCCGTCTCATAGCAAAGCCACAGATAGTACATGGACTCAACCATCGTCCTTGTATAATTGCCTTTGTGCTTCTTCAACTCTTCCGCCACCGGAAGAATGCTCTCCACAACCTGGGGTCCCAGATATTTCACCAGTTCATTTCTGTCCTGGCTGTACTGGAACGGAAACAGCACCCCTGTCCACCAGAAAATGTAATCTTCTTTATCTACGTCATACAGCCCATAGGGAATCCCCGATTCATGGATGCATTTTTTCATAAAAAACTCCAGTGTCTGAATCGCCCTGCGCCTGTATTCCCCGTCTTTTAGATCCTTTGCCGCCCGCAGCATGACATACGCCAGCATCTGCTGCTGCCCGGAAAAGCCGTATTCCAGAATGTTTTGTTTTCCATAGGATTTTCTGGGAGAAAAATGTACAAAATATCCGGCCGGTTTCATTTCTTTCTCCGGAAATTCACGGTAGCTGTTGTGGGTCATCTCCCTCCTGCATTCCATGGATTCTTCCATTGTAAATGGAATGGCCACATTTTCCTGCAGGATTCTGTCCATCTGCAGCTTGGAAACCTGCCATCCTGCTTCGGTCAGATCCTCTGCCCGGCCTGCCGCAAGGATATAGGATACTTCAAAGCTGTCTCCTTTCCCCATCTTTTTATAACCTGCCCAGCCGGAGGCGTCCACATTCAGGCAAAAGCTGTTTCTCTCGCAGAACGGGAAATCGCATCTGAAGATCACTTCATTTACTTTTTGGCCGGAAGGCGAAAAGCCCAGCGACCCGATTTCCGTATCCAGACAAAAATGTCTCTCTTTGATCTGTTCCCTTGTAACCGGCTCATCTGCCGACGGTACATCCGCTCTGATCAGCGCAATATAACTGCCGGATTCGGAACACCACACTGTCTCCGACAGGCGCGGGTGCCGGTCATCCTTATAGTCCTGCTCAAACGTGCCCAGGTAATCGTCCATCCCGTCTCCGTCCGTATCATTCTTGTTATAAAATGCTCCCGGGAAAATAATGCGGTAATCATCAAAACTCTCTGCCTTTGCATCTTCGATACGAAATTCACTTGTAACCCGGATTCCTTTTTCCTTTGCGGACTTGACGCACTCTGCCCTTCGATCCAGCCTGATCTGTTCCTTCTCGTTCAAAGACCAGGTATCCGTCAGATACAGTTCATATTCTTCATCGACCTTAACCGACGCTTCAGCCACATAAATCCCATGTTCTTCTTTTACCCGGTCATAGCGTACCCGGATATTTTTCCCCCCAAGGATCTGTACTTTCACCGGGAAATCAAGCTGTATCTTCACGTCCTTTTTTTCGTATTCCATTGCCGCATAAAAGCGCCCATATATTTGAGGAAATGTAATTTTCATGTCTTCGTTCTCCTGTAAGCTTCTTTTTTTGCACGGTATCCCCGCAGTTGTACCGAAATCCCATATAGCTGCTTCCGGCAATCAGACTCCTTATTCTTTTACCGCTCCGGATGTCAGTCCGGAAACAATATATTTCTGGAAAAACAGTACCAGAAGCATGGGGATGATCGTCGCCATCACCCCGGCTGTCATGGTCATCCCATAATCAATTCCATATTTTGTGCCAAATTCCGAAACAGCCACCGTGATCATCTTTGCCTTGTCCGACTGCGCAAATACCAGCGCGAACATAAATTCATCCCAGCACATCAAAAATGCCAGCGCCCCTACTGCCACAAAGCCTGGCAGCGTATTCGGCAGCGCCACCCTGATATACGCCTGCATCCAGGTACACCCGTCAATCCTCGCCGCGTTTTCCAGGTCTTTGGGAATAGCTTTGAAAAAATTTGACATGACCCAGATGACATAAGCCAGCACAAAATTGACATTTACCAGGATCAGTGTAGACAGCTTATCCAGCATCCCTGCCCTGCTGACTACAATGTAGTAGGGAATCAGCAGTGAGATCGGCGGCAGGAGCTGGAAAAACAACGCGGAAAACCGCAATGTGCCGTTCCCTCTGAACCGCAGCCGCGCAAACGCATACGACGAAGACGCACCGATCAGGATGCTGACCCCTGTCGTCACAACCGCTACAATCGTGCTGTTTACCATTGCCTGACGGAATACAGCCGACTGGGCGGCCGCATTCCGGTTCACTCCCTCGATCTGTTCTCCCCAAAGGATCATTTTATAACGGTCAAATGTAACGTGTTCCGGCAGTAGAATGGATGCATCTATAATTTCATTGCTGGGGGTAATACTGGACAGGAACATCCACAAAACAGGCAGTACGCTCCATATTACAAGGATGCCGGCCCCGATATAGATCCCTGCCCTCTTTAGACTCTTTTTCTTCTTATACATCTGCCACCCTAGTCCTTTTCTTTCAATAGCTGCATATAGATCAGTGATAGAATCAGCATTGCAGCCAGAATGAGCAGTGCGATTGCCGCGCCTTTCCCATAGTTCAAATAGTTATAGATCTCATAATAGGTATAAAAACTGATTACCATCGTTCCGTTGTCCGGTCCGCCCTTTGTCATGGTAAAAATGATGTCAAATACACGGAATGCCTGGATTGTCCGCAGCACAAGCACCACCAGGAGCATCGGCTTGAGGCTGGGAAGGTACACGCTTAATACCCTTCTGAAAGCACCTGCCCCATCCATGGTGGCCGCCTCCAGAGTGGACTTCGATACGGTCTGCAGAGCGGCAAGCAGCATCAAAGTCACCATGGGAAGCATCCGCCAGGTATCTACCAGGATCACACAGTTCAGTGTAAGCTTCGGATTTCCAAGCCAGAATATCCCCTCATCCACAATATGCAGGGCGATCAGAAGCTTATTGATGATCCCATAGGAAGTATTCAGCATCCATTTCCACAAATTCGCGTTTACCAGGGGCGGGACTGCCCAGGGCAGTATGCACAATGTCCTGACCAGCCATCTCCCCCTGAAATCCTGATTCAGCAGAAGCGCCACGCACACCCCCAGAAAAAGCTGCAGGCCAATGGATACGGCTGTAAAATAAAACGTAATCCCCATGGACTGCCAAAACCCTGGATTGCTCAATGTCTCCGCGTAATTCTGAAGGCCGATAAACTCGGCCTCCATCGACACCGGATTGACCTTGCACAGACTGAGCCAGACTACATATAGAATCGGAACTACTCCTAACAAGGTGATAATAACTGCCGTGGGAAATACCATAAGATAAGCCGTACTCTTCTCATTTCCCGCGGAATGATTCCATTTTTTCAGCATAGTCTCTCCTGTAAATTTGCTTTTCTCTCGGTTATTTCATAGGTGTCTTCCTTATTTCAAAAAATCCTTTACCTGGTCATAAGCTTTATCAAGCCCTGTCTTCGCGTCCTGATTTCCGACCATAATGGAGCTCAGTTCTACCTGAAGGATATTGGACCATTCGCTGTAATTCGGAACAGCCGGTCGGTTTGCCGGATATTCGAACTGGGGATACATTTTCTCCAGTGACGGGTCCAGCGCCTGCACCTCCGGGTCTTCAAATACCTCTTTCAATGTCGGCATCATGGTAAAATTTTCAAATCCATATTTCTGAATCTCCGGGTCTGCCAGTTTTTCAATGAATTTCCACGCATACTCCGGCGATTTGGATGTGGACAGGATTCCAAGGCCGCCTCCGCCTGTCGCGAACGCGCTTCTTGTTTTGTTGGCTCCCGGAACCAGGCAAACGTCCACATCTCCGGCCACCTGGGACTGTGCCGGGTCATTTGCCACGTTATAAGCATAGGACCAGTTTGTCACAAATGCCGTATCCCCTGCAAGAAATGCATCCAGAATATCTCTGTCGGAATAGGACACGGAAGAAGAATCCGCCCAGCCGTCATTGATAGAATCGGTCATAAACTCAATGGCCTGTACGCCTTCATCGCTGTGAAATGTAAATCCGTCCTTGTCATCCACCCAGGCCCCTCCAAAGGAGCACAGCAAGGTAGACATGTTGCAGATCGAACCTTCCGCCTGCAGTCCGGGCCATGCGATGCCGTATTTGCAGATTCCCTCGGACTGCATTTTTATGCTCATCTCTTTTAACTCGTCCCAGGTTTCTGGCGGCGCGTCATAGCCTGCCTGACTGAGCATTGCCTTGTTGTAATACATAAAGGTTCCGTTGTTGCAAAAGGGTACTCCGTATACCTTGCCGCCTGCCGACATCTGGTCGATGTTTCCCTGAAGAATGCTTTCCCTCATCTCATCCGTATAGTACTCGTCTACCGGAAGAACCAGCCCCTTATCCGCAAATTCCGCCGGCCATACCACATCCAGATACGCGATATCCGCATTTCCGCTTGTAACGCTTGTGGTAATCTTTGTCTTCGTATCATCATATGCCTGACTGATGATCTCCACTTCCACTCCGTATTCTTCTGTATACTGCTCCCCAATGTATTCAAAATATCCGACGTCATCCGTGGTGCTGATGATCGTGATCTTTTCCGGTTTTCCGCTCTCGTCGGAATTTACTTCATTTCCGCTTTCCGGTGGTTCGGCTTTCTCCGTTTTGCAGCCGGCCAAACAGGTTCCGATCATTGCCGCACACAGTAAAAACGCTGCTGTTTTTTTCTTTTTCATAACTTTTCCTCCTTTTTCTTATGAGAATTTGTAGGGAGCTTCTGCCTGTACGCTTCGCTTTTTGTCCCCTTTTTGAAGTATCTTGTTGGTGCCAGTATACAGAAAAAACGTTCTTCAATCTACCTGCATTATTGCTTGATTATTGTACTTTTTTGCTTTTGCCTGAACAGCCTTTCCCCCGTTTCCTTTATTTTCAAGCGGTTCCCGTATAAAATCTGATGTCTATTTTTGCATGGTGACCTGACGGCAGATCTCTTCAAAATCCAGTGTGCCGAACCGTTCTTTCAATGTTTCCAGATTATACAGCGCCTGCGCCGCCACCAGGCCGTTGCACGTATCGTTGTCATCCCCCTTGTTCTTTGCCACTGCCCCTGCAAACTTTTTTGCCTCCGTATCGGAGAGCCACAGCGAGGTCAGATATCCTTCGCACTGGATTCCGGGCATGGAATATCCGTACATGTTCTGTGGCATGGACAGTCCGTGGTGCATCCCCAGCGTCACAATTTTTCCCAGCTCTGCCAGCTTTTCATCACGGCAGTATTCTGCAATCCGCATCAGGTCCGGAACAAACTCAACAAACTCATCATCTACGTAGCTGCATCCGGGAATCGCGTCACATCCGGCCCATCCGGTTGTTTTAAAGCCGTGTTTTCCAAGCAGGGTTTCCCCGCAGAACGGTATATCCCACAGATACGTCCAGGAACCCAGAATCCGTGCCGCGTCCCTGGCGCCTGTCAGATATCCTGGTTCCCTGATACAGTCATATGCCGTCAGCAGGGAACGCATGGCGTACATGACGCCAACCGCGTCGATCTTCACCGATTTTTTGTGAGTTGTATCATTGAGTCCGCCTACATACAATACTTCTTTCACATATCTGTTGCTGATAAAATCGGCCGCCTTTTGTATTGCATTACGATATTGTTCCCCTTTTGCATCCCTTGGCATACGAAATCTGTCCGCCCCACAGGAGCATGTATTCGTGGATTCCTTTTCCATATGGCCATATAGAAGCGCCAGGATCTGGATAGGAAAGATGCTTCCTGAGCCTCTCTCCAATTCATTGGAGCCGAACCAGTTGGCAGGCTCTGATATCGGCTTTTTGTCCATATCATACGCACGGTTCCATGACCCGTTCTCGTTCTGGATTTCCACCATCGCATCACAGAATTTGATCACTGCACCCAGCCAATCCTCATGATATTCTCCCCATTCTGCCTCGATTTGATAACAGAGCATCAAATAATGCATTGCTTCCACCATGGTGCGTACATAATTTCCAGCCTTGCCTCTCAGATGTTCCGCGGTTTCCATCAATGCGTCAACCACCTGATCTCCCAGATAATTTTCCAGTTCCTCCCTGCTGTCAGAATACTGGAACGGGAGAAGCACTCCGGTCCACCAATAGACAAATTCCTGCTTTTCAATATTGTAGATTCCGTTTGGAAGTCCATTCTCTTCGATACATGTTTCCACAAAGAAGCGGATTACATTGTGTGCCCTTCTTTTATATTCTTCCCCTTTTGTCTCCTCGTATGCTTTGAGCATCACATAACAATTCATGATCTGGTTTCCGGTGAACCCGTATTCTAACAGGTTCTGGTTCCCGTATTTTTCTCTCGGTGAAAAATGGATAAAAAAGCCTGCCGGATGCCCCTTCATGTCCGGATATTCCCTGTAGCTGTGGAAAATCAGTTCCCTTCTGTATTTCATCGCCTCTTCCAGTGTAAACGGGAGCCGGATGTTCGAATCCAGCATCTGCTCCATTTGAAAAGCTGTGGTATTCCAGGATGCCGCCGTCAGATCCTGTGCTTTTCCCATTAAAATCCTATAGGACATCTTTCGTTCCTCTCCCGGCTGAAGCTCCATGTAACCGGACCACTCCGAACCGTCTACATTCAGGCAGAACGAGTGCCGTTCATAGAATGGATAATCCAGACGGAATATAAATGCATCGGTTTTCCTGTCAGAAGGGGCAAATCCAAGCGATCCGATGTCGGAATCATATACGAAATGCCGTTTTTGAATCATCTCCCTGGTGATCATCTCATCCTTCCGGGGCTGGTCCGCACGGATCAAAGCGAGAAAGGTATTGGATTTTACGCAGTAGCATGTCTCAGCCAATAATGGATTCCGGTCGTCTTTATAATCCTGGCTGAATGTGCCCAGATAATCATCCATGCCGTCGCCGTCCGTATCATTTTTGTTGTAAAACGCACCCGGAAAAATGAACTGGTAATCGTCGAATGAGCCTGCCCTGTGATCTCTGCACTCGAACTCCGTATGCAGCCGTATTGCGCCGTTGCCTCCTGTATAAACCAGGGACCGGTCCAGTCTGACTCCTTCTTTTTCCGGTGTCCACAGATCAATCACCCTGGCCTCCAACTGATCCGCGGATCTTACATATGCTTCACACCGGAACGCATCCCCTTCCTTTTCCACGCTTTTGTACCGTGCTTTGACCATTCTGCCTCCCAGAATCTGAATCGTCACAGGAAATTCGGCCAGCATCTCCAATTCTGTTTTTTCTATATGGTTTACGAGCCGAATCTTCTGTTTCTCATGCTCCCTTGGGAACTCCAATTTCATCATTCTCTCCACAATTCCTTTCCTGATTTTTCTTCTACAGCTCCTGCCGCATCCCGGTCCGGGAGGATTCATAAAGCTTGTCAATCGTATGGATCACATGTATCTGCCTTTCCAGATTGCAGCCGTCATTCTCGATCACCCCTGTCTTGACTGCACGATGGAATGCGCTTAAAATGCTGCAATGGTCATCATACGCTTCCACATTGACCAGGTAGCTTTCCTGAAATCCAAGATAGCTGATCTTTTTTGCATTCTCGATTTCCTTATACGGAGAATATACGATCAATTCCTGCGTCAGCATGTTGATATAAATAATCCCTTTCGTCCCATAGATCGTAATGTAGTATAAACAGCCGCTTTTATCCGTCGCCGTACACCAGTTGGTGCGTACTGTTCCCACCGCACCGTTCTCCCATTCCAGGAGCGCCGCCGCATGATCCTCTACCGTGACATGGATCGGATCACCTGACAGGGAAACCCTGTTTTCCTCCAAAGTCCCCACTTTTCCTGTCACATATTTGGCCGGTCCCAGCAAATACATCAACACAGAGATCGGGTATATGCCAAGGTCGGCCAGTACGCCCCACTGCGCGCACTCCCGGTCAAAAAACCATGGAGCGTGGAGCGGCCCGTGATGCGCGAACACGCCGTCCGCTGAGGCCACGTCGCCAATGGCTCCGCCCTCGATCATTTTCCTTGCCGCCACAAAATTGGGATAGATCTCAAAGGGAAGCGCCATGCACATTTTTTTCGTTTCTTCTGCTGCTTTTCCCACTGCCAGCGCATCTGCCGAGCTGGTGGCAAATGGTTTCTCTATCAGAACATGCTTCCCGGCTTTCATTGCCCTGACCGCAATATCCGCATGGCTCGGATGGAATGTGGCAATGATGACCGCATCCATCTCCTGCACCGCAAGCATATCTTCTAATCGCCCATATCCCTTTACTCCAAATTCTTCCGCTGTTTTTTTACACACTTCCGGATTATAATCGTGCACTCCGGTCAGCTCAAATAAGTCTTTCTGACACCCAAGTGCATAAAAATAGCGTATATGGGCCAGATCTCCGCATCCGGCCACTCCGATTTTTATTTTACCCATTACAATACCTCCTATTTTTTTCCAAACCTGCGGTGCAGATTTTTTGACGCGGCAGTTCCCGCCTTTTCATCCATAACCTGCACCTTTCTTCTCACATATAGTTCATGCGCAGCCCTGCATCCGGTATTTCAGAACCTCGATTGCATTTTCCAGTGCTTCCGTAGAATCTGCACCTTCTGTTAAGAGGGGCCACATAAATTCCAGTACAACCGGCCCGGCGTATTCATATTTTTTCAGAAGCTTCCGCATACGCCCGAGATCCAGATATGCATCTCTGGTGTTATCCTCCATCGCCTTGCATATTTTGATATGGACGTTTTTTGCATAGGGGAGCAGCTTTCCGATTTCCTCATAACTCCATTCCTCAATCAAAGGGGTTCCGGATGCTGTAAAGGTCTTGTAGTTAAACACGTCAGGACAGGTAAACAGACATTCGGAACGCATATCCCCGATCAGCTCCACAATCTCATCCGCTCCGAAGCATACGTTGTCGTGATTCTCCAGCACAAGATTCAGATGCCACTCCTCCGCTTTTTTTATGATCTTCTCTATCCCCTCATAGATCCACTTCATCTGCATATGATAGGGGACCCCTTCCTTGAGCCATCCCGTAAACACACGCACGTTTCGGACACCCAGTTTTTTTGCGGTTTCCATCCAGCGGATCACCTTGTCCACATCCGTCTGCCGCTCTTCCTCCGTATACCGGCACAGGTCATGCTCCAGCGACATGCATGTGATCTCAACCCCATAGCCCCGGCCAATATCCTGCAATTCTTTCATACTTTCAAAAGAAGTATCCCGAAAATCAATATCCACCACTTCCATTCCAGATACGCCATGTTTATGCAGCAGCTTCACAAATCCTTCCTTAGACATATTTCCGTGATACAACTGTTCATGAGCGCTCCATGTACTTACACTCAGCACCATACCCCTCTGCCTCCTTATTATTTTGCCCCTTCTTCGATCAGTATCCGTTCCATATACTCTTTTGCTTCTCTTATGTATTTATCGGGATTGTCAAAGCCTGCCAGCTCCAGCGACAAAAATCCGTCATAGCCGATATCCAGCAGCGCCTTTACAAATCCGTTCCAGTCAATGATCCCCATTCCCGGTGGATAGGAATAGCAGAGCATTCCGTCTCCGTCCCGGACATGGATATGCCGGATCTTCTTTCCCAGCTTATACACGGACCAGGGAAGGTATTCTCTCTGCACCAGCTGCCATGCCGTGTCAAAATTCGTGCAGAACCGTTCGCTTGCGATCTGGTCGGACGCGCGCAGAAATGCATCTGTTGTTCCCACCACCACGTTCGCATGCCCTTCTACCAGAAAATCCATCTGGTTTTTTTCACAGATTTCTGTAAGGACCCGCAGTGATTCTATATAGTTTTCCCAGGCACCTTGTGCGTCATAATTCCTGGGGATCTCCATTTTTAATTTCGGAGAAAACGGGCTCACTCCGTTGGGATGGAAGTGACAGGGAATATAAGGGATGGGTGCTGTAAACTCGTTGGGCCAGTTGGACACAATATTGATCTTATCTGTCCCCAGTCTCTTCGCAGTCTCAACCCCTCTTTCAAACAGGTCATATGCCTCCTGTTTTTCCGCTTTTCCCGTTTCCATCAGCCCGGTCACGACCGTAGCATAAAGAGCAAACTCCGAAAGCTCCATTCCGTAACTCTCATACATGGATTTTAACCCGCTGATCCTTTCCGGCGTATAATACTGAAAAAGATCCTCCTTTTCGGCTGCGATCAGTTCGAGACCATCGAATCCCAATTCACCGATCTTTCGGATTGCATTTTCATATGGCGGATCATAATGTGGGTGAGTAAAGCACCCTACTGCACAACCTAATTTCATCTTTCTACCTCTGCTTTCTTTTTTTGTCCATTTAATGCCGCATTCTGTTTCTTGTATAAAAATGGGGGATATCCATACTTTTTTTTGAACATCTTGTTAAAATAGCTTACGCTTGAAAAACCGATATCGTAAGCAATGTCACTGATGGAGCGGTTTGTGGTCAGCAGCATTTTCTCGGCTTCCCGCAGACGGATATAATTCAAATATTCTACGAAGGTGCGGTCCGTCGCCTTCTTAAATGTCCTGCAGAAATTGTAAATGCTGATGGACGAAACCGCCGCCACCTCTTCCAGCGTAATGCTCTTGCTGAAATTTTTCTCCACGTAAAGTATGGATTCCTTCACTTTTTCCAATGCCTGCCTTCTTTCCTCTGGAATTTCGGGGAACTTGAGATACTCGTTTCGTATAAAATAGGCAAACATCTGCATCAGATACGCCTGTATCTGTATTTCGTAACCAACCTGTTTTTTCTCATACTCATCAAATGTTTTCGTCAGCAGCTCCTGCATCTGGTTGTTTTCTTCAGTCACCCGAAAATGCACTTTTTCTTCCAGGCTGTTAAACAATATATGGGTCAGATACTGGTATTCAGAGATGATCCCAATATAGGGCAGGACCGCTGACAGTTCAAACTGCATGACAAGTATCGTATGCCGCATGGTTATTTTCGTCGTCGCATGGATTTCCTCCGCGCCGATGATCGTCACTTCCCCTTCTCTCGAATGAAATTCTTCGCTGCCAACCTTAATCTTGGTCTCTCCCTCGACCTGATACAGGATTTCCCAATAATGATGCCAATGTGACTCACAATTACTTTGAACCAAGCCGATCGAGAATGGCAGTGTTGCTTCTGGAATATAAAAGCCTTCCAATAACAGCTCTTTTTTCAAAATCTTCACCTCTTCTACTGCTTTTACTGATTCTAATATTTTGCGCAGAAACTAATTTCAAAGCAGTCCCATTCAAAAAACAGTTTGTTAAAAATTGCCATTCCAAAATCTTTTTTCCGACATAGCATATCTTCTTCATTCAAAGGCTGCCGGCAAACTGGGGCAGATAGTCTTTGTGCGCCCGTATCAGTTCGTCTACCGTAATATTTGCCAGCTCATCACTGGGGCAAAGCGGATTTATATTCAGCGCGGCAACCGCCAGATCCCGGTTTCCTGTCACCGCGGCTTCGCATACCATCCGTTCAAAGGATTTGATCATCTGTATCATGCCGTTGATCTGGGGCTTTAATTCCCCTACCGCAATCGGCTTTGGCCCGTCCTTTGTAATCACGCAGGCAATCTCAACCGCACTGTCCGGCGGAAGGTTGGAGATGGCGCCGTGATTACAGACATTGACATATTGGATATCGCAGGTGTTGTTATAAATGGAGCAGATCAGATTGCATGCCGCGTCACTGTACCGTGCCCCGCCCCGCTGTTCGAGCTGTTTTGGTTTTTCATCCAGGTTTTCGTCCCGGTACAAGGCAAACAGTTCTGATTCCAGCTTTCTCACCACTTCTCCCCGGACGCGGCCCTCCTCATATTCCTCCAGTTCCTGCCTAAGCTGTTTCTCTGTAAAAAAGTAATAGTTATGATACGGACAGGGAATACAGCCGAGTCCGTTTAATAATCCGGCGGAAAAGGGAAATGCATTAAAATTTTTCATTGCGATGGTATCCGAAGTGTCCAGATTCTGATACCGGCGGATCACCTGTTCAAGCACCGATTCTCCGTCTAAAAAAATATCTGTCGCAAAAATGTGGTGGTTCACGCCTGCAATTTCCATCGTCATTCGTTCCGGACTGACTTCCAGCATATTGGCGAAGCCATTGACCATGTTGATCGGGACATTGCATAGTCCGATCACCTTCTTAAAATCCGTGTACCGCAGCACTGCCTCCGTAATCATTCCTGCCGGATTGGTAAAATTGATCATCCAGGCATGGGGGCATAGTTCCTTCATATCCTTCACAATCTCTAAGATGACCGGAATGGTCCGAAATGCTTTAAACATTCCGCCCGCCCCGTTCGTTTCCTGTCCGATCATCCCGTGTTTAAGCGGAATCCGTTCGTCCTGGATACGTGCCTCAAGCTGTCCGACCCTCATCTGCGTCGTCACAAAATCCGCATCTTTCAGAGCTTCTCGCCTGTCACAGGATAGTATGACCTTCATCGGCACTCCCGCCTTTTTCACCATCCTTTCGGCCAGCCCTCCTACGATTTCCAGCTTTTCGCGGCCTTCTTCGATATCCACCAGCCACAGCTCCCTGACAGGCAGAATCTCATACCGTTTGATGAAGCCCTCCACCAGTTCCGGCGTATAGGAAGAACCGCCTCCTATTGTCACAATTTTCAAGCCATTCATTTTGTAATCCTTTCTACTGCTTTTTCGTTTCGAAGCAGTCCGGCTGTCTTTGCAGACGCATACACGTTCTGAAGGGTCCGGTCAGATATCGTTTTTCCCAATGCTGTCTCCAGTGCGAGTATCACGCCTCCTACGATTGGCTCATACATGGAATCCACGACACGTATCCGGGGATTTGCCGCCTGCATGTTCTTTTTCAATGTTTCCAGCAGTACGTCCGTGGCGCTCTTAAAAATACTCCCGGACGTATAGACTGCCGCCGGTCTGTCCAACATCCCGTGTCTCTGCATCCCGGCCAGGGCATATCCCGCCCATGCATGTGCAAATTCCTCCAAAAGTCCGATGCAGACCTGATCGCCTGCGGCGGCGCATCTTCCGACTTCAGCGGCAAAATCCTTGATCCTTCCACGGTCAATTTCTTCTTTCACCCATTTTTCACGTAAGGTCAGAACATCCGGCATTCCGTAAAAGTCCAGCAGTTTCGCAGTCAGCATCGTCTCCTCCCTTACCCCCAGAACAGATTCCATAACAACGAATAAGGCTCTCCGTCCGATCGCTTCTCCTCCGTGCCACAGCTCGTCTATATAGTAGCCCAATACCGACTGGCTTCCGTCTTGCGCCCATACCCCTACATTCAGACCGGTTCCGGCGCAGATGATCAGCGAGGGGCGTTCACTGGTCTCTGCCCTCAAAGCAATGATGCAGTCATTTACCACCGTTACCGGGCAGGCAAATGCGGCCTCCACCCCGTTTTTCAGCGCCAGGCAGTCATGCGGAAGGTCTGCCCCCGCAAGGCCGCCTCCAACCGCCGCGATGTCTTCCAGTTTTCCGCCTGCCTGGTTGAGCGCATGGCCTGCTGCGGACTTCATCTGCGTTACCGCATG
>OFFF01001559.1_pt1 | contig 14420 bp, 14 predicted proteins | sample 1521301 | NCBI WGS metagenome assembly OFFF01 (sample SAMEA3504101, study PRJEB24116) | mouse gut metagenome | biome: mouse gut; feature: mouse-associated habitat; material: faeces | place: Denmark | collected 2011
CACCACCCCGCCTGCCAACAGCCCTGCCAGCGATGGCGGCAACACCGGTTCCAGCGGCCCCTTGAAGGTGGCCAATGTCGTCAACGGCAACCTGGGCGACAAATCCTTCTTCGATTCCTGCGAGGCCGGCCTCAAGAAGCTCCAGGACGACGGCATCATCACCTATAAGACCTTCGAGCTGGGCGCCACCGACGCCGACCAGCCCAAGTGGGTCTCCACCCTGGACGAGCTCTCCGCTGACGCCAGCTACGACCTTATCGTCTGCGGCACCTACCAGATGGATGCCATCCTCAACGACTGCGCCCAGAAGTACCCCGACCAGAAGTACTTCATCTATGACGCCGAGGTAGCGCAGCCCAACGTGGCCAGCATCACCTTTAAGCAGAACGACCTTGGGTACCTGGTGGGCACCGCTGCCGCCCTTATGACCTCCTCCGATATGGAGAAGATTAACCCCGAAAAGGTCATCGGCTTTGTGGGCGGTGAAGACGGCCCCGTTATCAACGACTTCCTCACCGGCTTCATCCAGGGCGCCCAGGCGGCTGACCCCGAAGTGAAGATCGACACCCAGTATGTAGGTAACTTCTACGACACCGGTAAGGGCAAGGAAATTGCCAACGTTATGATCAATAACAAGTGCGACGTCATCTGGGGCGTTGCCGGCGGCGCGGGCAACGGCGCTGCCGAGGCTGCCGCCGAAAAGGACGTCTGGTTCATCGGCGTGGACTCCGACCAGGAGGCTACCTTCTCCGCCAACCAGCCTCAGATGGCCGCTGTCACCATCTTCTCCGGCCTCAAGAACTGCGGCGACGGCGTTATCTACATGATGAACAAGCTGCAGGACGGCAGCATTGAGTGGGGCAAGACCACCCAGCTGGGCATCGCGGAAGGCGGCGTTGGCCTCACCAGCGGCGGCAACTTCGCGAAGCTTCCCGACAACATCAAGAAGGCTCTGGATGACGTGGCCCCCAAGGTCACCTCTGGCGAAATCACAGTGGACACCGCCTTTGACGAGTCCTTTGACATCAAGGGCCTGCGGGATTCCGTCCGTCCCTGATTCCCATTCCTTATAGCCCAAATCCTGTAGCGTAACTTGCAAGGGGGAGCTGTGACCGCGGCTCCCCCTTTTCCCCAAAATAACCCCCTGGGCCTGGGGCCGGTATTTTTTGAGGGGTACCGGTTTTCTGGGTTTGACAACACACCTGAGAGGAGGAAATCGTATGGCGGATACCAACATTGCCGTTTTGATGAAAGGGATTACCAAGGTGTATCCCAACGGCATCGCGGCAAACCAAGGCGTCGATTTCTCGGTAAAAAAGGGTGAGATACACGCCCTGATGGGAGAAAACGGCGCCGGAAAATCCACACTGATGAAGATGCTCTTCGGCCTGGAGCAGCCCACCGAAGGGGAGATTGTCATCAACGGGGAGCCTGTGAGCCTCACCTCCCCCACCGTCGCCATCTCCAAGGGGATCGGCATGGTGCACCAGCACTTTATGCTTGTCCCCTCCCTGACGGTGGCGGAAAACATCGTTCTGGGAATGGAACCCACCAAGGGCGCCTTCATTAACTACGCCGAGGCGGTGCGCATCACCAAGGAGTTCTCCGAAAAATACAACCTTCATGTGGAGCCGGACGCCAAGGTTATGGACATCCCCGTGGGCATGAAGCAGAAGGTGGAAATCCTAAAGGCCCTGGTGCGGGGCGCGAAAATCCTCATCCTGGACGAGCCCACCGCCGTTCTTACCAGCCAGGAAACCGCCGAGCTCTTTAAGGAACTGATTCACTTTAAGGAGCAGGGACACACCATCATCTTTATCTCCCATAAGCTCAAGGAGATTAAGCAGATCACCGACCGTATGACCATCATGCGCGGCGGCAAATCCATGGGCGTCTTCAACACCGCCGATGTGTCCGAGCAGGATATTTCCCGCCTGATGGTGGGCCGGGACGTGGTGCTGAAGGTGGAAAAGGAAAAGGCCAACCCCACCGATACCGTCCTGAAGGTGGAGGATATCCACTACGAGAACGAATACGGCAAGAAGATGCTCAACGGTGTTTCCTTTACAGTGCGCAAGGGGGAGATTTTGGGCATCGCCGGGGTGGAGGGCAACGGCCAGCGGGAGCTGGTGAGCATGCTCTTTGACATGGTGGCCCCCGATTCCGGCACCATCACTATGGAGGGCCAGACCGTCACTGGCAAGGGCCAGTCCTACATTCGGGAGCTGGGGGTTTCCCACATCCCGGAGGACCGGATGACCTATGGAGCCGCCGGCACCGCCTCCATCGAGGAAAACCTCATCTCCGACCGGTTTGAGAAGCCGGCCTTCAACAAGGGAATCCTCTTTGACATGGACGCCATCCATAAAACCAGCGACCAGCTGATTCAGGATTACCTCATCCTCTGCCGCAGCGGCAAGCAGCAGGTGAAGATGCTCTCCGGCGGCAACATCCAGAAGGTGGTTGTGGCCCGCGAGTTCTCCTGCGACCCGAAGCTCATCATCGCCGACCAGCCCACCCGCGGCATCGACGTGGGCGCTACTGAGTTTATCCGCAAGAAGCTGGTGGAGCTGAGCCGGGAAGGGGCCGCTGTGCTGCTGGTCTCCGCCGACCTCAACGAGGTGATGGAGCTTTCCGACAGCCTAATGGTCTTCTGCGGCGGCGAGATTGTTGCCTACTTTGAAGACACCTCCACCCTGACCGACGAGGAGATGGGCGAATACATGCTGGGCCTCAAGCGTCAGTCCCCGGAGGAGATAAGGAGGGTTTTCCATGCGTAAAAACCTGAAATTCGAGATCATCCGGGGCGCGGCCTCCATCCTGCTGGCCCTGGCAGTGGCTATGATCTTTATCTTTATCATCAGCAAAAGCCCCTTTGAAGCCCTCTATAACCTTATCATCGGGCCCTTTACCAAGCTGCGGTACCTGTGGCTCATCCTGGAGCGGATGATCCCCATCGTCTTTACCGGCCTTGGGGTCTGCGTCATGTTCCAGGCCAACCAGTTCAACCTGGCCGGTGAAGGGACGCTCTTCTTCGGCGGCCTGGTGGCGGCGGCGGTGGCCATCTACCTTCCCCTGCCCCCGGTGCTGCATATCCTGGTCTGCATCGTCATCGCCTCGGCGGTGGCGGGCATGTTGGCCCCCTCCACATAGTAGCGCACATCGTTGGCCAGGATGCAGATGGCGTCCTCCACGTCCAGCTCGTTCTGGGTGGCGCAGGGGATGGCCACGTCGGCCTTGACCTCCCAGGGCTTCTTTCCGGGGAAGAACTCCACCCCGAACTTTCTGGCGTAGGCGGAGACCTTGTCCTTGCCGCTGTCCCGCATCTCCAGGAGGAAGTCCAGCTTCTCCTGGCCGGCCACCCCGTCGGGGTCATAGACATAGCCGTCCGGTCCGGAGAGGGTGACCACCTTGGCCCCCAGCTCCGCCGCCTTGCGGCACACGCCCCAGGCCATGTTGCCGAAGCCGGACACGGCGATGGTCTTGCCCGCCAGGGCGTCCCCGTGGCTGGTGACCATCCGGTCCAGGAAATAGACGGTGCCGGAGCCGGCGGCTTCCAGGCGGACCTTGCTGCCGCCGTAAGTGAGGCCCTTGCCCGTCAGGGCGGAGCTCTCCGCCTTGCCCAGCAGGCGCTTGTACTGGCCGTAGAGGTAGCCGATCTCCTTGGCCCCCACCCCGATGTCGCCGGCGGGGATGTCGGTGTCCGCGCCGATGTAGCGGTAGAGGGAGTTCATAAAGGACTGGCAGAACCGCATGATCTCCCGGCCGCTCCTCCCCCGGGGGTCGAAGTCGGAGCCGCCGGATGCCCCGCCGATGGGCAGGCCGGTGAGGGCGTTTTTATAGGTCTGCTCAAAGCCCAGGAATTTCACCACGCTCGCGTTCACCGAGGGGTGGAACCGCAGGCCCCCCTTGTAGGGGCCGATGGCGCTGTTGAACTGCACCCGGTAGCCGTGGTTGGTGTGGGCGTTCCCCTGGTCGTCCACCCAGGGCACCAGGAAGGTGACCATCCGCTCAGGCTCCACCATGCGGGTGAGCAGGTCCAGCTTCTCATAGCGTGGGTCGTCCAGGGCGGGGTCGATCATCTCCAGCCAGGTCTGGACCGATTGGAGATACTCTGTCTCGCTGGGGTACTTCCGGCGGAGCCGCTCCAGCACCCAGGCCGCGTAGTTATTCATAGAGGTCCCTCCTTACACCAGGCCGTAGGCCAGCATAGAGTCGGCCACCTTCAGGAAGCCGGCAATATTGGCGCCCGCCACCAGGTCGCCCTTCATTCCGAACCGCTCAGCGGCCTGGGAAGCGTTGTGGTACAGGTCGGTCATAATCTGCTTCAAACGGTCGTCCACCTCCTGGAAGGTCCAGGAGAAGCGCATGGAGTTCTGGCTCATCTCCAGGGCGGACACCGCCACGCCGCCGGCGTTGGAGGCCTTGGCGGGGGCGAAGAGCACTCCGGCGGACTGGAAGGCCTCCATGGCGTCGGGTGTGGAGGGCATGTTGGCACCCTCGGCCACGGCGAAGCAGCCGTTCTTGATCAGGGCCTTGGCCCCCTCCAGGGGCAGTTCGTTTTGAGTGGCGCAGGGCAGGGCGATGTCACAGGGGACGTTCCAGATGTTGACGCAGCCCTCGTGGTACTCCGCGTCCGGCTTCCGGTCGGCGTAGGCCTTGATCCGGGCCCGCTCCACCTCTTTGATCTGCTGGATCAGGGCCAGGTCGATGCCGTCCTTGTCGTAAATGTAGCCGTTGGAATCGGACATCGCCACCACCTTGCCCCCCAGCTGGGTGGCCTTGTCGCAGGCATAGGTGGCCACGTTGCCGGAACCGGAGATGACCACGGTGGCCCCCTGGAAGCTCTTGCCCGCCTCCCGGAGCATGTTGTCGGTGAAGTAGCATAAGCCGTAGCCGGTGGCCTCCTTCCGGGCCAGAGAGCCGCCGTAGGTCAGGCCCTTGCCGGTGAGGACGCCGGTGAACTCGTTGCGCAGGCGCTTGTACTGGCCGAAGAGGTAGCCGATCTCCCGGGCGCCCACGCCGATGTCGCCGGCGGGCACGTCGGTGTCGGGGCCGATATATTTGAAAAGCTCGTTCATAAAGGACTGGCAGAACCGCATGACCTCCGTCTCCGATTTGCCGTGGGGGTCGAAGTCGGAGCCGCCCTTGCCGCCGCCGATGGGCAGGCCGGTAAGGCTGTTCTTAAAGGTCTGCTCAAAGCCCAGGAACTTGATGATGCTCTCGTTGACGGAGGGGTGGAACCGCAGGCCCCCTTTGTAGGGGCCGATGGCGCTGTTGAACTGCACCCGGTAGCCCCGGTTGACGTGGATTTCGCCCTTGTCGTCCTCCCAGGGCACCCGGAACTTGATGGTGCGCTCTGGCTCCACCAGGCAGTCCATGACGCCCTCCTTAATCAGCTCAGGCCGGGCGTTGGCCACCGGGGCCAGCGAAGCCAGAACCTCCCGCACCGCCTGATGGAACTCCAGCTCGCCGGGGTCCCGCTTGACCACCCGCTCCATCAGATCGTTCAAATATTCATTTTGAATTCGCATACCCAATTCCTCCTGAAAGATAGTTTGTCGAATCTTGCTTTTAGGCGCCGTTTGTAAAATGGAAATATGCGCAATGGTGGGGAATTTTTTCGCCAGGCAAACACAATTTTTCGCAGGAATACTGGATGTATTTCAAGAAAAATTGGGGCAGCATGGCGGAAAAAGAACCGCCGCTTGGGCGTATTGACATTTTTCAAACAAGCCCTGATCTCACTGGACTGTGATTGTTTTCACTTTACCACCTTTAATTTTGCAGGTCAATGACATTTTTCTTGCAAATCAAAATTTTGTTTAATGCGCTAAAGCGATAGTTCGCCAGGGAGCGGCTTTCGTCGTTTTGACAGTGGCATTCCCTGATTGACGGCCAGTCTGTCAACCGCTGTTGGGCGGCCCTCCTCAAAATTTAATCATTTGTTCATTGCTTTTTGTCCTGAAATTGTATATGCTAGTAAAATATACCGAAGGGGCGGCTTCTGGCCGCCCGTCCTTCTAACGGCGGACAGCGGCCGCTGGCCCGTCAACAACAGAGAGGAGCCTCCACATTGAAAAAACGAACATCTGGAACCCGAAAGCCCATGGGCCCAGCCGGACGGCTGCTGGCCAGCCTTCTGATCACCGCGGTGGTGGGGTTTGTCTACTTCTACGTCTCCCTCCCCGCCATCAACCCCCAGTCCGGGGACTTTTACAGCTTTCTCTGCCTTCTGTGCGTGGTCTATTCCATCTCCGTGTTTCTGCTGGCCGCGCCAGTGCCGGAGAGCAATTCCGTTGTCCGCACCCCCGGGGAGAAAATCAAAGAGTGGTTTTTGTTTGTCAAAAAGAGCTGTTTGCCGGTGCTGATCCTCTTCGCGGCGGTTATCGCGGTGGCCATCGTGGGCCAGATCATCTCCCTGCCCATCTTCCGGGCCTCCGCCTACCGGGACCTGCTCACCGTCCAGACCGGCGACTTCACCGCCGACGTGGCGCAGATATCCTTCAACGAGATCCCCACCCTGGACCGGGCTTCCGCCAACTTCCTGGGGGACCGCCAGATGGGCACCCTCAGCGACATGGTCAGCCAGTTTGAGTACTCCGACGACTCCACCCAGATCAACTACCAGGGCCGGCCCGTCCGGGTGGCCCCCATCGCCTACGCCGACCTGATCAAGTGGTTCACCAACCGGGGCAGCGGCCTGCCCGCCTACGTAGTGGTGGACATGGTCACCCAGGAGGCCACCGTCACCCGGCTCACCGAGGGCATCAAATACTCCTTCTCCGAGCCGCTGAACCGGAACATCATGCGCCACCTGCGGTTCCAGTACCCCACCATGATGTTCTCCACCCCGGAGTTTGAGATCAACGAGGAGGGCCACCCCTTCTGGATCGCCCCCCGGGTGGTCAAGCGCATCGGCCTGTTCGGCGGCGTGGACATCCAGGGCGCCGTGCTGGTGGACGCCGTCACTGGCGAGTGCCAGTACCACGAGGAGGTCCCCAGCTGGGTGGACACCCTCTACGTCCCCGACCTGATTATGCAGCAATATGACTACCACGGCACCCTGGTCCATGGCTTTATCAACTCCGTGCTGGGCCAGCGGGACGTGACCCAGACCACCAGCGGCTACAACTATATCGCCATGAATGACGACGTGTACGCCTACACCGGGGTCACCTCCGCCAACGCCGACCAGTCCAACCTGGGCTTCCTGCTGTGCAACATGCGCACCAAGGAGACGCACTTCTACGCCGCCCCCGGCGCCACCGAGTACGCCGCCATGGCTTCCGCCCAGGGCGTGGTCCAGGACCTGGGCTATACCGCCACCTTCCCCCTGCTGCTGAACATCGCCGGACAGCCCACCTACTTCATCCCCTTGAAGGACGCCACCAACCTGGTAAAGACCTACGCCATGGTCAACGTGGCCCAGTACCAGATCGTGGCCACCGGCGAGACTGTCCCCACCTGTGAGCAGAAGTATATTCAGATGCTTCAGGACAAGGGCGTCACCCAGACGGAAGTCCTGCCCCAGACTGAGGCCAAGGGCAAGGTCGCCGAAATCAGGACCGCCGTGATCGACGGCAACTCCTACTATTTCATCCGCCTGGAGGGTGAAAAGGTCTTCTACTCCCTCTCCGCCGCCCAGAACCGGGAGGTGGTCACCCTGAATGTGGGAGACACCGTCACCATCGACCACGCCGTCGAGACGCCCTCCCAGATAGACCACCAGGCCCCCGCCTCCATCCTGGATGGATATACACTGTATATCAACGAGCGCATGGCCATATTCCCCGGCAACGAGTAAAATTGCAGGACCGTCCGGGAAACCGGACGGTCCTATTGCTGTGCCTGATTTCGTCATGTAGGGCAAGGGCTCTGCCCTTGCTTGAATCAGGTTTCCTCCTCTGTTGGAAGGCAAGGGCAGAGCCCTTGCCCTACATTATGTCGAGTTCCGCGATTTTATCAGCCTTTCCTTCTCCGCCCGTCTCAGCCGTTTAATTTCGATCTCCCGACGCAGGGCGGCGGACTTGTCAGGGAGCTGTTCGGTGTAAACCAGTTCCAGGGGCCCTCTCCCCCGGGTGTACTTGGCCCCCTTCCCCGCCCGGTGGGCGGCCAGGCGGCGGGGGACGTCGTCGGTGATGCCAGTATAGAGCGTATTGTCCCCGCAGCGGAGGATGTAGACATACCAAGGCATGGCGGTTTTCTCCTAAACGCCGTTTGGGCGTTTTGACATGTTTCAAACAAGCCCTAATTCCATGGAATCTGAGCTGTGATATCCTCTCCGCTGCCGTTATAAAACGCCAGCTTTTCAAAATCACAGTGGTTGTCCTCTGTGGTGGGGGCAACCTCAGTACCGATCAGGAAATGATCGCCCTCCGGGACATCCAGGATATACTCCCTTCCGTCCAGCACTGCCTTGATTTCCGCAATTCCAAAATAAGTGTTGCGTCCGCCAAAGAGGTAATATTTTTCTTTCCCGTTCTCCTCAACGCCTTCCCGGAAATTTCCGCCGCCATAGCCGATGCCAACGATCTTATACCGGCCATTCAGCCCCTTTTCCAATTTAATCCTGCCCAACTGGGGCTCGACGGCCTGTATGTACTCCATGAGCACATACCGCTCCTTCCCCAGGTCCACCTGGTCATAGAGCCGAATCTCCCCTTGGGCTGGCGCTTCTCTGCCCTGGTTCAAAAATTGGAGGGCGCGCTCCTCCAGATTGCTGTTGTCCGCTTGGACAGTATAGCTGATCCGCAAATCAGACGCAAGGAACAGCACACCGAAAAAAGCAAACACTGCCGCCGCCTGCATCCATCTCTTTTTCATTCCCCTACCTCCCATCGTTATTGATATAATAATTGTATCACACATTATCCCACCCCGCAACCGCAATTTTTGTTGCCTTTCTCTCCCATTGGTGGTACAATATAGTGATATTATATGGGTGCTGGCAAAGCGCCCAAACGCAAAGGAGCAAAACACATGGACGAAAAAAAAGTCATGCTCTCCGGCATCCAGCCCAGCGGCGACCTGCACCTGGGCAACTATCTGGGCCCCCTGCGCCACTGGCCGGAGATGATTGAGGAGTTCGACTGCTACTTTTTCATGGCCGACCTGCACACCATCACAGTGCGCCAGGACCCGGCCCAGCTGCGCCGCCGGGTGCTCACCCAGGTGGCCCAGTACATCGCCTGCGGCCTGGACCCGGATAAGTGCACCATCTTCATCCAGTCCCACGTCCCCGCCCACGCCCAGCTGGGCTGGGTGCTGGACTGTTACACCATGTTCGGCGAGCTCAGCCGCATGACCCAGTTCAAGGACAAATCCGCCAAGCACAAGGACAACATCAACGCCGGCCTGTTCACCTACCCCGCCCTGATGGCGGCCGACATCCTCCTCTATCAGCCCGATTTCGTCCCCGTGGGCGAGGACCAGAAGCAGCATGTGGAGATATGCCGGGACATCGCCGAGCGGTTCAACGGCATTTACGGCGATGTGTTCAAGATTCCCGCCCCCCACATTCCCAAGATCGGGGCCCGGATCATGAGCCTGAACGACCCCGCCTCCAAGATGAGCAAGTCCAACCTGGAGGGCTGTGTCACCCTGATGGACAAGCCCGAGGACATCACCCGCAAATTCAAGCGGGCCGTCACCGACAGCGATACCGAGCGCTGCGTCCGCTTCGCCCCCAAGGAGAAGCCCGGCGTGTCCAATCTGATCCAGATTTACTCCTCCGTCACCGGAAAAACCTTTGAGGAGATTGAGAAGGAGTTCGACGGCAAGGGCTACGGCGCCTTTAAGCCCGCTGTGGGCGAAGCGGTGGTGGAAGCTCTGCGCCCCATCCGGGAGGAGACGGAGCGCCTGCTGGCCGATAAGGCCTACCTGGAGGGCGTCTACAAGGCCGGGGCCGGCAAGGCCGAATACGTGGCCAATAAGACCCTGCGCAAGGTGTATAAAAAGGTGGGGTTCGTGGCCCGGTAAAACGCCGCGCCACCCAGGGCCGAAACTCTGCCCTTTCCCCTATTGACGCGGCAAACAATACGGAAACCCCATAGACAAAAGAGGAAACACTATCATGCCAATTCAACTTACCTCCGTCGGGCTGGCGCTGGCCGCCCTGCTCACCGCCTCTCTGGTGGCCCTCATCTCCACCCCCGTGGTCCGCTCCCTGGCCTTCCGGGTGGGGGCGGTGGACGTCCCCAAGGACAGCCGCCGGATGCACAGCCACCCCATCCCCCGCATGGGCGGGCTGGCCATCTTCTTCGGCTTTATCCTCAGCGTACTCATCTTCCTGCCCCTTACCCAGGAGCTGCGCGGGATGCTGCTGGGCGGGGTGGTCATCGTGATTTTGGGCATCTTTGACGATATCTTCGCCCTGCCCGCCCTACCCAAGTTCATCGTTCAGATTCTGGCCGCCCTAATCGCCGTGCTGGCGGGCAACCGCATTGAGTTTCTGTCCAACCCCAACATTTTCAGCAGCGAGCTCTTCTGGGAGCTGGGCAGTCTGGCCATCCCCATCACCGTGCTGTGGATCGTGGGCATCACCAACGCAGTGAACCTCATCGACGGCCTGGACGGCCTGGCCTGTGGGGTGTCCACCATCAGCTCCATGACCCTGCTTGTGATTGCCCTCGTCGTGAAAGAGCCAGACGTGGCCATCCTCATGGCCGCCCTGTCCGGGGCCTGCATCGGCTTTCTGCCTTACAACCTGAACCCGGCCAAGATTTTCATGGGGGACACCGGCTCCACCTTCCTGGGCTTTATCCTAGCGGTGGTGTCCATCCAGGGGCTGTTTAAGTTCTACACCATCATCTCCTTCGCCGTCCCCTTCCTGATGCTGGGCCTGCCCATCTTCGACACCTGCTTCGCCATCCTCCGCCGGGTGTCCCACGGCCAATCCCCCATGTCCCCCGACCGGGGCCATATCCACCACCGGCTCATCGACATGGGCTTCTCCCAGAAGCAGGCGGTGGCGGTGCTCTATATCATCAGCGCCATTCTGGGCCTGTCCGCCGTGGTGCTCACCACCATCGGAGTCGTGCGGGCCATGCTGTTCCTGCTGGCCCTGTGCGCCGCGGGCGGTGTGGCCGGAAAACTGTATCTGGACCACAACGCCGGCAGTACCTCTTCGTCCGGCCAGCGCCAGGACGGCGAAGCCAGAAAAAAGGAGCATCCCTATGAGTAAAATCAAGGTTATGACCGTCTTTGGAACCCGGCCGGAGGCCATCAAAATGGCCCCCCTGGCCCTGGAGCTGGCCCGCCGCCCGGAGTTTGAAGCGGTCTGCTGTGTCACCGCCCAGCACCGGGAGATGCTGGACTCGGTGCTGGACATCTTTTCCCTGAAGCCGGACTATGATCTGGACATTATGGAGCCCCGTCAGACCCTGTCCACCATCACCGCGAAGTGCCTGACCGGCATGGACCGGGTGCTGGAGGACGCAAAGCCCGACCTGGTGCTGGTCCACGGGGACACCTCCACCACCTTCGCCGGGGCGCTGGCCGCCTTCTACCACAGGATTCCGGTCGGACACGTGGAGGCAGGCCTGCGCACCTACGACAAGTGGTCCCCCTACCCGGAGGAGATGAACCGGAAGATGGTGGGGGCCATCGCCGACCTCCATTTCTGCCCCACCCCGGCCAATCGTGACAACCTGGCCCGGGAAAACATCACAAAGGGCATCTTCCTCACAGGCAACACCGTCATTGACGCACTCCAGACAACAGTTGTAAAGGATTTTTCCTTTGCGGAGGACGCACTGAATAATTTGGATTATGTCAACCGAAAAGTGGTACTCGTCACCTGCCACCGCCGGGAGAACTACGGCCAGCCCATGGCCAACATCATGACCGCCCTGCGCCGGACCGCTGACGCCTTCCCCGAGGCGGAGCTGGTCTATCCCGTCCACCTCTCCCCTGTCGTCCAGGAAGCGGCCCGCAAGTATCTGGGCCACCACTCCCGCATCCACCTCACCGCCCCCCTGGACGTGCGGGAGATGCACAATCTCATGGCCCGGTGCCATCTGGTGATGACCGACTCCGGCGGGCTCCAGGAGGAGGCCCCCGCCCTGGGCAAGCCGGTGCTTGTCCTGCGGAAGGAGACGGAGCGGCCCGAAGCGGTGGCTGCGGGCACGGTGCGCCTGGCCGGCGTGGAGGAGGAGCCCATCTTTCAGATGGCCGCTCAGCTGCTCTCCAGCCGGGAGGAGTATCAAAAAATGGCCCACGCCGCCAACCCATACGGAGACGGCCGGGCCTGTCCCCGCATTGCCGATGCCATCGCCTGGCACTTCGGCCTGCGTGAAACGCCCCCAGAAGCGTTCGGAGCCTGACCCGCGCGTTTTCAACAGTGCCGCACAGAACAAGGAGGTGAGGGTTTCTGGAGCAAAAAAACCGGGTTTTTATTGCCTTTGCCATTGTGGCCCTGATCGTGGGTGCCATGTTCACCAGCTTTGGGCTGAACTTTTTCGCCCTGAACACCCCTCAGGTGGTCCTCCCCACCTCCAGCGCCGGGCTTGGGAACGGCTCAGCGTCCACCGGCCCGGACCAGTCCTATCTGCGGGTGGAGGTCACCCCTCAGACGGTGGCCGGGGTGGTGGCCACCCTGGCCCGGCCCGAGAGCTACTACCGGGAACTGACGGTGGAGACCTTCTGGCCGGAGGGCTCCTCCTTCTCCCAGGTCCAGACCTGGCAGGACGGCGGCTGGTCCCATGTCAGGCAGACCATGCCCTCCGGCGTGGTCCGCCACGACCTGACTGGCGAGGGCGTTCTGTACTACTGGTATGACGGCTTCCAGAGCTATGGGCAGACTCCGGCGGATGAGCGCTCCTCCGATTTGGCCCAGCACATCCCCACCTATGAGACGGTGTCGGCCCTGGACCCGGACGAGATCCTCTCCGCCGGCTACGAGAGCCGCGGGGAGTTGTCCTGCATTCTGGTGGAGGTCCAGCATGGCCGTGCCCGCCAACGCTTCTGGATCAGTGTGGACAACGGCCTTCTCGTTTCCGCCGAGTCGGAGGAGGACGGCGAGATCGTCTACCGCATGACCGCCTACGCCCCGGTCCAGTCCCCCTGCCCCAGCGACGCATCCTTCGCGCTGCCCGACGGCGAGGTTTTGCACCGGGTGGGGGAATAAAGGCCGGTATTCCAAAGCGGAAATGACGGAGGTTTTACGATTCACCCAGCCCCATGAGCAGGACGGCCCCCAGGGCGATCACCAGGTCCAGGTCGTCCCCCTCCACCAGCAGATACAGGATGATGAGCAGCAGCAGAATGTCGCCAGCGTCCAGGCTGTCCAGGCGGAGGGTTTTCAGCAGCCCGGACAGGCCGCCCCCCTCCCCTCCCTTGAAGAGGGCGGCCAGCCCCTCCTTCCCGGACAAAAAGTCGGGAAAGCGTATGGACGGGCCTTTTCCCGCCTCCTTGGGCCGCTCCGGGGGGCGCTCCTCCTGGATGCGGGTATAGGACGCGTCCTCTGGGATATAACGGTTATACACACTCCCCCTCCTTCCCACCCAGGGTCCCCAGGACCACCCGGACCACCTTGGTGATTCGGACGATTTGAAGGGCCCGGTCCAGGCGGGCGCGCCGCTCCTCCCGCAGGAAGGGGCGCAGGGCGTTGAGCAGGGCGGCGCTCCGGTCCTCGGTGCCCTGGATCTGGCGGAGGACCTCCATCCCCGTCTGGATCATGCTCGGGTCCACCTGCCCCAAAAGCTCGGACAGGTCCGGGAGGGGGGCTTCCGGCGCCTGGTATGTATCCTGGGGCTCCTCCAGGGCCGGAGCTTCGGGCTGGTCCCCGGACAGGGAGCGGGCCAGCGCCATGATCTGATTCATGGCCTCCTGGTTGCCCAGGATGTTGTTCAGTTGTTCCTCAAACCCCGCCACGGGAATCCCCCCTTGTCTCTCGGTCCTCTATTTTCGGCCGCGCACTATTTCAGCCCCGCCTTCCTGGCCTGGCTGCCGATGCGGTCCATCAGCTCCGCCCCCTCCTTGCTGTGCATCAGCTGATCCATAATACTCATCAGCTGGCTGGGGTCCCCAGCCGCCGCCGCCTGGGCGGCCTCGAACACGCCGTTGATGCGGAGGGCCGCCTCGGCGATGGAACCGGCCTCCTCCAGGACGATGGCCCGGCTGGCGAGCTGCGCCCGGGCGGCGTCCAGTTCCGCCTGGAGCTGGTCCGTCCGTTTGCTCTGGGCGATCAGCATCTCCAGCAGTTCATCCCGCCGCAGTCGTTTCAAATCCTTATCCGTCATTGCCTACCGCTCCCGTCACCATTGGATATCCCATTATATTAAGGCCGGAAAAACTGATTACAAAATTGGGAAGTTGTCTCCCGAGCCCCAAAGACCGGGGCGGTCTCTGCCTGCAAAGCGCTTTCATTTCCCACAGGGAAATGAAGCCGGGAGACCTCCCGGCTTTTATATCGGCTT
>OFFF01001566.1_pt1 | contig 14376 bp, 13 predicted proteins | sample 1521301 | NCBI WGS metagenome assembly OFFF01 (sample SAMEA3504101, study PRJEB24116) | mouse gut metagenome | biome: mouse gut; feature: mouse-associated habitat; material: faeces | place: Denmark | collected 2011
TCGGATATGCTTTCCGGCATTGAGGGCATTATGAACCTTGCCGCCGCTTCCGGGGAGGATCTGGCGGCCACTTCGGACATTGTGACGGATGCCCTTACGGCCTTTGGGCTGTCGGCGGCGGATTCCGGGCATTTTGCGGATATCCTGGCAGCGGCTTCCAGCAACGCGAATACGAACGTCTCCATGATGGGCGAGACGTTCAAATACTGTGCGCCCATTGCCGGGGCTCTGGGGTTCTCGGCGGAGGATACAGCGGAGGCTATCGGGCTGATGGCCAATGCCGGGATCAAGTCCTCTCAGGCGGGTACTTCTTTGCGGACGGTGATGAACAGCCTTGCGGGAGAGGTAAAGATCTGCGGGGCGAGGATTGGCGAGGTCACGGTGGCCACGTCCAATGCGGACGGCTCCATGCGCGACCTTTCGGATATCCTGGCGGACTGCCGGGTGGCGTTTGCGGGCCTGTCGGAGTCGGAGAAGGCGGCTGCGGCGGAGGCTCTGGTGGGCAAGAATGCCATGAGCGGGTTCCTTGCGTTGATGAATGCCGCCCCGGCAGATATCGAGAAATTGAGCGGCGCTATCGCAGATTGTGACGGTACGGCGGCGGGCATGGCAGAGACCATGCAGGATAACCTTGCGGGGCAGCTTACCATTTTGAAAAGCCAGCTGGAGGAACTGGCGATTTCCTTTGGGGAGCTGCTGATGCCCTCTATCCGCATGATCGTGGGCTGGGTGCAAAGATTAGTGGACTGGCTGAACGGCATGGATGAGGGGACGAAGAAGGTCATTATGACGGTCGCCCTTCTGGCGGCGGCCATCGGGCCGGTACTGATTGTGATCGGCAAGGTGGTCTCGGCGGTGGGTACGATCATGACCTTTATCCCGAAGCTGGTATCCGGCTTCAATATGCTGAAAACCGCTTTTTCTGCCCTGGGGGCGGTGATGGCCGCAAATCCTATCATAATGATTGTTGCCGCTGTGGCAGCGGCGGTGGCTGCCATTGTTTTGCTGTACCAGAAATGTGAGTGGTTCCGGGACGCGGTGAACGCGGTGTGGGCGCAGGTAAAGGAATTTTTTGTTTCTGCCTGGGGGGCGATCTGCTCCTTTTTTACGGAGACGATTCCGGCGGCCTGGGAGTCGCTGGTCGGCATTTTTAACCAGATCCCGGCGTGGTGGTCGGGGCTGTGGCAGTCGATAAAGGATTTCTTCGGCAATGTCTGGACGGGCATGATGGAGAATCCGGTGCTTTCCGGGATCGTGGATATGATCCGTTCCTTGTGGTCGAACCTTTCGTCTACCCTGCAGGGTATCTGGCAGGGGATACAGACGGCGGCTTCGGGTGCCTGGGAGTTGATCAAAAATGTGATCCTCGGGCCGGTTCTGTTTCTGATTGATTTGGTGACGGGGAATTTTACGAAGCTGAAAGAGGATGCTTTAAATATCTGGACGAATATCCAGCAGGCAGCTTCTTCTATCTGGTCAGGTATTCGGCAGGTCGTGGGTTCTCTGGCGCAGGGGCTGGTGAACCATGTGGTGATTCTGTTTACCGGGCTGAAAAATACCCTGGGGAATATCTGGTCTATGGTAAAAAACATGGCTTCATCTGCCTGGAACGGGCTGAAAGATCTGGTGGTCTCTATTGCCGGGAATTTGAAGCAGGCGGCAATTTCCGCGTTTCAGAATATGGTCTCCGGTATCCGTTCCGCCTTGTCTTCCCTGGGGAGCGTGGTCTCGGGCGGGTTCCAGTCGGCGATCAGCTTTATTACGTCCCTGCCGGGGAAGGCGCTGCAGTGGGGGATGGATTTTATCAATGGGATTGCGGACGGTATCCGGAGTGCCATTGGAAACGTGGTGAGCGCGGTTTCGGACGTGGCGGAGAAGATACGTTCATTCTTACATTTCTCTGTGCCGGATGAGGGGCCGCTTACGGATTATGAAAGCTGGATGCCGGATTTCATCGGCGGGCTTGCGAAGGGGATTGAAAACAGCCGGGGGCTTGTGGAGAAGGCCGTCCGGGATGTTGCTTCGGATATGGTGATCAGCCCGAAGGTGGGGGCGGCGGAGTTTGCTTCTATGGAGGGCGGTTATGGCGGCATGGGGAATATGGCGGATTTCCTTGCCGGGATCAGGTCTGCGGTTTCGGAGGCCATGGCGGGGGTTGCCGGGCAGGCCGGGGATATCATAATCCCGGTGTATGTGGGCGGCACGCTGCTGGATGAGGTGATCGTGGGTGCCCAGGCGCGGCAGAGCCTGCGGTCGGGAGGGAGGTAGATAGGAATGGCGTTTATACAATATCTGGCGTTTGACGGTACGCCCCTCCCTTTGCCGGATTCCTATGAGGTGCAGATGGTGGATATCGAGGCGGATTCGGGAGGGGAGACGGAGGCGGGGACTACCCAGCGGGATGTGGTGCGGCTAGGGGTGGTGCGTATTCAGGTTTCCTTTTCCGTATCCGCAAAATGGTTACGGTTGCTTACGGGGTTTAAGCAGAGGGAGAAGATCAGCGTGGACTATTTTGATACGGAGACGCTGGCGGTGAAGAATGCGGAAATGTTCATCGACGGGTATAAGGCGGGGCTGGTGAAGGATACTTCTTATAAGGGGCTTTGGAAGGTGTCGTTTACGTTGAAGGAGTTTTGAGAGAAAATAGGGGATGATTTTTTATGGGATATCTTGTATAATGGTAGGCACAAATCGGAATTTTGGGAGGTATAACCATGAAAAAAATTGGAATATGTATTGGAGTATTATGGCTTATAATTCTAATCAAAGTTTTATTAGATACTAAAGACAAAAAAGCTGCGTCTACTAATATTATCGGCGGTGCAGATGAACCGACTACCATATATTTAGCTGGAAAACATAGTCATAAACATTAAAGTATGGAGATAAACGGAAAATATGTTAAAAAAAATTGATGAATTACTTGAAAAACCGTATCATGTAATTGATTTTCTGCCACAAAGAGTTCCTAAAAATAACAATGGACACTTTTTTGATGTTGAATACTACTTGCTTAACAACGAAAAACGTCATGAAATGAAAAATAAGTATGTCAACATTATATTAAAATTGATGTGCTATTATCATGCTTCTATTTTGTGGAATGGGTGGAATGATAATCCGAAACCGGCAGATATAGAAAATGCCATTAGTGAGATTATGGAAAATCATTCTGGAACACTAAATATTTTGTTTTCAGACGAAGATGTATTATTAGTTTTTGAATGGGACTGTTTGAATTTTTCTGTTTATAACTTATCAGAAAGCATGGAAGCGATAACAGAAAAAATAGCATTATCAGAAGGCTTTTTTTGTTGGAAAGGAGTAGATTAACTTCCACTTTATCGGTGAGGCGAAAAAATAGATTTATTATTTGTGAGAGCATTATGTTTATATAAGGCATCAGTCAAAAACGGCTGGTGCTTTTTCTATGGAATGGGGGTGTTTTCCTATGTACCCGGTGAGCGAGGCATTCCTGCAGGCGGTGCAGGGGAATACCCGGCATTATTACTGGACGGGGCGGATCACTACGGCGGCGGGAGCTGTCTATGGATTTACCCAAGAGGATATTGTTAAGGGCAGCGGCTATATCTCCGGGCAGTGCTGCGGGAGCTCGGAGATTGAGCTGGGGACGGTGTATGCGGCGGAAATGGGGATTAGCCTCTATCTGCCGGTTGACCGGTATACCTTGGAGGATGCGCAGGTGGAATTATTCTACCATCTGCGGCTGGCGGACGGCTCCTATGAGGAGGTTCCCATGGGTATCTTCGAGGTGAGCGAGGCGAACCGGACGGCGCATTTCCTGGAATTGAAGGCTTATGACCATATGATCCGGTTCGAGCGGGATTTCAACGGGTTTGAGTCGGTGGGGACGGCTTATGGCTTCATGGAATTATGCGCAAAGGCGTGCAAGGTGGAGCTGGCGCAGACGGAGGCGGAGATCGGGGCGATGCCCAACGGCTCGGAGGTGCTTTCCATTTACGCGGAGAATGATATCGAGACATACCGGGACGTGCTGTATTTTGTGGCGCAGGTGCTTGGGGGATTCTTCTGTATCAACCGGGCGGGGAAACTGGAGCTGCGGAAATACGGGGACTCCCCGGTGGCGGAGGTTCTGCAGAGGCACCGGTTTTCCAGCAGCTTCTCGGATTTTGTCACCCGGTATACGGCGGTGAGCTCTACGAACCTGCGGACGCAGACGGCGGAGTATTATGCGGCTGACCCGGACGATGGGCTTACTATGAATTTAGGCATCAACCCGCTGCTGCAGTTCGGGCTGGATGAGACGCGGGAGGCGTTATGCCGTAATATCTTAGAAAGCCTTTCGGCGGTGAGTTATGTGCCGTTTGATTCGGAGACCATAGGGAACCCGGCCTTTGATTTGGGGGATGTGCTTACCTTTTCCGGCGGCCAGGCGGACGGGGAGCAGCTTGCCTGCATTACGTCTTTTCATTGCAAGGTCGGCGGGAAGATGAAGCTGAAATGCGTGGGGAAGAACCCGAGGCTGGCGCAGGCGAAGTCCAAAAATGATAAGAATATCTCCGGCCTGCTGAACCAGATTGAGGCGGGGAAGCTGGGGATACATACCTTTACCAATGCTTCCGCCTACAGCATTGCGGATACGGATGTAAAGATTATCAGCATTGAGTTTGCCTCCAAGGAGGAGAACCATGTGCAGTTCTTCGGGCAGGTGGTGGTGGATGTGGCGGCGGAGCCGGTGGGGCGGTCGGCCAGCGCGGCGGGGACGATCATTGTGCCGATACCTGCAGAGGCGGCGGGCGGGAATGCCGGAGCCGGGGAAAATGCTAGCGGGGAGGACGGTCTTTCGGAGGATGGTTCGGATTTCGGGGACGGTTCCGGCGGCACGGTGGAGGTATCGGTGGACGTGGAGCTGCCGGTATCATGGACGGAGGACGGGAAGGCGGTGAGTTTTGTTACCTATGAGCTGAATGATTCGGAGATACTCCTGCACCATCCGGTGGAGACGTGGCATAGCGGGAAGCATATCCTTTCATTATATTATCCCATTGAGAAGCTGGTGCCGAACATTACGAATACGTTCAATGTGTACCTGCGCATGGAGGGCGGAGAGGGCACGGTGGAGATTGGCGGCTGTATCGCCTCTATCAGCGGGCAGGCCATGGCGGCGGCTGCGGCGTGGGACGGGAAGATTGAGGTTGGGGAATATGTGCAAAGGTTCCCGTTGGCTGGCGGCCTGCAGGCGCGGGGCTTTGCGGAGGGCATAAAGACGGAGACCATGGAGCTTGTGATCCGGGAGTATGCAGACCATATGGCGGGCAGGACAGCCCTTGGGGGCTTCTGCCGCCCGGTAGAGATAGGAGGAGATTTGGAATGAGGTTGAAGGGGACAATGGTGATAGAGCTTACGGATGCCCAGACGGGGGCGGTGGAGACCGTTACCGAGGAAAACATGGTCACCAATGCGGTGAACAATATCCTCGGCAGCAATCCCATGGGGGTGTTCTACTCGGAGGAGGAGCTGGCGGACGTGCTGGCATGGAATAAGAGCCTGCTTCCAATCTGCCCGAACATAGTGGGCGGGATACTTCTCTTTTCTAAGACATTGGAGGAAAATGCGGATATCATGTATGCCGGTTCGGATAACCTGCCGGTGGCCTATGCCTCCAACAATGTCAATTCCTCGGCCAATACGGCGCGGGGGAGCATGAACCAGACGGAGAGCAAGGCTTTGGAGAACGGGTACAAATTCGTCTGGGAGTTTACGCCGAGCCAGGGGAACGGGACGATTGCGGCAGTGGCGCTTACCAGTGCCCAGGGCGGGCTGAACGGGTTCGGGAGTTTGGTGGGGGATGCCAGCACGTTCCTGCAGATCAAGAAGCTGGATATCCGTTCCCTGTCTACGGCGCGGCAGGCGGTACTGTTCGAGGCGGTGGAGATGGATTTTGAGGGGAACCTTTTATATTCCATTACTTTTGAGGATTCCAGCATCAGGATACGGAAGGTGCGGATACCGGTCTTTTCCATCGGGCTGAATGAGAGGCTGGACGATACTACCTATACGGTGCTGGAGGATCAGGCGGTACAAACCGAGACCTTTGAATTTCTTGGGAGCTATACGAAGTACGGGGAGTTCATGGACGGGCAGGACGGGTACTGGTATGGGTTCTCCAATGAGGGAAATTCCTCCGGGAATGCCAGGCTTTTATGGGTGAGGATATCCAAGGCGGATTATTCCGTGACCGAGGGGGACTGGACGCTGGCCAACGCGAAGCTGATGTCGGTGGGCGAGCGGGATATGACCGGGAGCTACCCGGAGCGGAAGTGCCGGTGCTGTATGCGGGGCGGGTATCTGTATGTGCCCGCCTACGATAAGAAAGGAATCTATAAGATTAATATGGCGAACATGGCGGATGTGACGCTGATCCCCTTTGGGTTCACATCAAAATGGAAGCCCTTATGCGAGTCGGGAACCTGCGAGCTGTTCCTTACGCTGGTGGGCGACCTGATCGTGGGTGGGGATTTCCAGCTTACCGTAAGTGACGCTGTGGTGCATACCCAGGGGAGCGCGAGGCTTACCAGCGCGGCCACGCCGCTGTTTCAGCATGGGCAGTTCCTTGTGGGATGGGGCGGGAGCTATGGGAGCGAGTACCGGAGCATGTACCTGCTTACGCCGTACCTGGCCTCGGTCAACAATCTTTCGTCAGCGGTGGTAAAGACCGTGGATAAGACCATGAAGATTACCTATACGCTGACGGAAGAATGAGGTATCATTGGTTGGTTTGGGTCATGCCGGGATATCCGGCGGGGGCGGTTCCTTAGAATGTAGACGGCTGGTTTTCAGAGGGCGCGGGATATTCGGTCTTTGGCTCCGCTACCATGGAGAGGGCGGCGGTTTCGGCTTTTATCTCTGCCCTGATCTTTTCCAGTGCCGTGATCTTGCGCTCTACATTTTCCAGTGCCTGCTGCTGTTCCAGGGATTTGTGTTCCGCTGCGGTCATGGGGCTGATGTGGATGCCCTGCTCGTCATACTCGACCCGGATATGGTCGCCTATGTGGTATCCGAGGGCTTCGAGCCATTTGCCCTCAATGGATATCTTGGGTGTCCAGATATAGCGCATGGCCCCGGAATAGATGGAATGGAAGTCCCGGCGGGTGCGGGAGGATGATAATACTTTGAAGATTTTCGTTTTCATGATGTAAAGCCTCCTTCTTTTTTAGTGGTGACAGCTTAGCGGAGACGGGGCGTTCCATCAAGCCTTTTCGGTCTGGAAAAGTATATAAAGAAAGAGGCTTTTTGTCGGTAAAAGTAACAAAATATTGGTACGGGAATTGGCGGTCTTCCATAAACGGGAGCCGCTTTTTTCATACAAAAAATGCAGAAAGAGAGGTACTTAGTATGAAGGATGTTTGGAATGTGGCGCAGGTGGTGTTCGCGGCCGTGGGCGGCGGGATCGGCTGGTTCTTCGGGGAGCTGGACGGCTTTTTCTATGCCCTGCTGGCTTTCGTGGTGATCGACTACCTGACCGGGGTGATGTGCGCCATTGCGGATCGGAGCTTATCCAGCGAGGTGGGGTTCCGGGGGATCTTCCGTAAGGTGCTAATCTTCGTCATGGTGGGCGCGGGGCATATCCTGGACGCGCAGGTGATCGGTTCGGGGGACGCGCTGCGGACGGCGGTGATCTTCTTCTATATTTCCAATGAGGGCGTGAGCCTTCTGGAAAATGCCGCCCATATCGGCCTGCCGGTTCCGGAGAAGCTGAAAGACGTGCTGGCGCAGCTCCATGACCGGGAAAAGGGGGACGGTGAATGAGGATTAAAGTAAAAATGACCCGTGCCGGGAATATCGCCCGGCACGGGGAAGGGATTGCGGAACTGGATTTGGAGGAATACCTCTGCGGCGTGGTGCCTGCGGAGATTGGGGAGGGCTCCCATGGGGACGCGCTCCGTGCCCAGGCGGTGGCCGCCCGTACTTTTGCTCTTAGGCGGGTGCTGGCGGGCATTGTGGTGGATGATACTACCAGCTTCCAGGCATACCGGGCGGAGCTGCTTGACTGCAGCCCAAGGAGCCGGGCGGCGGTGGCGGATACTGCTGGAATGGTGCTCGTGTATGGCGGGGAGGTCATTGACTGCTATTATTCCGCGTCCAATGGGGGCGTTACGAAAAGGAGCGGGGAGGTCTGGAGCCGGGATTATCCCTACTATATAAATAAGGCCGACCCGTGGGATGTTGCCGCCCGGTTGGAAAGACCCAAGGCGGCCAGCCACGGTGTGGGGATGTCCCAGGTGGGCTGCATGTGGGCAGCGGGACATGGGATTCCCTGGCATGAGATACTGGCGTTCTATTATGGCGGCGCAGCCCTTGTGCGGGAATACGGCAGGGGCGGCGTTGTTTCTTTTGGGGAAAATACGGAGGGAGTGGATGGCTTGCATTTACATGAGCTGATCTTTACGGAAAATGCCTGCTATAAGGCCGGGCGGCGGATCGTGCCGGAGGGGATCATGGTGCATTCCACTGGGGCGGATAACCCGTGGCTTAGGCGGTATGTCGGCCCGGATGACGGGCTTCTGGGGGTGAATAAATATAATAACCACTGGAACCAAGCGATGCCTTCGGGGCGGCAGGTCTGCGTCCATGGGTTTATCGGGAAGCTGGCGGATGGGACGGTTGCCACTTATCAGACACTGCCCTGGGACTGGCGGGGGTGGCATTGCGGCTCCGGGCCGAAGGGGAGCGGCAATGATTCCTATATTTCTTTTGAGATTTGCGAGGACGGCCTGGCGGACGCTGCCTATTTCAATGAGGTGTACCGGGAGGCGGTGGAGCTGTGCGCCTACCTCTGCGGGCTGTATGGGCTTACGGAGGGAAATATCATCTGTCATAGCGAGGGGCATGGGCTGGGGATTGCCTCCAACCATGGGGATGTAATGCACTGGTTTCCCAGGCATGGGGAAAGCATGGACAGCTTCCGGGCGGCGGTTCGGGAGCGGCTGGCTGGCGGTTCCGGCGGATTAGGCGGGAATGGGGACGGCTCCGCCGGGGATTCCGGTTCCGGCATGATGTACCGGGTGCGGAGAAGCTGGGCGGATGCGGCCTCCCAGAAGGGGGCGTTCCGGGTGCTGGATTACGCGAAGCTGTGCGCAGATGAAAATGCGGGGTATTCGGTCTTTGATGAGTCTGGAAAGGCGGTCTATATCAGGAAGTCTCCGGTGATGTATACGGTGCAGGAGCATGATACGCTGTGGGGGATTGCCGCGAGGCTCCTTGGTAGCGGGAAGCGGTATCCGGAGATCATGGAGGCGAATGGGCTGCGCTCGGACGTGATCCGGGCGGGGATGGTGCTCAGGATACCGGATTGACGGCGGGCGGCTCCTTCGGGGGCCGCTTTTGCTGTATTGCGGCAGAAGAAATCTATTGAGTGGGATTTTGATGGAAATGGGGTGGTATCAGGTGACGGATGCGGAAAAAGAAAAGATACGGTTCCTGCGCATGGAGGGGCTTGGCTATGGCGCGGTGGCGGAGCGGCTGGGGCTCTCGGAGAATACGGTGAAGAGCTACTGCAGGCGGAACCATCTGACGGGGGTGGCGGCGAAGGAGCGGGCAAAAGTCTGCCGGGAATGCGGGGTGCCGCTGGCTTCGGTTCCGGGGCGGAAGGGGCGGAAATTCTGCTGCGAGGGCTGCCGGAGGGCATGGTGGCGGTCGCATCCGGAGCTGGTACACCGGGAGGCGTATTATGTGCTGGTCTGTGGGCATTGCGGACGGGAGTTTCGGAGCTATGGAAATAGGGGGAGGAAATATTGTTCCCATGGATGCTATATCAGGGCGCGGTTCGGGAAAGGGGGCGGTTCGGATGACGGCGGAGCAGTTTGAAAGGGAGAAGAAATACCAGGCGGCGGTGGCGGTCGCCCGCTCCATGCTGAAAAAGGGCGTGATAGACGAGCAGGATTTTCTGCGGGTAGAGGAAAAAATGCGGGAAAAATTCCGTCCGGTTTTGGGTGGATTTTTATTGTGAAAATGGGTGAAAAGGCTTCCTTTTTGGGGTCGCTTCCTATAACATCAGTGTCCAGGAAAGGAGGGCGTATTTATGGGACGCACAATAAAACGGGTAAATATGGCGGCTGTCCGGCCAGCGGAAAAAGCAAGGCGCGTGGCGGCTTATGCACGGGTCTCCTGCGGGAAGGATGCCATGCTCCACTCCCTTTCGGCGCAGGTGAGCTATTATAGCGGGCTGATCCAGAAGACGCCGGGCTGGGAATATGCCGGGGTATATGCGGACGAGGCGGTGTCCGGGACGAAGAACAGCCGGGGCGAGTTCCAGAAGATGCTGGCGGAATGCCGGGCGGGGAATATCGACCTTATCATTACGAAGTCTATCTCAAGGTTTGCCCGGAATACGGTCACAACATTGAAGACAATCCGGGAGCTCCGGCTGATCGGGGTGGATGTGTATTTTGAGGAGCAGAATATCCATACGCTGGGGGAGGACGGGGAATTTGTGCTTACTTTGCTGGCGGCGTATGCGGAGGAGGAAGCCCGGTCGGCTTCGGAAAACCAGCGGTGGCGGGTTCGCCGTAATTTTGAGCAGGGGCTTCCATGGCGGGTGGATATGTTCGGATATCGGCTTGTGGATAACCGACTGGAAATCGTGCCGGAGGAAGCGGCTCTTTTGCGGAGGGCGGCGGAGCTTTATCTGGAAGGGCATACGCAGGAAATGCTGGCGGACTATTTTGATAAGGCGGGGGCGGTCGGCAGGCATGGGGCGAAGATTTCCGGCACAGGTATCATACAGCTTCTCTGCAATGAAAAGATTGCCGGGGATATGCTGCTGCAGAAGACCCACTGCATAGACCCGATCAGCAAGATCCATAAGGTGAATCATGGGGAATGGACGCAGTATTTTGTGGAAGGGAGCCATGAGGGGATTCTTGACCGGGAAACCTATAAAAAGGTTCTGGCAGAGCGGGCGCGGCGGGTAGAGGCGCTTGGCATGGATGGCCGGGACTGTACGAGGAAGCACCGCCCGTTTTCCAGCCGGATCACCTGCGGGGAATGCGGGAAGCATTTCATGCAGCGGGTATGGGATACGAAAAAGCGGGGCAGGCGGGCGGTATGGGTATGCAAGACGCATATCAGGAGCGCGGCCAGCTGCAGTATCGGGCAGATCCCGGAGCCGCTGCTGGAAAAGCTGGCGGCGGAGGCCATGGGGCGGCGGAAATATGACCCGGAGGAATTTCGGGAGAAGGTTACGGGAATCCGGGTGCCGGAAAACGGGCGGCTTATCTTTGTATTCAAAGACGGCCATGCGGTGGAAAAGCAGCATGGTTTTGAATGGCCGGACGGGAGGAGGTGCCATATATGCCAGCAGTAGCCAATGCAAGGGTCACGGTCATACCGGCGAAAAAGGATATCCCGGTGAATGTGCTTTCCGGCGAGGAATGCAAGCGCCTGCGGGTGGCGGCCTATGCCCGTGTATCGACCAACAACGAGGAACAGCTTACCAGCTATGAGGCGCAGGTGGATTATTATACCCGGTATATCCAGTCAAAAGAGGAGTGGGAGTTCGTAAAGGTATTTACGGACGAGGGCATTTCCGCGACCAATACGAAAAAGCGTGAGGGCTTTAACCAGATGGTGGCGGAGGCCATGGCGGGGAATATCGACCTTATCATTACGAAGTCCATTTCCCGGTTTGCCCGGAATACGGTGGATACGCTGACCACGGTGCGGAAGCTGAAGGAGAAGGGGATTGAGGTATATTTTGAGAAAGAGAATATCCGGACGCTTGACGGGAAGGGGGAATTGCTGATCACCATCATGTCCTCGCTGGCGCAGGAGGAGAGCCGCTCCATTTCCGAGAATGTGACCTGGGGGCAGCGGAAGCGGTTTGCGGACGGGAAGGTGAGCCTGCCCTATGGGCGGTTCCTTGGGTATAAGAAGGGCAAGGATGAGCTGCCGGAGATCGTGGAGGAAGAAGCGGTGACGGTGCGGCTTATCTACCGGCTTTTCCTCTACGGGAAATCGCCCTCTGCCATAGCCAGCTACCTGACGGGGGAGGGGATTCCTACCCCGGCGGGGAAAAGGAACTGGCGGCCTAATACGGTTGAGAGCATACTTACCAATGAAAAGTACAAGGGGGACGCGCTGCTGCAGAAAAGTTTCACGGTGGATTTCCTCACGAAAAAGAGCAAGCTGAACGAGGGGGAGGTGCCGCAGTATTATGTGGCAAACAGCCACCCGGCAATCATTGAGCCGGAGATATTCGACCTGGTTCAATATGAGATGAAGCAGCGCAAGGCGGACGGGCGGTTTACCAGCAGCACCCATCCGTTTTCCGGAAAGCTCATATGCGGGCATTGCGGCGGGTTCTATGGGAGCAAGGTCTGGCATTCCAATACGCCGAACCGGGTGCTGGTCTGGCAGTGCAACGAGAAGCATAGGGGGAGGGGCTGCCGGACGCCGCACCTTACCGAGGGGGATATTCGGCGGGCGTTTCTTGCGGCTTTTAATGAGGTGCTGGGGAACCGGGCGGAGATCATGGAGGCATACCGGGAGGTCATGGAGGCGCTTACGGATACGGCGGATCTGGATGCCGAGCAGGGGAGGCTCCAAAACGAGGGCGAGGTGGTCATGGGGCTGATACGGAAGGTCATTTCGGATAATGCCCAGAAGGCCATGGATCAGGCGGAATACGAGCGGAAGTATAACGGGTACTGCGAACGGTACGAGGCCGCGAGGGTGCGGCTGGCGGAAATCGGGGAGCTGCGGCTGGGGCGCATTGCCAAGAGGACGAAGATATCCTTATTCCTGAAAGAGCTGGCCAGCCGGGAGGGGCTGGTGGCGGAATTTGACGAGGAGCTCTGGTACGCTACGGTGGATCATGTGGCGGTATATGAGGATAAGCGCATGGTATTTACTTTCCGGGATCATACGCAGGTGGAGGTTCCGGCGGATAGGTGGAAGGCGGCATAGCGGCGAAAAACGAAGCCCGCAGGTTCTTGGAAATAATAGAGCCTGCGGGCTTTTTATGATGGGCGGCCTTGGAGGGTGTTCATTTCGGGGAAAATGGGCTTGGAATATGGGAATGAGAAGCGGGTATGCAAACCTTTTGATGTGGTACTCGCTTTTTTCGTATCCGTTTTGATTGTATTAAAGTTTGTCGGGGAATATGGGAAGAATAGGGTGGGAATATTTTTCTGAAAAATATGTATTACGGACATCAGAAAACCGCAATTTTAAGCAGGAGGATTCATAAGATGGCATTATTCTATCTTGTCAGGCATGGGGAAGCAATTTATGATTATATGTTTGAAAATAGATTTTGGGGATTTGGCAGGGATTTTGCTCCTTTATCCGAAAAAGGAAGACAACAGGCAGGAATAACAGCCAAAGATGCCCGGCTTAAAATGGCAGAACTTATCGTATCTTCTCCTTACACAAGAGCATTGCAGACAGCTCAAATTATTTCAGGAGAAACAGGGATACGAGTCGAAGTTGATATTGATTTGCATGAATGGATACCTGATGAGTACAATCAGTATGAAACTTCTGAAGAAAGCTTTGCATTTGCCAGAGAATTTACGAAATTTAAGGGTGAATATCCGCCAGGGAAAAAATGCAGATGGGAATCCCTTAGCCATATGCGAAAAAGAATGATACGCGTGGCAGATAAATATTCAGATTATGATAAGATTATTTTTGTTGGACATGGGATGGTTTTCAGGTGTTTGACCTATATTGAAAAAATGAATCCTGCTGAAATAATTGAGTGTACCTATCAGAAAGGACAGGCAGTATGTGAATATTCGTTTACATAAAGAGTTAAGCTCTGACGACAGCAGGAACACTTTTCCGAAAAGAGAGTTTTGTTTTAAAGAGCAGCGAAGCAGCCATTCCCTTGAATGCGATGATACATTGAAGAACCTCGATCATTATCATGTGCAGGATAAGGGAATCCCAATTCCTCGCCCTATACGGTGTGCATTGCATTGGATGAATTGGACACGGCAGGTAAGCGGGAAAGTGTCATAAAGAGCAGAATCATTGCGGGTATTCTCATATATGTAAGTTCCGAAGCTTATTTATTGGAAGACGGATGGGTGGGAATGCAGGGAATTCCCGGAAATAATGACTTCGCGCATATGCTGGGTGAACATGATTGTGGTAGGTTTTGACTGGGAAAAAGGCGGTGCCCTGACATTTACCGGTGTCCACGAAGAGGAAAAAAGGGCCCAAAGGGCGGAATTGCAGGAAAAAGCGGACATGGACTTTGAGGAATGGGCAGATGATGAGGATTGGGTGGATGAGGACGAACCAAAGTCAGACGAACAGGACACGAGGGAACCGGAGTTGGATGAACTGTATAAGAACGAATCAGAAGAAGAACCCCATGAGAATGAA
>OFFF01001568.1_pt1 | contig 14363 bp, 13 predicted proteins | sample 1521301 | NCBI WGS metagenome assembly OFFF01 (sample SAMEA3504101, study PRJEB24116) | mouse gut metagenome | biome: mouse gut; feature: mouse-associated habitat; material: faeces | place: Denmark | collected 2011
TCTGAATAGCTGAAAAAACATTTATGGAGGTTTTATGATATGACACAACCGCGCAAATTTTTTGCTTTGCTTTTCACCCTGGCCGCTTCGGCTGTCTTTGCCGCAGGATGCGGAAAAAAAGAGGCAGCCTGCCCGTTCACAACGATCACCTGGGATCATACGCTGGAGGACATACAGGAGCTGGAAGGCGGCGAAGGCGAGTCTTATGATTCCACGGTATACGGCGGTCCGGTCTACTCCTATCCAAAGGAATATGAGGGATTGGAGGGAACCGTCAAATATTCCTTTGACGAAAAGAACCGGCTTGTCAGCATGGCATGGATGTACGAGGCAAAAGACTCCGAGGACCTTGCCGGTGTATACGACAAGCTCCACGGCCAGGCGGAGGACATGCTTGGAAAAAGCGGGTTCAAGTACAATTCCGATCGTTTTGCAGATCTGACTTCCCCGGGGGACGTCTGGTATCTGGATACAGGAAATGTGATTCTGAATACGGTGGATGCGGAGGATGTGAAGATCCTGCAGTACAATTTCCTGCATCCGGATGTTTCCGAGAGCAATCCCCAGGATGGTAAGTAAGGTATACCTTGTGAAACGGCCGTATGGCCATGATGGGATGCCCTTGGGTATGCGTCTAGGCACGCGCGCCGGAATGAGGCTGCACCGGCAGCCGCTTTCCCTGCGCGCAGTGTGCATCCCGACCTGCCGGATCAGACCAGGGATGAATGGATTTTTCTCTACGCGTGCAGTGCGCATCCTCGGCGTGCTCCCTCTTTTTTGTCACAGATGATACATGGCTCCCGGAACACGGTTTCCGGTTCTGAGGATCTCCTCGAATCTGTCGATATAGTTCATGATATCAGAGAAAATGATCTCCTCACGGCCGACTTTGCAGATCTCTTCCAAAATCTGCCCGCTGCTTTTTTCTGCCCGCAGTTTTGTCCATGCCTTCTCCTGGGGCGCAGTGTAAAGGAGCGCGGCCGCGGCGGTTTTTTCCAGCACGGACGCATCCTCTCCATATTGAAGGAGCAGCCGGATGGGGCCTATGATCCGTTCGCCTGCGGCAAGCTTTCTCTGGGGATCTCCTGGCCTTGACGGTCCGCCCGTCACGGTATTTCAGCAGCAGCTTGACGGGAGATGTGCCTAGGTCGATCCCGAGTACGCAATCCGGTTTATTCATTCACGAACACCGCCTTCAAAAAACCTTCCGGACGTTTTCTCGCCAGTTCCAGCCCTTTTTCGTAATCTTCCAGACGGATTTTGTGGGTGGCAAAATGCTCGATATCCACCAGCCCCTCCGCCATCATGTCAACGGCCTTTTGGTGCTGGTTCCAGTTGTTGCCTGCCCCGATCACGCGCAGATTGTTGATGTGGATATCATCAATGCGGATGCCCATGGTCTTTCCCCTGCCGTACCCGGCAAGTGCCACTGTTCCTCCTTTTTCTGCCAGCTTCAGGCTCTGCTGGATGCAGCGTTCCATGCCGGTGGCGTCGATCACCACATGGGAACCATTCGGCCGGAGCCGCTTCATCTCCTCCACCAGATCCTGCTCCTCCGTCGCGATGGTTCGAACTGCCCCCATCTCTTCTGCGATCCCCAGACGCTTTTTGGTGGAAGCCGCCACCACAATCTCCCGCATCCCCATGGCTTTCGCCGCCGCAAGGATGCACAGGCCGATGGAACCCGCCCCGATGATCACCAGGGTATCTCCGCAGGCCGCCCCTGCTTTTTCCAATGTGCCCAGCGCCACACCGAGGGGCTCACACAGCGCCCCGTGGACAAAGGAGACCTGCTCCGGCAGCTCACAGAGACCATAGGCAGGAGCCACAATATACTCCGCATACGCGCCGTCCCGTTTAAATCCGATTTCCTCAAATTCACTGCAGTAACGCCAGTTTCCGCTTCTGCATGCCTCACATTTCAGGCAGACTACATCGTTGCTGCCCACCACTCTTTTTCCGATCCAGGAACGGTCCTCTTCACTTCCGGCCGCATCCACGATCCCGCTCCACTCGTGTCCCGGGATGATGGGATAATTGGCCGGGATATTGCCGTCCATCACCTCCAGATCAGTGGCGCAGATGGCCGCTGCCTTTACCCTGACCCGCACAAATCCCGGCTGCGGTTCGGGAATCTCCTTTTCCGTCAGTACTGCACATCCAGGTTCCTTGAATACGATTGCTTTCATCTTTTTTTGCCCTTTTCTTTTTTTATCCTTTTCTTTTTCAATTCTGATTTTCAAATTCTGATTCTCAAATTTTGATTCTTTTCTATCTCTTTGTTGACCATTTTATCACGCTGTGATATAATCGTCAATATCAATTTAAAGGAGGATTTACATGGAAAAAGAATATTTTCAGACGCACCTTTCCGACAGACAGATTGTTTTATTCTATCTTGGCCAGGAAGGCTTTTTGATCAGATATCAGGATACGTATTACCTCATTGACCCCTACCTGTCCGATTATGTGGATCGGAACTGCTCCACGGACCAGGTAAAGTGGGTACGCCGATATGACGTCCCCGTCCGCCCCGAGGAGCTGGACTTTGTAGACTATGTATTCTGTACCCATGGGCATTATGACCATGCAGACCCGGACACCCTGCAGGCCCTTGCGGCCCACAATAAAAAAGCGAAATTTATTGTGCCCGAACCGATCCGTGAGACCATACAGTCTTACGGGATCGACGCCTCCTCCCTCATCGGAGCCGCGGCCGGACAGAAGCTGAGTCTGGGGCCATGCGATGTGATCCCGGTTCCCGCCGCCCACGAGGAGCTGCATACCGATGAACAGGGGAATTACAAGGAGCTGGGCTATAAAATGTGTTTCGGCAATACCACCCTTTTCCATGCCGGAGACTGCTGTATCTATGACGGCCTTACGAACCTTCTGGGGCAGATTGATATCCTGATGGTTCCGGTCAACGGGCGGAGCTACTACAAACTGCAGGATGATATTGTGGGAAATATGAACGCGGTGGAAGCGGTTCTGCTGGCCAAAAAAATCCATGCGCGCCTGCTCGTCCCCATGCATTTTGACCTGTACGATGTGAACTGCATAAACCCGGCCCATTTTGTGGACTGCCTATACAATATCAACCCCGGACAGGCTTTTCACATGTTCTCCGTGGGAGAAAAATATATCTGGGGGTAAGAACCCATGCATGCGGCCAGCACACTAGAAAACGTTCACAACCTGATGGAGTTTACTGCCTGCCTGGCCGCAATTAATGCGGCTCCTTTCACCGCGGTTTCCGTATCCTCCGAAAAGCGGATGGCTGTTCTGGTATCCTTTTGCATGTTCTGCAGTTCCAAAAACAGCCGGTCTTCAAACATCCCGTGATATTTCATGAGATCCCCGGTTAAAATAACTGCCTCCGCGTGAAACATGCAGATTGAATTATAAATCGCAACCGCAAGGGGAGAAACCATCTCTTCCAGTGCCTGCCTTTGAATTTTCCCATCCTGCATACAGGGGGCTATATATGCCTCCAGGCATCCGCGCAGGCCACACTTACACGGCTTTCCACCCGGGATCACGATGCTGTGGGGCAATTCCAGGATTCCCGTTCCGCGGAGGATTGCTCCCCCTAACGCTACAGCCATCCCAATGCTCTGGTCAATCCGAAGGAGTATCACGTTCTCCGCATCCATGCTTTCCATCTCGAAAAACAGCATACAGTCCGGATCGTGCTCCAAATATATTTCCGTATGGAATCGTTCTTTCAAAATGCTGACAAGCGGTACATCGCGCCAGTTCTCACATTCCGGAAAATGAATCGAGATCCCTTTTTCCGAATCCACACGTCCCTGCATTGCGATGCCCACGGCCTGGATTTCCTCATTTTTATCATCCTGAAAAATCATTTCAAAAAAGGAGAGAATGTTCTCCAGCAGTTCTTCCCTGTTTCGAAAATGATTTTCTCGAAAATACGTTTTCTGCAGGCCGCCGGAAAAGTCTGTCACCCAGGCCCGCAGCCCCGTGTGATTGATATCCGCCCCTGCTGCCAGATGTTTTTTTGTATTGACCCGGAGCAGCCCCGGTGTTCTTCCGTTTCCTGCAAAGGCTCCGTTTTTTTCCTCCACGATGTACTCATGTTCCATCAGCTTGTTCACGATCTTTGTCATTCCGCCCCAGCTCAGGCCGGTAATGTCTGAGATCTGCTTCCTGGATATCCCGCCGCTGCTTTGGATCACCCGAAGCACGCTGGCACAGTTGATATGGCTCATATCTTCCAGCCCAATATATCGTTTCATACCGTCACACCCACTTCCTGTCAGCCAATATATGAAACCGGTTTGTAATTTGTATTTGATTTCTTCTGTCCATCATGTCATGATCTTCTGAAAAAGTCAAGCCGGGGGATTCCATGCGGGATAAAGTCATGAAACTGCATGTTACTGGAGCACCCAAAGGGTGTGAACAGTAACAACTGCATAAGTGTTAAGTCGGCCTTCTGTTTGTTGATTGATACGTTTACCCTGCTCTTTGAAATAGCACTTGTATTCTTTACGTAAATCTGTTATCCTGTAACCAGTCTAAACGACAACGTTCCTGTTGTCAGACAAATCTTGCCGCAAGGCTCTCATTTTCGGTTCTTTCATGCCTCATATACAGAAGATATCAAATCTGTTTTCTGTATTCCAAAGCTAAATCCGATGATGAACAGTTACACAAAAAAATACAGGAGGTACTACAGATTGAAGAATGCGTTACAGAATTATTTCCCAATGATCCGAACCCGGGCGGAGGTATTGAAAGAGATCCAGAGCCGGCCGAAGCTGGCACGTGCCTATGGGAATTGGAAACCGGAACATCAGCAAATGTTTCTAGATTACGTCACCGGCGTAAAGGGCGTCAAAATCTTATATGATTCGTTTTTTAAAGAAATCATGAATCCTGAGACTACACCGGAACGGCTGGAGAGATTCCTTTCGCTGATTTTTCGGCAGGCAGTAAAGATCCGGCGGATTCTGCCCACAGACAATAGCAGAATCGCCGAGGAAAACAGCCTTTTGGTCATGGATATCCTGATCGAGATGGAGGATGGCAGTCTGGCCAATATCGAAGTTCAGAAAACTGGCTACAAATTTCCGGGCCAGCGCTGTGCCTGCTATTCCGCCGACCTGCTCCTGCGGCAGTACAAACGGGTGCGGAGCGAGAAGGGAGATACCTTTAGTTATAAAGATATCAAGAAGGTCTACACCATCGTATTATTCGAGAAAAGCAGCCGGGAATTTCATCAATTTCCCGAAGATTATCTCCATTGGATTCAGCCCAGATCAAATACCGGAATTGAAATCGAATTATTACAGGAATATATCCTCATCCCTCTTGACATTTTCCGTCTGAACCTGCAAAATAAAGGTATCCAAAACGAACTGGATGCATGGTTTACGTTTCTTAGCGTAGATGAACCTGGGATGATCGCAGGCCTCCTGCAGCGTTATCCGCAGTTCATCCCCATGTATCAGCAGCTTTATGAAATCTGCCGCAATATAGAGAGGGTGATGGAATTGTATTCAGAAGAGTTGAGAATATTGGACAGGAACACCGTGCAGCTAATGATCGACGAGATGCAGGATGAAATTAACGAACAGAAGGTTGTATTGAACCAGAAAGATGAACAGCTCTTTCTGCAGGAGCAGCAACTTCAGACATTAAAACAGGAAATCGAGAGCTTAAAAAAACAGCTTACAGGATTATAATATGTCCGGGCCTGTCAGGAAGCGCTGTGTTGACGTAAGATATTCAAATGAAAATCTCATGATATCTTATATGTCAGCACCGTTTCCCGGCAGGCCCGGTTTTCAGTTCCTTTATCCAAACAGCGAAGCGGGTCTTACCGGATCACTTACCCTGCGACAGAAGGCGGCCCGCCAGACGCCGTCCCGTCCACGCTTCGCAGGAATCCCACATAGGTTGCGGTGAAATAGATCGCGTATATTCCAAAAAACAACACAAATGCCGCCGAAAAGTACTGCAGTACAAATGTATGCAGCCCTGCGGACTTTACAAACACCGCACTGACAAACAGTATGATCACCCCACTGAGCACTGCCGCTAACAGCGCAGGACACAGGAAATACATAAACAACTGCTTCCACACCACGGACGCAAGCTCCTTTTTCTTAAGGCCGATCTTTCGCAGCACTCCATACCGGAACCTGTACTTTGCGGAGTCGCTGAGCTGCTGCACGGACAGCACGGTCAGGGCAACGCACAGGAACACCAGGCCGATATAAAACAGGGGGAAGATCACAGAGGACAGCATGTATTTCACCTCCGGTATCAGGTTGTCGCGAACCAGATTTTTCGCATAGTAAACCACCACCGTGTCCGTCCCGTACCCTGTATCCATTTCATCCAGATAAACATGCCCCATCAGGTCCTGGATTTCTTCTTCGGACAGCTCTGCCAGATCGTCCAGACGTTTTCCCAGATCATTCGGCGCCTCCCCTTCAATATCCACCGCAAGCTCCCTGTAAAAAATATCCATCTCCTCTGCCTCACTGTCGCAGACCACAATCAGATAATCCGCGCCGTTGTGCCCGTCCTGTGAAAATGGTTCCGTCCGGTATCCACCGCAGCCAAGCTCCCCTTTTGTTCCCCGGATAGAAAGCCCGTCGGAAAAGTCCCCCGTTTCAGCGTAGATCCGTTCCTTTAGGTGGATCAGATATTCCCCTTCTTCCAAGGAAACGGCTGCATAACCCAGCATTTCCCGCAGATGATTATATACAGAAAGGCTCATATAGGTATCATATGTCCCATAATAGGCGCCTTTGTCGTCTTCAATCTTTTTCAGATCCGGCGTTCCGTCCGCATTGCGGTAAGTATCCCCAAACGTATCCAGATGGCTGCTCAGCCATATACTCACCTCACTTGTTCCGTTTTGAAGGATTGAATATGGATATGCGTCCTTTATCCGGGTGTTCTGCTCAAGCACTTCCAGCTCCTTTGCAAAATCCTCATCCTCCTTCTCGCTGAATACCTGCACGTCAAAGGGGAATTTCTGATCCAGCATCTGGTTCTGATAATCCGCAAACATCATCGCAAAAGCGCAGCCCAGCATAGCTACGGTAAACAGCGCAGTCAGAGTCCCCATGGTGAACTGCATGGTTTTCACCTTGGAGGAAAACTGCCGCAGCAGAAAGAGATTTTCCCCTCTGTAGACGGCGCTGCCCTTTTTTCTCACATAGCACACGATCCAGGAGGACAGCCCCATGTAAAAGAGATAGATTGCAGCAACCAGGGACACCAGAAACACAAGGATGTCGCCCATACTCCAGTTTTTCCCGCAAAACAGGTTGAAAGCAAGGATACACAGAATCAGGATAGATGCCGGAAACAGCCATTTCTTCCATTCTTCATGGGATTCTTTGATTTCTTCGTTTTGCTGTCCCGCATACATCAGCTCCCGGATATTCATTTTCCGGAATTTCCAGGAACAGCGAAAGAGCGCCAGGATGTAGCAGCCCGCATAGCAGGACATGGTCATGAGAACACAGCGGAAATCCAGAACTATCTGCAGATGATACTGTTCCTGGAGGATGCCGAACAGAATCGAGAGCAGGATCTGCTGCAGGAGGATTCCCAGCACCAGTCCCAGCAGAAAAGCACCTGCGCCAAGAACGATATTTTCCCGCATATACAGGTGGGCGATCATCCTTTTTCTCATCCCCAGCAGCAGGTAGGTTCCGAACTCCCGGCTCCTCTTCTGGAGCATAAACCGCACCATGTAGTTGATCAGCCATGCGATGATGATCACCACGAATACCGTTGCCAGTATGATCAGCACCTGCATCATATCCACATCGCTGACTCTGCCCTGCAGATCCGTGGAAAAAATGACCGTATTAAAGGCGAACATCATCGCGGTCACAAAGGTCATGGTCAGAAAGTAAACCAGGTAATCCTTAGCGGAACGTTTGACATTGCGGAAGGCAAGCTTAGCGAGCATCGGAAAACTCACCTCCTGTCAGGGACAGCACATCCAGAATCTGGTTGAGGAAGCCGCGCCGATCCTGCTCCCCCCGGATCAGCTCATGGAACATACGTCCGTCTTTCAAAAATAAGATCCTTGAGCAGTAGCTGGCGGAAAACGCGTCGTGGGTCACCATGAAAATGGTAGCCGAAAGCGTTCGATTCATCTTTGTAAAGGTCTCCAAAAGGGTCTGTGAGGACCTGGAATCCAGTGCCCCTGTCGGCTCATCCGCCAGCAGAAGCCGGGGATGGTTGATCAGTGCCCTGGCGCAGGCGCACCGCTGCTTCTGTCCACCGGATACCTGATAGGGGAACTGTCCGCGGACGTCCGCAATGCCCAGGAGGTTCAGCATGTTCTCACACTCTTCCTGGATCTCCCGGCGGCCTTTGTGCTGGAGCGTCATGGCCAGCATGATATTTTCCTCGATGGTCAGTGTATCCAGGAGGTTGTAGTCCTGGAACACAAAGCCCAGATTCTCCTTGCGGAAATCCGCAAGCTGATCCTCTTTCAGTTCCGTAATATCGGTGTCACCGTAGTAGATATGTCCGGCTGTTACGCTGTCAATGGTGGACAGCATGTTGAGCAGGGTTGTTTTCCCGCTGCCGGAGGCCCCCATCACGCCGACAAATTCGCCTTTGTCCACGGTGAAGCTGACACGATCCACCGCTTTTGTCACATTTGCACCGTTTCCATAATACTTCTCCACATCGCAGATCCGGATGTAGTCTTTCATAGTCTGTCACTCTCCCTTCGAAACCATTTGGGGCTGCGGACTGCCCTTTGAATGCGCAGCCTTTATGGTGGTTTTATCGTAACAGATTTTCCGGATGGAATGTATCAGGGCCGCTTACAATCATCTTACATTTTTGAAAGAAAACATCTAATTGTCTGGTTCTCTGCACACTGCATTCTTCATGATCCCCTCTGTCTCCAGTTCCTCCGTCTTAAACGTTGTATACCCTTCGTAGAAATAGCTGGTATCAATTCCTTTCATATAGAGATCTCTGTTATTGATCTCATGTGTCAATGCCGCCTTCAATACATGTTTGATCTCGATGTCCCGAATCGGACTGCGTTCCATCGCAAGGAGATAGTCCTCCTTGTCCACCATACTCCAGTCAACCACCTGGTGAAGCTCTTTTTTCAAAATCTGGTCCAGCCAGATCCTGGTGCTCCGGCCGTTTCCTTCTCGAAAGGGATGCGCAATATTCATCTCCACATATTTTTCAATGATCTCGTCAAACGCAGACTGAGGCATTCTGTCAATATTCTCCAGTGCAGAATGCAGATACATCAGCGGCGCGAATCGGAAGTTTCCTTTTGCAAGGTTCACAGTCCTTACCTTTCCTGCGAAATCATATATATCGCTGAATAAATATTTGTGAATCTCTGCAAGGGCGGCAAACGTGCCTGCTTCCAGCTCGTCAAGCATACCTGATTCGAACAGCATGAGTGCCTTTTTCTTACTGATCTTTTCCTCTTCCCGTGCCAGCTCTGCCGAATTTGTAATCCCCAGTTTATTTTCCAGTGCCATAATTACCGTCCTTTCTGAAGCGCCCCCGTCTGCCCTCATTCTTTTAGATGCGCAGTCAACCATTAATCACATACCTGCTGACCGGAAATTCCAACGCAATACATGTCCCCGTCCCATACTCTGACTGTGCGTAAATCTCGATCCCCAATTTCCTGCACAGCTTCCGGCAGAGGTATAGTCCCATCCCCGTCGCCCGGTCATTCTTACGTCCGTTTGTTCCGGTAAATCCTTTTTCAAAAATACGGGGCAGCTCTTCCTCCCTGATTCCCGCCCCGTTGTCCTCTACAAGCAGGCGGACACCGTGCCGAAGGGCTTCCGCTGTGATACGGATGCGGGCGCCTTCCTCTGCCTTATATTTTGTACAGTTCAAAATCAACTGATTCAAAATAAACAGAATCCATTTCCTGTCCGTATACACCTTCTCTTCCCCGCACTCTACCTCCACCTGGATCTGGTTCTGGATCAGGTAATGTTTATTTTTCAGAACCGCCTCCTCCGCGGTTGTCTGCAGGTCGGTCTCCTGGATTACATAATCCTTGTACACCTCATCCGAGCGGGCGTAATACAGCGCCATGTCCACATAGTTCTCCACCTTCTGGTTTTCCAGCGCGATCTGCCCGGAATCGTTCCATGCATTCCTGCGGTTCTCGCACATCAGGGAAATGCTGGTGATCGGCGCTTTGATCTCGTGCACCCAGCTTTCGATATACTCCCGGTACTCCTGCTGTTCGTCCTCCACACGGCGGATTCGTTCGATGACGGATTTGTTGGATTTGCGGATCATCTCACGGTACAGCCTGTCCTCGATCCGGGGAGACTCCGGCATCAGCTCGCCTAAAAGGAATCTCTGGTCTACCTTGCCCAGTACCTCTCCGATCCGGAAAAAGTAATTTCTCCGTTCATGATATTCGCAGAGCGTCCATGCAGCAGCCACCAGAAACCAGCAGATCAGGATCAGGGCACAGTAATCCCAGGCATACCCCGTAAGCAGAAGGAAGCCGGCAAGCACCAGCATACAGGATATGTGCAGTAAAAAAAGCAGGATCTTGTCCTTTAAAAATGTACAGAACGACAGATCTCCTTCCCCGCCGCAGCGCAGTTTCTTTGCAGCGTCTGCCCCTTCTTTCATATGCGGTACTCCTCTCTCCCGTATGCTTTGTAGAAATCTTTCCCTGCACATCCGAGGATCATATATAATATCCGAGCCCTCTCTTCGTCCCAATAAAATCATGCAGCCCCACCGGCTCCAGTTTTGTACGGATTCGGGTTATATTGACGCTTAATGTATTGTCGTCAATAAAAACCTGATTGTCCCAGAGGTACTCGATCAGATTCGCCCGGGATACAATTTTTTCTTTGTTCAGGAACAGACAGTGCATAATCTTTAATTCATTTTTTGTCAGCTCCACAGTCTGCCCCCTGTAAGAAATGCTTCCCCGGGCGATATCCAGCTCTGCCTCTTTGTGTGTCAGTTTTGACAATTCCGTACCGCCCCGGGCGGTACGCTTTAAAACCGCCGCTATGTGGGCCAGCAGGATCGGCGCCTGAAAAGGCTTTGTGATATAGTCGTCCCCGCCCTTCATCAGCCCGGTCAGTTCGTCCATGGAATCGGTCCTGCTGGTCACAAAAATGATCGGGACTTCCGATGCAAAGCGTATCCTGGTGCAGATATCAAAGCCGGACTCTCCCGGCAGGTTCAGATCCAGCAGCACCAGATCCGGATCGAGAGCCAGCGCTTCTTTTGCCGCATCCTCAAAATCCTCCAACGCAGTCACCTGGTACAGAGCGTTTTCGAGAAGCAGTTTCAGTTCCTGGCGGATGGCAGGTTCATCTTCTATGATTAAAATATGCATGGCAGGTTCTCCTTTGCTTCTATTATGGCACAAGGATTTCTTTTATACAATTCCCCAATCAAGTTTTTGAAAAATTCAGGATGAACCTTTTTTCGCAGCCTGTTTTTCAGGCTGTGTTAAGCAGTACCCGCAGCTCCGTCTATTGATTCACCTGATGCCTCCGGAACATCCCATATCCTGCCGCGGAAAACAGCACCGCCGCCGCCCCGTTTACGATCAGATCCGCAGACAGGCAGCTCAATACCTTCCCGCCCACAGAATAGGCCGTATAGTCAAAAAAAGTGAAATCCATAATCTTAGCAGGAAGCAGCGAAAGGATGTGGTACAGCACATATCCCTGCCCTGCCAGCAATAAAAATGTCGGGACAATCAGCAGCAAAAACGCCGCAACAATCACCCCATATGGATTTTTAAATACCGACGACATCCACAGCGTCACTGCCATGATGCTCAATGTCAGCACATACCCCAGCAGCAGCTCCAGCAGAAACGCCTGACCAAACGTCACATTGTAGCTCGCCGGAGCGCTACTTGCCCTCAAAAGCTGTACCGGCAGCTCCCAGCCCTGCGCTCCGAGATAGAGCAGGATCACGCCTGACCAAAGGAGCGTAATTCCCAGATAGACCAGGCTTGCATACAGCCAGGCCGCGATGATTTTTGCCATGGGCAGCCTGTTCTTACCGTATTTCATGCAGAGGAACAGAGAATCACATTTTGACTGGTACTCGCCTGCAAATACAGGTGCCGTCCCTACGCAGACGATCATCATGATCAGGATTCCCCAAGGCATATTATTCAACACGCATTCCCATCCTTTCCGGTATCCATAGGAATATTCCTCCACCGATGCATTGCGCGCGTTCCAATATGCCGCCTCCTCTGCCGTGACCACTCCCTGCATCTCCAGACGGGCAGTGTACGCTTTGCCCGCTTCCCGGCGTGCCTGGTAAAAATCTCTGCCCAGGTTCTCCTGAAAAACAGCGATGGTTTCCGTTCCTGCCCAATTGTCGTAAGCACGCGCAATCAGGTCATACAAATCTTTCCGCGGCATGTAGACCGCCTTCCGAACCAGATCCGACGCGGCTTCCGGATCGTCCTCTTCCTCATAGATGCGTTCGGCCTCATCCAGATATTCCTGCATGATCCCTTCTATATGTTCCTGTGTCAGCACCTGGTTTTTCTGCACCTGCTTTAAAATCTCCTCGGCCTGGATTCCGGTCACCATATTTCCCTGTTCGTCCTCCGCAAATATCTGAGAGACATTTGACCATGCACCAAAAAGAAAAAACAGCGCGCATCCCAGGACAGAAAGCTGCGTCAGCCTGCTGCCCCATATTTTTTTCCATTCATACCGAATCATTCCACCCATACGAATTTCCTTTCCCTTCTTCATATGATCAGTTACTGTCACACCCTGACCGGGTGCCCGCAGTCACTGCTATCATTCATTCCAAAAACATTTACCTGTACAGTTGGATGCTCTAAAGTGCATCCGGATTTATAATTCGTCCCCAAAATATTCCAGATACAGATCTTCCAGTGTGGGTTCCACCATCTTCGCTCCCTCACGGGGCATCTTCCGGGATACCACCCTGGCCTCCACCACATGATCCCGGTTATGCGCATTGACAATGCACTGCTCCTGTTCGAACTCCGGCCATTCCTTCCGGGGCACCGTGCATTCCCAGACCCCTCCGTCTACTTCCCGCACCAGTTCCTCTGCAGGCCCGTCCAGAATGAATCTGCCCTTTTTCATAACCAGAATCCTGTCGGAAATGTATTCGATGTCCGATACGATATGGGTGGAAATGATGATGATCCTGTCTCTCGACATCCCCGAGATCAGATTCCGGAAATACACCCGTTCTTTAGGGTCCAGCCCTGCCGTGGGCTCGTCCAGAATCAGTATTCTGGGATCGTTGAGAAGCGCCTGGGCGATCCCCAGCCTCTTCATTCCCCCGGAAAAGGTCCGTACCTTGTGGTTTGCCTCATCCTCCAGATTGACCAGCCGCAGAAGTTCCTCCGTCCGTTTCCTTGCGAATCTCGGTTCCAGGCCCTTGATCGAAGAAATGTAAAGCATGAAATCCTTTGCCGTAAATCCGGGGGTATAGCCAAATTCCTGGGGCAGATAACCAAGCAGATCCCGAAAGTCCTCCCCCATGCTGATCGTATTTTTCCCATCCAGCTTCACCTCTCCCGCCGTAGGCTCCACGATTCCGCAGATCATCTGGATCAATGTGGTTTTTCCTGCGCCGTTGGCTCCCAGAAATCCATAGATTCCTTCTGTCAATACCGTGCTGACGTCCTCCACGGCAATCTTGTTTTTAAATTGTTTAGACAAACGTTCCAACTCTAACTTCATCTACGTTTCCTCCTCCGAATTTCAATAATCTTTTCATTTCCCATATTGCTCCCAGCGCCGAGGTCCCCCCGAAAAACAGCCAGTTCCCCGTATACCTTACCTCAAACAACGGAATCCCAGCCGATTTTGAAAGGATGATCGCAAAGGTCAGAAGGATTCCCCAGGTCATGCAATAAAGCATGGTGTTTTCCTCAGTCCTGCGGTTTAAGGCTGCCAGGCATCCAAAGCACATCAGGTTATAGGGAACCACCATATACAGCAAAGTCTGCCGCAGATAGATCCCTTTTGCCAGGGTGAACGCCGACGCCGCACAGGCAAGGATCAGGAAATCCGCGATTCCGGATACCAGCATACGGCAGATCAGGACTTTCCGCAGGGAATGCTTTGCCGTCATCTGCAGTTCCAGCATGCCCTTCCAGAAAATATCGCAGAGAATATTTGCATCCGCCATGAACACGATGGGACCGGATATGGCTGCGGCGGTCATGATCCAACTGTCCGGTTCCGCCGATCCCGACAGGATCAGATAGAGGAAGATCCCGGTAAATATAAATTTCATTCCCCAAAATCCTTTCCCGATAAAACGGAGCTGATCTCGGAAAAACTGCAGGTTTGTCATTCTCTGTT
>OFFF01001570.1_pt1 | contig 14356 bp, 6 predicted proteins | sample 1521301 | NCBI WGS metagenome assembly OFFF01 (sample SAMEA3504101, study PRJEB24116) | mouse gut metagenome | biome: mouse gut; feature: mouse-associated habitat; material: faeces | place: Denmark | collected 2011
CCCAGCAGCCCGGCGATCTCCTTCACCGCCCCGATGGTGCGCCCTTCCTCCCGCTTGAGTCGTTCCTTGTCCTTGCTCAATACAAGCTGCGCGTTGCTCACCGCCAGCTCCACCAGCTTTTCCTTGGTCCCTTTTTTCGGAACCCGGAGCGTGACCTTCGAGCCCCGCCTTCCGGAAAGCCACTCCTCAATCAGCTCCCGGTCCTCCGGCTCCTCCGGCAGCACCAGCTCTCCCGGAATAAAGGGAGTCCCTCCGTAATACTGCTTGATGAAGCTGTCCAGGATGCTGCCGATGGATTCCTCTTTGGAGATCCGCAGATAAAAATGATCCCGGCCGATAAGCCTGCCGCCCCGGATGAAAAAGACCTGTACAACCGCGTCCTCTTCCTCTGTGGCCGCCGCCAGGATATCCCGGTCCTCCCCGCCGGTGTCCGTGATCTTCTGCTTCTGGGACACCTTTTTCACACTGTTCAGCAGTTCCCGGTACTCAATGGCCTTCTCAAATTCCAGCGCTTCCGAAGCCGCGTTCATCTTCCCTTCCAGCTCCGAGAGAATCCCCTCATAATGCCCGTTCAGAAACCGTACCACCTCTGAGACCGCTTTTGCGTACTCCTCCTGGGAAATGCATCCCTGGCAGGGCGCGTCGCACTGCCGGATGTGGTAGTTTAAGCAGGCCCGCTCCTTTCCTGTGTCCTTCGGCAGATTCCGGTTGCAGCTCCGGAGATGATACAGCTTGTGGAGCAGCTCAATGGTGTCCCGCACCGCCTGGCCGCTGGTGTAAGGCCCGAAATATTTTGCCTTGTCCTTCACCACGTTCCTTGCCAGCATCACCCTGGGAAATGGCTCGTTAACCGTCACCTTGATGAAAGGATAGGCTTTGTCGTCCATCAGCATGGTGTTGTACTTCGGCCTGTGCTCCTTGATCAGATTGCATTCCAGCACCAGGGCTTCCAGCTCGGAGTCCGTCACGATGTATTCGAACCGCCGGATGTGGGTCACCATCTGCTCGATCTTGATCCCTTTGTTTCTGCTGGACTGAAAATACTGGCGAACACGATTTTTCAAAGAGATTGCTTTCCCCACATAGATGATCGCATCCCGCTCGTCATGCATCAGATAGACGCCCGGTCTGGCCGGCAGCTTCTTTAATTCTTCCACAATATCAAAATTATATTCTTCCATGCCCCGTGTTTCACTTTCCCTTTTTATATAGTCTTGTCCCCTGAGGATCTGTCCCCGGCCTTTGCAGATTTGCTTCTGCCACATCCGCCAGGAATCCGCCCCCTAAAAAAATCAGGCAGAGATCCATGACTTCATCCCTGCCTGTTATTTTACCACACTTCAGCATCCGGTTCTTCTTTTTGTTCCAAACGCTCCACCGGACGCATGGCGATCCGGTTTTCCTTCTTTTCTTTTCCCTCTTCGGACTCCATGGGTTCCGGAATGCCTTTGACTTCCCGGAAAATCTTCATGAACTCTTTGCCGGTGATGGTCTCCTTCTCAATCAGAAATTCCGCGATCTTATCCAGCGCTTCCCGGTTCTCCTGCAGCAGGCGCTTCGCCTCTTCGTATGCGTTTTTCAGCATCAGCATGACTTCCGCGTCGATCTCTGCCGCTGTCGCGTCCCCGCAGTTCATCACTGCACGGCCGTCCAGGTATCGGTGCTGCACGGATTCCAGGCCGATCAGTCCGAATTTCTCCGACATCCCGTACTGGGTGATCATCTCCCGGGCGATCTTGGTCGCCTTTTCTATATCATTGGACGCCCCGGTGGTAACCGTCTCAAATACGATCTCCTCCGCCGCACGGCCTGCAAGCATTCCCACCAGCATGGCCTCCAGTTCCTTCTTGGTATTGAGGAACTTCTCTTCCTCTGGCGTCTGCATCACGTAACCCAGAGCACCCATGGTCCTGGGCACGATGGTGATCTTCTGCACCGGCTCCGCATCCTTCTGCAGGGCGCTGACCAGCGCATGGCCCACCTCATGATAGGACACAATCCGGCGTTCCTCCTCGCTCATGATGCGGTCCTTCTTCTCTTTGCCCACCAGCACCACTTCCACGGCGTCAAACAGATCCTTCTGGCTGACCACCTGTCTCCCGTTCTTTACGGCGTTGATGGCCGCCTCGTTGATCATATTGGCCAGATCCGATCCCACGGCTCCCGAGGTCGCCAGCGCGATGGCTTCCAGATCCACCGTCTCATCCATCTTCACATCCTTGGAATGCACCTTCAGCGTATCCACACGGCCTTTCAGGTCCGGCTTATCCACGATGATCCTCCGGTCAAAACGTCCCGGCCTGAGAAGCGCCGGATCAAGGATCTCCGGACGGTTGGTAGCCGCCAGCAGCAACAGTCCCTTATTCGTGTCAAATCCGTCCATCTCCGCAAGAAGCTGGTTCAGCGTCTGCTCCCGCTCATCATTGCCGCCGCCCATTGCGGTGTCACGGCTCTTCCCGATGGCATCCACCTCGTCGATAAATACGATACAGGGCGCCATCTGCTGCGCCTGTTTGAACAGGTCGCGGACACGGGACGCGCCCACGCCTACATACATCTCCACAAAGGCAGAACCGGACAGGGAGAAAAACGGCACCTTGGCCTCGCCTGCCACGGCCTTGGCCAGCAATGTCTTGCCGGTTCCCGGAGGTCCCACCAGCAGGGCGCCCTTGGGCAGCTTCGCCCCGATACCCGTATATTTTCCCGGGTTATGGAGGAAATCCACCACCTCCTGGAGCGACTCCTTGGCCTCATCCTGGCCCGCCACATCCTGGAAGGTGACTCCTGTCTCCTTCTCCACATAGACCTTGGCGTTGCTCTTGCCGATCCCCATCATGCCGCCGCCCTTGGTCATGTTGCGCATCACGAAGCTGAACAGGATTCCCAGCAGTAAAAGCGGCAGTATCACGGTGATAAAGATCTCCATCATCATCATGGATGCCGTATCCGGAATCTCCTGTCCGAATTCTACATCTGCCTCCAGCAGCCGATCCGGCAGGTTGTCGTCCTGTACGGTCCCGGTAAAGTAATCCGGCGGCCGCTCCTGATCGTCCCGCTGTCCCGTGGCTTCCTCCATCTGGTTCAGCAGATTGTCCCGCATATCCTGAAACTGATCTTCCACCTGATCCTGGGAATCCTTCCCTTCTTTTTTCTCTTCTTCCTTATTTACGCCTTCCTTCAGGGTAATATAAATACGGGATGAACCCAGGGTAACCTTTTCCACCTTCCCCTCATCGACCAGCCCTAAAAATTTATCATAGCTGATTTCTTCCGGATCTCTGTCCTGCATCAGCGAATAAAGTCCCATTACAATAAAAAGGGTCAGCAATGTCGTGAAAAGGATCACGCCCCATCCCTGCCGATTGTTCCTGGGATTATTCTTATTATTCTTGTTATCCATCCTGCTCCTCCTGCTAAATTCCACTGCACTCCTATATTATAAGTACAGGTTCGTTATAAATCAACTAAAAGATTATGAAAATATTGTAAAAACACAGGTTTTTGTTGTATACTAAGATTTATATTGCAATCGAACGGCAGACCGCAGACCTGTCTGCTTCACAGACCATTCGCTGCTTTCGCAGTCTCTGTCTGGGGTCGTTGGGCGTTCCGCAGTTGTCAGATTATAAACAGACGCGAGGAAAAACATTATGAAAACAGGATTTGATAACGAAAAGTACCTACGCACACAGTCGGAGCACATCCGACATCGCATTGAGCAGTTCGACCACAAGCTGTATCTGGAATTTGGCGGAAAGCTGTTCGATGACTATCACGCTTCCCGCGTGCTTCCCGGATTCGCCCCGGATTCAAAGCTGCATATGCTCAAGCAGCTCAGCAGCCAGGCGGAGCTGATCATCGTCATCAGCGCCAAGGATATTGAAAAAAACAAAATACGCGGGGATTTGGGTATCACCTACGACTCAGACGTCCTGCGGCTGATCGACTCTTTTCATGAGCACGGGCTCTATGTGGGCAGCGTTGCCATCACACAATATTCCGGGCAGGACAGCGCCCTTCTTTTCCGAAGGCGGCTGGAAAATCTGGGCATCCGTGTCTACCTCCACTACCATATCCCGGGGTATCCGTCCAACATCCCGCTGATCGTCAGTGAAGACGGCTTCGGAAAAAATGAGTATATCCAGACCACCCGTCCTCTCGTCATCGTTACGGCGCCGGGACCGGGCAGCGGAAAGATGGCCACCTGTCTTTCACAGCTATATCATGAGCACAAACGCGGGATTCATGCAGGCTATGCCAAGTTTGAAACATTTCCCATATGGAACATCCCATTGAAGCACCCGGTCAACCTGGCTTACGAGGCTGCCACCGCGGACCTGAATGATGTCAATATGATCGACCCGTTCCATCTGGAAGCCTATGGGGAAACCACGGTAAACTACAACCGGGACGTGGAGATTTTCCCGGTGCTCAATACGATTTTCGAAAAAATTTACGGAAAAAGCCCTTACAAATCGCCTACCGACATGGGTGTAAATATGGCCGGAAACTGTATCTGCGACGACCAGATCTGCCGGGAAGCCTCCTGCCAGGAGATCCTCCGGCGTTACTTTGCCTCCCTCAACTCCTTATTAAGGGGGAACTGCATGGAGGAGGAAACCCAAAAGCTGGAGCTTTTGATGAACCAGGCCGGCATTTCCACCGCCGACCGGCAGTCGTCGCGGCAGCCCTAGTGCGCGCAGAACAGACCGGCGCCCCGGCGGCAGCTCTGGAGCTTCCCGACGGACGGATGATCACCGGGAAGACCAGCAGCCTTTTGGGCGCCTCCGCAGCGCTGCTTTTAAATGCCATTAAGGAACTGGCCGGGCAGCCCCATGATCTGGATATCCTTTCTCCGGAGTCCATTGAGCCCATCCAGAAGCTGAAAGTGGATTATCTGAAAAGCAAAAACCCGCGGCTTCATACGGATGAAGTGCTGATTGCCCTTTCCGCAAGCGCGGCAACCAGCCGGGATGCCCGTCTGGCCCTGGAGCAGCTTCCCGCGCTGGAAGGATGTCAGGCCCATACCTCCGTTATGCTGTCCGATGTGGATATTAAAATCTTTAAAAAACTGGGGGTACAGCTCACCTGCGAAGCGGTGTATGAAGCGGGATCGCGGTATCACTGATAGATCGGAGCCGGAGAAATCAGCGGTATCCTGCTGCCCTGCTTCTATCCCTGTATCTTATTAAAAAATAAGACTGCCGAAAACGGAACTTCATTCACCGCATATCGCGGGAATGCTGCCCGTTTTCGACAGTCTCATTTTTTCTCTCTGTATGTGATCAGGCAGAAAATAACTGATCTTTTTTTAATATATGATCTTACCTCTTCGTTTACTTCACTTTCTCTCTGTGCGTCCTGACATATTTCTGCAGATGCCATGCCGCCCATGCCGCAAAGAGACCGATTGCCAGACCTGCCAGTACGTCCGAAGGGTAATGCACGCCCACATACAGCCTGGAACATGCGATCAGCGCCGCCAGTATCAGCAGCAGAACCGCGTACTTTTTCGGCATCATCCGCCAGTACACCCCGGCCGCTGCGAAGGACGCGCAGGTGTGCCCTGAAGGGAAGGAATAATCCTTCTGCTTTTCGATCAGCAGCACCAGGCCGTCTATCACTTCATAAGGCCGGGTGCGGGCAACCAGATTTTTCAGAGTCACATTTGTGATCAGGGCTCCGATTACAAGAGCCGCCAGCGAGGTAATCCCGATCCATCGGGTCTGTCTCGGGATCATCAGAAGGATGGAAAGGGCAATCCAGAACCAGCCGGAATCCCCCAGCATCGTAATCCATTTCCAAATCCCCTCCATCCAGTCCTGCCGGATGTACTCCTGAATCCATAGCAGGATGTTCCCATCCAGGTTAATCAAAAAATCCATTTTACAGCATCCTCTTCCGATATGTTTTACAGATCCCGGCTCCCGCGATTACTAATCCGCTGAGAACCATCACAACTACGCACACCCGCCATGATGTCATATCTCCTGTCCCGACAGCCTGGCTTGTTCCGGAGTACATCTCATTCCGCGCATCCACACTGGTAGTCCCGAAAGGCACCAGGCCCCCGATGGCGTTCATAACCGCCGATGCCGCCTGATCCACTTCCTCTTGTACGGCATAGGGGTCATCCAGCACAGCCTGCCCCTCTTTCATCGCCTTCTTCAAGACGCCAAAGCTTTCCGACGTGTAATCCTCTTCCTGATATCCTGCCGCAAGATTGAGCACCTCCTGCAGTTGGGATTTATCCACCAGGGAGCTCCCTGCCCCGCCGGAACCGCCTGCTGCCCCGCCAGAGCCTCCTGCCCCGCCGGAACCGCCTGCCGACCCGCCCGGATTTCCGGGCTGTCCCGGTTCTGGTGTCTCCGGATCAACCGGGTCTTCTCGGTTCACAGGGACAATCGGCACGGCATTCGAAAACGATGCCGAAAGCTTCTGCGCATTGCTTCCCTGTACCTTCCGAAAGGAATCCGGCACCACACTGATATAGAGTCCGTCTGCTGCACCTTCCTGGATCTCCTCCATCATCACGTTCCCCAGCGCCAGGCTGTCAGGTTCTTCCCCTTCTCCCGAAAAAAGCGGTTCGCTTCCTGCAATATAGATCCGCAGGATTCCGGTTTCACGCTGGTAACGCTGTTCTGTAACCGCTGCCCTTGCCTGGACTTCCTGGCTCCAGCTAAAGGTCAGGTTTTCAATCTGCTCCAATATCTCCGGCCCTGCCGGATTGCCGTCCCGATCCGTGATCTGCAGCCCAAGCTGCATAGAAGATACCTTCTCCCCGGCGCCGCCTGAAACAGTGACCGACACATTTACATTGTTCCCGTCCTCCTTCAGCCGTACCTCGTCTCCTGCTGCCAATACCTGCAGCGGCAGTATTGCGATAAATGCGAACACTGCCATTATCAATCCAATTAAATATTTCTTCATGTCCTACTCCCCTTATCGCGTTTTTCGCACTCCCCGGAATCCCTTTGTATCCGCTCCTGTAAGCCGGTGTGGAGGGGATTCCGTGAAATGCAAATGATGCCTATTCTGTGCCGCCGCTCTTTGATGATGTAAGCTGAATCTCCGGCATATCTGCCATACTCTTTGCCGGCATAGTCTCGAACTTCGAATCACTGACAAGCCTCTGGCCGGCATTTGTCTCAGCATGATCCACACGATACAGCTCTGCCCGGACTTGTTCCAATTTGGTAAGATCTATCATATGCTCCGGTTCAATCCAGTATACCCAGGAACCGTCTGAAACATCCTGAATATTTCCGGTATCGGGCACATCGGCAAGGATGATCTGGTCTGCATTGACGCTGCCGTCTGCTCCTGCGCCGCCGACGATATTTCCATCCTGGTCATAAAGGATCACCACGTTGTACGCCGGATTTCCTTTATAAACTCCGGTAAATACCAGCGAACCAGCCGGAATGGTGCCGCCGCCGTAGTCAAATGCTGTTTTCAGTTTTCCGATCACCGGTTTTTGCTCTCCATTGGTACGCCGGAAATCCACATCATCCCCGGTCACTCCCAGCACATCCAGTTCGGCAATTCCGATCGACTTCCCTGCCTGATTTTGGATTGCCAGCTTCACTGCCGTAGCCTGATAACCGGCAATATTGTCATTACTTTCCTTCCTGCCGCTTTCAAAGAATACGGTCTGAACCTTATCTGGCTGGAAGGTTCCGCTTGCCGCTTCTTTCCATTGGCCGTTTCCTTCCCGTACAAAAATGCTGTAATCCTTGATCCCATTCTGTCCTTTGGCCGGCGTATACTTAAAGCCAGTGATTGTATGCAGCTTGTTAAACTCCATAATCACTTCCGCACTTGCTCCCGCCGCTCCGATATAGACCGTACCTGTATCATTGTCTACCACGTTTTTAATGGGATCTTCCACCGCCGGACCGCAGATCGTATCCTGATCATCGGTTCCCATACCGCTTCCGATCTCCTCATTGCTCTCGCTTCCGGTTCCAATTCCGTTTCTGGTCTTTTTCGTATCCTCGGCTGCTGCCGTCAGATCGTTGGTGCTGATCGTCCAGTTTGACTTATCAATACTTCCGTCATGCTGGATCTTCACTTCTCCTGAGGATGCCGGTGCCGACTGATTCAGATATTTGTCGATCACCCTCACTTTGTAGCTCACCACACGGTTATTCATTGTGGTCACGTGATCGCTGAATGCATTGGTCGTCGTAAAGCCTGCCACTTCCTCCTGAACAACTCCGCCAGACCTGGTACAGCGCACAACCTCATATCCCAAAATATCCTCCTGCGGAATCGTTGATGAGAACCGAAGATCCACCTGGTTCGCTGATACAGGGTTGATCTGTACAGACTCTACCGTCACCGCCTGCGTACTTCCTGCCTCGTCCAGCCCGCTTACGCCATGCGTCCGCCTGTACACACGAGAATCGTCATTTACATAGTAAACGGCCCTTGTCTCCTCACCAAACTGCTGCGCATAGGCAATCGTCCCTTCATTCGGCGTCATTCCCCAGCGTTCAAAGAACTCCAGAAGATTTTTTTCTGCCGCTGCGCAGGCCAAGCGCATCAGGTTCTGATCCTGGTCTCCCGGCAGAGTCAATGTTACCCCGTCCGGCGACGGTGCTTTAGAGGGCGTTCTTGCGTAAGTATCCACCCTTGCAAAGAACAGATTCCCAAGCTGCTCCTCATAATTGTCGTATGTCTTAAAGTTATATCCGTTATCGTAAGCCAGATGAAGCTGCCAGTACATTCCCAACTGGGTAAATACATTGGAAGCGCGCCCCTTCGTACCCGAGGTCACCTTCTTATACACTTCGTCGTACTTAAACCGCACACTGTCATTGGTATCCTTCGCCTGTGCAAGCACGGAAAAATAATTGTTGGTAATCTCCGCGACCGCATAGCTGCCCTGGTTGATGCAGTGTCCGATCTCATGCGCGATTCCCCAGCCGAAATAATTGCCGGCCTGATACCTGCCTTCCGTATCTGCCGTGAGTGTCCTGCCGGTTACCATGCCGGGAGCGGACCCCCATTCAATTCCGATGTGGTTGCCCGACGCATACATAAATGCCCCTGCAAACATCCGCTGATACCGGATATTCAGATGTCTGGACGGATAGGTATCCTTTACGTCCACCGCGGCGCCGCCCTCTTTCTGTGTGTTCGCAGTCAATCCCTTATGCTGATAAAAGAGATGCATCATGCTCTCCATCGCTTCCGCGGACGACACGATATTCTCTGCGCTTCCTCCGCATCCTTTCAGGATCTGCGATGCCGGAAGCGAGAGCATCATAGTGTCCAGCATTATATCCGACGCTCCCAGTATACATTCGCTTTCTGCATACTCATATTTCACGGAACCCAGTTTGGATTCCTCGTGAAGCTTCTCGTGCTGCGTCTCCATTTGGTCTACATATGCTTTCAGTTCATCCACATATTTTTGCGCACGTGTAAGCTTTTCGTTTCTGTCTGTCACCTGATACAGGTCCAGGAAGGGCACTTCCGCGCCTCCGCTTACACGAACCGCATACTGATCCGACGCGCTGCTGCCCGTATACTGCACATACAGCGCACCTCCGGCTTCCCCTTTTATTGTGGAAAGCTGCGGAACCGTAATATCATTTCTTCCAATCTTCAGGTTCGCTACCTGCTTGAACATTGAGCCGGATTCCGCATGATACTGTGTTGCAATCAACTGCAGGTTCGTATTCTCGCCGGTTTTCTTCGTGTTGTGGCCCACGTACACCGTGATCTCTTCTCCCGCCGCCGCCGACACTCCAAGCGGCTGCCATGCATTCAGCCCGCCGAATCCGCGGTCCGTATCCCGGGTCGTAATGCCGTTATGTATCTGAACTGTCCTGCTCAGCTTCGCCTTCAGAATGTCCTCTGCTGTCTGCAGTTCTCGTTCCAGCTTCTCTTTATCCGGATGGTATTCCCCGCTATCCGGATCCTTTGTGTTGATTCGTGTCCTGAGTCCGTCAATCGTGGCCTGGTTCACTTCACTTTTCAGCTCTGTATGTAAGTCGTTGGCATAAAGCGCCATAATATCGTCTTCCAGAGAATCATAATGGTAGAAATAAATCTCCGAGCATGTGATCGTACCGGAAGCCAGGCTGCGGCTGATGCCGAACTGCAGCTTCTTTACGGACACCGCTTTCGGGAGACGGATCATATAGTACACCCGCTTCTCCGAATCCATTTTTCTCTGTACAGAAACCTGACCTTTTGTAAACTCCTCGGTATTTCCGTTCTCGTCCCAATACCGAACCTGCGCATATCCGTATCCAAGGCTCTGCACCGTTACCTCCTGCAGCGCAAAAGTCTGCAGCTTATAAGCCTGGTCAAATTCATAAGTCAGACCATGTGATCCCAGAGTATTGAATCCGCCGGAATCCCAACTGTTCAGCAGATAATGGGATACCGGGTTGTTGTCCACCGTCCCCCACGCAGTCTTTCCTCCTGCCTGGTCCCTTTCGCTGTCCTGCATAGAACCGTTAAAATAGACCGCATTGGTAATATGCTCGCTTACCTGTCCCTCCGCAGCCCGGTTGATCAGCTTATACCTGGGCATCTGAGCCGGATCCGGAGAGGTGGTTTCCGCTTCCCCGGTCAGGGACGGCTTGCCCTCGCCGAGTTCATTGACACCTGTCACATAGACCTCATAGCTGGTCCTGTCCTTTAGCTCCATGATCCTATGGCTGCTGACTGTTATTCCTTCTATTTTGATAAAGTCGCCTTTTCCGCTTTCACGGTAATACAGATTGTAGCTGTCCGTATCCTCCATATTTTTCCAGGATGCGTCAATGGCTCTGTATGCTCCCGTAACTTTCAGATTATCCGGCGCGTCCGGTTTCTTATCCGCTTTTGGAATCACTGTTACAGGTTCGCTATACCCGCTCCTCCATGCGCCGTTTACAGACTGCACCGACACCGTATAGGCCGTATCGTTCACAAGCTTCTCTTTTTGGAAGGATGAGATCTGTGCGCTGTTTCCCTTTACGAAAACAGTCTCCCATTTTGCTTCCCCTTCCGTCTCCGGCGTGATCCGTACCTCATATCCCGTCACATTTACGCATGGCTCCCATGTCAGGGTGAACTGCTTATTCCCCGCCTTTGCCGACAGGTTCTGCGGGATATCCATCTGCGGCTCGGGGATACGGCTCTCCATATCGTTCAGAAATTCCACCTTGGAAATCTCTACAAGGTTATTGTTGTTCTGCATCCCCATAATCTTCAGCGTCACCTTTTTCACCGCAATCTGTGTTCCGAAATTCACGCTGATGGCACCGCTGTGATCCTGGGATATCACCGCACTGTCAACGTCCAGCAGGAAATTGACTCCCTTTTCTAATGGGATTTCATCCTGTTGCTCCTGCCCCTCATCCATATAAACAAGGTCAATCTGAGCCAGTTCGATGGAATCCTCGTTTCCCGTATCAATCACCAGGCCCTCAATCGAAATGCCCTCCTCTTTTGCAAAATCAAACTCCACGGCAACCGGTCCCTCCGTTGTGAAGGGACTGCCGGAGTCCGTAGCAAGCTGCACGCTTCCTTCATTTTTGAGCAGGGTATCCAGATCGCCGGATACTACTTTTGTGTGCTCGTCCTTGCTGACTGTCACCGCATCTGACGGCACTAATTTTACCACCGAAGAGCTGGGATCCCCATGAAATCCATATCCCTTTGCAAAATATTCCAGATCCGCAAGGTCAACCCATTGATCCCCGTTCAGATTCAGGTTCGCATTTTCATGCCGGGACGCAGCCTGCTTTTCCGGCTCCCGCTCCCCTGAGTCTATGGCGTCCACCAGCAGATCCCGGTCCGCGTCATCGATCACGCCGTTTCCGTCCACGTCTCCCAGAAGGAGCAGCCCCGGATGCACGCTTCCCGGCTGATCATAGGAAAAGCCGCTGACGATCCCCGTGGTAAGGGTCAGATTATACGCCCAGTCCTCTACGGCAAGCTCCTGCGTATAGGTTGCAAAACCCGGAGCCCCGACAGTCAGTACATAAGCCCCCGGTTCCAGGTCTTCAAACGTCGCATCGCCCTGGGACAAGCCCCCGTTTTCCGTCTCCTGATCCGCAGCCAGCATCACCTGCTTCGATTCCTGCCCGGTCAGGGAAACGGTAAAGTTTACATCCTTCTGCAGATTCAATGCGGAAAGGATCTCCACATCGACCTGCCCCAGATAGTCCCTGTCCTGGCTTCTCTTTTTTTCCTTCTCGTCCTCTTCGTCCTTTTCTTCCTCTTCGTCCTCCACGCCGTCTTCCTGGCCTTCCTCATCCTCTGTGCCGAAAGACGCGTCGTCCGGATTCACTGTGAAAAGGTTCTTTTCGGATGGCTCTGATCCTGATTCCGGTTCATCCGTGTTTTCCGGGCCTGCCCCTTCCTCCGTCTCCGAGTCCTCTTCATCCTCTGTGCCTTCGTTGTCTTCCTGAAGCAGATTCTCGTTTTCCCCGGTTCCGGTCTCACCATCGCCCTCAGCCACGACATCCGGACCGCTCCCCGCAGTCTCTGTGTCCACAGGCTCGGCACTGGTATCGACACATAGAGAAAAAACGAGAATTACAGCAAGCAGACATGAAATGATCCGCTTCATACTCCTCTCCTCCCTTAGCAGGATCTGCATCCGTTCTTCTCCTGCAGATCCACAGCTTCGTTTCGCGGCGTATTGCCCCATCCGCGCGTACGACCGCTTTCAGGAATCGTCAAAAAAAGCATGCCTGATTCTGCATTCACAGTATGGCAAGCTTATTTTCACGTACTCCCTAAACCCCTTGTTAATATGCTACATTTCTATCATTTCTCACCTTGCAGAAGGGCCGGATGGATGAGATGGAAGGCCCTTCCTTCTGATAGTATGAACAGTATACCTGAAGTACCAAAAAACGACAATACTTTTTTTTAGAATTTTAAACCTTTTTTCTTCGTTTTCTTATATACAAAATGCCGCATACAAAGGTACCGATATCAATCCATTTTCATCCATCCCAAAATTCCTGGCGGAGATTCGTATCATCTCCTCCGGATGATACATACTGGAAAAATGCTTCATGCTTTTTGCCCGCACATTTTGGTCATACTTGACTTCCACGGGAATCACCTTTCCTTTTTTCTGTATCAGAAAGTCCACCTCTGCCGCCGGGGCATCCGATGTCCAGTAAAACAGCTCGTGCCCTCCCGCGCGCAATGCCTGCGCCACATAATTTTCTGCCAGCGCTCCCTTATATACGTCTGATAATTCCCGGCGTATCACATTTTCCGGCATGATGCCTGAAAAGCAGGAAAGAAGCCCGACATCAGACATGTATAGCTTAAATGATGAGATATCCCTGGAGATTTTAACCGGTACTTCCCCCCTGGTTACTCGGTCGCACTCCAATGCGATCCCCGCCATAACAAGCCACGCGATGGAATCCCCGAACAGACCTGCCGTCGCCCCCTTGCGAACCAGCTTATACTGAAATTTTTTATTATCCTTGGCAAGCTGCGCAGGGAGGGAATGAAACGCATTTCTGATTTTTGTACATTCCCCGGAAGAGGAGTATTTCGCCATATCCGCCGTATAAGCATTCAGGATCATTTCCTGCATTTCCTGTATATTCACAAGGGACTGTTCCTCCATATACATCTTTACCACAGCAGGCATACCGCCCACGAACATATACCGGCGCAGCCAACTGATCAATTCCATATGCGTCTGCTGCGGCATCTCCTGTCTCCGCTCAAAATGCTCCCTGATCTGCTGCACAAAATGTCCATTGCCCATTGCATTCAGAAACTCGTCAAAGCTCATGGGATACATGGTCTTCATAATCACCTTCCCCACAGGAAACGAATACTTTTCCCGATGCAGTGCAACTCCGAGGAGACTGCCCGCAGCCACGATATGGTATTCCGGAGCATCCTCAGCGAAATATTTGAGAGAGGTCAGCGCCCGTTCACAGACCTGGATTTCATCAAAGATCAACAAAGTCTCCGCCGGTATAATTTTTTCCGAAAAATACTCTTCCAGAAAACGTACAATCCTCTCCGGACTCAGATCTCCCTCAAAAAATTCCGCGATCAAGGGCATCCGTTCAAAATTCACATAAATACAGTTCTTATAATAATCCCGCCCAAACCGCAGCAGCGTATAGGTCTTTCCCACCTGCCTTGCACCGTATAAAACCATTGGAAGCCGTTCCTTTACATTGTCCCGCCATTCTAATAATTCCAGAACTATATTCCGTTCCATACACCCATCTCCCTTCAATAACGAACCTGTTCAAAGCTTTTGTTGCTGTAATCTGTATCTTCCTTTATTGTAGTATACACATTTCCAAATATTTTTTCAATAAAATTCATAGTACGATACCTGCTCCTTTTATAGCTG
>OFFF01001571.1_pt1 | contig 14345 bp, 10 predicted proteins | sample 1521301 | NCBI WGS metagenome assembly OFFF01 (sample SAMEA3504101, study PRJEB24116) | mouse gut metagenome | biome: mouse gut; feature: mouse-associated habitat; material: faeces | place: Denmark | collected 2011
ATGCGCCACGTGATTTTCGGCCGGGAATTAACATTTATTATTAAACACCCTCTTAATCTCCACGAGGATTCTTGACACAAAACAACTCTTAAAGGAAAAAATTGGATATAGGGCTGATAAATTGGAACATTAGTCGAATTACGGATTTTTTTCAGTAATTTATTAATATCTTTGCCAATGCGTGCCAGGCCGGAGTCAACGGCGTAGCGCGCATTGTCGCACATTGCTGAATATCATCAAATTAAACGTTTCAATTATTAAGCTTCAAAGGCAAAACGGCCAACGGCGCACATAGTGCCGCAAATCCTTTTGCATGCCTTTGGCACAGACACCCCGTTGTTATGATCACCTTCATGATTGTTTTGTTCATAGCCGGCTACATAATGATAGCCCTTGAACATGTGGTAAACATCAACAAGGCCACATTCGCCTTGATGATGTGCGGAATCCTATGGGCCGCATATGCCGTATGCGGCAATGACCCCAACCTTTCCGAGGACATGGTAACCGCCCTTGGTGACACCTGCGAAATAGTGGTGTTCCTAATCGGCGCGATGACAATCGTGGAATTGATTGACCGTTATGGGGGGTTCAACATCATCGTACACCGCATCCACGCAAAAAACAAACGCGGGCTCATGTGGGTGCTTGCATTCGTGGCATTCTTCCTGTCGAGCATACTCGACAATATGACCACCACTATAATCATGGTAATGATGCTGCGCCGCATGCTGTCTGACCAAAAAGAACGATGGCTGTTTGCCTGCGTGATAGTGCTTGCAGCCAACAGCGGTGGAGCATGGTCACCCATCGGCGACATAACCACCATAATGTTGTGGATGAAAAACTATGTTTCCTCTTTCGACCTTATCGTAAACCTCATAGTCCCGTCATTGGTATCGGTTGTAGTGCCCACCCTCATCGCAACACGCTATGTAAAGGCCGAACCCGTAGAATCACTAAACTCCAATGACCAGCGTATTGGTTATGAGATGTCGCGCCATCACAAACGCCTTTCGGTGCTGATTCTGATATGCGGCGTTGCCGGGCTTCTCTTCGTACCCGTTTTCAAATCAATAACCCATCTGCCTCCCTACATGGGCATACTTATCTCGCTCGGCGCACTATGGCTGCTGACGGAACTTATCGTGCGCAAATACCACCTTGACGGAAAAATTGAAGGGCGAATCTCCCAGGTGGTAAGGCATATCGACATGTCAACAATCCTGTTCTTCCTAGGCATTCTCCTGTCGGTAGGCGCATTGCAGCAGGCAGGCATATTAAACGGCGTCGCCCATTGGCTCAACGACACCATTCATGAACCATATACTATAAACGGCATTATCGGAGTGCTGTCGTCGATAGTCGACAATGTGCCTTTGGTGGCCGCATGCATGAACATGTATCCCGTAATGACCGATTCGATGATTGCAGCCTCGGCCGATCCTTCCTATGCGGCATTTTTCATCGAGGACGGATTGTTCTGGCACCTGCTCACATTCTGTGCCGGCGTAGGCGGCTCCCTCCTGATTATCGGGTCGGCAGCCGGGGTTGTTGCAATGGGGATAGAAAAAATCCCGTTCATGTGGTATGCCAAGCATATAACCTGGTTGGCATTCCTCGGATATGTGGCCGGTATCGGCACTATATGGATAGAGACATTGTTCCTGTCAATCTGACATCTGATAGCAACGGATATGGCACCCGCGACGCCCTAACATTTCAGGCGTCGCGGGTGTTTTATCGATAAAGCCCTACACACGGGGCTACACATCAAATACCTCCCTGTTATGAACCACCATCTTTCCTACGAAGAGAAAAAAGAACTTCCCGACAGCATGTTCGGCCTGCCCGAACGAAGGGAATACCCTATGCCTGACGCCGCCCATGTACGTGCTGCCGAAGCATATTTCCGCTATTGCCCCGAGGAGCTGAAACCCAAGCTGGCAAGGGCTATCCTTTCACGTGCAAAAGCATACGGAGTCGACGTTGAAAGCCCCACAGTGCTGTCATACACCGAAAAGCAGGATGCGGAATAGCCGGAAACCCAAGCCACGCGGCTGTTACTCTTAATTTAACCTAAAATGCGGCAAACTTAACCAAATTAATTTTAATGATTGAGGCGGATTGGCTAAATTTGCCCCCAAATTTCCCAAGTCAGTAAGCAGTTGGCGCATTTATTCATACACGTAAATGCGTCGGCTACAGCCTCGATGAAAGAAAATGAAGGAAGAGTTCAAGGACATAGCACCCTACGATGACAGCGATTTCAGTGCCACGATGGCACGCCTGGTGAAAGAACCCGGATTTGAAAACGCGATAAAATACGTGATGCCCGATGCCGACTACAGGCAGGTGGCCAACAGTCTGTTGCAGATTGACAACAAAGAGGATTTCCAGAAAAAGGTAATGTTCGGGATTCTCAAAATTCTTGAAAGCAAAACCACAGCCGGTGTAACCGATTCAGGGCTTGAAAACCTGACGCCGGACCGAAACGTGCTTTTCATAACCAACCACCGCGACATAGTGCTCGACGCATCATTCCTGGGGCTGGTCATGATTCGTCGTGGAATAAGCGCACAAGAGGTGGCATTGGGCGACAACCTGCTGATTTACGATTGGATTGAAGACCTCGTGCGCCTCAATAAGGGAATAATCGTAAAACGCAACCTCCGGCTAACCAAAGCTCTTGAAGCGGCAAAACAGCTATCAGGCTATATCCATTACTGCATCCGTGAAAAGCATGAATCGGTTTGGATTGCACAACGGGAAGGAAGGGCAAAGGATTCCAACGACGTCACGCAGGAAAGCGTGATAAAAATGCTTGCACTGGCAGGCGAAGCCCCAGGCATCGTTGACAGGCTTATGGAGCTGAATATAACGCCGACGTCGGTTTCCTACGAATACGATCCCAACGACTTCCTGAAAGCCCGCGAATTCCTGGCGAAAAAACGCGACCCCGAATTCAAAAAGTCACAACGCGACGACCTTCTGAGCATGGAAACAGGCATACTCCATTTCAAAGGCCGTGTGCACTTCGCCATCGGCAAATGCATAAACGAAAGTTTGAAGGAAATCCGCCATCTGACCGACAAAGTCGACATAGTACGTCGTGTATGCGCCTTGATTGACAATGAGATTCATCATGGTTACCGCATATATCCCATAAACTATATCGCCTACGACCGTGTTAACCAGACATCACGGTTCGCCCACGAATACACTGCCGATGACGAAGCCCGTTTTGACGAATATCTTTCACGACAGCTCGACAAGGTGGATTTGCCTGATATAAGCGAGGAGGAGCGAGGGTTTATGAAAACCCGGATTTTGGAAATGTATGCCAATCCGCTTCGCAACCGACTGGCAGCCGGGGAACAGTAGTATTCCAGCCTATTTGTGAAACAACGCCCGTCTCTACCCCCCGGCGCGAAAAAGCCGGTGAGCCACACGCACAAGGCATCTATCGGTGATATATAACCCTGTTAAACGAAAGCCTTATGCGTGCACCTTTCATCGTACTCCTCATCCTGCTGATCATCAATGCCGCCATTGATGCCTATATCTACATCCAATCCCGGCGCAGGTGCCACAATCAGATATGGGGCAGGTTGCAACTGTTCACCGCAATTTTCCTGGCGGCAGCGATGATTGTGGAAATGAGCCTTCCGGCAAAACGCGGCGATGAAATGCTGCTGCTGGGGAAAATGTGGCTTCTTTTCGCATATATTTCAATCTACCTGCCGAAATATCTCGCGGTAGCATTTGACCTCGTTTCATATATCCCGAAACTGTGGAAAGGAAAACGCCTGAAAGCCGTTACATATGGCGGGGTTGTGATTGCCATAATCACATTTGCAGCATTATGGTGGGGAGCATTGATTAACCGCTATCAAATCCATGTCAACGAGGTCGGGGTATCCATCCCGTCGCTTCCAAAAAAGTTTGACGGATTGCGCATAGCCCAGTTCTCCGACCTGCATACGGGGACTTTCAATGCCGACACAACCTTCGTTTCACGGCTTGTCGACAAAATCAACAGTTTAAAACCTGATGTAATAGTTTTCACAGGAGATATAGTCAACCGCCGTTCAGATGAAATGGCTCCGTTTACGGGAACCCTTTCACGCCTCCATGCCCCTATGGGTGTTTATGCAGTTTTGGGTAACCACGACTATGGCGATTACTGGAAATGGGAATCAGATGAAGCCAAGCAGCGGAACATGCAAACCCTGTTCGGACTTTACGACCGCACAGGTATCCGGTTGTTGCGCAACCAAACCGCATGGCTTCGCTCCGGCAATGACTCAATCGCGCTTATAGGCGTTGAAAATATCGGCGACCCGCCCTTCAAAACCTATGGCTCGTTGCTGACCGCCTACCCTACCCCCGAAGATTCATACACAAAAATCCTCCTGTCACACAACCCGCAACACTGGGTCGATTCTATAAGCGGACGAAGCAACATAAACATCCCCCTTACCCTGTCAGGCCACACACATGCAATGCAAATCGAAGCGTGCGGCATTTCCCCGGCAGCATTCCGCTACGACACATGGGGAGGTCTATATCATGACATCGATAACCGCAACACCCTTTACGTAAATATCGGGGCGGGAACAGTGGGAATCCCCATGCGTGTAGGGGCAACCCCCGAAATAACATTGTTAACCCTGAAAGCAGGCAACGCACCACAATAAATCCGACAAATGAGCGAAACAATAACGTCGATAATAGCCCGTGAAAAAGGCATATCCCCGAAACATGTAGAGGCAACATTAAACCTCCTATCCGACGGGGCCACCATCCCATTTATAAGCCGCTATCGCAAGGAAGCCACCGGCGGCCTCGACGAAGTTGCAGTGTTCGACATATCACAACGGGCTGCCGAGCTTGAGGAACTCGAAAAACGGAAATCATATATCCTTGCCACCATCGAAGGGCAAGGGAACCTGTCAGACGAGCTGAATCAACGCATCAACGAATGCACCGACCTCAATTTGTTGGAAGACATTTACCTCCCATTCAAACCCAAACGGCGCACACGTGCCCAGATTGCACGCGAAAAGGGGCTGGAACCATTGGCAAAAGTCATAATGTCGCAAAAGCCCCGCACACCGGAAGAAGCCGCCGAACGTTTTGTCGGCAATAATGCCGGGTCGGTGGACGAAGCATTACAAGGTGCCTCGGATATAATAGCGGAATGGGTTAACGAACATGAGGAAGTGCGTAGCCGTGTCCGCGACCAGTTCCACCGCTTTGCCACAATCTCATCGAAAGTAGCAAAAGGGAAAGCCGAAGAGGGCGAAAAATATGCCAACTGGTTCGACTTCTCGCAATCGTTGGCACGATGTGGCTCACACGCTTACCTGGCACTGCGACGCGGTGAGCGCGAAGGTATCCTGCGTGTCAGCATCGACGTCGACGATGACCGCACACTTGCCAGGCTGTTACCCTTATTCGTCAAGCGCCACGCCACACCAGAGATGAGCGAATTCGTAACACATGCCGTCGCCGACGGATATAAACGCCTTACCCGTCCGGCGATAGAAAATGAAATCGCCGCAGAAGCAAAAATAAAAGCCGATACATCTGCCATCAACACGTTTTCCGATAACCTGAGGCAACTACTGCTGGGGGCGCCCCTCGGATCGAAACGCATTATCGGAGTAGATCCGGGCTTCCGGACAGGCTGCAAAATCGTATGTCTCGACGCCAACGGGAACCTGCTTCACCACGACGTCATCTACCCTACCCCCCCGAAATGCGATATTGACGGGTCGGCACATAAAATGACACAGCTCATAGGGAAATACCATATAGATGCAATAGCCCTTGGCAACGGTACCGCCTCACGGGAAACGGAACAGTTTCTACGCGGCCTAAAACCCTCGCGCCCTGTCGAAATATATGTAGTCAATGAAAACGGGGCATCGGTATATTCGGCATCAAAAACAGCCCGTGACGAATTTCCCGACAAGGATGTGACTGTACGCGGGGCGGTATCGATAGGCCGCAGGCTGATGGATCCCCTGGCAGAGCTGGTAAAAATCGACCCGAAAGCCATCGGGGTCGGGCAGTATCAGCATGATGTAGACCAAACAAAATTAAAGGATGCTCTCGACATGACCGTAATGTCGTGTGTAAATTCCGTCGGGATAGACGTAAATACCGCTTCCCGACAATTGCTTGCATATGTGTCGGGCATCGGCGACACACTCGCCGGTAACATAGTGGCTTACCGTGCCGAACATGGAGATTTCCAGTCGCGGGAAGCATTGAAAAAAGTGCCCCGCATGGGACCCAAGGCTTTCGAACAATCAGCAGGCTTCCTACGTGTGCCGACAGGAAGCAATATTCTCGACAATACTGCCGTTCACCCCGAACGCTACCCGTTGGTAGCACGCATGGCGGCTGATGCAGGCATGTCGACCGATTGTTTCGTCCGCACACCGGAAGCATTCAGAAAGGTTGATTTAAACCGCTATACTGATGATAAAACGGGATTATCAACCTTGTCTGACATAATTTCAGAACTTGAAAAACCTGGTCGCGACCCTCGCGGGCAAGCATCTGTAATAGAATTCGACGAAACAATCCGTGACATCACCGACCTCCGCACAGGTATGGTTCTTCCCGCTATAGTCAATAATATCACAGATTTCGGCGTATTTGTTGACCTAGGGATACATAAAAGCGGCCTTATCCATATCTCCCAACTATCCGACAAACGGATAAACCACCCTTCGGAGGTTGTAAAGCTAAACCAGCGCCTGGAGGTCAAGGTAATGGATGTGGATACCAAACGTGGACGAATCTCCCTTACTTTAAAATATAAGTGATAATTTTTATGGTTTGCTTATATCATGATGCATGACATTATCATCTGCATAGGGAGCAATATTCCAGAATGCCGGCAAGAAATATCCATGGCAATCAAATGGCTGATTGGCAATCTTATCAACCCGCGTCATACATCGCCATACCCCACATCCCCAGAAGGAATCGGAGCCGGTAACACCCCCTATCTTAACGCCGTGATAGACGGGGGTACATATCTGGCCAAGGAAGAACTGGAAGCATCATTCAAAGCGTACGAACATACGCGCGGACGCAAACCATCCGACAAAGCGCAGGGAAAAATTATCATAGACATCGACCTTGTTTGCTATGATGACGAAATTGTGCGCCCTGACGAATTCAATACAGCCTATTTCCGACCGGGGTATCTCAGTCTGCGCGGCAATCAGGAATAATAACAATCAGGAATAGTCGGACTCCTCGCTATTCAGCTTACAAAGCAACCTGCCGGCTACCTGTATGTGCGCAAAGGGGGCAGGAAGGCATCGGCTATATACCTGATTTTATAATCATGTTCATCACCGGTTACAGCCGCCACATCAAACCTCGGACGTAATGGCGCCCGGCATGTACGCAGGTATGCATTTGCAGCCGATACCATATGGCGCACCTTTGACGATGTAATGGCCGACAAAGGATCTATCGCATCGTCACTACGTGACTTAACCTCCACAAAAGCAATTTCATCGCCTTTAGTCGCAATAATGTCGATTTCCAAATGATTGAGTCGCCAATTGCGCTCCACAATGGCATAACCTCCGGCAACCAGATAATCGGCCACTACCTGTTCGCCCCATTTTCCCAATGAATTATGTCGAGCCATCTCCCTATACGTGACTAAATTGCTGTTCTTTGAGAATATCAGTCAATGAGTATATCCATCCTGTCTGCACCGAAGGCATGGGTATAAAAAACAAACAGGGGCTTCGATTGAAGCCCCTGTGGTAATTATCTTACTTATATTCATCCCATGATTTTATCTGAATCTCATCGGGGGTAAGCGATGTGAACGAATTTATAAACGTGGTTGCAAGGCGTGCATTTGTCAACAACGGGATGTTGAGGTCGATTGCCGCACGACGGACTTTATAACCGTTCGAAAGTTCTGCCGACGAAAGGTTTTTGGGCAGGTTGACAACCATGTCGATAAGCTTGTCATGAAGGAGGTCGAGTGCCTGGGGCTGCCCTTCGGGATCCGACGGCCAGTAGACACGCACTGCAGGAACCCCGTTTTCAGTCAAAAACTTGTAAGTCCCTTCGGTTGCATATATCTTCAACCCATGTTTATGGAGTTTGTGGGCGGCATCAAGCATGTCGGCTTTCTGACGCGGCGTTCCCGTTGAAAGGAGCACCGAACGTTTCGGAATCCTGTGCCCTACCGAAAGCATCGCTTTCATCAATGCCTCATCGGTATCATCGCCTATACAGCCAACCTCGCCGGTCGAGGCCATATCCACACCGAGTACCGGGTCGGCACCTTGCAGACGGGAGAAGCTGAACTGTGAAGCCTTGATACCCACATAGTCCAAATCAAACAGGCTCTTGTTGGGCTTTTCTACATTCTCGCCAAGCATCACACGTGTTGCAAGGTCGATGAAGTTTATCTTAAGGACTTTGGAAACGAACGGGAAACTACGCGAAGCGCGCAGGTTACATTCAATCACCTTTATATCATTGTTCTTGGCAAGGAACTGGATATTAAACGGCCCGGAGATTTTCAACGCCTTGGCAATCTGCGCCGAAACCTTTTTAATGCGGCGCATGGTCTCCACATAGAGCTTTTGCGGCGGGAACTGGATGGTGGCATCCCCCGAATGCACCCCCGCAAACTCGATATGTTCGGAAATCGCATAAAGTTTGATTTCGCCATCCTGTGCCACGGCATCCATCTCGATTTCCTTGGCATTCTGGATAAATTCCGACACCACGACCGGGTGCTGCTTCGACACATTTGCGGCAAGGCGCAGGAAACGATGAAGTTCCTCTTCATTCGAACATACGTTCATAGCCGCTCCCGAAAGCACGTAGCTCGGACGCACCAATACAGGGAACCCTACCTCACGGATAAAATCGTCGATATCGGCAAAGCTTGTCAGTTCACGCCAACGTGGCTGGTCGATACCGAGCCTGTCGAGCATAGCCGAGAATTTATGACGGTCTTCGGCATTGTCAATACACGAAGCCGAAGTCCCAAGGATATTCACACCGGCATCGTCAAGACGTGTAGCGAGATTATTTGGAATCTGGCCTCCCACCGAAAGGATAACACCGTGGGGTGATTCCAGCTCCAATATATCCATCACACGCTCGTATGTCAACTCATCGAAATAGAGGCGGTCGCACATGTCGTAGTCGGTCGACACGGTTTCGGGATTATAGTTAATCATCACCGAACGCCAGCCGCGCTCTTTGACTGTAAGCAATGCATTTACCGAACACCAGTCGAACTCTACTGACGAGCCGATGCGGTAGGCTCCAGACCCGAGCACCACGACTGATTTCTCATTCTTGTAGTAATTGACATCATATCCCTCAACGGCATAGGTCATGTAGAGATAATTGGTCAGTTCGGGATGTTCGCTTGCCACAGTGTTGATACGCTTTACGGCAGGAAGGATGCCGAGCTGTTTGCGGCGTGCGCGCACCTGAAGATTTTCTTTCTCCATATTTCCTTCGGGATTGATCACGAAACGTGCAATCTGGAAGTCGGAGAATCCGAGTACCTTGGCTTCACGAAGCACATCGGCGGGGATATCTTCTATATTATTATATGTGGAAAGTTTTTCTTTGTAGTCCACAATGTTCTTTAGCTTACCAAGGAACCATGGGTCGATCTTGGTAAGCTCATGAATCCTTTCTATGGTATAACCCTCTTCGAGAGCCTGGGCTATAGCAAAGATGCGCAGGTCGGTGGGGTGGGAGAGTTCGCGTGTGAGGTCATCGAAATGCAGTCCGTCGTTGCCGACAAATCCATGCATTCCCTGACCGATCATGCGCAGACCCTTCTGGATTATCTCTTCGAATGAGCGACCTATCGACATGATTTCGCCTACCGATTTCATGCTTGAGCCTATCTCGCGGCTCACACCTACAAACTTGGTGAGGTCCCATCTTGGAATCTTGCATATCAGATAATCAAGAGATGGTGCCACATAAGCAGAGTTAGGGGTGCCCATCTCTCCGATCTGGTCAAGGGTGTATCCAAGAGCGATCTTTGCGGCAACGAATGCCAGCGGGTAGCCGGTGGCTTTGGATGCAAGGGCTGAAGAGCGCGACAGGCGGGCGTTCACCTCGATGACACGATAGTCGTTGGTCTCGGCATTGAAGGCATACTGTATATTGCATTCTCCTACGATACCGAGATGGCGGATGCACTTGCGGGAAAGTTCCTGAAGCATTTCCACCTGGTCCTGAGAGAGAGAGCAGGTGGGAGCCACAACGATTGATTCTCCTGTGTGTATGCCTAAGGGATCGAAATTCTCCATGCTTGCGACAGTGAAGCAGTGGTCGTTGGCATCGCGGATAACCTCAAACTCTATTTCTTTCCATCCTTTGAGTGATTCCTCTACAAGAATCTGGCTGGAGAATGTGAATGCGCTTTCAGCAAGCTTGACAAACTCCTCCTCATTGGTGCAGATTCCGCTTCCAAGACCACCAAGAGCATAAGCCGAACGGACCATTACCGGATAGCCTATCTCGCGAGCAGCCTTGAGGGCATCATCCATGCATTCAACAGCGTGGCTCTTCGGAGTCTTCATCGGGATCTCGTCGAGTTTCTTCACGAAGAGGTCACGGTCCTCGGTATACATGATAGCCTCGACTGAAGTGCCAAGTACTTTTACACCATATTTGTCAAGGACGCCGCTGAGATACAATTCGGTGCCGCAGTTGAGGGCGGTCTGACCGCCGAACGCGAGCAGAAGTCCGTCAGGCTGCTCTTTCTTTATGACCTCTTCAACAAAATATGGTGTCAGAGGGAGGAAATAGACCTTGTCGGCAATGCCTTCAGATGTCTGGATCGTTGCGATGTTGGGATTCATCAGCACTGAGCTGATACCTTCTTCGCGTAGGGCTTTGAGTGCCTGAGATCCGGAATAGTCAAATTCACCTGCTTGTCCGATCTTAAGTGCACCTGATCCCAGTACGAGTACTTTCTTCAGTTTCTTTTCCATAATGGTATAAGTTGTGAGAATAATTGACGAATATGGCAAATAAGAAAAAATGCGTTACCCTGCGAGTGGATAACGCATTTTTATATTATTGTATGATCAGTTTTTAAAGTGTAATAATGCATCAAAGTGATTCTTTGGCTGCAAAGTTAGTAATAAATACTCACTCCGGCAAAAATTATTGAGAACTCTCGTGGAATTTTTGTAATTTTGTATGCGGAAATAGTAATTATATTCATTAAAATCTAAAAATAGGTATATGTCTAAGATTGGAAGTAAGTGGACATCGTGTGGCAGAAAAGCTATGCTATTGGGTAGCGGAGAGCTTGGCAAAGAGGTGGCACTCGAACTTCAGAGGCTGGGAGTGGAAGTTGTGGCATGTGACAAGTATGCCAATGCTCCTGCGATGCATGTCGCTGACAAGGCTTTAGTGTTTAATATGCTTGATCCAAAAGCCTTGCGCGAGAATATTGAGAGAGAGAAACCTGACCATATAATCCCGGAAGTGGAGGCTATCGCGACACAAGTCCTTGTGGAGCTTGAAAAGGAGGGTTATAATGTTACCCCAACAGCCCATGCCGCTTATCTCACAATGAATCGTGAAGGCATACGCCGGCTGGCGGCAGAGGAGCTTGGTCTCATGACTTCCCCATATCGTTTCGCTTCGGATTACAGTGAGTTTGTCGATGCTGTTGCTGCTGTAGGCATCCCATGTGTCGTTAAGCCGATAATGTCGTCAAGCGGGCATGGGCAGAGCGTGATAAAGACTCAGGATGACATTGAACGGTCGTGGCGCATAGCCCAGGAAGGTGGCCGTGCCGGGGCTGGCCGTGTCATAGTAGAGGGTTTTGTCGATTTCGATTATGAGATCACATTGCTGACAGTGCGTTCAATAGCTGGCACTACTTTCTGTGAGCCGGTAGGGCATATTCAGGTTGACGGTGATTATCGTTATTCATGGCAGCCTCAGGCCATGGCAGCCGAGGCCAAGAACAAGGCTCAGGAGATAGCCGGCAAGATCACAAGCGCGCTCGGAGGATATGGCATATTTGGCGTCGAGCTTTTTGTGAAAGGTGACGATGTGATATTCAGTGAGGTTTCACCGCGCCCGCACGACACAGGAATGGTGACAATGATATCACAGGACATGAGTGAATTTGCGCTTCATGCCCGCGCACTTCTCGGGCTTCCTGTGCCTGAGATACGTTTCTTCGGTCCTTCCGCCTCTCGTGCCGTAGTGGTAGAGGGCGAATCGAGCTGCATTGAGATCGGCAATCTTGAAAAAGTGCTTGAAGAACCTGGTGTGCAGATGAGGATATTCGGAAAACCGGAAGTCAAAGGGCATCGCCGCATGGGTGTGATTCTTGCCACGGCCGATACAGTGGAAGAGGCTCGCGAGAAGGCTGAACGAGCTTACGGAAAGCTTGAAATAGATATACATTAGCCTCTTGGATGCATCTTCTCTCTGTAAAATGATGTTCCTGCGAATAATTATAACAATATGCGCCATATTCCCGCTCATCACGTCGGCAAAACCGACGATTGATGAGCGGGATGTGGCGCGTATGCTTAAAAGGCTTGATAGCGAGTTGGAGAGGTGTGACATATATATAGAATCGCGCACACATACAATAGACTCACTTAAATCACTGCTTTCTAATAGGAAGTTGACTGAGTCGGAGCAGATCAGGTTGATGTTTCAGATAGGGGAGGAGTATAATGCATATAAGGTTGATTCGGCATTGATATTTTATAACCGAGGTTATGAGATGTCAAAAGAGCATGGCAATGACTCGATACGTACAAGATTTGCTATCAAACGAGCCACTTTTATGCCGCTGCTTCTGTTCATAACAAACGCACAGAGCATAATGGATTCCATATCAGAAGCGTCTGTCCCTAAAGGTATGAAAGCTGAGTATTACGATGCCAGAAGGCAGATGTACAATTACATCTCAAATTTCTATTCCGATTATTCCGAAGTCTACAGAGAATATCGAGAAATAGAAAGCCAAAAAGCTCTTATCAAGGAGCTTAATCACGAAACTCCGCAGTACAGGCTGAACTATGTCGAACACCTGTTCTATTCGAGAAAGTTTGATATGGCGGAGAGGGAGCTTACGAGCCTTGTGGCGGATATTGATGACAAGAACCCATTGTATGCACGTGCGTGTCACCTGTTGTCGGACATCTCTAATGTCAATGGTGATTACCACGGGCGTATATATTACCTGGCATTGTCGGCTATATCTGATATAAGATGCGCTACCCTTGAGGTGTCATCTCTTCAGGAACTCGGGAGGTTGTTGTATAGTCGTGATGACATCAAAAGAGCACATGATTATCTGTCGCATGCTCTTCAGAACGCCGTGAACTGCAAGGTCGCACTCAGGATTATACAGACTTCTCAGGAGATGCCTATTATAGAAAATGCTCATAGATCACAGATTCAATCATTTCGTACCAGGATATTCGTTGTGATAGCTATCCTCGCTGTATTGCTGATAGCTCTCTATCTGACTTTCAAGACTGTTAAAAAGAAAAATGAGATACAGCATCGCATGTCATCAAAGCTTGCAGAGGCAAACAGGACAAAAGATGTGTATCTATCGCAATTCCTGAATCTTTGTTCGACTTATATGGACAATCTAAACCAATTCAGCAAGCTGGTCAATCGTAAGATTTCAGCCGGGAAAGGGGAGGACTTGTTGAAACTAACCAAGTCAGGAAAGTTTGTTGAGGAGCAGTCCAAGGAGTTCTATCGGATATTTGATGATGCTTTCCTGCATATATATCCGACTTTTGTGGAGGACGTGAACAGTCTTCTTCTGCCGGAAAAGAAACTTACTATGCGGGATGGTGAAAAGCTGAATACTGATCTCAGGATTCTCGCGCTGATGAGACTCGGCATAGAGGATACTTCGCGTATTGCTCAGATGTTGAATTATTCGGTCTATACGATATACACTTATCGTAACAAATTCAAGAGTAGGGCGATTGACAGAGACTCGTTTGAGGAGGAGGGGATGAGGATAAAATCAATATCTGACAATATTGGTCTTTTTCGTCCGTCAAGTGTTCTGTTTAGTCCTATTTCAATTGTCTGAAGTCTAAATATTACCTATATTTTTACGAATCCACTAAAAATATAAATAACTGAGCATTAATTATATACATTTAAAATGTCTTGTAAAATATCTCAATTTTAGTCTTGTCGGCTTGATATGGGATAGGATTGGTGCTAATTTTGCATTACGGATAAGTAAGCGACGCTTTAGATCCATTCGCAGAACACATAAGGAAAAAGGTTAATGG
>OFFF01001572.1_pt1 | contig 14344 bp, 13 predicted proteins | sample 1521301 | NCBI WGS metagenome assembly OFFF01 (sample SAMEA3504101, study PRJEB24116) | mouse gut metagenome | biome: mouse gut; feature: mouse-associated habitat; material: faeces | place: Denmark | collected 2011
TCGCGGCCACTTCCCCCATAAAGGGGGAAGCAAATGTGCTGCAAAAGAGAGTGTGATACCATGGAATTTATCATTATCTCCGGCCTGTCCGGAGCTGGAAAGAGCAAGGCGGCTTCCTTCATGGAGGACATGGACTACTTCTGTGTGGACAATCTGCCCGCACCGCTGATTCCCAAGTTTGCCGAGCTGGGCATGGCGGGCTCCGGGGAGTACGACCGGGTGGCCCTGGTCACCGACGTGCGGGCGGGCACCAACTTCGACGGGCTGTTTCACGCCCTGGACGCCCTGGAAGCCATGAAGTGCGCGTACCGCATCCTGTTTATGGACGCGGATGACGCCACCATCATCAAGCGCTATAAGGAGACGCGCCGCGCCCACCCCCTGGCGGAGGAATCCGACAGCCTGGAAGGGGCCATCGCCCTGGAGCGGAGCATGCTGGCCCCCCTGCGGGACCGGGCGGACAAGATTGTAAACACCACCAACCTGTCCACCGCCAAGCTGAAAGGGGTGCTGTGGCAGATGTTCGGCCGGGAGGGCACCTCAGAGGGCCGGATGGAGGTGCGGGTAACCTCCTTTGGCTTCAAGCACGGGGTCCCCATGGAAGCCGACCTGATTTTCGACGCCCGCTTCCTGCCCAACCCCTTCTATGTCACCGAGCTGCGCCCCCTCACCGGCCTGGACAGCCGGGTGCGGGACTACGTCTTTCAGAACGGCCAGGCGGAGGAGTTCCTCAAGCGGCTGTGGGAGCTGGTGGGCTGGCTCCTCCCCCGGTATGAGGAGGAGGGCAAGACCTCGCTGGTCATCTCGGTGGGCTGCACCGGCGGACACCACCGCTCGGTGGCCATCGCCCACGCCCTGGGGGAGAAGATCAAGGCCCAGGGCTGGACCGTGGCCGAGAGCCACCGGGACCTGGGCCGGAATTGAGGGCCTGCGTCCACAAACGCAAGCGGCCGTCTGAACAGCCCCGCCCATCCGGCGTTTCCGCCTATGAATACCGGTTCTGAAAGGGGAATTGGAATGGAATCCATCTATGAACGCATCCGCGCCGCCGTCCAGCCGGACGGCGCCCTGCCCAAGGACTTCTCCATTCAGGAGAAGCCGGAGGACCCCCAGGCCATCCGCTTTGCCGAGGGGGCCGCGGACGGCATCGCCTTCTACCACATGGGCGGGGGCGGGGATCAGGCGCTGCTGGAGCGGCTGGAGGACGTTGCCCGGCTGGCCGCCGGGGGCGCGGACTATGAAACGGCGGAACCCCAGCTGTCCGCCTGCTTTGGGGGGCGGGAGGCAATGCTGGGCTGCATCGACGGGCTCCAGTCGTGGATCGTTGAACACAGAGAGGAGCTGGACGCCAGCCGCCTGTTCGGCTTCGCCAACGTGGTGCTGCGCCACAGCGCCAGCCTGGGGGCGGTGAAGTACGCCCTGTCGGTGCTGGAGCTGCTGGCCGCCTCGCAGGGACAGTGGCGGCAGACCGTCCGCACCCTGGCCCTGTCCGACGAGCTCACCTTGTACTGTGTCTGGATTGCCAAGCACTGGGAAAACAGCGGCGAAGAGCTGTTCCACATGGCCCGGAAGGTGCGGGGCTGGGGCCGGGTCCACGCCGTCCGGGAGCTGGAGCCGGCCACCCGGGAGATGCGGGACTGGCTGTTGGACGAGGGCTGGGACAACGACATCCTGCCCGCCTACACCGCCCTGGCCTGCGCCCAGCGGGGCGGCCTGCGGCGCCGGCTGGAGAAGGAAACCCTCTCCCGAGCCCGCCTGACCGCCGCCGGCGGGCTGATCCGGGGGCTGCTGAACGAGGGCCCCTGCCAAAATATCTCCCTGATGGAGGACCGGGAGGAGCTGCTGCTGGCCTACCTGGCCCAGGTGGAGCGGGCGGAGCCTGCTTCGGAGGACTTGAAAACCCTCCGGCAGATTGCCAGCGCCGCCATGGCGGACGAACTGGATCTGCCCCGGGTCCGGGAGCGGGCCTTGGCCCTCTTTGACGCCCAGCCCAGCCGGAACGCGGTGGCGCGGGCCATGGAGCGCGGGGAGGATTTCGCCCTGGCCGCCGCCCTGGGGATGGACTGGCAGGAGCCCCTGCTGGCCGCGCTGGAGCGGGACTTCGCCAAGGCCCACGGGGAGCTGAACCTGCTCCTGACCCCGGAACAGGAGCCCTGGGTGGACCGGGCCCTGGCTGTCTGCGGGAAAAACCTGCCCCGGACCCTGGCCGCCGGCCCTGAGAACTGGAGCTTTCCTCCTCCGGAGGAGCCGCGCTACCACTGGCTGATCTACACGATCCAGTTTTTGAAGCCCTTCCCGGGCCGGGGGCTGGAGCTGGTGCTCACCGCCCTGGAGTCCCCGGTGGTCAACAACCGAAATATGGCGCTGAACGTGCTGGACAGCTGGCGGGAGTCGGGCTGGACCCTGACTGAGGGGGCCGTCCAGGCCCTGGAGCGGCTGAAGCGGAGCGAGGTCAACGATAAGCTCCGGGAGCGGCTGGAGAAGGAGTGGAGCTGAATGGATATGGAGCTGGAGGAACTGTATGAGGGCGCCGGCCGTTTGAAGGCCAAAGGCGCGGTGCCCGACACCTACGGCGGCACCGGCGATCCGGACGATCCGGACGGAACCGTCCTCACCGAGTTCATAGAGTATATCAATGTCTGGCACGCCCAAAACCGGCCGGACTGGCTGGAAGCCCTTTATCAGGTGCTGGCCTGGCAGTTTGAGACCTTCCACGAGGGGGCGGACGGCTATTATGAGAACTTCTACGGCGATTCTCCCCGGGAGGTCCAGGTAAAAACGGCGGATTTCCTGGAGAAGAACGGGTATTTGGAGCTTGCGGCTCCATACCGCCAGGGAATGGATTCCACGGTTCAAGGCATTTCCGAGTGGATGGACGAACACCTGGAAACCGTGTGGCGGTTCTGTCTGGATATTTTGGAAAACCACAGATTGGATTGGCCCAAACCGGAAAAGAGGAACGACAATGGCTGAATCTTACCCCACCCTCCAGCAATGGGAGCGGGGCCCGAAAATCGTCGCCATCGGCGGCGGAACGGGGCTGTCCACCATGCTGCGGGGGCTGAAAAAGTACACCCAGAACCTCACCGCCATCGTCACGGTGGCCGACGACGGGGGCGGCTCCGGAATGCTGCGCCAGGACCTGGGGATGCCCCCGCCGGGGGACATCCGCCACTGTATGGAGGCCCTGGCCAACACCGAGCCCATTATGGAGAAGCTGCTCACCTACCGCTTTACCGAGGGGAGCCTGTCCGGGCAGTCCTTCGGCAACCTGATCCTGGCCGCCCTCAACGGGGTCACCGGCTCCTTTGAGGAAGCGGTCACCGAGATGAGCCACGTGCTGGCCATCACCGGCCGGGTGGTGCCGGTGACCAGCGCCGACGTCCAGCTGGAAGCCGTCTTTGAGAACGGCGCCCGGGTGGTGGGCGAGTCCCAGATCGCCGCCTTCAAGCGGGAGCAAGACTGCCGCATACACCATGTGTCCCTGATCCCCGACCACCCCAGGGCCACCCCGGCGGCGCTGGAAGCCATCGGAGAAGCCGACCTGATTTTGCTGGGGCCGGGGAGCCTGTACACCAGCGTCATCCCCAACCTGCTGGTGGAGGGGGTGGCCCAGGCGGTGGCCCAGGCGGACGCCCCAAAAATCTACGTGTGCAACATCATGACCCAGGACGGGGAGACGGAGGGCTACACCGCCGCCGACCACCTGGAAGCCCTGCTGGTCCACGGCGCGCCGGGGCTGCTGGACCTGTGCTTGGCCAACACCGCACCCCTGCGGCCCGGCCTGCTGGAGAAGTACCGCGAGGAGGACGCCGCCCCCCTGGCGGTGGACCGGGAGCGGATCGCCAAGCTGGGGCTGGAGCTGGTGGAGCGGCCGGTGGCCGTTCAGGGGGGCAGCTACGCCCGCCACGACCCGGACCTGCTGGCCCAGGCCATTCTGGAGGTCTACCGCCAGCGTACGGTGCGCATCTTCCGGGGCGAGCGGCGGTACATTTTGGAGGAATGACTATGTCCTTTTCGGGAGACGTGAAAACCGAGCTCTGCCGCGCCCCCCTGAGCCGTAAATGCTGCGCCCAGGCGGAGGCCTACGGCGCCCTGCTCTACTGCAACACCTTTACCGCCAGCCAGGCCCGCGTCGTCACGGAGAACGAAGCCTTTGCCCAGCGGCTGCCCGCCCTGCTGAAAAAGGCCTTCCGGCTGACCTTTGACCGTCTGCCCGAGGGGGGCGGGAAGCGGGTCTTCACCCTGGACGACCCGGCCAAGCTGGAAGCGATCCATCAGGCCTTCGGCGGGCACCCCAGGGCTTTGGCCCTCCACCTGAACTTCGCCGTGGTGGAGGAGCCCTGCTGCCGCTCCGCCTTCCTCCGGGGAGCCTTTCTGGCCGGAGGGTCAGTCACCGACCCCAGGAAGGGCTACCACCTGGAGCTGGCCACCTCCCACCACAGCGTAAGCCGGGAGGTGCTGGCCCTGATGCGGGAGCTGGACCAGGAGCCCAAGTCCGCCCAGCGCAAGGGCAACGCGGTGATCTACTTTAAGCAGAGCGAGAAAATCGAGGACTTCCTCACCTGCGTGGGCGCGCCCATCGCCGCCATGGAGGTGATGAACGCCAAGCTGGAGCGGGACCTGCGGGGCAAGGTGAACCGCCGGGTGAACTGCGACGCCGCCAACCTGGACAAGGCGGTGGAGGCCGCTATGTCCCAGGTGGAGGCCATCCGCCGGCTGGAGAAGGCGGGGACCCTCATCACCCTGCCGGACAAGCTCCGGGAGGTGGCCGCCCTGCGCCTGGCCCATCCCGAGGACACCCTGGCCCAGCTGGCCCAGCGGTGCGACCCGCCCATCACCAAATCCGCCCTCAACCACCGGCTACGCAAGCTGGTGGAGCTGGGGAGAGAGACATAGAGGGGTCAACGATGAGGAAAAGTGAGAAAATTTTTGTTGGCCTGCTACTATTTGTTGTTCTATTTTTTCTGTTAGTCAAAGTAATTATCCCGTTTTCTATCTGGCTTAATCCAGACCCGATAACAGTTCTTTCTCGTATGGAGCGCCGGGACCCAAAAGCGGCTCAGGAAATTATGGATAACTATGCTGAAGAACTAGAGTCGGTTGCTGCGGCAACAGAATTTTTGGGGGCAGAGGAGGGCTATTTTTACAAGTTGAACTGTACAGATGAATACACCGTCTTGGGCCTCTACGAAGGGCAACCCGAAGAAATGCCCCAGGAGTTGATGGAGGCATTGTGCTATGTAGAGAAAAAATTTCCAGAGTGTGAGGAGAAACTGCTGCTGAAAAAGGAACAGCTAGGGGTGTGTGTCACGTTTGATGGAAGCGGTTTTTCTTATCTCTGCTATCCAAGCGGTAAACTGATTAGACGTTCTGTAATCGAAGATGAGCGCGGGACCCGCTGTCTGGATATGGGCGACGGGTGGGAACTTCAAATGTACTATGCGCCGGGGGGATAACGCCAAAACAGGCGGCCACAGGCCGCCCCTACAGAGAAAGATAAAAGGAGAAAACAGCTATGGTTAACTGCATCTTCCGCCCTGCCGTCCCGGGGGACGAGGAACTGATCCTGACCTTCATCCGCGCCTTGGCGGACTACGAGCACATGTCCGACCAGGTGGTGGCCACCCCGGAGCTGCTGCGGGAGTGGATTTTCGAGAAGAAAAAGGCGGAAGTCATCTTTGCCGAGACCGGAGGGAAAGCGGTGGGATTCGCCCTGTTTTTCCACAACTTCTCCACCTTTCTGGGCCGGGCGGGGGTCTATCTGGAGGACCTGTTTGTCCTCCCCGAGGAGCGGGGAAAGGGCTGTGGCAAGGCCCTGCTCAAGGAGCTGGCCCGGATCACCCTGGAGCGGGGCTGCGGCCGGCTGGAATGGTCCTGCCTGGACTGGAACCAGCCCTCCATCGACTTCTACACCAGGAAGATGCACGCCGTTCCCATGGACGAGTGGACGGTGTACCGTCTGACCGGTGAGACACTGGAGGAGGCCGCAAGGCCGGAGTAGCGCGCAAAAAAGCCTTCCCCTTTAGGGGAAGGTGCTCCAGTGCGCACACTGGGGCGGATGAGGCGTTTTGCGGAGCAAAACATACGAAGTAAACGAGGTTTTGCGGGGGACGGCCTCATCCGTCATTTGCTTCGCAAATGCCACCTTCCCCTAAAGGGGAAGGCTTATCCCTGTGGGGGACGGGGGAGGAGCTATCATGTCGTGGTATTTTATGGTGGATACCTACATCGACGAGGAGAAGGGCCGGGGCGAGTATAACGAGTATATCCGCAAGGTCAAGCCCATTGTGGAGGCCCACGGCGGGAGGTATCTTGTCAGGACGGAGCATGTCAGCCATCTGAGCGGGGAGCGGACCCCGCAGAGGGCCATTGTCATTCGGTTCGACACCCGGGAACAGCTGGACAGCTGTTTTTCGTCGCCGGAATACAGAGCAATCATGTCGAAACGCGCCGAAAGTGTAGACAGCCGGGCGATTATCGCGGAAGGCCTGGATTGAGATAGAAAAAGGGAGGAACGCGCCATGTCCTTTGTCCACTTACACCTACATACGGAATTTTCCCTGCTGGACGGCGCCTGCCGCATCAAAAAGCTGGTGGAGCGGGTAAAGGAGATGGGCCAGGAGGCGGTGGCCATCACCGACCACGGCTGCATGTACGGGGTGATCGACTTCTACCGGGCCTGCAAGGCGGCGGGCATCAAGCCTGTCATCGGCTGTGAGGTCTACGTGGCCCCCCGGGGGCGCACCCGGTTTCAGAAGGTCCATGAGTTCGACTCCCACTACAACCACCTGGTCCTCCTGTGCCGGAACGAGGAGGGCTACCGCAACCTCAGCTATATGGTATCCAAGGGCTATCTGGAGGGCTTTTACATCAAGCCCCGAATCGACCTGGACCTGCTGCGGGAGCACACCGGGGGCCTGATCGCCTGTTCCGCCTGTATGTCCGGGGAGGTCTCCCGGCTGCTGCTGGCGGGAGAGTACGACAAGGCGAAGGAAGTGGCGCTGGAAATGCGGGAGCTGTTCGGCGAGGATGGCTACTACCTGGAAATGCAGGACCACGGCATTAAGGCTCAAAAGCAGGTGAACGCCTCCCTGATCCGCCTGAGCGAGGAGACAGGCATCCCCCTCATCGCCACCAACGACGCCCACTACCTCCGCCGGGAGGACGCGGAGATGCAGGACATCCTCATGTGCATCCAGACGGGCAAGACCCTGGACGACCCTAACCGGATGCGCTTTGAGACCAAGGAGTTCTTTGTCAAATCGGAGGAGGAGATGGCCGCCCTTTTCCCCGACCACCCCGAGGCCATCGCCAACACGGCAAAAATCGCGGAATTGTGCAATGTAGACTTCGAGTTTGGCAAATACCACCTGCCGCTGTTTCAGCTGCCTGAGGGCTGGAGCGATGGAGAGGCCTATTTCCGCAAGCTCTGCCTGGATGGCTTTGCCTGGCGCTACCCGAAGCAGCCCCCGGAGTACCTGGAGCAGTTGAACTACGAGATGGACATGATCCGCAAGATGGGCTTTGTGGACTACTTCCTCATCGTCTCCGACTTCATCGGCTACGCCAAGGGGAGCGGCATCCCGGTGGGGCCTGGGCGGGGGTCGGCGGCCGGGTCCATGGTGGCCTACTGCCTGAACATCACCAACGTGGACCCTATGGAGTATGGGCTGTACTTCGAGCGCTTCCTCAACCCGGAGCGGGTGTCCATGCCCGATATCGACATCGACTTCTGCCCCCGCCGGCGGCAGGAGGTCATCGACTATGTGAAGGAGAAGTACGGCGAGGACCACGTGGCCCAGATTGTCACCTTCGGCACCATGGCCGCCCGGGCGGCAGTGCGGGACGTGGGTCGGGTGCTGGGGGTGCCCTACGGCGAGGTGGACGCCCTGGCCAAGCTGATCCCCAGCGGCCCGGGGGCGCTGCATATCACACTGGAGGACGCCCTGCGGCTGTCCAAGCAGCTCAAGGACGCCTACGACGAGAACCCCGCCGCCAAGCGGATTATCGACACCGCCATGGCCATCGAGGGGATGCCCCGGAACACCTCCACCCATGCTGCCGGAGTGGTCATCACCCGCCGGCCGGTGGCGGACTACGTCCCCCTGGCCGCCAACGACGGCCAGCCGGTGACCCAGTACGTCATGACCACCCTGGAGGAGCTGGGGCTTTTAAAAATGGACTTTCTGGGCCTGCGCAACCTCACCGTGCTGGACGATGCGGCCAAGATGGTCCAGCGGAAGGAGCCTGGCTTCTCCCTCAGCGCCATCCCGGAGAACGACCCGGCCACTATGGCCATGCTGTCCGAGGGCAAGACCTCCGGCGTGTTCCAGCTGGAGTCGGCCGGCATGACCGGAGTGTGCGTGGGCCTGAAGCCCAAGAACATCGAGGACATCTGCGCCGTGATCGCCCTGTACCGCCCCGGGCCCATGGACTCCATCCCCAAATTCCTGGCCTGCGCCCAGGACCCGGCCAAGGTGACCTACAAGGACCCCTCCCTGGTGCCCATCCTGTCCGGGACCTACGGCTGCATCGTCTATCAGGAGCAGGTCATCCGCATTTTCCAGGACCTGGCGGGCTACTCCCTGGGCCAGGCCGACATGGTCCGCCGGGCCATGAGCAAGAAGAAGGTTAAGGAGATTGAGAAGGAGCGGGAGTCCTTCCTCCACGGCGACCCCAAGCGGAACATCGCCGGCTGCGTGGCCAACGGCGTGCCCGAGGGGGCGGCCCAGGCCATCTATGATGAGATGTACGACTTTGCCGAGTACGCCTTCAACAAGTCCCACTCCCTGGTCTACGCCATCGTGTGCTACCAGACCGCCTGGTTCAAGTGCCACCACCCCAAGGAGTACATGGCCGCCCTGCTCACCTCCGTGCTGGACTCCACCGAGAAGGTGGCCGAGTATATCGCAGAGTGCAAGGACATGGGCATCCCCCTCCTGCCCCCCGACGTGAACCAGTCCGGGGCCGACTTCACCGTGGTGGAGGAGGGCATCCGCTTCGGCCTGGTGGCCCTGAAAGGGGTGGGGCGGAATTTCATCGCCAATCTGCTGGCCGAGCGGGAGAAAAACGGCCCCTTCGCCGACTTTATGGACTTCTGCGACCGGCTTTTCGACCAGGATCTGAACCGGCGGATGGTGGAGAGCCTGATTAAGAGCGGCGCCTTCGACGCCATGGGCGGCCGCCGGTCCCAGCTGATGCAGGTCTACGGCCAGGTGCTGGACGGCATTGCCGCCGCCCGGAAGCGGAATGTGGAGGGCCAGATGGACCTGTTCAGCTTCGGCGGCGAGGGGGGGGAGGCCGCACCCCTGCCAACCCTGGTCCTCCCCGACCTGCCCGAGTACACCCCCCAGGAGCTGATGACCATGGAGAAGGAGACGACCGGGCTCTACCTGTCCGGCCACCCTATGGACCAGTACCGGGAGCTGGCCAAGCGCTTCGGGGCGGTGGCCATCGGCTCCATTTTAAGCGACTTCCAGCGGGAGGACGGCCCCAGCGAGTACCGGGACGGCCAGCGGGTGTCCATCGCCGGGGTGATCTCCACCTACCGCACCCGCACCACCCGGAACAACACCCTGATGGCCTACGTCAACCTGGAGGACGACACCGCCGGGATGGAGCTGCTGTGCTTCTCCCGCACCCTGAACGAGAGCGGCGGCTTTATCCGGGAGAACAGCGCCATCCTGGCCACCGGCAAGATCTCCGTCCGGGACGACAAGGAGCCCCAACTGATGGTGGACTCCATCCGGCCCCTCTCCGACCTGGACCAGGCCCCCGGCGGGAACCAGACCCTCTACCTGCGCCTGCCCGCCCGGGAGGACCCCCGCCTGCGGAAGGTGCGGCTGGCCCTGTCCTTCTTCCCGGGGGAGAGCCAGGTGGTGCTCTACTTTGAGGACTGTAAAAAGCGGGTGGGCTCCCGGTGCGAGATACACCCCGCCCTGGTCAAGGACCTGGCGGAGCGGCTGGGGGAGGAAAATGTGGTGGTGAAGTAGCGCGGCGGGGGCATGGCCCCCGCGGAAGGCCAAATAGGAGGGAGCTATGCTGGAGTATTTGCGTCAATTCAATATCGCCTCCGTCCTCCTGCGGCTGACCCTGGCGGTGGTCTTTGGCGGCATCATCGGGGGCAACCGGGAGCACAAGCGCCGGCCCGCCGGCTTCCGCACCTACATGATGGTGTCCATGGGGGCGGCGCTGGCCATGGTGCTGGGCCAGTACCAATACGCCATGCTGTCAACGGTCTGGGCGGAGGCCCAGCGGGAGGTGGGCATGATCGCCGACGTGACCCGCCTGGGGGCCCAGGTAATCAACGGCATCGGCTTTTTGGGCACCGGCACCATCCTGGTCACCGAGCAGCGGGAGGTGAAGGGGCTGACCACCGCCGCCGGGCTGTGGGCTTCCGCCTGCGTGGGGCTGGCCATCGGTGCGGGCTTCTACGAGGGGGTGCTGCTGGGCTTTCTGGCCATCTTCCTGAGCATTGAGGTGTTCCCCTATATTGAGGAGTTCATCCTGGCCCGGTCCCGGAACATGAACCTCTATGTGGAGCTAACTTCCATGGAGCGGATGAAGGACTTTATTACCCTGGTGAAGTCCATGGGCATCCAAATCTTCGACATGGAGATGGACCGCCGGAGGGACAACGAGGGGGCGGAGGGGGTCAGCGTGGTGTTCTACCTCCACCTGCCCAAGAGCCAGTCCCACACCAAGCTGCTGGCCCAGCTGTCCTACAGCCAGGACGTGCGGGCCATCGACGAAGTTTAAAGGAGATGGAGCCATGCTGAGCTGTCTGCATGTTTTGCGCCAGCCGGACCTGCTGGGGATGAGCGTCCGGGTACTGCTGGCGCTGGTGTGTGGCGGGCTGATCGGAATTGAGCGCTCCGGCAAGCGCCGGCCCGCCGGCTTCCGCACCCATATCCTCATCTGCCTGGGCGCCACCATGACCACCGCCACCAGCCAGTATATGTACTTGGTCATGCGCTACCCCATCAGCATGAGCCGCATGGGGGCCCAGGTGATCGCCGGCGTCAGCTTTATCGGGGCCGGGGCCATTATCATGACCAAGTGGCGCCGGGTCCGGGGGCTGACCACCGCCGCCGGACTGTGGGTGGTGGCCATCGTGGGCCTGTGCTGCGGCGCGGGCTTCTACGAGGGGGCGGCGTACGCCACCTTCCTGGTGCTGGTGGCCGAGGTGTTTTTCTCCAAGCTGGAGTTCCGGGTGCTGCGGGGTATGCGGGAGGTCACTGTCTACGCGGAGTACGCCAGGCCCTCCTGCCTGGAGGAGATCGTGACCCGCTGCCATATGCTGGGGGTCAAGATCGTGGACCTGGAGATCACCCGGAAAGGGGAGGACAACTCCTGTGCCGTTCTGGCCCTCCAGTCCCGGCGGGGGACTGGCCGGGAGGAGGTCCTCCAGACCCTGGCCGGGATTGAGGGCGTGCTTACCGTGGTGGAGACATAAAACAAGCCCTCCGGCTGGAGAGCGTTTGCCTCCGCTGGGCCAAAAGTGTCTCTGACTTCCGGCTGGTATGGCAGCGGATGGCTGTCTTGGCCCGCTTTGTACTTCCGCACATACAATTTTCCAAGAGACAGGCGGGAATTGTTCATTGCAAATCGGGAAAGATTATATTATTTTGTTAAGAACGGTCTGTTTTACCAAAATTAGGAGGGACCCCCTATGCCAATCGCCCCGCTGCGCGTTCAGATGCTGGGCGGATTTACCATCCGCCGGGAGGACGCGGAGGCCAGCGTCAACCAGCGCTCCCGAAAGCTCTGCCTGCTGCTGGCCTGCCTCATCCAGGCCCGGAGCCGCCCCGTGCCCTACAGCGAGCTGGCCGGGCTGCTCTGGAAGGAGCCCAGCGCCGGCTCCCTCAACATGCTGAAAGCCGTCCTCCACCGCGCCCGCGCCTGCCTGGACCAGCTGGAGGAGGGGGCCGGGCGGGAGCTCCTGCTCAGCCGGGAGGGCTGCTGCCAGTGGAACCCGGAGGCCCCCCTGACCCTGGACGCGGAGGAGTTTGTCCGGCTGTGCCGGGAGGGCGGCCAGGCCGGTGGGGAGGAACAGCGCCTGACCCTTTGGCGGTCCGCCCTGGAGCTGTACCGGGGGGACTTTCTCCCCGGCTTGTCCGCCCACCCCTGGGCCTCCGGCCAGGCCGCCCCCCTGCGCCAGACCTTCCTCCAGACCCTCCAGCGGCTTCTCCCCCTTCTGTCCGCCCGGGAGGAGTGGCCAGAGGTGGAACGGCTGGCGGGGAACGCCCTTCTTCTGGAGCCATGCCGGGAGGACCTGTGCCGCTGGCGGCTGGAGGCTCTGCTCCGGCTGGAGCGGAAGGAGGAGGCTGGGCGGCTCTATGAGGACTTTCACCAGAGGCTGCTGTCCCGGCAGGGGGTGCTGCCCTCGGAGCCGCTGCGGGAGCTGTACCACCAGGCCCGGCAAGAGCTGGACCCCCGCTCCATCTCCCCCGTTATCCTCCAGGAGCAGCTGGGGGAGGCGGACCAGCCCGGACCCTTTTTTTGTGAGTACGACTTCTTTCGGGCCATTTGCCGCTCCGTCTCCCGGATGGCGGAGCGGACCGGAGCGCCCCTCCACGCCGCCCTTCTGTCCCTGGCCGCCGGAGGGGACGCCCCTCTGGCCCGCCACAGCCTGGACCGGGCCATGAACAACCTGAAGGGGCTGATCGCGGGCCAGCTGCGCCGGGGCGACGCCTTTACCCGGTGCAGCGCCTCCCAGTTCGCCCTGCTTCTGCCTCAGGCCAGCTATGAAAACAGCCGGATGGTCTGCGCGCGGATCACTCGGGCCTTTGTCCGCCAGTACCCCCATTCCCCCGCCTCCCTCCAGAGCGCCGTCCTGCCCCTGCTCCCGGCGGGCAGGAAATGAGCCTTTTAGAAGCTGTACCATTAGCCGAAAGATACAGATTTGCGAGACAAAATTGCCGATGGCAAGGCAAAAAATCGCAGGAATACTTTGTGTATTTCAAGATTTTTTAACGCAGTCAGCGGCAATTTTGGCCGCAAAGATTTGTGTTGAGGCTATTGGGACAGCTTCTTAAGGCCGTCTCTGTCTCCCGCAGCTCCGCGGCGAGTGTATGAAAACGCCCTCCGGATTTTCCGGAGGGCGTATCGCTTTATTTTTTCTTCCTCTTTTTCTCAAACAGGCCTTTAAAGCCGCTCTCGGGGACCTTCTCCCCCATGGCCGCGCCGAAGGCGTTGAGGGCCTCCTTCTGCTCGGCGTTGAGGCTGGTGGGCACCTGGACCCTTACGGCCACGTACTGGTCCCCCCGGCGGCCGCCCCGCAGCTCGGGGATGCCCTTGCCCCGCAGGCGGAAGGTGGTGCCCGTCTGGGTGCCGGCGGGCAGGTTGTACTTCACCTTGCCGTCGATGGTGGGGATCTCCAGCTCGGCCCCCATGGCCGCCTGGTAGAAGCTCACCGGGCACTCGTACAGCACAGTGGTGCCCTCCCGCTGGAACTGGGGGTGGGGCTTCACCTGGACCCGCACCAGCAGGTCGCCGGCGGGGCCGCCGTTGGTCCCGGCGTTGCCCTGGCCCCGCATGGAGACGGCCTGGCCGTCGTCGATGCCCGCCGGAATGGTGACGCTCAGGCGCTGCTTTTTCCGTACGCTGCCCGCCCCGCCGCACTTTTTGCAGGGGGTGTGGATGAGCTTGCCGCTGCCCTTGCATTTGGAGCAGGTGGTGGTGGTGGAGAAGGCAAAGCCCCCCGCCCCCCGCTGAACGCGCACCTGTCCGGCCCCCCGGCAGTCGGGGCACGTCTCGGCGGTGGTGCCCGCCGCGCAGCCGGAGCCTTTGCACTCCTCGCAGGTTTCGGTGCGGCTGAGTTCGATCTCCTTGGTGCAGCCGAAGGCCGCTTCTTCGAAGGAGAGGGCCAGGTTGACCCGCAGGCTCTCCCCTTTCTGAGGGCCGTTCCGCCGGCCTCCGCCGCCGAAGCCGCCCCCAAAGCCCCCCCCGAAGAAGGAGCCGAAGATGTCGCCCAGGTCGATGTCCCCCATGTCGAAGCCGAAGCCGCCGCCCCCGCCGCCATAGCTGGGGTCTACTCCGGCAAAGCCGAATTGGTCATAGCGGGCCTTCTTCTCCTTGTCGGACAGGATGCCGTAGGCCTCGTTGATCTCCTTGAACTTGGCTTCGGCGTCCTTGTCGCCGGGATTTACGTCCGGGTGGTACTGCTTGGCCAGCTTGCGGTAGGCCTTTTTCAGCTCCTCGTCGGACGCCCCCTTGGACAGGCCCAGGACCTCGTAATAATCTCGTTTTTGTTCCGCCATATGTTATCACCTCTGGATTTCAGGCTTTCGCCCAAAAGCCTCCCTTGTCAAAGGGAGGGGGACCGCCGGGCAAAGCCCGG
>OFFF01001574.1_pt1 | contig 14332 bp, 9 predicted proteins | sample 1521301 | NCBI WGS metagenome assembly OFFF01 (sample SAMEA3504101, study PRJEB24116) | mouse gut metagenome | biome: mouse gut; feature: mouse-associated habitat; material: faeces | place: Denmark | collected 2011
GCTTGAAAAGGCATTCAAGTGGTTTCCGATGTTTAGAGAAATGTTGAGAATGGAAAGACTATGCGCTGTCATTGGGTTTACCAAAGATATGATAGATTGTCTTTTGACAAAGAAAGAAGCTATCCAATGCAATGGTAAGATTTATTCCGAGGAACACAGAAGAAAGTTTGAAATCAAAAACGACATCTTCAAGGTAGAGAAGAATCCGACCGATGATAGCAGACTTGTACTGACCATAAACAGGCAACCGATAAGCGAATGGTTCAAAAAGCAGTTTGATAAGTTACGGCAAAGTTTACGAATATCAGCAGAAGAACCAAGAAAAAGCAGGGGATTCAAATTTATTGCTGTCCGGTAAAAAACGACAAAATCATATATTCTCTACAAATATAATAAGTTACACCTGTTTTACGAAAAAGGGCTTGTCATTTGAGGCGATGTGAAATTGGTAGCATTAAGCATCAAAAAGCCCTTAAAAGACATCTATACGAGTCTGTTTCATGCTGTATGAGATAAAAATAGTCCATTTCCTATCATGTCAAAGTTTTACCGGACAGCAATAATTCAAATTATAATTTCAAATCACAATTTCTAATTTAAGATTCCATTTTACAAACTTTCTATTTCCCTTCCAATGGACAACGCACGCTCCTTATATGCAGGCATCACATTGCTCAAATCCTTACGGATATCCTGCTCATAATCCCTGAGCCATTCGAACGCGCCAATTAAATCCTCTTTCTCCTGAAGCTGTTGTACGGGAAGCACATAATTTTCATAAGTGCCGAACAAATCTTTTGCAATCCCCTTAGCTTTTACTGAATACCCCACTGTAAGGGTGGGTACCAGGGAAGAATATGCCGCTATCGTTGCATGGGTTCTCGCCCCGATAAACATACGGCATCTGCCAATAAAGCCTTTCAGTTCCTCACAGGACGCATCCTCAACCCGGACTACCCGCCCGGTATCTTTAAATGCCTCATACAATTCCCCTATAGGCCTCCTGTCATCATTTCTCGCCCAGATAACATGGGGGATCAGGGCAATCTGCATATCCGTAGTCCGAATAATATGCTCTATCAATGCCTTATAGTTAGACATGGTAATTCCCGCTTCCGCTTCATTATCCTGAATCATGGGGCTTACATTCACTCCCACCGTATTGCCTTCTGCAAATCCTTCCGGCAAAGGCAGCTTCTTACTTCTTAGTGTAAAGGCAGGGTCCGGAATAAGACGAAGTTTTTCTTCCGGAACTACCTTTTTTAATGCCTCGTAGGTGATAGACTCCCTGGCAACGATTAAATCGTATCGATTCATATCTTCTATCAGACTTTCCGCGGTTTTTGCTGTGAGCAATTCCGGCTCAATAGAACAGCCCAGCAGGATTGTCCTGGCCCCCTTATCATGGAAAGCACGGTTGGCCAGCATCAAATCCTTTATCATCATGTCATAGCAATAGTTATCCCCGCCGATGGAAACCGCCACTTTCCCTTCCAGGGGATGGCGAAATACCGCCTGGTAGCGGTAACGGATAAATGACTCTGCATCTTTTGTTATTTTCCTCCATAGATAATACAGCACATGGGCCGCCTTATGTCTGGAAAAATGCTGCTCCTGAGCCAGTTCGCATAAGGCCTCCCCGGAAGCCGGAACAAGGGAATATTTCCTATCCTCCTCCGCGCTGTTAGTGAGTACCAGCGGTTTTTCATTCAACATATGGCATAAGCTGTTCACAATTGCTTCACAGCCATGGTTGCCGCTCCCGGCATGCATATATAAAATAATTTTATCCTTTGGCATAATGATGTCCTTTCTGGTAACACTACGGATTTGCAATTTCTTGCCCTTCCAATGATACAGCCACACATACACCCCCGGCGCATACAGATACAGCGTCACTTTCAACCGGTATCCTGCGTCCAATCCCTGATATGCCTTCCCATATCTTCTGTACTCCTTCACCAGCCGGTAACATTTATCCCCATATTCTTTCTTCGCCTTTCTCTCTTTTCCGGAAAGAATGGCCAGCTTTCCCACCACCAGCATTACGGAAATAAGCAGGATAGATGCCGACCTGTCGGCCAGCTGGGGCAATTCTTTTTCCATATATGCCAAAGCCTTCTGCCAACAGACAATCTGGTCCATATAGCTGTCCTTAAACCCTTTGCGCATTGCACCTTCTTCATTGGTATAATAACCGTATCCCTGATAGCTGCTTCGGCAAAACTGCTTTCCCATCCTCGCCAGTTCCAGCAAAAAAAGCATATCCTCACCGATGGTCAGCCCTTCGGCAAACCGTAACTCCCCTATCGCCGACTTCCTGTAAAGCTTGCTCCAGCATCTGGTATCGCTCCTAAGGATTCCTTTTTCAATAAATTCCTTTCCCGACAGGATTTCTAGCCCTTCCGTTTGGGGTACATCCGCTTTTTTACCTGTACACCGCCCTACAGCGTCAACCCTTGCCGCCTCCGCACCCTCTTCCATTTTCCCCCCAAATTCAAAAAATCCGCACCCGGCTACATCGCTGCCTGTTTCCTCCAGCATCCTGGCCAGATGTTCCGTCATATCCTCCAGTAAATAGTCATCTACATCCACAAAACCCACATATTCTCCGCTGCATTCCTCTATCCCCTTATTCCTGGCCGCCGAAACGCCTGCATTTTTTACATGGTATGCCTTCACCTGGCTGTATTTATCTGCAAAATCATCGCATATCCTGCCGCTCCCATCCGTAGATCCGTCATCAATAAGCAAAATTTCCATATTGGGATAAGTCTGCGCCAGCAAGCCCTCCATGCACCGTTTTATATACGCTGCACCGTTGTATACGGGCACTATTATGCTTATTTTTCTCCCTCCATATCCCTGCATACGATAACCATGCCCTTTCCAAAGCCTGCAAACCAAAAGTGATTCCGCTTCACTTGAACTGCTTATTCTGCATCTTTAACGAAACTTCATCTCGAAAAATGATTTCGCCTCAATTCATTTCTTCATCAAAAACCCCATCCGAACCCCTGCTATGGCCCATCCCCAGGGATGCCTCAGCACGAAATACAGCAGGCGGTTTCCCTTATCCAGCACAGAAACCCGGTTTGAACCGATGACTTCCCGGTTTTCTGTTTCCTGGCAGATACTTTTCACCCTGTTTCCATATCCTTTCTCCCCGCCCCGTATTTCATTTTTAAGGGCTAACAGCAACAGGTAAATGTATTCCCTATCCGCCTGCCCTGCGCCGCTTACCCTGCCCTTGGCCTTATAGATTTCCTTGATTGTCCGATATAGGGTCTTTATTCCTTCATACATTTTGCTGTCATATTTGTGCACCATGGAGACATCATTATAAAAATAGTGATAGAACAACGCCCCCTCCATAATCACCACCCGCTTGCAATCCAATAGCGCCGGAAGGACGATATTCACGTCTTCCGCCATAGTGATGCGGGGATTGGAATATTTGATATTATCTTCTATCAGGCTTCTGGAAAAAAGCTTCATGCAGCGGGACATGGAAATTTTCCGGTTTTCGTGCCCAAGCAGATTATCTTTTATTTCCCCCTGCAAATACTCCCCTTCATAAATCCCAGGTTTCAGCCCGTGGAAATGCTCCGTCTCTTTTCCTGGCCGGTTGATTACAAAATTACAGCAAATGATTTCTTTTTTGTCGTCTTCCCCTTCCGAAAGAAATGCTGCCATTTTCTCCAGCATATCCCATTCCACCCAGTCATCGCTGTCCACAAAGCACAGATACTCCCCGGTACTTGCCTTTACCCCTGCCTGCCAAGCGCTGACCAGGCCGCCGTTTTCCTTATGGACTACCCGGATTCTTTTATCTTGTTCCCCATAGTCATCACATATTTTCGGACATTTGTCCGGTGAACCGTCATCCACCAGGACAATTTCCGTCTCCCGGTATGTCTGATTCACCAGGCTGTCCACACACCGCCCCAAATATTCCTGCGTCCGGTATACCGGCACGATAATGCTAATCTTCCTGTTCCCCATACTCTTCTCCTAACATCCCCAGTATCCGCAAAGCAAATCGTACACTTTCCTGTTTAAAGTGCGGTAGTCATATGCCTTGGAATTCTCATAAGCATTTCTTGAATATACATCGTAATGGGCTTCTATCCGCCCGATTGCAGCCTGTATGCCTTCCGCCGTTCCATCCGTTTCTTCCGAATCCTGCCCGAAATGAAGCGCTTCGCCAATCCCCCCCACATTCGTGCTGACCACCGGAAGCCCATAGCTGATCGCCTCCAGAATTGTCATGGGAACCCCCTCAAAGGAGGAATTCATCACCAGGATATCGGAATTTTGCATATATTCTTTCACCTCTTTAGGCGGCACTGCACCTACGAAGCGGATGCGCTCGCCGGCATAAGGTATAAGGTTGTGGTATTCCTCGCCGTCTCCTACGATAGTCAGGCGAATCTCACTGCCATCCATTCCGCTGCCTTCCTCCCCAAATCCTGCTTTTCCCATATCCTCCACCGCCCGGATAATCGGCTCCACCCGTTTGTCCTTGGAAAGGCGTCCCACAAAGAGTATTTCCCTGACTTTGCCTTCCCTTAACACATGCCTTCCTTCCGGAAGTTCCGGGCAGATAATAGAATTTCCCACCTGCACCAGATTAGAGTTATATGGTTTATAATCCCTTAAGCTGTCCTTGTCCAGCAGCAAAATCAAATTGGCGCTTCTAAGCACCCATTTCAGATAAAGGACAAACCCTTTTTTCACCAACAGATTTTTTTGGAAAAACCGGAATCCCCTTTCCATATTAAAATAACTGCCATGGGAAAAAATAACGCATCGTGCCACAGGGCAAAAAAGCTTCACGATTCCGTATGCTTCCGGCGAATGTACATAATTGCAGTCCCTTTTTGCTATTTTCAACAATTTCCTGCACTTTAACAGCCCTTTTACATATCTCAGCCGAAGGGAACTGGCCGTATTCCCCAAATCTTTTTCTGCCGTTGTAACAGGCAGGAAGGAAATCTGCCTTCCATAAAGGTTTATTTTCTTTATTTTCCCTATCTCACCCTGGCAAAGCGTCACTCCTACCAGCACAATATCTTCCGTCCGTTCCGGATGCTCTTCGCAGATAAAACGGAGAAAATTGCCGATACTTGTCAACTGCCCCCCGATAGGAAAATCTATGAAATTAGAAGTATCATATATAAATAGCCTGCTCACTCAAACAATTCCTTCCAGTATAATTCAGTCCTGCTTTCCCAGGAAAAGCGTTGGATATTACGGTATCCTTTTTCTATCAGTTCCTCCCTCACTTGTTCCTTTTCCGTTACGTTAATCAGCGCATTGGCTACCGCCCCCAGGTCATCCGGCTCTACCAGAATCCCAGCGTCCTGCACGATTTCCGGCAGGCTGCTCCGGCCGGAACATACCACCGGCACACCCAGCTGCATCGCTTCCAGTGGCGGAAAACCGAAGCCCTCCACATAAGACAGGAATAAATATGCCCTGGCTCCGGACACTACCCGGCATACTTCATCGAAGCCCTGAAAGAACTTATGGCATGTCACATGTGCTGCAGCCTCTTTTTCCATCTCCTTATACAAAGAAGTATTTTCTATGCCGATTACCACAAGGCGCAGCGGTTTCTCCGCCTTTTTATAATACTCCTCGTAAGCTTTCAAAACCCCTTTCGCGTTCTTATGGGGCAGAGTGGAAGTCATCGCTACGATGTAGGGTCCTCCTCCATCCCCCCCAGCTAAGCCTTCCCTTTTCCTGTCAAAGGACACATCATTAAGCCCATTGTTAATCACTGCTATCTTCCCGCCGCATCCGGGAACTTTATCCAATATATCCTTCCTGGAGGCTTCCGAAATGGTGATAATCCTCCCCGCCTTCTTCATGGAAGTTTTCAGACGGCTCATAATATAGGCATTTTCCAGCTTATTAAAAAATCCCGGATAATGTTTGTCATAATAGAATGGGATTAAATCATGGATAATAATAGTATCCCTGATTTTCCTGCCCCCTTTGCATTTTCCGATATTTCCATTCCGGCTTATCGGGCGGTATCCCCTGGGAAAGAGAACCCTGTCCGCCTGATAATTCGCGGCATATTTTTTTACCAGCCAAAGTTCCCACAAAACACAGTACAATTTATTTAACGGATTCCCGCCCACTTCCACAAATGTAACGCCTGGCACATCGAATTCTTCCCTATTATATGCATTTCCCAGCACAATGATGGTGTCCTGTTCTCCCCCGCTGTTTCTGCCCGTCCTTTCCCCATTGCTTCCATTCCATTTTCTTCCGCCGTTTTCGTCCGGCCCGATGCCGCTCTCACCGCCCGCTCGCCTGCCGGATTCCTCCTGTACCTTCATCTGTTCCTGCACCCGCTCCCCCAAATGGCGCGTTATACTCAAAGCCAGGTTATAGATGCCGATGCTTTTCCCCGCCCCTTTCACTTGCTTAAAACAGTCTATCACTAAATTCATTATTTTGCTCCCTTTCCAAACAGTACCACCCCTATGGTCTGGAACAGAATCTTAATATCCAGACGCAAAGTCCAATTGTCAATATACATCAGATCGTATTTTACCACATCGTCGAAGTCCTCAATATCGCTTCTTCCGCTCACCTGCCACATACCTGTCAGCCCCGGCGTCATACTGATTCTTCTCCTATAGTATTGATTATACTTTTCAAATTCATCCGCAGTAGGCGGCCTGGTGCCCACCAGTCTCATATCCCCTTTAAAAACATTATAAAACTGGGGAAGTTCATCGATACTTGTTTTCCGCAAAAATGCCCCCACCTTTGTAACCCTGGGGTCATTTTCTATTTTAAACATAAGCCCCTTGATTTCATTCTCCTTTTCCAGTTCCTTCTTCCTCTCTTCGGCATCTATATACATGGAACGGAATTTATACATCTTAAAGATCCGCCCGTTACGCCCCACTCGTTTCTGGGAGAAAAAGACCGGCCCCGGCGATTCCAGCTTGATAAGCGGCCCCATAACGACCGTAAGCAGCAAAAGGAATACGCAGCCCACCAGCGCCCCGCATATATCGAGCAGTCTTTTCAGCAGAAGCTGTCCTACCGGCGCCACCCTGTTGGCATAAGTCACCGTATAACGGCCAAACTGGGAAAGTTCTTTCTGTCTGGCTCCGCGCAGCTCCGGTACCGGAATCTGATAGTGAAGTGTGATGCCCATCTCTGCCAGGATCTCCATCTCCGCCAGAATCTCCTTCTTCCGGCTGCCGGCCACCGCAATAATCATTTCATCCAGGGAGGCTCCTTTACAGTAATCCACCAAGTCCCGTTTATGCGCAGCTATCGGCATTCCCTTAAAGTCTCCTGCAGCTTCTTCCTCCCGGTCTAAAAGCACGATGCCCGTGATCTCATAACTGAAATCCTTCATACCCGTCAGATCGTGCACCAACGCTTCCGCATATTCTTCATCCGCTACAGCCAGAAGATTCCTCACCTCTCCAAACCGTTTGTACAAAAAAGGCAGCGTCTTCTTCCAGATCTGATGCACCGCGAGCATCAATCCACAGTCAAGTATAAGAAAGTAAAAAAAAGCCAGGCGGGAATAGGCATCCAAAATGTTCAGAAAATAGAGAAATACCGCCGTACCCGCGAACATCAGAAGATTATTCCTGATAATATGGATCATTTCATGCAGCGGACCCCGCAGGAACATATTGCGGTTGGTATTGCGCAGCAGATTCATGGCCAGAAATACCGTCAGACAGGCAACAAGGAGCATACCAAAGTCCATACGCTCATTGTCACTGCGAAAAATCCTTCCATTCCTGATATAGTTGGCCATCATCAGACTGACCATAATACAGATACAGTCCAATGCCAATATCATCAAGCTCTGTAATCTTGATTTCCTGTGATACATAATTGCGTTTAAACCGTTTCCTTTCCCTGTTATATTATTACACTGCTGTCCTGATACATTCTCACTGCCGCTTCTCTCATGCTATGCAGCCCATCAAGCGGCAGGCTCTATATGATGAAAATTTATTATGTAAGTTTCTTAGTCTATTTCCACCACTACAAAATGTATCAAAAAGACATCGACGCCGTCAGTCACATAGTCTACTTCCTTACACAGTCACTCTGCTTTTACTTCTGTCACAATCAGCAATGTGTTCTTCAAATTTTATCATACCATTCATATTAAAATCAAATTCCAGCTTTGAACTTGGCACATAATAAAAATGTTCCATAACAAATTTCACAAATTGGAGAGGAGAAATTGGTCGATCTACCGGGATTCTGCAATTCTTATACTCTCCCAGAGTTATATGTGAATATGGATGATGTGTCTCACTGTGCACCTCTTCATTGCTGTAATCAGCTCGAACAATAACCGGCAGTACACTTTTATTAAGGATATCCCCGTATATATAGTCTGCATCATATAACTCCGCATCATTCTGATATATCTCATACGATGGCGACGGATAAAATGCCAGTCTATGCGACAGCAATCTCATGCCACGCCCATCGAATCGATACATGAGCTGAAGAATTCCACCATCAGGCAATTTGACATTAAAATTACGACTCCTCTCTATTTCACCATAAATATCCTTATACTCCATATTCTTTAAATATAGAGAAATGTCTGTATAATTTCCCCAAACAATTTCATTGTTTCTCATGATTGGCAGATTATATTCTTCTGCCAGTCCACATCTGATCAATTCTTGAGTGGCCTTTCTCACCTCTTCAAATACTTTTTCTCTTTTTTTCAACCAAACAACACATCCTTCAACGCATTAATTGTATTTTCATCCAAATCTTCTCTTTGAATCTCTCCCTTTTGAATCTTTGACAGGATATCCGCCAGACTAAAATTGCTCTTTTTGATCTCACGAATCTCATTTTGAGTCATATCCCTGTGGATAATCCTCATGTTCTTCCGCTGCGATTTATCTGGATATCTAAACTGTAATTGATAGTTTTTCTCCCTTACCTCTTCATATTCCTTCATCAACAGTTCCATATTCTCTTTCAAACCGCTGACTCTTACCCATGCCTTCGATCTGGTTATCGCTGTAAACAGTATATTTCTTTTTCTGGATAAGTTTACTCCTCTGGCACAGAGATCTGCATTCACAAGATAGACCATCGCCGCTTCATTCCCCTTCGCCCTGTAAATTTGTGAAACAGCAATCGATTCTTCCTGAAAAAAATCATCCGGAGTCGTCTGTACACCTACAATATGCGATCTGATGTTTCTTTCCATCAGCATAATCCTAATATGAGAAACATAGCTTTTGGTGACTCTTGGATCCGGATGAATGATCATAATATCCTGATATCTTAATTCTTCTTCTTTCAAATTTCTTTCGATATCATTAACAATCCACTCGGCTTCCTGTTCTGCCGTATCAAACTTCCTGAACTGAATCAAATCATCTACCGGAGAGTGGTTTTCTAAAAAAACAGGGCTGTTCTCATCTGTTCTATATAATGTGACAAACTCTCCGTCTTTTATCCCGCCTTCTTTGACCGTATATCCTATATCCTCCCATAATTTCTTATCCTCAAACAACTGAACCAGGGCCGTTTCCTCACGCGCCTCTCTTTCTCTATATATACCAAATCCCAGGCTGTGAGCGGTAATCAAAACAGGACGTGAATTACGATAACATTTTGACAAAACAATATCTTCTGCTTTACCGTTACTGTTATCTAATACAACGTTGGGTTTCCCACCCGTCTGCCCAAATATCTCTTCCGGTGTGTCGACACTCTTATTATCCAGGCTCTGTAATTCATCATAGGCATAGACCAGCATACGACTCTCTTTTGGAAGAGACATATAACACATCCGTAAAAAATATTTTGAAAAATCCTGAGCCTCATCTACCAGGATCACATCATATAAAGGCTTCGGATCAACTACCGTCTCTATCGCCTCTTGACAAACTCTGTCAAAAGCCAGCTCATTACGGCCAAATTTCCGACATGCATCATTATAATCATAGCAGGTTATATTATTCACCCTGCAAAAGTTAAAATACAGGCCCTCTGAATTCCTGCTTCCCCATGCATGAATGATCCTGATCCTGTCCCAGTCCGGCTCCTCATTTGTATTTTCAATAATAAAATTAGTGATCAACTGTATAAACTGCCCTTTTAGAGCACGACTGTTAAAAGTGACAGCGATCACTTTCTCCTCATACATAGTATATAAATATGCAACCTTTAACGCCAGCACAATTGTTTTACCTGAACCTGCCAGTCCACGAATTCTCTGAACACCTTCAACAGTCTCAATCACTGCCTTACTCTGATGCTTATCAAGACACGATATCTGATTCTCCAGCGCTTTCAACTTTGCACCCCTAGAGAAATCGCTCCGAAGATTCAACCGGTGTCCCCGCTTCTTAATCTGCGAGATCATTTGTATTGCTTCCAAAAGCCCTGCATAATAATTATCACTTTCCTCCCAGCTGAGTCCTGACAAATATGCCTTCAGATCCTCACTTGATGTAAGAATCTCTTCTCCTCCCACTTTATAACGCGGTGCATAACAGACTACATTCACCGGCACCTTCAGTTTTCTCCGGTTCGATAAATAATTATATCTTTTTAATCTGGCCTCCATATTATTATATAGTTCATCCAGAAGTTCCATCTTATGATCAATATTATCTCCGGCTGACATTTCCAGATCAAAGATAAGTACGCCACACTGCCTGCATACCAACAATGCATCAACTTTGATCTTACCATCCATTCCGCCCAAAACAGGATAACCTAAATAGAAATATCCCTCCAACTCCATTGTATTTAAAATAGAAATTAACTCATCTGCCAGGACTTGTTTCGATGTAACACCATTGATAATTGTAATCATATGACACCTCTCTCATAACTCGATATAACTACCCCTTCCTTCCTATACGCTCATATTGCAGCATTCCTTTTGTATAATTTCACTTACAGGAAATACGGTAGAACCAACCATGAAAAGCAAATTGCATTAAGATATAATTACATGATATACTGCTGTTGAAAGAATAGCAAATAAATTTTCTATAAAAAATGTCCTGATTAAGCAAATCATCTGTAAACTCAATTTCATCACACAACAGCCCCATCCTATCTTTCCACACTCCGCTTAAACTCCACATACGTCACTGCAAAATACACCAGATAGATTCCGAAAAATAACCCGGCACTTTTCCCGAAGAATCCTCCCACAACGGTGGGCACCCCTGTCATCATGATAAACCGGTCGCTGGCAAAGAGGATCATCCGTCCGCTGATCACCACTGCCAACAGCGCCGGACACAGATAAAAAGCCGCCAACTGCTTGAAAATCAACCATTCTATCCGCGTACGGCTCAGCCCCAGTTTCGACAGCACATCATAACGGTACCTGTACCTGGCCGCGTCGCTCACCTGCTGCACGGACAGCACCGTCACCGCCACACAGACAAACACCAGACCGATATAGAACAGCGGAAGTATAATGGAAGCCAGCATATATTTCAGTTCCGGCAGCAGATTATCCCGTACCAGACAGAGTTCCACCACACTGATAATGGTGTCGGAACCGCAGCACAGATCGCCCGCCACATGCCCTTCCACATCCGGATCTTCCTCCGGCAGCAACTCCTTCAGCTTATGCTGCAGCCCAATTGGCGCTTCTCCGTCAAGATCCGCCACCAGCTCCGTATAATAGGGCTGCATCCGCATCAGCACCTCATCCGGAACCACCACCATATAATCCGCTCCGTTGTGTCCGTCCTGGGAAAAAGGCTCCGCCCAAATGCCCGCGCAGATCAGGACACCGTCGCCAGCCGCATTCCCGATTATCAGCTCTTCCCCGATCTTCTGCACTTCCTGCTCCAGCCTGGGCTTAATCTGCACCAGATACTCCTGCTGCCCAAGCTCTACCCTCTCGTAACCCAGCATCTTCCGCAGATGGTTATAATCCGTAAGTCCCATATACGTATCGTACGTATAATAATTACCGTCTCCGTACTCATCCCGCAGCGTTCTCTCGATGGCTGCCTCATCCGGCGTGCCGTCCGCATTCCTGTACATGGCGCCCCATGCCTGTAAATGGGTCAGCATCCAGGTATTGACCGCGTTCCTGCCATCCGTATAGATATGATAGGTATAATAGGACGATACTGCGGCCTCCTCCTCGATCACCCTTTTCTCTTCTGTAAAATCATACGCAGTCTCCTTGCTGTAGATCTGCACATCAAAGGGAAATTTCCCGTCCAGCACCGTATTCTCGTAATCGCTGAACATCAACGCCAAAGATGCCCCCAGCAGGGCAAGCGTAAACAGCGACGTCAATGTCCCCATGGTAAACTGCATCGTCCGCACCTTAGAAGCAAACTGACGCAGCAGAAACAAATTCTGCCCTCGATAGACCGCCGCCCCGCCCCGGCGCACATAACAGATGATCCAGGCCGACAGACCCAGATAGAAAAGATAGATTGTGATCACTAACCCCACCACAAACACCGTCGTCTGCATTGTGTCAGCCAGTCGTCCGAACAGCTTCCAGAACAACAGGATAAAAATAAGCGAAAGAGGGAGCAGCATCTGTTTGGCCCGCTCGAACTTCTCTTTGATCTCCTCATTGCGTCGTCTGGCGCTCATAAGCGCCTGAATATTCATCTTCTTAAACTTCCGCCTGCAGCGAAAAAGCGCCAGCATATAACAGCCGCCGTAACAACACAGCGTCATAAGCAATGTCCCGCCGTCCGGCCTGATCCGCAGATGATACTCCATCCGCACCATGGAGCACATCACCGACATCAAAACCTGCTGCAGTAAAATGCCTGCCGCTGCTCCAATCACAAAGGCCACACCGCCAAGCAGAATATTTTCCCGCACATACAGTCTGGCAATGGCTCTTTTTTTCATGCCCAGCAGTAAATAAATGCCAAACTCCGTACTGCGCTTTTCCAACATAAACCGCACCATGTAATTGATCAGCCAGGCCATAATCAGGATGATAAAAAAAGTTGAAAACCCCACCATCATCCCCATAAGTTCATTGAGATTCATGGTAAACTGCCGTTCCAGCTCATTCTGGAAAAGAAGGCTGCTAAAAGCATACATCAGGGCCGTCACCAGGATCATGGTGAGCATATAGACCAGATAATCCCGTGCGGAACGCTTCATATTGCGCACGCTGAGTTTGTCGTAAAAAGAACCATATTTCTTATCCTCTCTCATCGGACAATGCACCTCCCGTCAGCGACAATACATCCAGGATCTCCTGCAGAAAAACCTTCCTGCTCTTTGTACCCCGCATCAACTCATGAAAGATCTTTCCGTCCTGCAAAAACAGGATCCGGCCGCAGTAGCTGGCCGAAAAGGCATCATGCGTCACCATCAGGATGGTGGCCTGCATCTCCCTGTTCAAATCCGTAAACGTCTCCAGAAGTATCTGCGCCGACCGGGAATCCAGCGCTCCCGTAGGCTCATCCGCCAGCAGCAGCTTAGGCTGGTTCACCATGGCCCGACCGCAGGCGCACCGCTGCTTCTGCCCGCCCGATACCTGATAAGGGAACTGGTCCCGGATATCCTCAATTTGCAGAAGCTTTAAGATCTGTGCGCAGGCCGTCAGGATCTCCTTCTTCGGTTTTTCCTGCAGCGTCAGCGCCAGCACGATATTTTCCTCGATTGTCAACGTATCCAGAAGATTGTAATCCTGAAACACAAATCCCAGATTATCCTTACGAAACTCCGATAAGGCATCCTCGGACAACTCGGTGATATCCGTGTCCTCATAATAAATATGCCCCGCCGTTACCCGGTCAATCGTCGCCAGCAGATTTAAGAGCGTCGTCTTCCCCGATCCGGATGGTCCCATAACGCCCACAAATTCCCCCTTTTCCACCGCAAAACTGACACAATCCACGGCCTTCGTCACGTTAGCCGCGTTGCCATAGTATTTCTCCACCTCGCATATGCGGATATAGTCGTTCATTTTCCGTTCACTCCTTTCAGCCGTTTGACCCAACAATAGTTTAGCATCCTCCCGTTTTCTTTCTATAGAAAAAGATTGAAGTTATCTTACTTTTTTGAAAGATAACCTCAATCCTCCTGTTCCCTGTCTATATAGACGCTGATCGGAAACAACAACGTCATCCTCGTTCCCCTGCCGTATTCCGACTCGGCCCGCAGTCCCACTCCCAGCTTATCACACAGCTTCCGGCACAGATACAGTCCCATGCCGGTGGCCCTCTCATGGTCACGGCCGTTACTGCCCGTAAATCCTTTCTCAAAAATACGGCAAAGCTCCTCACTGCGGATTCCCACACCATTGTCCTCCACCGTCAGGAGGACATTGCGC
>OFFF01001576.1_pt1 | contig 14316 bp, 13 predicted proteins | sample 1521301 | NCBI WGS metagenome assembly OFFF01 (sample SAMEA3504101, study PRJEB24116) | mouse gut metagenome | biome: mouse gut; feature: mouse-associated habitat; material: faeces | place: Denmark | collected 2011
TAAGAAATATCGTCAAGCTCCAGTTCACAGTAGTAACATAAATCCGCCTTTTTAAAATCTTTTTCCAAATCTTTTACAAACAGATAACTCTGCTTAAACTCAAACCGGGGCTTTTCCTCCAGATACACGTCCTTCCATATGCCGCCGGAGAGCATTCTCGGGAAAATGTCCCAGCCGAACATATAGGCGGATTTCCTGATATAAAGAGAATCTTCCCCATATTTCAGCCCCCGCTCCAGCATATTATAGTCATGCGCTCTCGCCTGTGTCACAACGGGCAGGATATGGACAAAAATCTCGTTTTCTCCGTCCTTCAGCATATCCGCTTTCAAAGGTATCTCGTGGCTCATAAGCATATTATCCGTATGGGCAATATGACTGCCGTTCAAATAGATATCTGCAATTGTGTCTATACCCTCAAACAAAAGCCGGTACTTTGCACCGCTTTTGGGGGAAAAGTCAAACTGCCTGCCGTAAAACAGATGCCAGAGTTCTCTTTCTCTTTCTTCATTCAGATTTCTTCCATAAAAAACAGGATTAATCTTCCCGGCCATCTCCAGGTCAGCCTCAAAATTTCCCGGCACATGGCCGTCCGCGCACTTTATATATTTCCTGTCCAAATCCTTAAAAGAGCACGGAGACTTCCCCGCCTCCTTAAAATCCTGATGCCCGCAATATCCCAGTTTCCAGTTACCGCTTAATTTCATAATAATAACCATACCTTTCTCAAAGTGTTTTTATCCCTTCACCGCTCCCTGCGTTATGCCATCGATAAGCCTGTCCGACATCACCAGATAAATCATTATCATAGGTATCGCCGAAAATATAATACTTGCCAAAAGCACGGGGTAATTGGTTGCATGGTCTCCTTTGAACTGCGCAATAAAAAGCTGTATCGTATAGTGCTTCTGATTCCTTAAAAAGATAAGGCCCATCAGCAGGTCGTTCCACACATTCATAAAAGTCAATATTCCCACCGTTGCAATCGAGGGCTTTAAAAGAGGCAGTATAATGCTGAAAAAGCATTTTTTTATGCTTGCCCCGTCTATCACCGCGGCTTCCTCAAGCTCATACGGCACTGACTCCAGAAAGCCCGTCATAATAAAAACCGCTGTAGGGATTGCTCCGGCAATATATATCAGAAGAAGCGCCCCCGGATTGGGAAGCCCCAGCTTCGAAACCGATATATAAAGCGGCACAAGAAGGGAGTGTATTGGCACCATGATACCTAACAGCAGATAATTCAGCGCCGCTTTGCTGAACTTCCACCTCATCCTTGTAATCGCATAAGAGGCCATCGACGCAACGGCAATCGACACAACACAGCTTCCCGTGGAATAAAGCAGGCTGTTTATGAGGTTCCTGCCAATATTGTAGGTTTCAATAATCGCCTGATATCCTTTTAGGGAAATCTCCTCGGGCAATCCCCACGGCGAATTAAAAATCTCCGTGTTGCTCTTAAAAGAAGCTGCAAATATGAACCCCAGCGGGAACAGTATTACAATCATAAGCAGCAGAAAAATCAAGTACCTGATTACGTTGACCGCCTTTCTTTTCATAAAATCGCCTTTCCTCTCATCCTTCCATCTGCTAATCCGCATCTAAAGCTTTCTGTATCGCAAGCGACACTAAAAGGCACATGACAAACAGCATAAGTCCCACTGCACACCCATAACCGTATCTTAAATTTAAGAAAGCTTTGTTAAACATATAGGAAGCCATAACTTCTGTCGTATGTGCCGGCCCTCCGCCGGTCATAACATAAATGGAATCAAAGCTTTTAAAGGAACTTGTCATAATAAGAACAAGACTTACCTTTAATACCGGCTTCATATTGGGCGTTATCACACGCACGGCAAGCTGCCAGACATTGGCTCCGTCTATTTTGGCCGCTTCAATGATGTCCAAGGGTATCGCTATAATGCCCGTTACATATATGAGCATATGATATCCCACAAACTGCCATGCCACGGCAATACAGACACACACCATCGCAGTATTCTCATCCGCCAGCCAGAATCTTGAAAGCTCCGGTTTACCCATCAGCCCAAGGAGTGCATTTACAAGCCCCACCTCAGGATGATAAATAAAATAGAACATCAGCGAAACCGCCGTTCCTGACAATACCGCCGGCATGAAAAGCGTATTCCGCACAAGCTTCTCAAATCTTTTACCCCGGGTCAGAAATATGCTCAGACAGTACGCAAGCGGAATCTGGAAAAGCACTGAAAGGAACATGTAGGAAAAGGTATTCCTGACCGTAGTTATAAAAACCCTGTCCGACGTAAAGAGCCTTATAAAATTTTTCATGCCTACGAATTTAGCGTCGGAGAGCAAATCCCATTTAAAAAAGGACAGTCCTACAGATGCGGCAAGCGGCACCGGTATTACCAATGTAAAAATAATTATGGCCGGCGCCATAAATAGAATTATTGTTTTTTATCACGAAGCATTCTGTCCATAAAATCCCTCCTGCGCTTTCCGGCCGGTTTTTATCAGCCGCATGGGACGCATGTAATCTTCTGTACGTCCCACGCGTATATATGGCTGACTGTAAGTGCTCCATTATTCCCATGCGTCCAGCGCATAATCCTGCAGCGATTCAAAGGCCTCCTTCGGGTCTCCTCCCGTAATAACCATACGTGTGGTATTGTTAAGCTCCGCACCGACATCCGTGCCAAGAGGGTTGTCCCATGGGATTATCGAATAGGCAGCGCTCTCAAAGGCTTCCGATATATCTCTTGTAAGCGCAGGTACTTTCGATTTATCATAGTTGACATTTTTGCAGGCAATGATTGCTCCCGTCTCCGCATAGGCGGCCTGACGCTCTTCAGAAAACATAAAGGCCAAAAGCGCCTCGGCGGCTTCCACATTTCCGGTTTTGGATGAAATAGCATAAGCGTTATCAAAATTCATCAGCCAGTCGTCAGAGCTCCCCTTTCCGCCTTCTATCTCAGGAAAGTTGAAGATTCCCACGTCATCGCTAAGAGCCGCTATATAGTTAGGCGCCGCCCACGAACCGTCTATTATCATAGCGGAATCGCCAGCCATGAATTTCTGCTGCGCCTCCTCCTGGGAAATAGCGGCTATTGTCTCGTTAAACATCCCAAGATTTACAAGGTCCTGAAGCTGTTTTCCGGCGTTCACAAAGCCCTCGTTTGCAAAATCCGCTTCCTTATTTAATACCACGGATTCATACAAATCGTTTCCGTTTAAGCGGTTAAAAATCATCATATAAGGTATGGTTCCCGGCCATGGGTCGGAAATCCCCAGATTACAGGGGGTAATCCCCTTTTCCTTTAAAGTATCCACAATGGCCAGTAATTCATCATAGGTTTCGGGCACTGTGATGCTGTTTTCCTCAAAAATCTTCTTATTGTAAAAAAACATCTCGCCGCTTGCCACAAGTGGAATTGCATATTTCTTTCCGTCAAAAGTACTAAGATTCAGTCCTTTATCATTCATAAGCGCCGCCGTCTCCGGATAGGTTTCCAGCATATGCTCTACAGGCATAACCTGTCCCGCCGTCACAAAAGGCTCAAGCCTACCGGAAAGCCATGTCTGGAATACATCAGGCGCATTATCCGCTGCAATTTCCGTAGTAATTTTTGTAAGGTAATCGCCTCCGGGAACATAAGTCTGCTCCACTGTCAGATTCGGATGCATTTCTGCAAACATGTCCACCGTCTCTTTTATCCATTTCGTGGTAAGGTCTGCCTCGTTGCTGAGGTCTCCGCCGCTCCAGAATACCAGAGTTCCCGACAGTCCGTCTCCGCCCGACGCTTCATTTTGGGATGCTCCTTCTCCACTGTCAGAGCTTTCATTATTATCAGTTTCCGTTTTCTGTCCCTCTTCTGTTTTCGAGCCAGCCGCCGTATCGGACTGCGCGCCGTCTGTGGAATTTCCGCATCCTGCAACGCCTGCAAGAACCATTGCACAGGTCAATAGTGCTGCAATTTTCTTTTTCATCATCTTTTTTCCTCCTTTGAGTTTTAATACTGCCCTTCTGCTTGTGTCTTTGTAATCTATATTGTATGTTTCCCAATATAATTAATCAATTAAATTTAATATATCCTTAAAAATCCTGTCATTTTCTCCAATAATTATGTGTTTTTAATACTTGTTATTGACATAAATCGATTAAATATTATAATTAAAGACATAAAATTTACTAATTCTTTTGTTTCCCGCCAGAAAGGAGATTCATGTGGAACATATAAGAGCCAGAAGAAACCTGGATGTTGTGCGGATGCAGATTGTAAAGATGATTGCCACAAAAGGGCCTATCTCAAGAGTACTTCTTTCAGAAAAGACAGGGCTTTCAAAGATGACGATAAGTAATTATGTAAGCGAACTTATCAGCCAGGGAATTGTAAGTGAAGTAGAAATCTCGGGGGTATCCCATCATGGCAAAGGCAGACGCCCTACAGGGCTGTCTATCTCGCCCCAGTCGCCTCTCATCTGCGGCATCCTCATAAAGCGCGGCGTATGTCAGGCTATCAGTGCGGATTTGTCGGGACGTATCCTTAATTCGGTACATCGCGGTTACCCCGAACAGATGACGGAAAAGGAGCTTATGTCCATCATACTGAGTATGATTGATTCTCTAGCCTCAAAATCTCCAAGACCTTTTGTCGCCTGCGGCGTCGCGAGCATCGGACCGCTAAACGTGAGAACCGGCTCTCTTTTGTCTCCGCCTAATTTTTACCAAATCAAAAACCTTAACATCATAAGCGAAATACAGAAGCATACAAATATTCCGGCGCTTCTCATCAATGACGCCACCGCCGGCGCCTTGTCGGAGCTCTTATACGGATACGGAAAAAGCAACAGCCACTTCGCATATTTGCATATTATGAACGGTATCGGCATGGGATTCGTTATCAATGGTGAAATTTATAACCATATTTCAGGGCAAAACGGAGAAATCGGCCACGTCTCCATAAATTTTAACGGGCCGCTGTGTCCATGCGGCAACAGAGGCTGTCTTGAGCTTTATGCAAACCAGACCTCCATGTGGCAGGACATACGGGAGCTTTCGCACTATTTTCCAAAATCACCTTTAAGCCGAAAGGCGGAGCCGGGATTTGCCGAGATACTGGAGGCCGCGTCCAAAGGCGACCCTATTGCCCTGAATGTTCTGGACAGCTTTTTGGAATATGTGACAATTGCCCTGATATCGACCATCAACCTCCTTGATTTTCCCATGCTGATTATCGGATATGACTGCAGTTACCCTACAGATATTGTTGAAAAAATCATTATGAACAAGACAAACAGCCGCCTTGTCTCACTTCAGCGCGACAAGCTGGCCGTTTACAGGTCTACTTTTAGAGGTGACGCGCCGCTTATAGGTTCCTGCGCCGTGATAGCTTCAGAAATATTTAAGGGAAATATCCCCCTGTAAGTCAGAACCCCGCGCACAAAAAAAGAGCTGTAAAAACGTGGAAATACGTCCCGTTTTTTACAGCTCTTTTACTCTACCCAATCTTCCCTTCCAACACCTCTATCGCTCTCTCCACCTGATTGTCAATCCCCTCTTCCTCGGCCAAATCGTAATCATACTCCAATTCGATATCCGGCTCGATTCCCACTCCGTGAATGTTTCTTCCCGAAGGGGTAAAGTACGCGCTGACAGTCAGTTTCAGGGCCGTGCCGTCATTGAGCCTGTGTATTCTCTGCACAATCCCCTTTCCGTAAGTGGTGGTTCCTATCAGAGTTCCCTTATTATAATCCTGAATGGCTCCCGCCAGTATCTCCGAGGCGCTTGCCGAGTACTCGTTCACCAGTACCACAAGGGGAACCTCAAGCTCCGAATCATCGTCGCTGGTATATTCCTTCCGGCTTCCAGCCTTATCCTCCGTGTATACAATCAGTCCCTTTGGAAGAATCCTTCCGGCAATCTCCACAACCGCCGCCAAATCGCCGCCGGGATTGCTGCGAAGGTCGATTATCAGCCCTTTCATATCGCTTGCTTTCAGCTCCGCCAAAGCCTCCGCGTACTGGTCAACGGTTACGCTGTCAAATTCCCGAATCTGCAGATAGCCGATATTGTTCGTGTCCTCAAGCATTCCGCTCTGCACAGTGGTGGTTTCAATCAGCTTCCCTCTTTCAATGTCAAATTCCAGAAAATCGCTTTCACCCTCCCTGTAAATGGTCAGATGCACCATCGTTCCTTCCCGCCCTTTTACAAGGCTTACCACCTGGGTCAGGCTTAACCCCTGGGTGGATTCGTCGTCCACCTCGTAGATAATATCCCCCTCCCGAAGCCCTGCCGCAAGGGCCGGCGATTCCTCTATCAAGCCGCTAATCATCGCCATGTTGCTCTGTTTGTTCATGGAAATCATCGCGCCGATTCCGTAGGAAATCCCTTTGGTGCTGTTTACCACATCCTCCAGTTCTTCCTTTGAATAATATTCGGAATAGGGGTCGCCAAGCGCCGCTATCATTCCTTTATAAACGCCTTCGTGGATATCCTCAGGCGACACTTCATCCCCGTAAAAGTAATAATCGTCAATGGCCTCCTCTATGACCTGCATCTTCTCGACAGTATCGGCAAAAGAATCTCCGCCGGCGTTTTCGCTGGAAGCCGCAACGCCGCCTTTTCGGGCTTTCATCAGGTCATAAAGCATTTTTCCGCTGTAAATTCCCGTTGCAATCAGCGCCATACACAGAACGCCTGCAACGATTCCGTTCAGAAATTCTCTTGAAGGCCCCCGCCGCTTCCTCTCCGGTTCCCGGGTTTCCTCTCCGTCCGCCGGACGATTATCAACTTCCTCAGGTTTACTCACAAACATCTCTCCATTCTTTCCAATAATAAAACACTATGCATAAAAGCGTGCCGGCGAAAAGCTGCTGCCCCACCCGGACATATTATAGCGCTTATCTCCCCAGATAACTCCAGGGATTCACATAATTTCCGTTCAGACGCACGCTGAAATGCAGATGATTTCCCGTTGAGCGGCCGGTACTTCCCACCGCCGCTATTTTCTGTCCCTTGGAAACCTCCGTCCCCTTGGACACGTAAAGCGCCGACGCATGCATGTAAACGGTGTACAGGCTGTCGCCATGGTCTATCATAATATAGTTTCCCATACTGCTGTTGTAATCCGCGGCAACCACTTTTCCGTTGTAGGCTGCCAGAATCGCGCTGCCTCCCGGAGCCGCCATGTCGATTCCGTTGTGGAATCTCTCCACGCCCAGCGTGGGATGCATCCGGTTCCCGTATTCACTGGAAATTCTGGTGTAGGAAGGCGCGGGCCAGGTAAAAATTCCTCCGTCATATTTCCTTGCCTGCTCCTCGGCCAGCCTTTTCCGTTCCTCCGCTACCGCCGCTTCCAGGGTCTTAATTGTATCGTTCTGGATGGCGATTTCTTCCTCGTATGCCCGGATTGCAGATTCCTTATCCTTAATCTCGGAGCTCATCTGGTATATTTCCTGCTCTTTGGACGCAATCAGTTCGTTTAATGAAGCCTCCTCCTCCTCCACGGCTGCTTTGGCCTCATTTAACAGCTCTTTTTCCTCCTCAAGCCCTTCCCGGCACAGGGACACATACTCGGTGTAAGCCACGTACTCGTCAAGCATTTTCCTGTCATAAGCGGAAAGCTTTTCTATGTATTCCGCCTTATTTAACATATCGCCAAAGCTTGCCGCGTTGAAAAGCAGTTCCACATAAAGAGTCTCGCCTTTCTCATACATAAATTTTATGCGGGTCTTCATGGCCTCATACTGCTTCTTTTGTTCATCTATGGCTTCTTCGAGGTCCACCCCTTTCTGGTCGATTTCTTCTTCCTTTTCGGTAATCTTATTCTTCAAATCGTTGATTTTATTTTGTATGGCGGTAAGGTTGGCGTCAAGCTCCTCCACATAACTGGCAAGATTGGCCTTGGCGTTCTCCAGCTCTTTCTTTATGGCCTTTACATCTGTCAGGCCGTTCTGAAGCGCGTTCTTTTCCTTTTTTGCCTCGTTAATCTCCGCTTCCTTTTCCCTGATGCTGTCATTCGTAAGCTCACTGGCATAAGTCACCGTCTGAAATTTTCCCGCCGCCATAAGAAAAAGCAGCAGGCACGAAAACACACAAAACGCTCTTTTTCCTCGTCTCATCCTTAAACCTCTATCATACTCTTAAGTGCTTCCTTACGGTTGTGATACTTCCCAGAAATCCGATTCCCACACCCATGGCAATAGACATTGGCAGCAGCGTGGCAAAAATCACTTCCACCGGCAAAAAAGTCAGCAGGCTTGTCAGAACCGAAAACCTTGTTAAAATGTACTCAATCACCTTATTGTACAAAATGTAAATAATTCCCAGCGGCAGCAAAGAACCGATTGCGCCAATCATCATTCCCTCAATCACAAAAGGGGAACGCACGAAAAAGTCCGTTGCTCCGATGTATTTCATAATGGCAATTTCCTCTTTCCTGACGGAAATACCAATGGTAACCGTATTGCTGATAAGGAAAATCGACACCGCAAAGAGAATCACAATAATTCCCACGGAAATATAAGCGACCAGCGCGTTTACTCCGGTAAGGGTGGAAGCCACGATTTCCGAGCGGTTTACCTCCCTGACTCCTTCAAGCCCCTCCAGGTAGGACACAAGGGCCGGCTGCATGGACACGTCGTTTAAATAAACCTCATAGCTGTCGGAACCGGACAGGGGATTGTCCGGGAAACCGTCCGCGTATCCTTTTAAGTAGTCCACCTTAAATTCTTCCCACGCTTCGTCCGCCGATTTGAACACGACTCTCGAAGTCTCCGCGCGCCTGTCAATCGTCACTCCGATTTCTTCCATTCTTTCCGGGCTGATTCCCTCGTCAAAAAGCACGGTGATACATACGCCCTCCTGCGCCGTTTTTACAATATTCTGAAAGTTTACAATCACAGAATAAAACAGGCCGAATAAAAACAGACAGGCTCCAATCGTGGCAACTGACGCCAGAGAGAACCATTTATTCCTGAAAATATTGATAATTCCCTGTCTGATGGTATAAAATAATGTACTAATCCTCATCGATATAACCACCCTTTTCCTCGTCGCTTACAATAACGCCTTTCTTCATTGTAACGACCCTCTTTTGCATTGCATTGACGATTTCCCGGTTGTGCGTTACCACCAAAACGGTGGTTCCGTTCTCGTTAATCTGCTCTAACAGCTTCATAATTTCCCATGAGTTTTTGGGGTCAAGATTTCCGGTAGGCTCATCCGCGAGCAGAATGCTGGGACGGTTCACAAGCGCCCTTGCGATTGCCACTCTCTGCTGCTCGCCTCCCGAAAGCTGCCTTGGCTTTGCCTTGTACTTTCCGGCAAGACCCACGGTTGCCAGTATACTTGGCACGTTCCGCTTGATTTCCTTGCCGGACACCTGTATGATGCGCTGTGCAAAAGCCACGTTTTCATATACGTTTCTGTCCCGCAAAAGACGGAAATCCTGAAAAACAATCCCCAGGTTTCTTCTGAATTTCGGGATTTTCCTGTGACGGATGCGCACCAAATCGTATCCCATCACATTAATATCTCCGGAAGTGGGCACCAGCTCCCGCAAAAGAAGTTTTATCATGGTTGATTTTCCCGAACCGCTGTCCCCCACAATAAATACAAATTCTCCTCTGTTGATATGTAAATCCACTCCATTTAAGGCCGGAGCGCCCGTTGAATATGTCTTACTCACATTTGTCAATGAGATTATCTCATGGTTGTCGGAAGACGGCCGTCTTCTCCTCTTGTTCTTCACTTCACTTTTCACCAGATTTTTCCACTCCCGTATAACATGTTATTGATGCCTTAGTACTCAAAACTCTCCATATAATCCATATATTTTACTACCATGAGCGCAATCCGGAACGTGATGGCGTCCTCAAAAATGCGCAAATCCAGCCCGGTGCTCTTTTGCAGCTTATCCAGACGGTACACCAGCGTATTTCTGTGGATAAAAAGCTGTCTGGAAGTCTCCGACACATTCAGGCTGTTTTCAAAAAACTTGTTGATTGTGGTGAGGGTCTCCTCGTCAAACTCATTGGGATTCCTGCCCCCGAAAATCTCCTTGATGAACATCTTGCACAGGGGAATGGGAAGCTGATAAATCAGACGTCCGATTCCAAGCTCGCTGTAAGCAATGATGCTTCTCTCGTCAAAGAAAATTTTCCCCACGTCCATGGCCATTTTGGCCTCTTTATAGGAACGGCTGACTTCTTTGATTTCACCCACCGGCATGCCGTAGGAAATGCGCACCTCGCTTAAGCCCTCCTTTACCAGAAAGCTTTCAAGGTTCCTGGCAACCCTTTCAATACCGCGCAGGGTTTCCCTTGAGAGGTCGTAAGCCTGTTCCCGCATATTCTCATAGGAAACGTCGTTTAAGACGCTTCTTTGGACTTCTCCCTCGGATAAATCCTTAACCACAATCACATAATTTTCATCCACCGCCGTGACGAAATCCTTGCTGCTGTTTCCAAAAAACCCCCGCATAATTTCCAGCGCGTTGCTGTCCTTGCCGTTGGCTGTCTCGATGACCATAGCCACCCTCTTTACGTCTGGCTGTATGTGCAGCTTTTTTGCCCGGCTGTAAATATCAATCAGCAGAAGATTATCCAGAAGAAGGCTCTTGATGAAATTGTCCTTGTCAAACCTCTCCTTATAGGCGACCAGCAGGTTCTGAATCTGGAACGCCGCTATTTTCCCCATAACATAAGCGTCCTCGTCGGCCCCCGCCGCCACCAGCACATACTCTAGCTGCTGCTCGTCAAAAATTTTAAAATACTGACACCCCCGTATTTCCTGAGAATCCGCCGGAGACAGGGCAAATCCCGCCACCTCCGAGCCGCATTCGGCCAAATCCGCCAGTGTGGAGGCCACCTCCTTGCCGTCTGTGTCCATCACGCAGAAATCTATCCTGGCAATGGATTTAAGCCCCTCAATCGTATTAAGCAGTATTTGATTAGAAATCATTAACCCTCTCCCTCTCCCTCGATGCATTATACAATTTCAACAATGTTTTCCGTATGTAAGCCTAACCCCCTTAAGCTTTACTTTCCCATTTTAATATACATGCACAGGAAAATCTACCGCTTTTTGTATTTTTTTTGTGTATTTTATATGGATTAAGGATAAATTTTCCATTTTAGCGCCCTATGCAACCTATACAATGAGGCGCTGTTCCTTCTTAAAGCCCCCGCCAAAGTACAAATTTCATCATTCACATTTCTGTAAGAACGTGATATACTTATTATGGTAAGAAAACCGCCCGGCGGATATTTTCTTATGACCATAAGCAGACGCAGCAGACCGGGCATAACTGTCCCGTATCTGTTCCCTGTCGGAAAGGAGAGATGAGATGAATATTCCAGAATTATCAACCGCACTGTCAAACGTACAGGCTGCCAATCAGGTAAGCGTTGCCGTTCTCGATAAAGCATTGGAAAGCGCAGAAGCTACAGGCGCCGGCATTCTCAACATGATGGACCGCTCCATGGAATTATCCGTCAACCCCAATATTGGCAGCAATATTGATATATTTGTATAAAGAGGCGGGAAAAAACTCCCGTCATCACTAAAAGCGTAAGAAACAGTGCCAGCAAAAACGGCACTGTTATTATTTTGTCCTTCTTTTCCTTCCGACCGCGCCATATGGCGGAAAGAGCGCCGCTTCTTCCTTCATTTCCGCTAATCCATACGAGAGAGGCCCACGCCAGAGGCAGCGTAATCGCCGTTACCAAAAGGTACGCCGCGATTCCGTAAAGCAGAAAATCACGGGTCACCAATTCCGCCTGACTGCTGTAAATCTCCGGATTCACCTTAAACACCTGATACATTAACACGGCCTGACTCCCGTTTATCACCGCGTGGTAAAGAATGGAGGACCACAGGCTTCCCGTCGCCTCCACCAGAAGGACCGCAAAAATCCCCACCACAAAAGCATAGGCCGCCTGGTTAAAATTCATGTGGGACACGGCGAAAATCAGCGAGGACGCCAGCATCGCCTTTAACGCGCTGCCCGACTTTTTATACGCGCCATAGTAGGCTCCCCTGCAGGTTATCTCCTCAAACAAAGGCGCGCTGACACTCATGGAAAACAGCAGCGCTCCAAGAGGCATCTGCCCCATCTGCAGTTCCTCCATCATAGAAGCCACTTCGTTCTCCACCCACAACTGCGATATCAGATTAAAAAGCGTCAGTACCGGCATACTTAAAAAGGTAAACAGCACCGTCATCAGCGCGGAACTGATTTTCATTTTGCGGAACCCAAGAAAAGAAACCGGCTTTTCCTTTGATGCCGCCATAAATATCAGAACCGGCAGGCTCAGCGCCACCTCGCAAAGCAGATTATTTAAAACAAGGTTCCCCATAACGCCGGGCAAAAACAAGGCCACGCCATTGACTAAAGCCAAATAGCTCAGCACTTCTATGAGAAACGCCCAATTCGCTTTTTTTCCGTTCATATTACTCCCTGCTCCTGCTATATTTTTACGGACGAATCCCCGGCTGCGCTTTTTTGATGCCGTCAGGCTCTATCACAATCAGACGCTGTTTATAAAGATTCCCCACCGCCCGTTTAAATTCGTTTTTACTCATGCCGGTTTTGCTGCGTATCAGCTCCGCGTCGGCCTTGTCGTTAAAAGGAAGGCTTCCGCCGCCCTCTTCCAGCATTTTCATCACGATTTCGGCGTCTTTCCCCATCTGGATATATGCCTTTTCCCGGAGACTCAGGCAGAGCTTTCCGTCCTCCAGAACTTCCGTCACCCGCGCGCTCACCTTATCTCCCACCCCGATTCCGGCGGCGGGCTCCTTTTTGGGAATCATCGCGCTGTAACGGTCGTCCACCGCTACAAAAATGCCGAATTTATCTATCGCCTCGTAAACCCTTCCCTCTACCCTGTCGTCCTTTTTATAAGCGCTGTCGGTCTGCAGATAAGGGTACACTTTCATGGTGGTGCACAGCCTGTCGCTCTTGTCAATGTATAAGGCAACCAGACATTCCTCCCCGGGCTTTAAGCTTCCCGTCTGCTCCTTAAAGGGCAGAAGCAAATCCTTTTCCAGCGACCAGCCAAGGAACGCGCCGATATTTCCCACTTCTTTGACCGTAAGAACCGCCGTTTCCCCCACGGTAAGCTCCGTCTGCCTTGTGGTCGCTATCAGACGGTCCTCGGAATCCCTGTAAATAAAAACGTCCAGAGCGTCTCCGATTTCCGCGTTCTCCGGCACCTCTTTCCCCGGAAGGAGTACTCTCTCCTCCGAATCCTTCGCCCCCCTTGCCGCGTTTTGGGCGGCGCAGACGGCTTCCTCCCCGGTTACGTCCGCAAGATACACGCCGAAAGTAACCTTTTTCACTATTGTAAGCTCCTGTCTTTTTCCCAGTTCTATCATAATTTCCCTGTTTCCTTTCTTTTTATAAGAACCGGCTCTTCTTATGCCAATTCTTAACCGCTACACCGACTCTCCTCCCGCTTCGCACAGCTCTACCGCACAGCAGACAACCCCCTTGTCGTCCTTCAACACCACTACGGATTTCCCGTCCTCTAAAGCCGCCGTGCAGGGAACCAGCACTTCCCCAAGCATTACCTGCTTTTTGTATTCCGCCCGGAGCTGCCTTACCTGAAAGCTGCTCCCCAGGCTGTCCATGGCGATTCTCACAAACTGACCGTTATTCACATGGTGATTGACGTCAAGGTGGTGGGCTCTGACCGTAACTGGCTCTCCTTCCCTTAATTCTTCCGGAATACGGATTTTTCTGGGCGCGTATTCCATTTCCATTCTGGGCTCAAGGACATACTTTTCAAGCATCTCGGGGGTGGGCTTCGCCGGTTTGCCGGTTTCTGTGTCAAGAAGGCTCCAGATGGTGTTCGCGTAGGCCAGATTCTTCCCTTCCCCGTCTTTCATCACAAAATTTCTGTATCCCACGAAGGCTTTAAACTCATAGGGAAAAGTCCCCACCGTAACCGTCTCGCCCAGCTTCGGATAGCGCTCCACCACAATCTGCCAGGATGACATCACCCATACCATATGAAGTTGTCTCAGATATTCCACACCAAGCCCCAAATCCTCCGACTGGAAAGTAGAGCAGTCCTGAAAATAATCAAGCAGGGACTCAAGCCGCAAATGTCCCCTTTCGTCCAGTTCGCTGTATCTTATTCTGCTTTGATAGCTGTACATAATTTTACTCCTTTTTTTCTACTTTATATCTTAACACAGAATTTTCTCTTGACAAGTCATACTTGGAAATTGTACAATAGGATTTGCGAGTGGGATTTAAATTGTATACAGATTATTTTGCGGGTGTAGTTCAATGGTAGAACACCAGCCTTCCAAGCTGGACACGTGGG
>OFFF01001585.1_pt1 | contig 14275 bp, 16 predicted proteins | sample 1521301 | NCBI WGS metagenome assembly OFFF01 (sample SAMEA3504101, study PRJEB24116) | mouse gut metagenome | biome: mouse gut; feature: mouse-associated habitat; material: faeces | place: Denmark | collected 2011
TCGGCGGCTTCGGCCAGGGGATGGACACCGGCTATGAGGAGAACAACTATATCCGCTCCGCCGGAAACTATATCCGCAACGGTTATTATAAAGAAGCCAGGACGGCTCTGGACGGCATGGATGCCAGGGACAGGAACGCCAGATGGTATTACTACAGCGCCATCGCCCATTCCGGGCTGGGGAACAATGTGGCGGCCCTGGAGCACGCGAAGCGGGCTTCGGCCATGGAGCCGGACAACGGGGACTACCGCAGCCTGGTACAGCAGTTCGAGAACGGAGGCAGCTGGTACGAGCAGAGGCAGGCCCAGTACGGCTATCCCACCGCAGGGGTGGGGAATCTCTGCGCCAGATGGGTCTGTACCTTCATGATGTGCAATATGTGCTGCTTTGGCGGAGGATGCTGCGGCGGCCACGGAATGTATTATTATTGAGCCCGCCGAAGGGGATATCCTGCGGGAGAGGGATTGAGAGAGTTCTATGGTACTTATAATTTCATATAATATGCCTGTTCGAAGCTGTTGACAAACGGGGACAAATGCTTTATCCTGTTCATATGGATAGAACATATGTTCTGAAAAGGAGATGGGGCTATGAGGAGAAGGACAGGCGCGGTGATTGAAGGCTATGGCTGTGGCAGAAGAGGGCGAATCCTCTGCCGCAGCTTTTTGCGGGCCTGTGAGGCCGGGCGGCAGCGGCCCGGCGCGGATTTTGGGAGGGAATTTTAGGGGAGAATCGCAGGAATCGCATGACATTTGGAAGAAATAGGGGTATACTTTCTATTGGAAACATATGGATATGAATCAATATGAACCAGAAAGGAGCTTCCGGAAATGTCATTTATTCCAAGACCACAGGAAATCTATAAGCATTTTAAAGGAAATCTGTATCAGGTGACGGCTATCGCGACCCACAGCGAGACGCAGGAGCAGCTTGTGATCTATCAGGCGCTCTACGGGGATTTCAGGATTTATGCCAGGCCGCTGGATATGTTCGTGAGCAGGGTGGACAGGGAGAAGTATCCGGATGTCGGGCAGGAATTCCGCTTTGAGCTCCAGGGGCCGGGGGCGGAGAGGCAGCGGGCCGAATCGGAACCGGAACCCGGGGACTGCGTGGCTGGCGGAATCGGGACGGAGCCGGAGCACGTGGCTGGCGGAATCGGGGCGGAGCCGGGGTACGTGGCTGGCGGAATCGGGGCGGAGCCGGAGCACGTGGCTGGCGGAATCGGGGCGGAACCGGGGTACGTGGCTGGCGGTACAGGGACAGCGGCCAGAGTGGAGGAATGGGCCGATGCCGAGGAAGCATCCGGCGCAGAGTCTGCCGCAGAAGCGTTAGATCCCTTCGTGATGGAATTTCTGGATGCCGACAGCTATGAGCAGCGGCTGAACATCCTGGCCGGCCTTCATCACAGGATCACGGATGGAATGATTACCACCATGGCCATCGCCTGTGACATAGAAATCGACGACGGGGATACCGAGGAGCGGTATGAGGCGCTCAAGACCTGTCTGCAGACCCTGGAGAGATACGAGTGCAACCGGCTGCGGTGAGCCCCGGCCTCTCCTCTGCGAAGCGATAAGCGCAGACGGTTTCAAGCGCGGCAGCATGGCGCGTGGAACCATGTGGCATGGAATCAGGAAAGGAGAGGCATATGGCAGTACATCTGGACAGGAAAATGGTGATAGGGGTCTCATCCAGGGCCCTCTTCGATCTGACCATAGAGAACGGTATCTTCGAGAGGGAGGGGCTGGAGGCGTACTGCAGCTACCAGGTGGAGCATGAGCAGGACATCCTAAAGCCCGGGCCTGGCTTCGGCCTGATCAAAGCATTGCTTAGGCTGAACGAATACGGGCAAGGGGAGGATCTGGTGGAGGTCATCATCATGTCCCGTAACAGCCCGGACAGCTCGCTTCGGGTCTTCAACTCCATCGCCCACTATGGCCTGGACATCACCCGCTCGGTGCTGGTGAGCGGAGCCTCACTGGCTCCCTACCTCACGGCCTTCCATACAGACCTGTTCCTATCCGCCTACGAGGACGATGTGCGCAGCGCCATAGACAGCGGCATCGCGGCGGGAATCATCTGCACGGAGCATAGGGCGCAGGGCACCCCGGCGCAGCCCCGGACAGCGGGCCATGGCGAGGCGGAGGGCCACCCGGAGACAGCAGGCAAGGCACAGGTGATACCCATGCAGGCAAGGACATATCCTGAAATCCGCATCGCCTTTGACGGGGACGCGGTGCTGTTCACGGACGAATCGGAGATGATTTTCAAGGAAAAGGGCTTAAGCGCCTTTGAGGAGAACGAGCGCAGCCGCGCCAGGGAGCCCCTTGCGGAGGGGCCCTTCGCGAAATTCCTGAAGAAGCTCTCCGACCTGCAGCGGGAGCTGGGGACGGAAAAGTCCCCCATCAGGACGGCGCTGGTGACCTCCCGGTGCGCCCCGGCCCACGAGCGCGTGCTGCGTACCATGCGGTCGTGGAACGTGCGGGTGGACGAGGCGTTCTTCCTGGGAGGGCTGGAGAAGCGGGACGTCCTGAAGGCCTTCGGGGCGCAGATATTTTTCGACGACCAGTCCATACATACCGCAAGCGCGGCCCAGTCCGTCCCGGCAGCCCGGGTGCCCTACGGCAGGGCAGAGGGAGCTGCCAGACATCGGGAGAAGGCTTAGACGAGACGGCAGCCCATCCGGCCAGGCAAAAGCCATGGTGCAGGTTGACAGGTGAAGTACGGACAAGGAGCGGAGATTTTCAGATGGAATATAGAGATATCACAAGGGGACGCTTCCTGGAGCGTCCCAATAGGTTCATCGCCCGGGTGGAGATTCAGGACGGGCAGGGCGGGGAACCGCAGGTGGAGACCGTCCATGTAAAGAATACCGGCAGGTGTCGGGAGCTGCTGCAGAAGGGGGCATGCGTCTACCTGGAGAAAAGCGGCAACCCCGCCCGCTCCACAGCCTACGACCTTGTGGCAGTGGAAAAGGGGGAGCGCCTGGTGAATATGGATTCCCAGGCCCCCAACCGGGCAGTGGAGGAATGGCTGCGGGGCGGCGGCTTCCGCCCGGATGTGACTTTGGTGAAGCCGGAGGCAGTATATGGAGGCTCCCGCTTCGACTTCTATATAGAGGCGGGAGGGGAGCGGATTTTCATGGAGGTCAAGGGCGTCACCCTGGAGGACAGAGGCATAGTGCGCTTCCCGGATGCCCCCTCGGAGAGGGCCGTGAAGCATGTGGAGGAGCTGGTGGCCGCAAAGGGGGCGGGCTACCGGGCTTTTGTGCTGTTTGTCGTCCAGATGGAGGATGTGCGGTACTTCACCCCCAACAGGGCCACCCATCCGGAATTTGCGGACGCCCTGTGCAAAGCGGCCCGGGCGGGGGTGGAGATCCTGGCCTTTGACTGTCTGGTGAGGCCGGACTCCATGACGTTGAACCGTCCTGTCCCAATCGCCCTGACGGATGGCGAAGCGCCCTGCATTAATGAAACATTTAGAAAAAACTTAGGAAAGAATAAGCTTGGAGCTATATGCATCCCCCTTCTAAAATGGTATGATAAGAGCAGACGGATTCTGCCCTGGAGGGAACTGCCCACGCCTTACCGCGTATGGGTGTCGGAGATCATGCTGCAGCAGACCAGGGTGGAGGCCGTGAAGCCCTATTTCGAGCGGTTCATGAAAGCGCTGCCGGATATCGGCGCCCTTGCGGAGGCGGAGGAGGAGACGCTTCTGAAGCTGTGGGAGGGACTGGGATATTACAATAGAGTCCGGAACCTCCAGAAGGCCGCGGCCCAGATACAGATGGCCTACGGCGGCCGCATGCCGGACACCTACGAGGCTCTGCTGACCTTAAGCGGAATCGGCAGCTATACGGCAGGGGCGATTGCCTCCATCGCGTTCCAGCGCCCTGTCCCGGCGGTGGACGGAAACGTCCTGCGGGTGGTGGCAAGGCTTGAACAGGACGGACGCTGCATCGACGATCCGAAGGTGAAGACATCGGTGGAGCAGGCCCTGAAGGAGATCATGCCCGAAGACCGCCCGGGGGACTTCAACCAGGCCATGATGGAGATAGGTGCCTGCGTCTGCCTCCCCAACGGCGCTCCTCTGTGCGGGGAATGCCCTCTGGCGGATCTGTGCGACAGCCGCAGGGCGGGCACTCAGCAGGACTATCCAAAGAGACAGGCCAAAAAGGCCAGGCAAGTGGAGGACAAGACTATCCTGATAGTCCGAAACGGCGACAAGGCGGCCATCAGGAAGCGCCAGGGCAGAGGGCTGTTGGCAGGCATGTACGAGTTCCCCTCCATGGAGGGCTTTCGCACTGCCGAGGAGGTGGCCGATTATCTAGCGGATAGCGGGCTGGAAGCCCTGGACATACAGCCCCTGGAGGACGCGAAGCATATCTTTACCCACAGGGAGTGGCATATGAAGGGGTACATGGTCAGCGTGGAGGGGACGCCGGTTCAGAAGTCCGGCCCTGCCAGGGACTGGATCTATATCGAACCGCAGCAGACAGAGGATAAATATCCGATTCCTTCAGCTTTTGGTGCATATACGAAATATTTGAGCATCAAACTGGGCAAGAATAGACATTAGAAAGAACATTCATAATGAAGAAAGAGCATTCATAGGAGGAAGAAGGACTGTGAAACTATTATCTGTAGCGATTCCATGCTATAATTCTGAAAACTACATGAGGAAATGTGTGGATTCTCTGCTGGTGGGCGGAGAGGACGTGGAGATCGTCATCGTGGACGACGGTTCCGTGAAGGACAGGACCGCGGAGATTGCGGACGAGTACCAGCGCAGATACCCCACCATCGTTAAGGCTGTCCACCAGGAGAACGGGGGCCATGGCGCTGCCGTCAACACGGGTATCCAAAACGCCACCGGCCTTTACTTCAAGGTGGTGGACAGCGACGACTGGGTGAAGAAGGAGGCCTACCTGCAGGTGCTGGACACCCTGCGGGAGATGGCAGGGGGGGCCCCTTCCCTGGATATGCTGGTCTGCAATTTCGTCTACGAGAAGGAGGGCGAGAAGCGCAAGAAGGTCATGCACTACCGCCATATCCTGCCGGAGGGCCGGATGGTGAGCTGGGACGACTGCCACCGTTTCATGAAGGGGCATTATATCCTGATGCACTCCGTGATCTTCCGGACGAAGCTGCTGAAGGAATGCGGCCTGCAGCTGCCGGAGCATACCTTCTATGTGGACAACCTCTACGTGTTCGAGCCCCTGCCCTTCGTGAAGAACATGTATTACCTGGACGTGAACCTGTACCGCTATTATATCGGCCGGGAAGACCAGTCGGTGAACGAGGAGGTCATGATATCCCGGATCGACCAGCAGCTTAAGGTCAACAGGATTATGATCGACTACCTTGTGGACAGGAAGCCGGAAATCATGAAGAACAAGCGCCTTTACCAGTATATGTTCAACTATCTGGAAATCATCACGACTGTGTCTTCCGTCCTGCTGATCCGCTCCGGCACAGAGGAGGGCCTGGAGAAGAAGAAGGAGCTCTGGAAGTACCTGAAATCAAAGGACAGGAAGCTGTTCCTGCGGATGCGCAACGGCCTGCTGGGCTATGCCATGAACCTGCCGGGCAGGGGAGGGCGGAAGATTTCCGTGGGCGGGTATAAGATCTGCCAGAAGATTTTTAAGTTCAACTGAAATCGAGGGTTTCGGTTGAAGGCTTTTGATAGAAGTCTTTCGGTTGAAGCCTTTTGGTTGAAGCCCTTTGATAGAAGCTTCTCGATAGAAGTCATTTGACTGAAGCCTTTCGATAGAAGCCTTTTGATAGAAGTCATTTGATAGAAGTCTTTTGGTTGAAGTCTTTTGACTAAAGCCTTTCGATTAAAGACTTATGATTGACGCATTGGATTAAAGGATATGAAAACTCCCGGAGCCGCCAGCCCCGGGAGCATTTTTATGGTTTTATGTACGCGGCCTCTTTACATGGAGACCCGCTTCTTCATCCTGCGCTGCGCCCATGCCGCCAGCACCAGATCCCTTCTGTACACCAGGATGTACATGACGGTTCCCAGCCCGAGGGCGGTGGCCACATCGAAGACGGAATGCTGCTTGATGAACACAGTGGACAATATGATGGCGAGGGCCAGGATGCCGGAGGCTATCCGGATGCCCTTCTTCTCCCGCAGCGCGCTGCAGCGCATGACGGCGAAATGAGCGCCCATGGAATTGTACACATGGATGCTGGGCCACAGGTTCGTGGGCGTGTCTACCTTCCACAGTACGGAGATGGCCTGCGTGAACACATTGTCCCGGGGCATCTCGTCAAGCCGCAGGTGATGGCCGTTGGGCCACAGCGTGGAGATGATCAGGAAGAGCGTCATGCCCGTGAACAGAAAGGTGCAGCAGCGGTAATATTCCTGTTTATTCTTAAAGAAGAGGAAGACCACTACCAACGACACATAGGCGAACCACAAAAGGTACGGGACGACGAACGCCTCACAGAAGGGGATATAATCGTCCATGCCCACATGGATGACCGTGTAGTCTCTTCTGTTGCGGCCCTCCAGCCACGCGAACCATGTCAGATAGATGACCATGTAGATTGCCAGGGGAACAGCATGCCTGTATTTCATGTACAGGCTCTTTATTTTTTCCATTTTTACAAGACCAGACCTTTCTTATATTTTGCTTATGTTGTTTACTAGTCAATATCTAGTATAGCTTGGTAAGATGAAAAATCAATGGGCTTTCTTGGTTTTTTAGTATTATTTAGAATTTCTTAAGGTTTGTTTCGCCTGAGAACATAGGGGCACGATTTTGTGGGTTTAATGGCTTGCTGCAACACTTTTGTCGGTTATAATAGATGAAAGGTTATTTGGAATCTTTTGGATAGAATGACATTAAGCTACCGGAAAAGGCAAAACGTAATGCTTTAGGTTCTATTTATGGCAAATTGCTTCGCGGCAGAATGAATTCCTGAATGTGTTAGATGTTTATGTCTACATTTTATGTCCGGTTATTATATAAAAAAGTTCGCCTTACTGGCATGTAAGGCGAACTTTTTTATTACTTTTATCATTTTATACCTATTGGGGCTATTCTGCAAGCTTAATTTCTTTTTTATTAATATTTACTAATTTTAATCCTGTTTTCCACGTCCTTTCTATATGTTTTTCAAAGAAATTTTAGTTAATTTACCTTATTTGGCGGTTGGTCGCGCTTCATGCGCTGCTTCCCGAAAGGGGGCCTGGATGCCGGAGAAGCTCCCAAAAAGTTCGCCTTACATGCCAGTAAGGCGAACGATTTGGAAATCGGTAAGATTTGCGGGGAATGTATTCCGGTATGTTCAGGTGGACATGCATTGCAGGCTTTTTCCTACGGCTTGTGTAGGATAGGGCCATTAATATCTATGTATAATGGCCTTGGAGCTGACTCGCTTGGCCGAAAGATAGACAGTTGCGACGGATATGGGGTGTAAAATGGCAGAAATGAATGGAATGGCTGGAACAGAATGCTACAGAAAGCAGAATCAGCTTTCTGCTGGTAAGCCGTACAATAGAAAGCAAGAGCAGCTTTCTATTGTCAAGTATTATGAGAAGATGCGGGAAATGGGGTGCTTTTCCCTGCAGGATGTCATTGATATGGTAGGGGAGCAGTCCGCAGTGAAATATCTGGTGAATGACTATCAGCGGAAAGGCTACATTGACCGGATACACCGTAACCTGTATACAGTGATGGATACAGAGACTGAGGAACCGGTGCTGACACGGTACCAGATTGGCAGCAGACTGTTTTCGGATGCATATATTTCCCATCGCAGTGCGTTTGAGGTGTGGGGATTTGCGCCGCAAGCAGGAAATGAGGTCTTTGTGGCGACAGAAACGCGATTTACGGATTTTCGGTATAATGGGGTCTTCTATCGCAGGGTGCTCCGGAGGGCAGGAGCTGACACGGAATGGATTTCAGGAACCATGGTGACAAGCCTGGAGCAAACAGTGGTGGATTGCATCCATAGTTTTGAGGGGATTGCCGGATTGGAACAAATTGTGGAATGTATTGTGCGGCTACCGCAGATGGATGCGGACAGGCTGCTGGCTAGTCTGGAGCGGTATGGGAATGGGTATCTGTATCAGAAGTGCGGGTATGTGCTGGAGCAGCTGCAGGATTATGTGAAGCTGCCAGAATCATTCTACCAGGAGTGCAGGGAGCACTGCGCTAGTACAGTTCGGTATATGCTGAAAGGGAAGGATGGGCTGATTTATCACAGAGGGTGGGGGATTTATGCGCCATCGATAGCCGGGCAGATGGAAAGAACAGATGTGTGAGCTTTGAAAAAACAACAGTTTAAGGGCTTTATGGATGGAAAACAGGTAACGCTTATACAGCATATAAACCAGATGATTTTTTAACCTCATGAAAAGCCTAAACCTCTTCGTTATTACACAGATGAAAATATATGGAGCGATATAATTCTACGAAAAGAATTCGTAGAAGAAGGGATGGTTTAAATCAATGGAATTTGAACATAAAGTTGACAAAGCATCTATCCCTACAATTAGCATTCTCAATGTAGATATCGCTGCAATTAATATGGATTGGTTAATAAGATTTACTGAGAAAAATGTGGAGCAACTCTCTGGTGATTATATCTGCGTTTCCAATGTACATACCACAGTGACCAGTTACGAGGATGAGAATTATTTAGCAGTACAGAACGGTGGTATTCTTGCAATCCCAGATGGAGGTCCATTATCATCCGTTGGACGAAAGCGTGGCGCAGAGAACATGTCACGGACACCTGGTCCTTCCTATATGGATGAGATTATGAGGATATCCGTTGCCCATGGCTGGAAGCATTACTTTTATGGGTCAACACATGAAACGTTGTATAAGCTGAGAAGAGAACTTGAAAATAAATATCCCGGTCTTCAAATTGTGGGAATGTACAGTCCACCTTTCCGACTGATGACTGATGAGGAGGATGCGGAGATTATAGCGGCCATGAATGAAGCTGATCCCGATTTCCTTTGGATTGGATTAGGAGCACCAAAACAGGAAAATTGGATGGTAGCGCATCAGGGGCGAGTGAAAGGGCTCATGGTTGGTGTCGGTGCAGCTTTTGACTATTTTGCTGGCAATATTAAGAGGGCACCCGGATGGATGCAGAAGGCAAATCTTGAATGGCTTTATAGACTGCTCCAAGATCCGAAGAGATTATATAAACGGTACTTTGTAACAAACAGCAAGTTTATTTGGAATGCTGTGATAAGAGGAAGATAGAATGGAATCTGAACACAAACAAAAGATACTTATGGTACATAACTATTATCAGATTCCCGGCGGAGAAGATACAGTTGTAGCTAACGAAAAAAGGCTACTGGAAGAACATGGGCATGAAGTTGTACTCTATACAAGACATAACAACGAACTAAAGAGTATGAGCAAATTTCTGAAGTTGAGTTTGCCATTTACAACAATTTTCAATCCAAGAACATATAGGGAAATTAAGAAGATTATTCGGAGAGAGAAAATTGAAATTGTCCATGTGCATAACACGCTGAATTTGATATCTCCCGCTGTTTATTATGCCGCTGTTAAATGTAGTGTTCCAGTTGTGCAGACCATTCATAATTTTCGATTTCTTTGTCCCGGAGCCACATTCTACCGAGATGGGCACATTTGTGAAGATTGCGTAAGTAAGGGATTGGGATGTGCCATAAAGCACAAGTGCTATAGAGGCAGCAGAGCCCAGACATTGGTATGTGTTGCCAGCACATGGATTCATAGACATACGAGAATTCTTGGGAAGATTAACTATATAGCATTGACAGAATTCAATAAAAAAAAGCTGTTGCAACTAAAGCAGATAAAATCTGATCGAGTGTTTGTGAAGCCGAACTTTACATTTGAAATAGAACCCGGAATCCGGGGGGTATGATGAATATTACCTCTTCATCGGAAGGATTGAAGAAATCAAGGGTGTAGAGATACTTTTAGAGGCATTCAAGGCAATGTTCAGTAAAGAGCACCTATCTAGAGCGGCAGCTATCATTGTACCTTTACAGTAGTATGAGACGTTCGGCATGATAATTGTTGAAACATACGCCGCAAATATACCCTTGATAGTTGGAGATATTGTTAACATAGCAATTCTGGTCGAGGATGTGGTGTCACCGGCGTGAAGTTTGAGTACAACAGCATAGAGACACTAATAACTGTTTTGGATAAGGTCGAAGGCAAAATGGACGAGAACGGTTATAGAAAATATATGAAGGAGTTCAGTCCTGAGGTAAATTACAAGTACTTCATGGCTGTGTATAAGGCAGTACAATGAGTTTTATTTATGTAGGACGATTGGATGAACTGAAAGGAGTTAGGACACTATTTGAGGCTTGGAAGGTGATGAAGGACAACGCACCGGAACTAAAGGTCTGTGGTACAGGGCCTTTAGAAGATTGGTGTAGGGAGTTTATTGATAAGCATTGCCTTATTATGGTATCTATGTTAGGAAATGTCCCAAATACAGAGGTCAGGAGATTGGTAGCTGACAGTAAAGCGTTGATTCTGCCAACACAGTGGTATGAGGGATTTCCAATGACGATTGTGGAGGCATATTCGGTTGGATGCCCGGTTGTTGGTAGCAACATTGGTAATGTGGGATGTTTGATTGAAGAGGGAGTGACAGGGTGGAAGGTTGATGCTGGAGATGCTGATAAACTTGCTAAAAGGATATTAAGTTTCAGTACTTGTGATAGAGATGAAATCCTGAAGATATACAAAGAAAAGTATTCGGATAGTCAAAGCCTTAACAGACTGCAGGCAATTTACTCAGTTTTAGTATAGATGGAGGTTTATGATGAAGATTGCTTTTTTTGTGCAGCATATGATAATAGGTGGAGTTGAAAAAAACCTTTTGCGGCTTTGCAATGCACTATTGTTAAAAGGACATGATATTTCTATATATGCAATAAAAGCATATGGCGAATTGATAGAACAAATACCGGAAAACGTTAAATTCTATGAGATACCAATGGAATCATCAGCTAGAAAGGTAATACCAGTAGGAGGAATTAAAATTGCTACGAAAAGATTGATGTCATGTCATAAGTATGGTCAAGCTATGGGTATGATTCTTCGTTACTTGAATAACAAAACAGGTTTCACTGAACTTTGTTATGATTTGAACAAAATTCCAAAACTAAGCGAGAAATACGACATAGCTGTCAATTATCACATTCATTCACCATTCTTGGTATGGTATTTGTCAGAACGCATTATTTCGATTAAAAAGTATACATGGATACATAATGACTTTAATACGACAAGGTACGATATAAGAAAACTTGATAGGTATCTAATTTGCATGGATTATTTCTTTGCGGTTGCAGAGAATCTAAGAAATGAATTTATTGAGATTTTTCCGAATTATGTGGATAAAACACAAGTTGCATTAAATTTGATTCCCTACGCAGAAATATTAAAAAAAGGAGACGAGTATCTACCGAAAGAGTATGCTGTTTTATCCCAAGAGTGTATAAAAATATTGACCGTAGGACGTTTGGAAGAACAAAAGGGATATGATATCGTCGTAGATGTTGCGGAGAAGTTAAAAGAAAAGGGAATAGTATTTAATTGGTGTATAATTGGAGAAGGTACCGAAAGAAAAAGAATAGAAAAAGATATTGAGAGAAAAGGATTGAGCAATTATATACAGTTGCTTGGTGTTAAAAGTAATCCATATCCATATTTTAAGTGCTGTGATATTTACGTCCAAACTTCAAGACATGAGGGTTATGCAACGACCGTAAGTGAAGCAAAAGTTTTTTGTAAACCTATTATTACTACGGATGTTTCTGGAGCGAAAGAACAAATCAGAACGGGGGAAAACGGATTCATTACATCATTTGATGCATTTGAAATAGCTGAATACGTTAACGGGCTCTGTGCAGATAGAATGCTCAGAGAAAAATTTAGCGAGACAATCAAGAATGAGTCGAATAAATCAGATGATTTGTGGTTATCATATTTTGAATAAGGGGTATGTATTTATATGTTGCTAAGTATTATTACTGTCTGTTTTAACGCAGAAAAGACCATAGAGAGAACATTTAAATCAGTATTGAATCAAACGTATAGAGCGTTTGAATACTTGATAATTGATGGAGATTCTAAAGACAAAACGATAGATATCATCAATAGGTGGAAAGAAAAATTCGCATCAACTGAGATAACATTTAAAGTAATCTCTGAAAAAGATAACGGCCTATATAATGCGATGAATAAAGGAGCCAGAAATGCAAATGGCGACTTCATATTATATTTAAATGCAGATGATGAGCTTGCATCGGATGATTCTATCGTAAACTTTATTGATAATCTAAAAAATTCGGATGATGTACTTTATGGTAATACAATCATTGTCGACAAAACGGAAAGTCAAGAAGCACGAAAAGCACTACCTGCAAATAAGATTACTAAACACCTACCATTTATCCCCCAATCAGCATTTGTTCGCACATCTGTTCAAAGGAAATTTCCGTTTAATGAGCAGTATAGAATTACGGCTGATTATGATTCCTTTTTGCGGATGTATTTAGCAGGTAAGAATTTCAGATATGTGGATTACTATTATTCGAAATTTTATGTAGGTGGAATAAGCAATGAAGATGAGTGGTTAACCTACAAGGAGGACATTAAAGTCAAGCATAATAACGGCATCTTAAATAAATACAGCCTTATTCAGCAAATAAAATATTTTAGAAGATATCTTAGTATTAGATATGGTGGAAAGTCATGAATATTGGAAATGCAATTAATAAGGGAATTGGTTCAATTAGGTTTCATTTTCATACCGTAATGAGGCGAAGAAAGATTCATTCTAGGGGAATAAAACAATACCTTGGGAAAGGAGCTCATTTAAGAGCTTCCGAAAATGGGAAAATTTTTTTGGGAAATAAGACCTATATATCTGATCGATCCTCTATTGGTGCACATATTGAGGGTACAATCAGAATTGGAGATAACAATTTTTTTAACTCAAATGTTAACATTGTATGCTTTAAAGGTATTACTATTGGTGACAATAATCTCTTTGCTCAAAATATTGTTGTTATAGACCAAATCCATAATTATAAAAACAAAGAAATGCCTATTTATAAACAAGGATATATTGCAAATAGAGTGGTAATAGGCTCTGATTGTTGGTTTTGTGCTAATGTTGTGATTTGCCCTGGGACTGAGATAGGGAATCATATAATAGTTTCAGCAAATTCGGTTGTAAAAGGAAAACTGGATAAACCTGGATTATATGCCGGGAATCCGGCAACATTAGTTAAGGAGCTGTAAGATGAAAATATCCATTATTACCATTACATATAACTCCAGTAGGACATTAAAAGATACTATCGACTCTGTTCTTAAACAGAGACATCGTCCATTACAATATATATTAGTGGACGGGAAATCAACCGATAATACACTTCAAATAGTACAAGACTATAAGAATTCTTTTGATAAGGCTGGGATAGAGTTAAAATGGATTAGTGAGCCGGATAAAGGGATATCGGATGCGTTTAATAAGGGAATAAAAATGTCAGATGGTAAATTGGTGGGGATTATTAATTCAGATGACAAACTAACTGATGAATCCTTGAATATTTTGGCTAGCAACTATGAAGATAATATTTCGGTCTATTATGGAAATTGCATCATTTTTAATGATTTAACAAAAGAAAAGTATGAAGCAATGCCAAGCTTTTCAAAAAACAAAAAGTTACTTCGAAAAGGGATGGCTTTGTTTCATCCATCTACGTTTATAGCGAAATCTGCATATGATAACTATGGTTTGTATGACGTTGGATATAAATATTGCATGGATAGAGATATTCTTCTAAGAATGTACTCAAAAGGTGCAAGGTTCAAGTACATAAATGAGTCCTTAGCAGCATATCGAGAGGGTGGAGTAAATCAACAAAATTATAAAAAATGTGCATTGGAGAATAGAAATATTTCGGTTCGATTTGGGATGAATCCGATTAAAGCAGATACCATAAGACTGTATTTTTTTATACATGATTTAGTTTGGAGAATTGTAAAGAAAGTGGGACTTGAAAAAGCCTTTCATAAAAGATTAATTGATTGAATTTGCTATGCATTCTTATCATGAAAGAACAATTGATGAAGACCTGCAGCACCAATTTATAGAGGAGCGATTTATGAGTACTAGTATAATTAAAAAAATAAGAACAGAGGAGTTAGCGAAGTGCTTGTCGCTTATAGTATTGCTTACTCCAACATTTATTATGCATTACAATATCA
>OFFF01001591.1_pt1 | contig 14225 bp, 9 predicted proteins | sample 1521301 | NCBI WGS metagenome assembly OFFF01 (sample SAMEA3504101, study PRJEB24116) | mouse gut metagenome | biome: mouse gut; feature: mouse-associated habitat; material: faeces | place: Denmark | collected 2011
CAGACTGGAGCTGAGCGGCGGCGGTCTTGCGGAAATCGCGGATATGCTCCACCGCCTGTTATCAATGCCCATTGTTATTACAGAAAGAAATTTTAATATATCTGTGGCTGTCCCGGACGGCACCCTTTTTAGAGAGTTTTTCCAGGCGGTGCTGCCGCAGCTGCAAGACTGGGAAAAGCACGCAGTGGACTGCGGGGACACAGCGAGATTCCAGTGTGGCCAGCAATATGTGAATGTTCGCAGGGCCCAGTTCAAGGGACAGATTTGCAGCTATATTCTGGCCTTCTGCCAGGAGAACGATTTTGATGAGATGCACATGATTGCACTGGATCACGCCGCTGCAACTACTGCGCTGGAATTTTCCAAGCTGGATGCGCTTAACCAGCGTCTGAGCCTGATGGAAAATAATTTTTTCTTTGATATTATCATGCGCAGCATCAAGAGCGAGGAGGAAGCGCAGCAGCGGGCGCAGTATCTGGGATGGCAAAAGCCGCCGTTTTCCCTGGTGGTGTACAACATCAACGATTTCGAAGAGCTTGCGCACAATCATTCTGAGCTGGAAATTCTGGCGTTGAAGCAGCAGGTGGCGGAGGAGATCCGGCAGGTCATGATCCGGCAGGATATCCCCTGCAATATTATCTCAAAAAGCGACAGCACCTCGTGCTTGTGCACTGCGCCGGCTCCGAGACAGCTGGTATATGGAGCGCGCACAGTTGTGCAGTGCATCGGAGAGCGACTGGGAATCGGCCTGACAGCGGGAATCTCCGTGCAGGTCTCGCGCTTCACGGACCTGTGCACAGCATATGAGGAGGCTGCCGATGCGCTGGTTATTGGAAGGAAAACCGGCGCATCGGTCACCTATGCGGGGGATATCTACTTTGAGCGGGCCGTACTCCGTACTGCTGACCCGCAATACTTTCAGCAATTCATTCAGAACACGGTGGAAAGTCTGTTTGCCTATGACAAAAAGCATCATACAGAATTTGTGCACACACTGCGGGTATTGGTGGAGCACATGGGAATCCGGGCAAGAGCTGCTCAGGCGCTGTTTCTTCACCGGAACACGCTTCTCTCCCGGATCCGCCGGATTGAGGAAATTACAGGATGTGACCTTTCCCGAAATGAGCAGCTGCTGGAGCTGGGCATTGCGCTCAAGATCCGTTCTCTGCTATAGACAGTGCACTCTGCACTGTATTTCCGCATAAATCATATTCAGTGTGAATGTATACAATGCAGATACAGCATGATAAAATGGCATTACCCAAATAAAGTTACTTCCCGCACATTCTGCCGGACGGAGAGAAAGGGACTGCCATGCTGATTAAACAAGTGATGGAGATTTATGACTTACTGGACAGAGCTGACGCCTCTGGAGCTTCCATAAAAGCGTATCTGGAGCAGTTAGGAGCGGAGGATGTCGTCGTAGCCAAATTGGGCGGGGCGGAAAAAACAACAGACGGCATCCGGATCCGCATTCCCGGTGTTCACGGTAAGATGAAGGGCCAGAGCGCTCCTACATTGGGAATCCTTGGACGGCTGGGGGGAATCGGAGCACGGCCGGAGCAGATCGGCTATGTCTCGGACGGTGACGGTGCGCTGGCGGCGCTGGCGGCGGCGGCCAAGCTGCTGGATATGCGGCGGAAGGGCGACTGTCTGGCGGGTGATGTAGTGATTTGTACGCATGTTGATCCCAAAGCGCCGACGCAGCCCCATGAACCGGTCCCATTTATGAGCAGCTCTGTGGATATTGCAGCGGTCAATCGTTTTGAGGTTGACGATGATCTTGACGCGATTCTTTGCATTGACACAACAAAAGGCAACCGCATTATCAATCACAACGGCATTGCCATTTCCCCGACGGTAAAGGAGGGCTATATCCTCCGGGTCAGCGACAGCCTGATGGATATTTTGCAGATTGTAACCGGAACGCTGCCGCATGTTTTTGCCATTGCCCAGCAGGATATTACCCCCTATGGCAACAGCTTGTACCATCTGAACAGCATCATGCAGCCCTGCACAATCACAAGTGCGCCGGTAGTTGGCGTTGCAATTACTGCGGAGACGATGGTGCCGGGATGCGCCACAGGCGCTTCCCGCCCGGCAGATGTGGAGACTGCGGCGCGTTTTGCGGTCGAGACGGCAAAAGCTTTCGGGCGCGGATTGTGCTCCTTCTATAATCCGGCGGAATTCTCTGAAATTGCAAGGCGTTATGGCGATATGCACCGGTTTCAGAGCCTGGGCGTTTCCTGAGGAGCGGCCTATGAAAAAAATAGGAGCGATTACAATCGGACAATCCCCCAGGGATGATGTGATCCCGGAAATCCAGGAAATTCTGGGAGACGGCGTTGAGATTTTGCAGGCTGGGGTGTTGGATGATTTGACCGAAAAAGAAATCAAGATGCTGGCGCCCGCCGGAAATGGAGCATCGGAAATTCTCAGCCTGCGCGGAAGCGGCACGGTGCTGGTTTCCCGATTGCGGGACGGCCGGTGGGTACATCTGGCTGAAGAAAAAATCATCCCCTATGTTCAAGAAAAGATCAACCTTTTAGAGACTTCCGGGGTTAGTATGATCCTGCTGCTCTGCACCGGGGAATTTCCAGAGATATTTGAGCATCAGGTACCGGTGCTGCTTCCTCAGAAGCTCCTGCTGGGCGTTGTTCCACAGCTCGCCTCCCGGATCGGTGTTGTTTCCCCCAGGGACTGTCAAATGGCTGGCAGCAGGACGCGCTGGGGCGCGGCTGTGCAGCAGGTAACCGTAGCGCACGCAAACCCCTATGAGGGCGCTCCAGGCTTGGAGGAGGCTGCCAGCCGGTTTGTTCAGGACGGAGTGGAGGTATGTGTGTTGGATTGCATGGGATATACTAGTGAGATGAAACGGCGCTTGGAGCGGAGCACCGGACGGCCCGTTGTTCTTCCACGGACATTGATGGCCCGCGTAGTCAGCGAATTGCTGAATTGACAGCCTTGGCGAGGGCTGCGGGTCAGATATGTACCAGGTTTTCCGGACAGCGTTATGTAAGCGTTCCCCCCTGAAGCGGTATTTGCAGCGGTTTCTGCATTGCTTCAGTTGGAATAAGGAAACCTTTCACGCAGAGATAAGGAGGATTTTATGAAAAAAAGAAGGCCGATCCTAGCACTCTTGCTGGTCCTGCTGCTATTGCTTTCCGCATGCGGCAGAACAGACAGCCCTCCTGGCGCAGGGCAGGACACCCCCTCCAGCAACGGGGATAACCAGCAGGATACTCCAGTTTCGTCTCGGGACACGATCAACCTTGCGCTCAACCAGGTGGTAGAGACGCTGAACCCCTTTGCATCCGCCAATATTGTGGATATGCAGCTGTTCTGCCAGATCTACGAGACATTGTTCTTTGTCAAGGATAGCGGCGATTTGGAGCCGCGAATCGCAGAATCCTATGATCTGCATGAGGATGGAATGACCTATACCGTACACCTGCGGGATGATGTAAAATTTCATAACGGGGATACGCTGACAGCAGAGGATGTGGCCTGGTCCTTGGAATATTCGCTGAAAACCGGTCCTTATACACAAAAACGGACCAATTTGTCAAATTTTGAAAGCGCCGTGGCGGTTGATGAGCACACGGTGGAAATCAAATCGTCCACAACAAGCGTCAATTTTATGAACAATATCAGCCTGTTCGGGTATATTCTGAGCAAGGAGGAATTTCTGGCTGCGGAGACCGCCGGTACAGTGGGCATTGAGTGGGTTCCCTATGGCACGGGTCCCTATATGGTATCCAGCTATAATCCGGATGCGGAAATTAAATTGGAGGCTTTCCCGGATTATTACCGCGGCCAGGCACGGATCAGCCATATCAACTATCAGATTCTATCCGACAACAACACCATTACGGTTGCTTTTGAGGCAGGCGACCTGGATCTGATTGTTGTCCCAACGGCCAGCTGGGCCTCCCTGAGCGCAAACGGCAGCTACAACACGTACCTTTCTCCCACCAATCACACCAGCTTCTTTCATATTAACATCCACAATAACGATGCGCTGTCCAACAAGCTGGTGCGCCAGGCCTTGTCTTACGCGATTGACCGGGAATCCATGATCATCGCCGCGTATGACGGCATCGCCCAGCCCGCATATTCCATGTTCAATCCGGACACGGTGGTTGGCGGCTTTACCGTCGAGGAGCTGGAAGCGGAGGGAATTCCAACGTATGCGTATAATCCTGAGAAGGCGAAGGAGCTGCTGGCGGAGGCCGGATATGGCAGCGGCCTGGACCTGGGGAGCATCGTAACCATCAACGGAAGCTACTGGGAAAAGATGTCCACGATCTTCCAGTCAAATCTGGCGGATATCAATGTGACCGTTGGCGTGGAGCTGGCCGATTCCGCCTCCTGCCGGGCTCGCCGTAAGGATCACGATTATAACCTTGCAACCACCGGAACAAACTATTCGCCGGACGCCAGCTACGCATACCAGTATTTCCGCTATCTTACGCCAGAGCAGCGTGCAGATGGGGCGTACAGCGAACTGGATATTGAGAACAAGGAGCTGGACGATCTGTTCCAGAAGGCGATGAACGAGCAGGATGCCGCGGTGCGCAGATCTACCTGGCTGGAAATCAACCGGGTTTTACAGGAGGAAATGTATTCTATCCCGACGTTCCACAAGTCAATCCCCTATGCGTATCAAAAGGACCTGGTCTGCGAGGAGATCAACACGAACTATTATTACGTCTACAATTTCTACTGGGCATAATAGGACCCCCAGAAGGCCGGCCGTAACAGCGAATGGCCGGCCTTCCCTTATTCTGAATCAGAAGGGAGCGAAGCAGGTATGGGAAGATATGTTATCCGCCGGCTGGCCGCAATGATCTTGATTATCATCGGCGTTGCCTTCGTGGTGTTCACCATCATGGAAATGACCCCGGGTGATCCGGCGGTCATGATGCTCGGGGACAATGCCAGCGCGGAGAGTATTCAGGCATTTAACGACCAGTTCGGCTTGGACAAGCCCTTTTTCGTCCGCTTTATCCGCTATATCCTCAATTTATTTACCAAATTTGATTTTGGAACATCCTGGCTGACGTCCCGCCCGGTACTTGGAACGTTGCGGGAGCGCATACCGGTTACCTTGAATATTGCGATTTCCAGCATCGCGTTTGCCAGCATTATCGGGGTGCTGCTGGGGGTTCTCTCGGCAGTAAAGCAATATTCCTTTTTGGATTATGCGGCGCGTGTGACCGCTATGATTATGGCGGCAGTTCCTGTCTTCTGGCTGGGCATGATGCTCGCAATCCTGTTTGCACTTCGCCTGGGATGGCTGCCGGCCAGCGGCGTGGGCAGCTGGAAAAATTACATTCTGCCCATGATGACCCTGGGATTTCCTTACTCCGCACGAATTCTGCGCAGTACCCGCACATATATGCTGGAGGCTGTGCGGCAGGATTTCGTCAGAACAGCCCGGGCCAAGGGCGTACCGGAGCGGGTGATTGTGTGGAAGCACGCGTTTACAAACGCCTGCCTGCCAATCATCAATACCATCGGCGTATATATCGGCAGCCTGTTGGGCGGGGCTGTGGTAACGGAAACGGTTTTTGGGTGCAACGGCCTCGGAAGCTTTATCATCAACTCCGTGAAACGCAAGGACATCCCGGCCGTGACCGGCGGCACGGTTTTTTTGGCAATTATCTTTTCTCTGATCCTTCTTGTGGTAGATCTGTTGTACGCGGCAGTGGACCCCCGCATCAAGGCCCGCTACGCAAAAGGGGGGAAATAGCATGAAAACGCAAAAAAGGGGAATGTCCCCACTCCAGGAGACAGTTTATCGCTTTTGCCGCAATAAGGTATCGCTGATTGGCCTGGTAATTGTCGTTGGGTTTATTCTGATTATTCTGTTCGGTGAGCAGATTTCCCCCTACCAGCTGGGCGTCAAGCAGGATATTCCCAACCGTCTCCAGGGACCGTCCGCCGCCCATTGGTTTGGAACGGACGGATATGGCCGGGATATTTTTACGAGAGTTATCCATGGCACAAAATATACCATGATGATTGCCATCCCCGCCGTCTTTCTGGCGCAGATGATTGGTGCTGTTTTGGGCGCACTGGCCGCGTTTTACAGTAAATGGCTGGATGATGTGCTGATGCGGATTCTGGATGTATTCCAGGCGATCCCCGGTACGCTGCTGGCGCTGGCCATTGTCGCTGCACTTGGGACCTCCCTGCCCAATCTGGTGATTGCCATGATGGTATCACGGGTTCCAGGCGCAACGCGATCCGCCCGCGCGGTTATGCTGTCTCTGGTGGGACAGGAGCATATTGACGCCGCCCGGTCCTATGGGAGCCGGGACTACCAGCTGATCTTCGGGCATATCATCCCCAATGCGTTGGGGCCCATGATCGTAGACCTGACGATAAATCTCTCCGCGATCACCTTACAGGTGTCCAGCCTCTCCTATATCGGCCTGGGCGTTCAGCCGCCCACGCCGGAGTGGGGGGTTCTGCTGAGCGAAGCGCGGGAGTTCATGCAGGTAGCGCCTCATACCATTATTTTCCCGGGACTGGCGATTTTACTGGCAGCATTGGCCTTCAATCTGGTGGGCGACGGACTGCGGGACGCGCTTGACCCAAGATTGCGGGACTGAGGGGAGGAATATCATGGATACAGGAAACGAGATCCTGCGCATTGAAAACTTGGAAGTGGTATATACTTCCCGGCATGAAACGGTCCACGCAGTGAACGGCATCAGTTTTTCCCTCAACCGGGGCGAAACCCTCGGTCTGGTAGGCGAAACCGGAGCTGGCAAGACAACAACGGCGTATGCGATTCTACGGGTTCTGCCGGACCGCACGGCCAAGGTGACAAATGGGACGGTGGAGTTTGAGCAGGAGGATCTGCTGAAGGTACCGGCTGCCAGAATGCAGCATGGGATTCGGGGAGAAAAGATCTCCATCATTTTTCAAGACCCCATGTCGGCGCTGAATCCCATCATGAAAATTGGCGACCAGATCGGTGAGGCGCTTAAATTTCACAACAAACGGGGATTGTCCCCCAAGGAGATTGAAGAGCAGGTGGACAGAACGCTGGAGCTGGTCGGAATTCAGAAGGAGCGCAAGTTTGATTTTCCCCACCAGCTGAGCGGCGGAATGAAGCAGCGGGTCATGATTGCCATTGCCCTGGTATGTGAACCGGATTTGATCATTGCTGATGAGCCGACGACCGCCCTTGATGTCACCATCCAGTCGCAGGTGCTGGCTATGATTGACGAGCTGCGCGAGAAGCTGGGGACAGCAATGCTGTTGATCACCCACGATCTGGGAATCGTCGCACAGATGTGCGATCACGCTGCGATTATGTATGCGGGTGAAATCATTGAGATCGGCTCTGTGGAGGATATCTACTCCGGTGAAATGCGGCACCCTTACACAGCCGGGCTGTTTGGCTCCCTGCCGGACCTGGAGACGAAATCCAGCCGCCTCCATCCGATTGACGGCCTGATGCCTGATCCTACAGACCTGCCCGCCGGGTGCAAATTTCATCCGCGGTGCCCGAGCTGCATGGATATCTGCCGGACAGTTCCGCCGGATTTTCAAGCCAGAGGGACGCACAAGGTAGCCTGTCACTTATATGACCAGCGGACGGGAGGCAAAACACATGGATAAGACAAATCAGCCCCTTTTGACTGTAGAACATCTCAAAAAATATTTTACAACAAAGAAAGGAATCCTCCACGCGGTAGATGACGTCAGCTTTACCATCGCCGCGGGCAAAACGCTGGGGGTTGTGGGGGAGAGCGGCTGCGGAAAATCCACGCTGGGTAAGACGGCCCTGCGTCTGGTGGAGCCAACCGGCGGTCGGGTGTTTCTGGACGGCGAGGATATTGCCGCCATGGACGCAGCCCAGCTCCGGAAGGCCCGGCTCAAAATGCAGATGATTTTCCAGGATCCCTATTCCAGTCTGGATACCCGCCTCAGCGTGGCTAGGCTGATCGCGGATCCGCTCCGGGTCAACCGGGTCTGCTCCAGCAAGAAAGAAATCGCGGAGCGGGTAGACGCCTTAATGGAGACGGTAGGTCTGGCCCCGCGCCTTCGGGATTCCTATCCCCACGAACTGGACGGTGGCCGCCGCCAGCGCATCGGCATTGCCAGGGCACTGGCCCTGAATCCACGGTTTATTGTCTGCGACGAACCAGTATCTGCCTTGGACGTGTCAATTCAGGCACAGATTTTGAATATTCTAATGGATCTGAAGGACGAGCGGGGATTGACCTATATCTTCATTACCCACGATCTCAGCGTAGTAAAGCACATTTCAGACGATATCGCTGTCATGTATCTGGGCCAGTGCGTGGAGAAGGCCAGCTCCGATGAGCTGTTTCAGAATCCCGTCCATCCATACACGAAAGCCTTACTGTCAGCGATCCCTGTTCCCAATCTGTCAAAAAGGCATACACGCCCCACTGTGATCCGCGGCGAGGTTGGGAACCCGATTGATCCTAAGCCCGGGTGCCGGTTTGCTCCCAGATGCGACTATGCCTGCAGCAAATGCTTTGGAACGGATATCCCGCTGAAAGAGGTTTCCGCCGGGCACTATGTTTCCTGTGTCCTGGCAGAATCCTAACGCTTTCCATGGGGCTTCCAGCTATCTGTGAGTATCCTTTACCCTGCGGGAACAGTCTGAATGATAGAGGGGACGTACAATATGCGGAAAAAGACAACATTCCTGGCTACAGGTGACTCCTTTATGACACGCCGCCTGCCAGCAGGAGGGTATACCGGCTTCCAGGAAATAAAGGAAGTCATTGCGGCTCACGAGGTGAGATTTAATAATCTGGAAATAACAATCCATAACAAGGAGGGCTATCCGGCGGCATTTTCCGGCGGAACCTGGGCAATGGCGGAGCCCGGGATTTTGGACGATTTAAAACAATTTGGGTTCAATCTCTATAACACCGCAAACAACCATTCGGGCGACTACAGCCATGGCGGGCTGCTTGCTACGATCCGGCATCTGCGGGAGCGGGATATGCTCTATGCCGGTACAGGGGAGAATCTGGCCGCAGCCTCCGCCCCGGCTTATCTGGAAACGTCCTGCGCACGGGTTGCAATGCTTGGCGTATGCTCTACCTTTCATGATTCAGACGCCGCAGGCAATCAGGGCCCGGTATTGCAGGGGCGGCCGGGGCTGAATCCGCTCCGCTATCAGAAGACCTTCCATGTGGAGCCGCACTATTATGAGACGCTCAGAGAGATTGCCCGGAAAACAGAGATGAACGCCAGCATGGAGCTGACGGTTCAGAATGGGTATGCCCGGCTGCTGCCGGAAGGAAAGCTGTATTTTGGCGGAATGAGTTTTTGCCTGTCAGATGAAAACGCCCTGTATACCGAGCCGCTGCAAACCGATATGGAGCGGATCACAGCCCATATTCGGGAAGCGCGCCGGCAGGCAGATTATGTCTTGGTCAGCGTCCATTCCCACGAGTTTTCGGGGCGCAGTGTTGTCAATCCCGCTCAGTTTCTCAGGACATTTGCGCATACATGTATTGATGCGGGGGCTGATGCCATCCTGGGGCATGGACCACACGAGCTGCGCGGTGTGGAAATATACAACGGCAAAGCGATTTTTTACAGCCTTGGCAACTTCATATTTCAAACAGAAACGGTTTCCATGCAGCCCGCTGACGCCTATGAAAACGCGGCAATGTCCTCTGCTGCCATGGTTGGTGAATATATGGACCGCCGCAGCAGAAACGGGACCTCTGGCTACGCCGTACAGCCGAATATCTGGCGCTCCGTTATGGCTGGATTTACGGCTGAAAACGGTGTGATCACGGAAATAAAATTTTATCCGATTACATTGGGGATGGATCTGCCCAGGAGCCGGATTGGGTTCCCGCAGCTGCTCCACAGCGATGAAGTTCTGGAGTACTTGGCGGAGCTGTCCAGACCATTCGGCACCAAAATGCAGATTGCAAATGGAGTGGCTTCGGTCATGCTTTAACTGCTTTGCAGCTATACTCCGCGTTGCACTGAAAAACACAACTTCCGCCCCGTTACAGCCTTGGGTGTAACGGCTTTTTGCGCCGTTAACATCAATATACAAGGAGATTCGTATGAAGTACACAGAAAACTACCGCCTCCCCCTATGGGAGGAATCGGACCGGGTGCTGCGGGCGGACTTTAATGACTTGAGCCGGAATGTGGAGGCTGGTTTGGCGGAAAATGTCAGAGGCGCCAGGGAGGGGGATCTGGAACAGAGACGGCTGCTGGAGGAGACGGAGGACTGGACGTTTGAGCTGTTCTGCCGGGCCGCGTACAATCACTACTGCCAGGTCCGGGAGCTGGAGACTATGCCCAGACAGATCGGAGTGTTCCATCAGAGCTTTGCCAAAAGTATGAGCGGTACGATGGGGATCAGACAAAAGGATGGCTATGGGTGGATGACCACCGGGGAAAGGGCGTTTACCTCGGATGAACTGAAACGGAGTATGAAACAGGTTTCCTCCATGACGGTGGTTCGGGATTCTCCCGCCGACTGTGTGCCGCTGGTGCTCACCTTCCACACCACCGCGCCGGGAGAATTGCGCCAGATCGGATTCCCAGGGGACGTTAAAAACGGCGATGGAACACCGCAGTTCTGGAGATTTTCGCTCTATAACGCAACAACCGGTGCGCGGGAGGTTCAGCAGGATGTCAAAATAGGCAGCTACACAAGTTCGGTAGGAACTTACACGGTAGATATCAATATCCACTTTTGGGGCGGGTACGACTACCGGCTGGAGGTTTCGCCCCTCGCCGCCAACTATAATGGACGCTTTCAGTTTGATTTGGAGCGCAGTCCTGTATCAGCGCTATGCTTTATGCACGCGGAGGGGAGTGCTACCCACACACTCACGGAGAGCGAGGCGAGCAGCGGCGGGTTGGCAGTCATCCGCTACAACATCAAGAGAGATACTGGAGAAATCTGGCTGGAATGGGACGGCAAACGGGTGGAACCGGACAGGATCCGGGACATCACTGAAAACGGAATCGCCATGAAAGAAGCTGAGTTCCGGCGGAAGGAGCCGATCCCGGCGGAGAGCACATTGACCCTACAGGCCAGATGCCAGATCAATGGAGAGATCTATCTCTACAGCTGGGGCGCGGTGCTCCTGTAAAAAGAACCCCCGAGGACCGAAATCCTCGGGGGCTTGGTTTTGCTTAAAGGGAGTGTCTTATGAACTTAAATCAGGCAATAGTGACTGTAACATTACCGCTGATCTCAGACAGAGTATAAACTCCAGTCTCACGATCATAGGACAGCTTCGCATTGTCTGTGTCGCTCAGAGTAACGCCACCGTTGCCAACGAGCTCGAAGCTGACGGTATCCTCAATTGTCAGATTGCCGATTTCGCTAGCATCCTGAATCACGGAATTATCAGCCGCGTTAATAACAGTAATACCCGTAATAGCGAAGGTCACCTTGGACTTGGACGCCGTAGTGGCAACCTTAATGGTGAGCGGTCCGGTGACACTGGCGGCCTCGACGCTATAGGTCTGTGTGCCAGCGGTATATGTGACCTTATCCGCCGCCAACGCAGTTCCGTTAACCTCAACTGTCACAGCGCCATCCGCATCGGGACTAAGGGCGAAACCCTTGTTAGCAGAAACCTTGAAGGTGTAAGCGGTGCCGTGTACCGCCTTCTCCAGCGGAGCGGTGCCGTCCTTGGTGACGGTAGCCTTGGCGCTGGGATCGACAGTTACGTCATACTTCTTGTCTGTCTCGGTCACAGTGAGCGTCACATCAGCGTTGGGCATGGTGAAGGTGTACTTGTCGCCGTCCTTCGTAATGTCTGCGGCGTCGAGGCCAGTCGCGGTGACCTCCAGATCCTTACCAGCGGCAGGAGCCTTGGTAAAGGTCACTGTGCTGCCAACCTTGACCGCTTTAGCAGTCGTGTCAAGCGTCTGATCTGCACCACCATTGATCTGAATAGTGAGACTACCAGCGGACATCGCAAGGTTCTTGCCGTTGGCCACAGACTTCACAACGATAGTCGTGTTAGCAGTCACGTTCTCCAGCAGATAATTGTTGTTAGCCAGCTTGACGGGCTCATTCTCCTCGTCGCCCTTGACCGCAACGGTAACGGTGCAGCCGTCCTTCGCCACGGGCAGAGTCACGTTGGAGCCAGAAACAACATTAGTGATAGAGGCAGGCAGAGTGTAGGGATCGCTGTCCGCTGCCAGCTCGAAGCTCACGGTATAGGTCTCGGTCTCGGGGGGAACCACCACACCGGCGTCGCGCTGCTCGCGGATAATGCTGTAGTACTCCTCCCACAGCCAGTTGGGGGTGCTCCAGCCGTGGTCGTGGCCGTCGTCGTCCTTGCCGGAGACGATCACCATGAAGAGGGTCTTGCTCTCGGGATCGGACTTCTCGGTGACCCAGATGATAGCGTCGCCCTTGCGGATGTCGCCGCTGTCGGACTTGGCGGAGACGCGCTTGTTGCCCTCGGCCTCATCCTTGTTAATGGCGTAGATGTTGGTGATGCCGCCCTCGGGGATGAAGGCCTTGCCGGGAGTGAGGGTGTCGGTCGCACGGCCGTCATTCCAATCGGCGTCATGGAGATCAACGTCGATGTAGCCGCCGCGCTGTGCCACCTTGTCAGTACGGGTGACAAGACCGGCGTGGATGCCGTACTCGGTGTAGGAGGTGCTGGTGCTGGGCCCGATGCGCATGATGTCGTCGGCCATCAGCTCCTCGCCGTCCTTCTCGGTGTCGTACAGACGCCAGAAGCCGGGCTGGACCTGGCTCCAGCGGCTGCCCCACTCGTGGTCAACGGGAACAACCTGGTTGGGAACCTTGTCGGCCTTGGTGACCAGGGCGTCAAGGTAGTTGACACGGCCGGAGCTGACCTGGTAGTTGTCGAACACCAGGGCGATGTTGTCGATGTCGCCAACCCAGTTGTTGACCTCGATAACGATCACGTTGGCAACCCAGTAGTCCTTGGAGTTGTTGTCAGACTCGGTATTCTCGGCCACAGCGTAGACGGCCTCGATGTACTGAGCGTCGATCTTCTTCACGTTCTCATAGTCGGTGAAGTAGTCGATATTCTGGCTGTTGCGGTTGACAACATAGTACTCGGTGTCGTGGACGGCATCGATGTAGTCGGTAGCATCGCTGCGATAGCGATCGTCACGGCTGGAGATGTCATAGTGGCGCTGATCGGCCTCAATGCCATCGGTGCAGTCGAGCTCGATGTAGTCGTAACGGTAGACAACAAAGGCCTCGGGGATGTCGTTCTCGCGGGCGACAGTGACGCTATCAAAGGCCACCCCGAAGTTGGTCTCGCTATCGTAGTCCTCGGCGATCCACTCCTTAGCGGTCAGGCGCTTGGTGTAGTCAATCTCATTATTGGCTTCGTCCCAGCCGTAGTACAGGTAGTCGCTGCTGGTCTTGTGGGTAGCGCGCTGGGTCGCGGAGACGATACGCACGCCGTCGTCAGTCTGGACATAGCGGGCCACGTTGGTGCTGGCGTTCCGGAAGATCCGCTCCGCGCTATCCAGACCGGCGGGCTGATAGACCGTAGCCAGATGGTTGATGGCGGGCTGGAGCACGACGCGCAGACGATCGGACTGACGGTCACCGAAGGTCTTGTACGCATTCTGCCACTGATTGCCGTTGGCAGTGTAATCATCGTCGTCGTTGGTGTGCAGGGCGTCCCAGTTATTCATCGGGTCGCCGTCCTCATTCTGGATGCCGTTCAGACGGAAGTCGTTGTCCTTGCTGTTGAGGACATCGAACTCGTCAACCTTGGCCTCGCCGGCCTTCAGCTCCACGATGAGGTCCTCGTTGTTGACATACTGGTTGTTCTGCTCACGCTCATAGTACAGCTCGGTGATCAGAGCGTACTTGGTGCCGGCAGCCAGCTCGTAGGCGCGGATGTTGCCGTAGCGGTCGAGGTACATGTTGTACTCGACACCATCCTCCATGTTGATGATGGTCTCATCCATACGGGTATCGTTGAAGATCTCGGACTGGTTCTTGGTCTCGCCGCCCACAGTGGTGACGGTGTTGTCGCGGAAGGACACAGTCTGGATCTTGTCGGTCAGAACCTCCGCCTTGGCGATGGTGACCTTGTTGTCGATCTGGGTGCAGAGGACCACGTCGCCCACGGCGGGCTCATAGTCGTTGTAGTCAACGACATCCCAATCCTCAACGTCCAGGACCTCATACTCGTACTTGGTCTCGCCGGACTTGGTGTAGGTGCCGGTGA
>OFFF01001593.1_pt1 | contig 14213 bp, 13 predicted proteins | sample 1521301 | NCBI WGS metagenome assembly OFFF01 (sample SAMEA3504101, study PRJEB24116) | mouse gut metagenome | biome: mouse gut; feature: mouse-associated habitat; material: faeces | place: Denmark | collected 2011
GACTGGTTCAATCGCATGATTACATTAGGCAGTATTCAGCGTTATGCAGTATAAGCGTCCGGAACAATCTGCCTGTGTGACGAGCCTGCTGTAGGTTGAGCGGGTCGTAAGGAATTGTCTGCATATAACGGAAATAATGATAAAAAGGTATGAAAACGGCGGAAAATGTAGTATATTGAAAGGGGATGAGCGATGGGGCAGAACCAGTGAAGCACGGAAGCGGCGCTGGGCTACAGAAGATTCGGAAAGGACAAAAGAGATGGCGAAAAAAATAAAGGGAAAGCGCGGTGCTGGAAAAGGGCATGACCATAGACTATGAGTATGATTTCGGATCTACCACAGCGCTGATGATCACAGTGGTCAATTACAGAATCGGATACTGGGCGAAAGAAAAAGTGACAATACTGTCAAGAAACAATCCCTATGTATTCCTGTGCAGCCAGTGCGGCGAGAAGCCGGCTGTATCAATCTGCCTGGAATGTGCCTGGGAAGGGCCGGAGGAGGGCTTGCTGTGCGAGGATTGCAGCAAGACCCATGCATGTGGGGAAGATATGCTGATGGGAATATGCAATTCTCCCAGGATGGGGGTCTGCGGTTATTGCGGAAGCAATCTGTATCCGGACCAGTTCATGGCAGATACGGAGTTGGGCGCACCGGCTGATGATTGAGGGTTGGCGGGAAGCGGGATTTCTGATTTCCGTCAGCGCATGGGCGGCGTTTTGATGACGGATTATAGTTCATTTATTGCCCTCATACCGTCCGTTTCCGACAGGGCGTGCAGGTAGGCATCCTTATGGACGCCTCTGGGTATCTTGAAGGTGGTCGGAATCTGGAAGTACTGTCCTTTTGCCTTCTGCCTGTCCACCATGAAGGTATCGCAGAGCTGATTAAATCCAGTCCCTGCTGATATTTTTGGTAGATTGGGCTATATGGAGCGTCAAGGCAGCGGATTTAATACCTTTGATCTCTCAGGGTCTAATTCCCCGCAGCTCTGCTGCGCAACAAACTAATGACGAGCGAAGCGAGTCTCGGGCTGATACCCCGCAGCTCTGCTGCGGGGAGTTTCATGGAGGACGGAGAAGCACTTGAAAAAATTGCATGTTATGTACCATCGTTATCAATGGACGAACTAAAAGAACTTGAAGCCGAGGTTATGCAGTTAGCATAATCAATCATGTCAATCAAAATATAGTACAGTAACAGCGTTAGGGCATATAGAAACCGAAATCTATATGTCCTGTTTTGGCCATAAAGGAGGAACAGGAGCGACAACATTCAGACCAACACCACAGGGCGTTTCCCCCCTTGTTTGCAAAAGAAGATTGATAAGATGACCTACTTAGTTGAGGTGCTTTTTCTGATACAAGTACCCAAAGCGTAAAGGACAAGTGAAAGCGTGTCATTCTCTACGACTTAGAGCATGGAAAACAAGGCAGACCAAGCTGGCATTTAGCAGAATCGGCAGAATCGTATTGTCAGCCGCCGGAAAGTGTGTTACAGTCAGGCATAGGAGATTGGCTTTCAGGCTTGGTCTTGCCTGATTGCTCCGGCCTATGGCGATTCAGGCAAGGCGTTCCCTGCCGGCAGGTCGTGGCACATCAGCGGGTGGTGCCGGATTGGCAGGCTGTGCCGCATCAGTGGGCCATGCCGGATTGACAGGCTGTGTCACATCGGTAGGCTTCTGGGCGCGGAGGCGTAAGAGGGCGTTTGGGACGAAGGCCTTCGGACGCGGCGGAAGTGACGAATCTCTCATGGAAAAGTCACGGAAATGTAAGGGCTGAGAGGTATAATCGGCCTTAGGAAATGTCGGAAAATAACGGATGCCACTTGTTTCGGAAAAAGCCCGGAAATACATCGAAGGTTGCCAGGAATTCGTATCAGTTATTTGTAGGCAATTCCTTAGTAACGGAAAATTTTTCCACAGAGGAGAGAGCCATGAGAGACAGGAAAAGTGACATGATTGTCATAAAAGTATGCCGGGGGATGGTCTTCGTGGGCGGCGGCATTCTTTTTTGCCTGCTGTTGATAGGCCTGGGAATCTTGTATGGAGGAATCAGCGTGGCTTTTTGGTTGACGGATTCCCTGATCAGGAGACTGGAGAGATGCTGCCGATGAGGCGGAACTATGGGATAGTGCAGAGCCATGGGATAGTGCAGAGCCATGGGATAGTGCAGAGCCATGAAATGGGGCAGGCCATAGGATAAATCCCCTATAAGAATCATGCATCAGCTTTCGGCTCCATATGCCAGGAAGCGCACGAAGGGACGGGGGAAAGCCCCTGATTCAGAAAAGAGACAGGTGATAACATATGAAACGTATTTTTTTGGTGGAGGATGACAGGGAGATTGCCAAGAATCTGGCGCTGCTGCTGCGGGCGGAAGGGTTCGCCGTCACCCATGCGGGCACCCAGAGCGAGGCAGTGCGGGTGGTTTCGGAGGAAAGGTTCGATCTGGCGCTGGTGGACATTTCCCTTCCTGACGGGAGCGGCTTCTCGGTGTGCACGGAGATCAAGCAGACGATGGACATCCCGGTCATCTTCCTGACGGCCTCCGGCGATGAGGCCAGCGTGGTGACAGGGCTGAACATGGGAGCGGACGACTATGTCACCAAGCCTTTCCGGCCCAGGGAGCTGATCGCCCGGATCGGCACTGTTCTGCGCAGAAGCGGCCGCGCGCCTTCCGCCTTTGAAATCGGCGGTCTCCAGGTGGACACGGCAGCCGGGACCGTGAAAAAAGGGGGAAAGGAAATCTTCCTGTCCGCCCTGGAATACCGCCTGCTGCTGGTGTTCACAGGCAGTCCGGGAAGCATTCTGACCAGGGACAGGCTGTTGGACGAATTATGGGACGCGGCGGGGGAGTTCGTCAACAATAACACCCTCACCGTGTATATCAAGCGCCTGCGGGAGAAGATAGAGGATGACCCTGCCAATCCCAGAATCATCCTCACGGTCAGGGGGATAGGATACCGTCTGGGAGGGGATTATGTTTCGAAATAGAGAGATACGCCGGCTCGCCGTCTGGTTCGCCGGGGTGACCATTGTCTGCTCCGGGGCGGGATTCGCTCTCCAGCCCGGGGCAGGGCTTCTGCTTCTCGCCGCCGCTGCAGCCTATGGGGCGGCTTTTTTTCTGTTCACCAGAGCCAGGTACAGAAGCATTGCGAAGATTTCGGAACAGATCGATCAGGTGCTCCACGACGGGGACTGCCTGTATATCGGCGAGATGGACGAGGGCGAGCTGTCCATCCTGCAGACCGAAATCTCCAAAATGACCCTGCGCATCCGGGAGCAGAATGACGCCCTGAAAAAAGAGAAAGGGCATCTGGCCGATTCCCTGGCCGATATCGCCCATCAGCTGCGCACGCCCCTGACCTCGGCGAACCTGATACTGTCCCTGCTGAAGGACAATCCCGGCGAAAGCGGGCGGAAAGGGCTGCTGCGGGACATGGAGGGCCTGTTCCGGCAGATGGACAGGCTGATCGACTCCCTGCTGAAGCTGTCCAGACTTGACGCTGGAATTGTAGTCTTCCGAAAAGAGCCGGTGCAGGTGGCAGGCCTGATAGAGACTGCGTCCAGGCCCCTTTTGATTCCCATGGAACTGCATGAGATTACCTTAGAGATTCAGGTGCCGGAAGGGGCGCGCATAGACGGAGATCCCGACTGGCTCGGGGAGGCCCTCCAGAACATTCTCAAGAACTGCATGGAAAGCATCGGCGACCGGGGATGCATCCAAATCGCCTGCGAGGACACCCTGCTCTATACGGAAATCACCATTCACGACAGCGGCCCGGGTTTTGGGAAAGAGGACCTGTACCATGTGTTCGACCGATTCTACCGGGGACGGGACACGAAAGCCTCAGGCTATGGAATCGGCCTGTCGCTGTGCAGGACGATCATCACCAGGCAGGGCGGCACCGTTGCGGCCAGGAACCATCCCCGGGGCGGCGCCCTGTTCGTCATCCGCTTCCCCAAATGACGAATCTCTCACCCGAAAGTCACGCAGGTGTAAGCACAAAGCCTTATGATAGAAACCGAACCCGAAGAAGCCGCCGCCCAGTGCCCATAGAATTTACGGACGCGAATGCGGACGGAAATTCTATGCCGGGAATTGGTACTGGTCGGGGGATGCGGGACTGGAATAGGAGGATTGAAATCATGAGGTTCGTGAAGAGATGTTTTATTGTGTTGGCAGCGCTGTGCCTGTGCTGGCTGCTGGTGCCGGTGCTTGTCCTGAACAGAAGGAGAGGAGGGGACTGCGATGGAATTTTTGAGGATTGAGAATCTCCGCAAGGTATACGGAAAAGGAGAGAACCAGGTCACGGCGCTGGACGGCGTCTCCCTGACCATCGAGAAGGGGGAGTTCGCGGCGATCATAGGGTCTTCCGGATCTGGCAAGTCCACCCTGCTGCATGCCATCGCCGGAGTGGACGCGCCTACCAGCGGCAAAGTGTACCTGATCGGCCAGGACGTGTATGCCCAGAACAGCGAAAAGCTTGCCATTTTCCGCAGGCGGCAGGTGGGCCTGATCTACCAGTTCCACAACCTGATTCCCACGCTGAACGTGGTGGAGAACATGACGCTGCCCATTCTCATGGACAGACAGAGGGTCAACCGGAAACGCCTGGAGGAGCTCCTGGAGCTGCTGGGGCTGCAGGAGCGCAGGGACCATCTGCCCAGCCAGCTTTCCGGCGGGCAGCAGCAGCGGGTGGCCATCGGCCGCGCCCTGATGAACGCGCCCCAGGTGATGCTGGCCGACGAGCCCACAGGCAGCCTGGACAGCCGCAACGGCGCAGAGATAGTCCGCCTGCTGAAGGCCAGCCACAGAGCGTACGGCCAGACCCTGATCATCGTCACCCACGATGAGAACATCGCCCTGCAGGCAGATCGGATTGTCTGCATCTCGGACGGGCGGGTAATCCGGGACGAAAGGCAGGTGCGCTGAGGATGGACATTTTCAGGAAAATAGCCCTACAGGGCTTAAAGAAGAGCCGCACAAGGACCCTGGTGACCATAGTGGGAGTGGCCCTGTCCGCTGCCATGGTCACGGCGGTCACCTCCTTCGCGGCATCGCTGCAGGCCTACATGGTAGGCGGCGCCATCGTCAAATACGGCGGCTGGCATGTGAATTTCCCGGCGGCGGACGCCGCGTTCCTAGAGGAGCAGGGCAGCGACAGCCGGGTGACGGACATGGCCATATATGAAAATATCGGCTATGCCAGGCTGGAGGGCGGCCAGAATCCGGATAAGCCCTATCTGTTCCTGGCAGGGTTTCCGGAGGAGACTTTTGAAGCCATGCCCCTGGAACTGATCCTGGGCAGGCTGCCGGAGAATGACAGCGAGGTGGTGGTTCCCGCCCATGTGGCCTCCAACGGCGGGGTGAAGCTATCCCTGGGCGACACCCTCTGCCTTTCCGTGGGGAGCCGCACGGACGGGACACAGGAACTGAACCAGCACGATCCCTACCTTTCCGGGGAAGCGCCGGGAACGGAGCAGGAACGTTTCGTGCCGATGGAAAAGAAGGTCTATCAGGTGGTGGGCATCTGCAGCAGGCCCGCGTTCGAGGAGCGCACTGCCCCCGGATACACCCTGATCACCGCATGGAAGGCAGCCGGAAGGGCGGACAGCCTGGGCGCTTTCGTCACGCTGGCCGACCCCTGGCAGGCCCGCTCCTACGGGGATGCCGCGGGACGCGCCTATAGCCTGAACCAGGGGGTGATGCGCTTCCTGGGGCTGTCGGACAGTGAAGCAATCAACGGCTACCTGTACGCCCTGGGCGGCATCCTGATCGTCCTGATCATGCTGGGCTCCGTTTTCCTGATATACAATTCCTTCACCATCTCCCTGAACGACAGAGTCCGCCAGTTCGGCATCCTTCTGTCCGTGGGAGCCACGGAGAAGCAGCTGAAAAGGGCCGTATTGTTCGAGGGAGTCTGCATCGGCGCGATTGGCATCCCCCTGGGCGTCCTGATGGGGCTGCCTGTGATCAGGCTGGTGTTGCTTCTGGTGAGGGAGAATTTCGGAAACATGATGTATGACACGGTGCCCCTGGAACTGGTGGTGTCCCTGCCTGCCCTTGGGGCCGCCGCGCTCATCAGCATGATCACGATTCTGATTTCCGCCTATCTCCCGGCCAGGAAGGCGGCGGGCACCCCTGTGATGGAGTGCATCCGCCAGACAGGCGGGGCGGAACCGGCCGCCGGGAATCGGAAGACTTCCGAATCCGCGGGGCGGATCTGGGGGCTGTCCGGCATCCTGGCGCTGAAGAATTTCAGGCGGAACCGGCGGCGTTACCGCAGCATCATCCTGTCGCTTATCCTGAGCGTGGTGCTGTGCGTGTCCGCAGGCTCCCTGGGGGCGGATCTGAAGCTGCTGACGGAGGCTTACGTTGCGGACGTGGAGGGGGACATCTTTTTCTATCCGGACGGCATGGAGCCGGAGGAGCTGGTGCAGCTGTACGGCAGCCTGGGGACGGTGGAGGGCGTATACAAGAGCGAAGACCAGGCGCCGGACATGGGGTATGGCCAGGTGGGCCTGACCTTCTGGTCCTCCTCTCCCGCCCAGTCCGCGGAGAAGATGAAGCTGGTGATTGAGGCCATGGGGGTCACGGGCTCCTACACCTTGCTCAATGTGCATGAGAAGCTGGAGGAGAACCGCAACATGCTGTTCATCGTGAACCTCTTTGCCGTGGTCTTCATCGTCATGATATCGCTGATCGCCACGGTGAACGTGTTCAATACCATATCCACCAATGTCAGGCTGCGCAGACGGGAGCTTGCCATGCTGCGCTCCGTGGGGATGGGCGACAGGGAGTTTGGCCGGATGATGCGCTTCGAGTGCCTGCTGTACGGAATGCGCACCTTGCTGTACGGCCTGCCTGTGGCGATGCTGTGTTCCTGGCTGATCTTCCAGGGGCTGGTGGGGATGGAGGACATGGAGGGCATGCGCTTCCGGATTCCCTGGGGGAGCATCGGCATCAGCATGCTGGGTGTGTTCCTGGTCATCTTTGTCACCATGCTCTACGCGGTGAACCGCATCAGGAGAGAGAATATCATAGAGGCGCTGCGGGATGACATGACTTGATTGGGGCGGGAACGAATCAAAGCCGACATCCGGGAGCAGCCTGGATGTAGATATATAGTATATATTATTCTTCTTCACCTGCAGATTTTGCGCGATGGACATTTTTCTAAAAGGATTGCGAAAAGGGTGTCCAGGCAGTATAATGGAAAAGAGACAGTCCCGCTTGGAAGCTGCAGGGCAGAGGGCGGGGTTTTATGTGGCAGCATGACAGCACAAGAGACAGGATAAAGGCATCGGAATGCTATGGATACGAATACGATAATCATCATCATAATCATCTGCGCCGGGGCGATGCTGCTCAGCGCGGTTCTATATCTGTTGCGGCGCAGAAGAAATCAGGCGGAGGACTTCGACCTGATGGAGGGTCATGACTTCGAGTACTACTGCGCGGAACTGCTGCGCAAGAGCGGCTTTCAGGAGGTGGAGGTCACTCGGGGCAGCGGGGACTATGGCATAGACATTTTGGCCGAGAAGGAGGGCGTCACCTATGCCATCCAGTGCAAGTGCTATGCTTCCGCGGTGGGCGTGAAAGCCGTACAGGAGGCCTACGCGGGTCGGGACTATTATGACAGGATGGTGGGTGCCGTGCTCACCAACCAGTACTTCACCCAGCCCGCGGTGGATGCCGCAAGGAAGCTCAAAATCCTGCTGTGGGACCGTGACTACCTGGAGGATCTGGCGGACAGCCTGTGACGGGAGCCCGCAGCCCCCATGCGCCGGCGCCGGTCAGGCGTCCCCTTCCTCCAGCAGTTCCCCCACGGTCGTAAAGTCACAGGGCCCGCAGTCCAGGAAAAAGCTGTGGAAACGATATTCCGTATATTCTTCTCCCCACAGCTTTCCGGCCTCTTCTTTCAGGGAGAGGATTTCAAGATATCCCAGATAATATTTCAGATAATTACAGGGCTCCTGTACGATATAATTGTAGACGGACCTGGCGGCAGCAGTGTCCGTGATGCCGAAGGATTCCAGCATTTTGGCTATCTGGCTGTAAGAAGCGCCCTCATGGTGGATCATGATGTCGATCAGGGAATAGAGGCATAGCTGTAGGCTGCGGTTGTGGGCTTCCAGCTGGGCGCACAAGGCGGCCATGTCCTGTCCGTCCTCCTGGAGCAGCTGCGCGGCGTAGCCGAAGGAGAGGAATTCCACATACAGGGCCCAGCCCTCCTGGTATCCGCCGTACCAGAGCAGCTCTCGGGCGGGGCGCTCCCCGGCCGCCAGCGCGGAGCGGTTGTGGTAGACGGTCTGGTAGAGATGGCCTGGGTACCCCTCGTGGGCCAGGGTAGTGTACAGATCCAGGCCGTCGGGGGTCTTCTGCCTGTTGATATAGATGGTGTTGGAAACCGTGTCGTCCAGGGGCGCGGTCAGGTAGAAGGCCGGTGCGCAGTAGCTTTCCAGGCTGTCGGACACTGCCTTGACCGCCACGTCGGTGGGGCCTCCCGGAATGGCCGGGAAATCCGCCTGCATCCGCTCCCTCAGGTCAAGGAGCATCTGGGAGGCGCTGGTGTAGGGGAAGGCTGTCTCCAGGGCGCCGTAGTGCTCCAGGGCCTCCGGGTGCTGGTCCAGGATTTTCCGGACTTCCTCGTATTCCTGGGAGAACTGCTCCGTCAACATCTGCAGAATCTCCTCCACGGGCCGGTAGGAGCCGGTCTGGGAGATCAGCAGCTGTTCATAATAGGCCTTGCCCTCAGGCCATGCCGCCAGCCCGGCGGGCAGGATGGATTCGTCCTCCAGGAGCAGAAGGCCGTCCCCCAGGCCCATGTAGGCGGGCAGCAGAACCGTCTTCAGCAGTCTCTCGTTCTGGGCCAGGTAGGCTGCCGCTTCCTGGGCCGTGATCAGGCTGCTGCCGGAAAGGGATTCCAGACGTTCCTGAAAGGTGATCTGCAGGAAATGCGTCCCGGCTTCCAGGGCCTCCATTGTGACAATGCTGTCGCATTGTTCCCGAACCTCTTTCAGGAAAGCGGCGGGCATGGAGAGTCCGGCTGCCGCCTTTTCCTGTTCATACAACAGGAGCGACGCGAAATATTCGTCTGTCTGGTCCAGCAGGGCCAGATAGTCCTCCACGTCCTGCCTGGTGCGGAAGGTGTACTCCGCCAGCAGGATGGGCAGCTGGGCCTGTGCGCCGGAGCCGGGGGAGAGGGGTTCGCTGTAATAGGGGAAGCCGTCCAGGGCCAGGGCGTTTTCCAGGGAGCGTGTCAGCAGCCGCCACAGGCAGGCGTCCTGGGAGGAGAGCTTCGCCGGATCCAGGCGGCGCAGCGAAGCCAGCGTGTTCTCCAGTTCGGCCTGGCTGCCCAGGGCCCCCTGGGCAGTGTAGCAGGGGAGGACGGCCTTGTAGTCGGTGATGCCGAAATCGGCGGGATTGGCCAGGGTGTAGTGGAGGCTCAGCGTGTTGGCTTTCATGTCCTCCTCAAAGAGCCTGGCAGTAAGGCTGGTAAAGCGCTTGTCGTCCTGCTGATATGTAAAGAGGAATGCCGCCAGGCCCAGGAAGGCCAGCAGGGAAGCCAGGACGAAGAGCAGCTGTCTGGTAGAGAGATGGGAATTCTTTTTCAAAAAATCACCTGAAAGGGAAGCATTGCTACAGTATATGAGCGGAAAAGGCCGGTCATGCCACAGGCCGCCGCGGAAGAAAGAATGTTTTGCTTCCCGGGGAGAGATATGGTAAGATGGAGATAGCGGACGACGCAATCATTGACTTTATCGCATAAATTTCATATACTAAGAGATGGAAATACAGTTACAATTTACCAGAAGCTGGGCTTTTTTCAAAATATCGCACTTGGGGTGCAGAAGAGAGGTATGGCATGAGCGAAGCAATCAAAAAAGCGATTCAGGAGGGCAGGACGGTCTTAGGCCTGGAATTCGGCTCCACCCGGATCAAGGCCGTGCTGGTGGACGAGAGCCATCAGCCGGTGGCGCAGGGGAACTGGGACTGGGAGAACCGCCTGGAGGACAATATCTGGACTTACAGCCTGGAAGACATCTGGCAGGGCCTGCAGGGCTGCTACCGGAGCCTTTCGGAGGATGTGCAGGCGAAATACGGGGTGGGGCTGGAAAAGCTGGCTGCCCTTGGCTTTTCGGGTATGATGCACGGCTATATGCCCTTTGACGCGGCGGGTAAGCTGCTGGTGCCCTTCCGGACCTGGCGCAATACCATGACCGGGGAGGCCTGCGGGAAGCTGCTGAAGGAATTCGATTTCAACATTCCCCAGAGATGGAGCATCGCCCACCTCTATCAGGCCGTCTTGAACGGGGAGGAGCATGTGAAGGAGGTGGCGTTCTTTACCACCCTGGCCGGATACATCCACTGGCGGCTGTCGGGGGAAAAGGTGCTGGGCGTGGGCGAGGCCTCCGGCATGTTCCCGATCGATTCCGAGACCTGTGACTTCGACGCCGGGATGATAGAGAAGTTCGACGGGTTGGTGGCGGAGAAGCAGTTCGGCTGGAAGCTGAGGGATATCCTGCCCAGGGTACTCTGCGCGGGTGAAAAGGCAGGGTGCCTGACCCCCGAGGGAGCGAAGCTCCTGGATCCCAGCGGGACCTTGCAGGCAGGCGCGCCCATGTGCCCTCCCGAGGGAGACGCGGGCACCGGCATGACCGCCACCAACAGCGTCCGGAAGCGCACGGGGAACATCTCCGCGGGCACTTCCATCTTCTCCATGGTGGTGACGGAGAAAGCCCTTGCCAAAGTCCATGAGGAGATCGACATGGTGACTACCCCGGACGGAAGCCCGGTGGCCATGGTGCACTGCAACAACTGCACCTCGGACCTGAACGCCTGGGTGAACCTGTTCGAGGAGTTCCTGGGCAAGGCGCCGGGCGGTGTGAAGATGGACAAGAACGAGCTCTACGGCCTTCTCTACCGGGAGGCGCTGGCGGCGGATACGGACTGCGGCGGCCTTGTGGCTTACAATTACTTCTCAGGGGAGCCGGTCACGGGCCTGAACGAGGGCAGGCCCATGTTCGTGCGCACGCCGGACGCGAAGTTCACTCTGGCTAACTTCATGCGCAGCCATCTCTACAGCGCCATGGCGGCCCTGAAAATCGGGAACGACATCCTTCTGAAGGAGGAGCAGGTGAAGGTGGATTCCCTGACAGGCCACGGCGGATTGTTCAAGACGCCTGTGGTAGGACAGCAGCTGATGGCGGCGGCCATGAACGCGCCTGTGACGGTGATGGACACCGCCAGCGAGGGCGGCGCCTGGGGCATGGCAGTGCTGGCGGCCTATATGGAGGAAAAGGCGGAGGGGGAGACCCTGCCGGACTATCTGAGCGACAGAATCTTCGCCGGGCAGACAGGCACTACCATTGCGCCTAAGCCGGAGGACGTGGCCGGGTTCGACGCCTTTATCGAGAAGTACAAGAGCACCCTGCCCGCGGAGAAAGCGGCGGTGGAAGGCCTGGCGTAAAGAAACGCCTCATGGGCAGCCCTGCAAAAAATGTAGATTATCGTAAGGAAGTGTCTACAAATAACTGCTGCAAGTTTATAGCAATTTTTATTGTATTTCCGGGCTTTTGCCTGAAGCAATTGCAGCAGTTATTTTCCGACAATTCCTAAGGAATTGTCTGCAAATAACCGATAGGAATTTATGGCAGCTTTGGTTGAATATATACCCACAAACGCAAATAATTGCCGTCTGCACAGTAAACTTGAACGCATCGGCAATCCAGGGCTGAAAACGGCAATTAAATGCGTTCACGAGTATAATACATATGGAAAACCGCATGCACATATAGCATTGGGAACAAATACAAAACAATAGGAACAGAAAGGAGTCTTAGTTATGTTAGAGGAGTTAAAGAAAATCGTCTGCGAGGCCAATCTGGATCTGCCGAAGTATGGCCTGGTGACCTTCACCTGGGGCAATGTCAGCGCCATCGACAGGCAGAGCGGCCTGTTCGTCATCAAACCCAGCGGGGTGGAGTATGATAAACTGACGCCGGAAGACATGGTTGTAGTAGATTTGGAGTGCAAGAAGGTGGAGGGGCGCTACAATCCTTCTTCCGACACCGCCACCCACGCGGAGCTCTACAAGGCCTTCCCGGAGATCGGTGGCATCGTCCACACCCATTCTTCCTATGCCACCAGCTGGGCCCAGGCCGGAAGGAGCATCCCCTGCTACGGCACCACCCACGCGGACTACATCTACGGCGAGGTGCCCTGCATCAGATGCCTGAACGCGGAGGAAATCGCGGAGGACTACGAGAAGAATACGGGCCGCCTGATTGTGGAGGAGTTCCTGCGGATGTGCAAGGATCCCCTGTCCGTGCCCGCCGTCCTGTGCAAGAACCACGGGCCTTTCGCATGGGGACGGGATGCCCATGATGCCGTCCACAATGCCGTAGTCCTGGAGGAGGTGGCGAAGATGGCCTACCGCACCGAGTCCATCAACCATCATGTCCAGTCCGCCCCTCAGGAGCTCATGGATAAGCATTATTATAGAAAGCACGGTGCCAATGCCTACTACGGGCAGAGCATTTAGGACAGAAGGGAAGGATATGGCAAAGGTAATGCCATAGATTCCAGGCCGCGGGCAGCGCGGCAGAATGGAGGAGATAATGGACAATTTAGAACTGCGCAGGCGCGCCAATGACGTGCGCAAGGGCATCGTCACGGCGGTTTACAGCGCTAAGGCCGGGCATCCGGGCGGTTCCCTTTCTTCCGCGGACGTGTTCACCTTCTTGTATTTTGAGGAGATGGACATCGACCCCAAGGAACCGGACAGGGAGGACAGGGATCGTTTCGTGCTCTCCAAGGGGCACAACGCGCCGGGGCTGTATTCCGCCCTGGCCCATAGGGGGTTTTTCCCGGTGGAGGATTTGAAGACATTGCGCAAATTGGGCTCCTATCTGCAGGGACATCCCTGTATCCATATCCCCGGCGTGGACATGTCCTCGGGCTCTCTGGGCCAGGGGGCTTCCGCCGCCGTGGGCATGGCTTTGGGGGCGAAGATGGACGGGAAGGCGTTCCGGGTCTACACTCTGCTGGGGGACGGGGAGATTCAGGAGGGCCAGGTGTGGGAGGCCGCCATGCTGGCGGGATTCCGCAAGCTGGACAATCTGTGCTTCATCGTGGACAACAACAATCTGCAGATCGACGGCCCCATAGACCAGGTCTGCTCGCCCTATCCCATCGACAGGAAATTCGAGGCTTTCAACTTCCATGTGATCAATGTGGACGCCCACGATTTCGACGAGCTGCGGGCTGCCTTCAAAGAGGCAAGGGAGACTAAGGGGATGCCCACCTGCATCGTGATGCACAGTTTGAAGGGCAAGGGAGTCTCTTTCATGGAGAACAACGCGGACTGGCACGGCAAAGCCCCCAATGACGAGGAGTACGCCCGGGCGATGGCCGACCTTGCGAAAATCGATGAAGAATTGGATGAGGCAGCCGGGGCCGAGCCGGAAAAAATCGGCGCAGAATCAGAAAAGGCAGGTGAGGCATGATGGCAGACACAAACGTGAAGAAAATCGCCACCCGGGAGAGCTATGGCAACGCGCTGAAGGAATTGGCGGAGGAATTCCCCAATCTGGTGGTGCTGGACGCGGATCTGGCGGCGGCCACCAAGACCAGCGTTTTTCGGAAAGCATATCCTGACAGGCATATCGACTGCGGCATCGCGGAGTCCAATATGATGGGCGTGGCGGCAGGCCTTTCCCTGGTGGGGAAGATTCCTTTCGTCAGCTCCTTTGCTATGTTTGCTGCCGGCAGAGCGTTCGAACAGGTACGCAATTCCGTAGGCTACCCCCATCTGAACGTGAAGATTGGGGCGACCCACGCAGGGATAACGGTAGGCGAGGACGGCGCTACCCATCAGTGCAACGAGGACATCGCCCTGATGCGGACGATTCCGGGCATGGTGGTCATGTGCCCCGCGGACGACGTGGAGGCGAAAGCGGCTGTCCGTGCGGCTTTGGAGCATGAGGGGCCGGTGTACATCCGTTTCGGCCGCGCCGCCGTGCCGGTGATCAACGACAGGCCGGATTACGCATTTGCAATCGGAAAGGGGTCCATCCTGCGGGAGGGCAGCGACGTGACGATCGTGGCCACGGGCATCTGTGTGGATTCCGCCCTGGGAGCCGCCGGGCTGCTGGAGGCGGAGGGCATAAGCGCCGAGGTGGTCAGCATCTGCACCATCAAGCC
>OFFF01001606.1_pt1 | contig 14140 bp, 8 predicted proteins | sample 1521301 | NCBI WGS metagenome assembly OFFF01 (sample SAMEA3504101, study PRJEB24116) | mouse gut metagenome | biome: mouse gut; feature: mouse-associated habitat; material: faeces | place: Denmark | collected 2011
CAACTTCGAGGATGCGGTCCTCTTAAGCGAGCGACTGGTACAGGACGATGTCTATACCTCGATTCATATCGAGGAATATGAGGCGGAAGCCCGCGATACAAAACTGGGGCCGGAGGAGATTACGCGCGATGTTCCGGGTGTCGGCGACGACGCGCTCAAAGACCTCGACGAGCGCGGGATTATCCGCATCGGTGCGGAGGTGCGCGCCGGGGATATCCTTGTGGGCAAGGTGACCCCCAAGGGCGAGACGGAACTGACAGCGGAGGAACGGCTGCTCCGTGCAATTTTTGGTGAGAAGGCGCGTGAGGTCCGCGATACGTCGCTGAAGGTGCCCCACGGTGAGTACGGGATTGTGGTCGACGCAAAAGTGTTCACGCGGGAAAACGGCGACGAGCTGTCGCCCGGGGTTAACCAGGCAGTCCGCATCTACATTGCACAGAAAAGAAAGATTTCTGTCGGTGATAAGATGGCGGGCCGTCACGGCAACAAGGGTGTGGTATCCCGTGTGCTGCCTGTGGAGGATATGCCGTTTCTGCCGAACGGCCGGCCGCTGGATATCGTGTTAAATCCTCTGGGCGTGCCGTCCCGTATGAATATCGGGCAGGTGCTGGAAATTCACTTAAGTCTGGCCGCAAAAGCGCTCGGTTTCAATATAGAGACGCCGGTGTTTGACGGTGCCAAGGAGATTGATATCCAGGATACGCTGGAACTTGCCAATGATTATGTGAATTCCGAGTGGGAAGATTTTGACGCAAAATATAGCGATACGCTGAACGGAAACGTGATGAAATATCTGTATGAGAACCGCGCACACCGTTCGCTGTGGAAGGGCGTGCCGATATCGCGTGACGGCAAGGTGCAGCTGCGCGACGGGCGTACCGGGGAACCGTTTGACTCGCCCGTCACAATCGGACACATGCATTACCTGAAGCTCCATCATCTTGTGGATGACAAGATCCACGCGCGGTCGACCGGACCGTATTCTCTGGTGACGCAGCAGCCCCTGGGCGGAAAAGCGCAGTTTGGCGGACAGCGATTTGGAGAGATGGAAGTGTGGGCCCTCGAGGCATACGGGGCTTCCTACACTCTGCAGGAGATTCTTACCGTGAAATCTGACGATGTCGTGGGGCGTGTCAAGACGTATGAGGCGATTATCAAAGGAGACAACATTCCTGAACCGGGAATACCGGAGTCGTTTAAGGTGCTCTTAAAGGAGCTGCAGTCGCTGGGGCTTGACGTCAAGGTTCTGGATGAGGACAGAAATGAAGTTGAGCTGATGGAGACGAGCGAATATGGAAACACCGATCTCAACTCCATTATCTCGGGAGATAAGGATTTTGCATTTGAGGACAGCGATTCCTTTGCGAGAATGGGATTTTCCCAGAAAGAATTTGACACGGACAACGAGGAACTTGTCGATATTGAGGACGAAGAGGACGGGGAAGATGAGATGGAAGAGGACGAGGACTTCTTCGACGACGCATCCGATGAAATTCCTGACGAGGATTGAGGAAAACCGCAGACAGAGGTATTGTAAGAAGGGAGTGTCATAAATGCCAGAGACAATGAGCAGGGAGACAACAGGGCAGTCTGTCTCGTTTGATGCCATCAAAATCGGGCTGGCGTCGCCGGAAAAGATTCGCGAATGGTCCAGAGGCGAGGTGAAAAAGCCGGAAACCATCAATTACCGGACGCTGAAGCCGGAAAAGGATGGTCTGTTCTGTGAAAAGATTTTCGGGCCGAGCAAGGACTGGGAATGTCACTGTGGTAAATATAAAAAGATCCGTTACAAAGGTGTGGTCTGCGACCGCTGCGGCGTCGAAATCACCAAGGCAAGTGTTCGCAGGGAGCGTATGGGGCATATTGAGCTTGCGGCACCGGTATCTCACATCTGGTATTTTAAGGGTATCCCTTCCCGGATGGGGCTGATTCTCGACCTGTCGCCGAGGACACTCGAAAAGGTGCTCTATTTTGCATCTTATATTGTGCTGGACGGCGGTAATACGGCGCTGCAGTATAAGCAGGTGCTTTCCGAGGCGGAATACCAGGACGCAAGGGAGCAGTATGGAAACGGATTCCGTGTCGGCATGGGCGCGGAGTCCATTCAGGAACTTCTGCAGGCGATTGATCTGGAAAAGGATTCGGCGGATCTTCAGGCGGAGCTTGCAGACGCGACAGGGCAGAAGCGCGCGAGGATTATCAAGAGGCTTGAGGTGGTGGAAGCGTTCCGCGAGTCCGGCAACCGTCCGGAATGGATGATTATGTCGGTGATTCCAGTGATTCCACCGGATTTGCGTCCGATGGTGCAGTTAGACGGCGGGCGTTTTGCGACTTCGGATTTAAATGATTTATACCGCCGGATTATAAACAGGAATAACCGTCTGCGGAGACTGTTAGAGCTTGGCGCGCCGGACATTATTGTGCGGAATGAAAAGCGGATGCTTCAAGAAGCGGTGGATGCCCTGATTGACAATGGAAGGCGGGGAAGGCCTGTCACGGGCCCCGGCAACCGCGCATTAAAATCCCTTTCCGATATGTTAAAAGGAAAGAGCGGGCGTTTCCGTCAGAACTTGCTTGGGAAACGTGTCGATTATTCCGGCCGTTCCGTTATCGTCGTAGGGCCGGAACTTAAGATTTACCAGTGCGGCTTACCGAAGGAAATGGCGATTGAATTGTTTAAGCCATTCGTAATGAAAGAGCTGGTTTCCAATGGCACCGCCCACAATATCAAAAGCGCGAAAAAGATGGTAGAGCGCTTACAGCCGGAAGTATGGGACGTCTTGGAAGAAGTCATTAAAGAACATCCGGTTATGTTAAACCGCGCCCCTACGCTGCACAGGCTAGGCATTCAGGCGTTTGAGCCGATTTTAGTGGAAGGGAAGGCGATTAAGCTCCACCCATTAGTTTGTACGGCGTATAATGCCGATTTTGACGGCGATCAGATGGCGGTTCATCTTCCGTTGTCTGTAGAAGCGCAGGCGGAATGCCGTTTTATGCTGCTTTCGCCGAATAACCTCTTAAAACCGTCCGATGGCGGGCCGGTGGCGGTTCCTTCGCAAGATATGGTGCTTGGCATTTATTACCTGACACAGGAAAGGCCGGGGGCGCTTGGGGAAGGAAAAGCATTTAAAAATGTAAACGAAGCGATTTTAGCATATGAAAATAAAGCTTTAACTCTGCATTCACGCATAAAAGCGCGGGTAACGAAGAAAAACCCAGATGGAAGCGAAGCGTCAGGCATGATAGAGTCGACGCTGGGCCGTTTTTTGTTTAATGAGATTATCCCGCAGGATTTAGGGTTTGTAGACCGCGGCATTCCGGGAAATGAATTAAAACTGGAAGTCGATTTCCATGTGGGCAAAAAGCAGTTAAAGCAGGTATTAGAGAAAGTCATTAATGTCCATGGCGCGACGAAAACAGCGGAAGTGCTTGATGATATTAAGTCGATTGGATACAAATATTCCACAAGGGCGGCAATGACGGTTTCTATTTCCGACATGACTGTCCCGCCCCAAAAGCCACAGATGATTGAAGATGCGCAGAATACAGTGGATAAGATTATGCGCCAGTATAAGCGTGGCTTAATCACAGACGAAGAACGTTATAAAGAAGTTGTGGAAACATGGAAGGAAACGGACGATGAGCTGACTTCCGCCCTGCTTGGCGGCTTAGATAAGTATAACAATATCTTTATGATGGCGGATTCCGGAGCCCGTGGTTCCGACAAGCAGATCAAGCAGCTTGCAGGTATGCGCGGACTGATGGCAGATACCACAGGACGTACCATTGAGCTGCCGATCAAGTCCAACTTCCGTGAAGGTCTGGACGTATTGGAGTACTTCATGTCTGCTCACGGCGCGCGGAAAGGTCTGTCCGATACGGCCCTGCGTACCGCCGATTCCGGATACCTGACCAGGCGTCTGGTTGACGTATCGCAGGAGCTGATCATCCATGACAGCGACTGCATCAAGGATGAGGAAAAAGAAATTCCGGGCATGTATGTGAAGGCATTCATGGATGGAAACGAAGAGATAGAAAGCCTGCAGGAGCGTATTACCGGACGTTTCTCCTGTCATGATATTACGGATAAGGAAGGCAATGTGATTGTAAAGGCCAACCATATGATCACACCGCGGCGTGCCGAGCGCGTCATGAAAAAAGGCGTGGATGAGAATGGAAAGCCGCTGGAGCGCGTGAAGATCCGTACCATCCTGACCTGCAAGTGCAAGGACGGCGTTTGCTCCAAGTGCTACGGCGCGAACATGGCTACCGGAGAAGCGGTTCAGGTCGGTGAGGCTGTCGGCATCATTGCGGCACAGTCCATCGGGGAGCCGGGTACACAGCTTACCATGCGTACGTTCCATACCGGAGGTGTTGCCGGTGACGATATCACACAGGGTCTTCCCCGTGTCGAGGAGTTGTTTGAGGCCAGAAAGCCGAAGGGTCTTGCGATTATTACGGAATTTGCAGGAACAGCAATGCTCAGTGATACAAAGAAGAAGCGTGAAGTGATCGTGTCCAACTCTCAGACCGGTGAATCCAAGGCGTATCTGATCCCCTACGGATCACGTATCAAAGTCCAGGACGGACAGGTGCTTGAAGCCGGAGACGAGCTGACAGAAGGTAGCGTGAACCCACACGATATCCTGAAGATCAAGGGGCTGCGTGCCGCACAGGATTACCTGCTGCGTGAAGTACAGCGTGTATACCGTCTGCAGGGTGTGGATATCAACGATAAGCATATCGAGGTCATTGTGCGCCAGATGCTGAAAAAGATCCGCATAGAAGAACGGGGCGACTCCGAATTTCTGCCGGGCAGCATGGTGGATGTGCTGGAATTTAACGAGGTGAATGAACAGCTCGAGGCGGAAGGAAAAGAAGCTTCCACGGGAGAGCAGATCATGCTCGGTATTACCAAGGCATCCTTGGCGACGGATTCCTTCCTGTCCGCGGCATCCTTCCAGGAGACTACGAAGGTACTGACAGAGGCGGCGATCAAGGGTAAGGTAGACCACCTGATCGGTCTGAAGGAAAATGTCATCATCGGAAAACATATTCCGGCCGGAACCGGTATGAAGAAGTACAGGGATGTAAGCCTGAATACGGATATCAAGGAAGAGGATGACGAGATCGACTTTGATGAAGACGAACTGACGGATGATATAGACGATCTGGAGAATATGGACGACATGGATGATCTGGATGCAGAAGATGACGCTGAGGCGGACGATCTGGATGATCTGGACGAAGACGGCGAGGATCTGGAAGCGTATGACGATCTGGACGATCCTGACGCAGTGCCGGATGATACAGAAGAAGAGGCTTTGGAACCGGATGATACAGCGGATGAAGCACCCTTGGAGTCGTAAGAGACATGGAAACAGATGACTGAATCATTCATATATGACGATAAAAAAGCTGCCGTCAGGCAGCTTTTTTATCGTTCATAAAAGTCTTATATTTCAACTTCAAGCTCGATCTCGCCCCCGTTTTTGTAGACCTGCAGCACATGCTGGATTCTCTCATTGGGGCTCAGCAGCGTACTGATGGAACCGTCATGGTTCAGCGTATCGATCAGCAGCGCGATATATTTGCTCATATCACAGTCAATATAATACGGCTTTGACAGAAGCTCAGGAGTCCGATAGATCAGATTCGTTGTCAGGATTCCGTGGATCAGCCCGTCCTCATAAGCCTTGTCAAACCGGTCCATCCCATTGGTAAACAGACCGAAGGTAGCGGCGGCGAAGATCCGGTTGGCCTTTCTGCGCTTCAGCTCTTTGGCGACCTCGATGATGCTGTCTCCCGAGGAGATCATATCATCAATGATGATCACATCTTTCCCCTCCACGGAGCTTCCGAGAAATTCATGAGCCACGATGGGGTTCCGCCCGTTGACAATACGTGTATAATCCCGACGCTTATAGAACATTCCCATATCCAGGCCCAGTACATTTGCCAGGTAGATGGCGCGGTGCGTACCGCCCTCATCGGGGCTGATGGCCATCATGTGGTCGCTGTCGATCTGCAGATCCTTCACCGTACCCAGCAGGCTCTTGATGAACTGATAGGTGGGGGAGACGGTCTCAAACCCGTTCAGAGGGATTGCATTCTGCACACGCGGGTCGTGGGCATCAAAGGTGATGATATTGTCCACACCCATGCGCACCAGCTCCTGCAGGGCCAGAGCGCAGTCCAGAGACTCTCTGCCGCTGCGTTTGTGCTGCGGGCTCTCATAGAGGAAGGGCATGATGATATTGATCCTTCTGCTCTTGCCGCCGATGGCCGCGATCACACGCTTCAGGTTCTGAAAATGATCGTCCGGCGACATATGGTTTACATTGCCTGTGAGGGAATAGGTGACATTGTAGTTCAGCACGTCCACCATCAGGTACAGGTCCTTCCCGCGGACGGACTCTGTGATGATCCCTTTCGCCTCACCGGAACCGAAACGGGGGACTTTCGTGTTGATAATATAGTTGTCTCTTACATAGCCGTTGAAAACCACGTCCCCAACATGCTGGTTTTCACTTTCCTTTCTCCATTTTACAAGAAACTTGTTGACCTGCTCACCCAGCTCTTCGCAGCCGGTAATGGGAATCAGTCCCAGCGCTCCTACCGGGATATTTTCCAGATTTCGTTCACTTCGACGCAGCATTACAATTCCTCCCTGTTCATCAGTTTTTTCTTGATCCGGATATCATCGCCGATCAGTTTCAGCATGATATAGTTGCTGGTAATTCTGGAAAAAGACCTTTCCGTATATAAATCGGCCAGGGAATCCAGAGATAAATTGGTTGAAATGACCGTGGACTTTTTGCCAAGCAGCCTTTCGTTGATGCATGTGAAAAGCTGGGAGGCAATGAAGGAATTGGTATATTCCGTTCCAAGGTCGTCTATGATAAGCAGATCACAGTCAAAGGTATAGCGATAGATGTTCTGTGCATCCGCATCATCTTTGTGAAACGTACTTTGCGCAAGTACATTGAACAAGGCCGGCGAAGAATAATAGATCACGGAAAATCCCGCGTCCATCAATTCCTTCGCGATACAGTTGGATAGAAAGGTTTTTCCGACCCCCACGCTGCCGTACAGGAAGATGTTCTTATGCTCCTGCTCAAAGGTACGGACAAATTCCCGGCAGACGGCGAACGCGTCCTTCATGATTGCCAGGGAAGAACGGCCGGACTTGGGGTCGATATAGTTGTCAGAATAGTATTTCAAAGAAAAGGAATTAAAATTCTCGGTTTTGAGAGTTTCTTTCAGGTTGGACTGCTCATATAGAAGATGGCTGGCGGCCGCCTTGAAGCAGCGGCACTTTTGGCTGCCGATATATCCGGTGTCCCGGCAGTGGGGGCACTCGTAAACGGGCTCCAGATAATCAGGCGGAAACCCGCATGAACGGAGCAGCTCCACTTTCTGCTTCCGCAGGATCGCAAGCTCCCCCTTCAAGGACTCCACCGCGTGGTCGTCGCCGTTGAGCAGCCGCTTTCCATATTGTACGGAAAGAATGGATATGGATTCATCCAGAGACTGAAATTCGGGAGACTTTGCGTACACCTCCGCGTAATGTCTGGCAAGAACATCACGGCTGCGCAGCTGCTTCTGCTCGTATTCTCTCATGATCGCCTGGTATTGTGAATTTTTTAATCCCACGGTAAACTCCTTTTAATTGCTGTTTAACAGTTGCTCTTCCAGAGAGTCCATGTCATAAGTGCGCCTCTCAAAATTGTTCAGGTTCTTTGCGGCATGATTTGGACGGGGGACCGGGGCTTTTTTGGAATTTTTTTCCTTTTGGAATGCAGCGTCCAACTCCTCCACGTCTTTTAAATGATGTACCTGGCTGCTGTGCCATTTTGCAAGGATTGTATCCGCATATTCAAAGCTGGGCTGGTGGATCGCAGCGATGGTACGGCTGCACGCCTCCTGGATGATATCCAGGGTAAAGCCGAACTCATCCGTCCATTTCTGTATATATGTAACCTCGGATGCGGCAGGTCCGCGGTTCTTGATGCCGAACGCACCGAGTACCGTATAGCAGTTCTTATTGTAATTCAAGGAGCGCTGGCGGGCCTGGGCCACGGTCACGATCCCGTCGTCGGACCAGGAGAGGGCAACTTTTTGGATATAGTGCATGCTTTTATGCCCGTTTTCCGCACAGGTCTCAAGCAGATATTCCACCAGGTCGGCGGACATGCCCAGGGTGTCATAAAAATAGGTAATGGCATCCGTGTCCGACTTGGTCAGAGTCTTGCCGAGATACTGTTCTGCAATAAAAAGCAGGGATTTCAGCTCTTTTTGGGCTCTGACAGGGTCTTTTTCTGAAACAGAACCGGTATTCTGGAAGGAATCGGCCTGTGCCGGGGAAGCCGCCGCCGCTGATATCGGGGAGTGAACCGCCGATGTCATGGGTGCCGGGGAACCTGCCGCAGCCATTGCTCCGGAAGAGCCCGCCGTCTGGGAGGTGAGTCCTGCCGGCTGGCCGGATTCCTGCGGTTCCTGAGAGGAGACCGAAATGGCCGCTTTCTTCTGGGATTCCTGGTCGGAGGCCCGGACTTCAGATTCTCTGCCGAGACTCAGTACGCCGGCGGCTTCCCAATAGCGGAAGGCGCGCATAACGTCCTTTTCCGTATGGTTCAGGCAGTCGGCGATCTTGGAGACTGAAAGCGTCGAGGAGGGATCCTCAAGGTGACGCAGCAGAAACAGATATACTTTTACAAATTCACCGTTTGCCTGAGCCAGATGGTGATCTATGAAATCGTTGGAAATCAGTGTTGCGTTTGCCTGTAGTTTGTTTTTGAGTTTTAATGTTTTCATTGGCCTTCCTACCCCTCAAATTCTTTTGTTTCGTCTCCGGACTGTCTAGTAATTATAGCATTATAAAGTGGCAGGAAAAAGCATTTTTTTTCCTCATTTTCAACCTTTGTGTAGATAACTCTGTGTGGAAACTGTGGATAACTTTTATTTAAGCAGGTCTTCTCCAATATCTACAACGTTTCCGGCCCCCATAGTTATCAACAAATCTCCGGAAACACACCGGGATTTCACGAAATCTTCGATCTCGGCAAAGGAAGGAAAGTAGTATGTGTCTGTTCCCAGTTTCCGCACCTCTTCTGCCAGATCTTTTGAGGAGATCCCCAGGGTATCCGTCTCCCTGGCCGCATAGATGTCCGCCAGCACCAGATGATCCGTGTGGGAGAGGGCTTCCGCAAATTCATGGAAAAACGCCTTGGTGCGGGTGTAGGTGTGGGGCTGGAAGATGCACCAAAGCTCCTTGTGCGGGTAGTACTTTGCCGCCTTTAAAGTGGCCTGGATCTCCGTGGGATGATGGGCATAATCATCAATAATGGTCACCCCGTCCAGCGTTCCCTTGTATTCAAAGCGGCGGTCTGTTCCGATAAAGGACAGAAGCCCTTTCTGAATGGCTTCCATGGGGATATGCAGCAGCTCCGCGGTGGCAATGGAGGCCAGAGCGTTGGATACGTTGTGGTCGCCGGTCACGGAAAGCTGAATCCGTGCGGCGGTCTCGCCGTATTTTACAAGATCGAAGGAGACGCGTCCTTTTTCATCATGAAGAACATTGGCCGCGCTGTAATCGTAATCCGGGGAACTGCCGTAGGTGGTGACATTGCAGTCCAGTCCCCGGTAGATTTCCGGATAATCCGTGATGTCGCCGTTGATTACCAAAGTGCCGTCGGAAGGAAGGAGTGCCGTAAACTGATGAAAGGAATGCCGGATATCTTCCAGATCTTTGAAAAAGTCCAGATGATCCTCTTCTATATTTAAAATCACGCCGATCTTCGGGAAAAAATGCAGGAAGCTGTTGGTATACTCACACGCTTCGGTAATGAACGTGCCTGAATTTCCGACCCGTATGTTGCCGCCGATGGCCTGCAGAATGCCGCCTACGGAGATGGTCGGGTCCAGATTTCCCTCCAGAAGAATATGGGAGATCATGGAGGTGGTGGTCGTCTTCCCATGTGTGCCAGATACCGCGATAGGGGTGTCGTAGTTTTTCATAAGCTGCCCCAGCAGCTCCGCGCGGGTGAGCATGGGAATCTTCCGGGCCACGGCCTCGATCAGCTCCGCATTGTCCCGGTTGATGGCTGCGGTGTAAACCACACAGTCAATGCCGTCAATGATATTGGACGCCTTCTGGCCATAAAAAATCTGCGCGCCGGATGCTTCAAGCTGCTGCGTGAGCGCAGATTCCCTGGCATCGGAACCGGAGATGGTAAAACCGTTCTGCAGGAGGATCTTTGCAAGGCCGCTCATGCTGATTCCGCCGATACCGATAAAATGGATGTGGATTGGTTTGCTGAAATCAATCTTATACATATCTATTTTCCTTTCCTGACGAGACGATGGGATAAGACATCGTTCATAATTGTTATAAACAAGGTTTGAATTGCTTCTGCCTTATTTATTATACTATATATGATAAAAATTGAAAGAAGTTCTTTTTGTCTAATTCCAACAAAAAGTGAATATTTAATGATAAATATTTGTAAAATATGTGTACTTAACAATGAAATGATGATATAATAAAATAGAATAACTAGAAATGGAGGTGACGGCATGATTAAAAAGGAAATGATCGCCATGCTGCTTGCAGGCGGGCAGGGCAGCAGGCTGGGGGTTCTTACCGCAAAGGTGGCGAAGCCCGCAGTATCATTCGGCGGCAAGTACCGTATTATCGATTTTCCGCTCAGCAATTGCATCAATTCGGGAGTAGACACGGTAGGAGTCCTGACACAATATCAGCCGCTGCGGTTGAATACACATATAGGAATCGGGATTCCATGGGACCTGGATCGGAATATCGGCGGGGTTTCGATTCTTCCTCCATATGAAAAGAGTGTGAACAGCGAATGGTATACGGGAACTGCGAATGCCATATACCAGAATCTGGATTATATGGAAAGCTATCATCCGGATTATGTGCTGATTCTTTCCGGAGACCATATTTATAAGATGGATTATGAAGTGATGCTCAGTACCCACAAGGCCAACAGGGCGGATGTGACCATTGCGGCGATGCCGGTGCCCATGGAGGAGGCAGGGCGCTTCGGAATCCTGGTGACGGACAAAGAGGGACGGATCAGCAGATTTGAGGAAAAACCGGAGAAGCCAAGCAGCAACCTGGCATCCATGGGAATTTATATTTTTAGCTGGCCGGTTCTCAAAGAGGCGCTGATCCGGCTCTCCAGCCAGCCGAACTGTGACTTTGGGAAGCATATCATACCTTATTGCGGCGCAAAGGGAAACCGTATGTTTGCCTATGAGTACAACGGATACTGGAAGGATGTGGGCACGCTCAGTTCTTATTGGGAGGCCAACATGGAGCTGATCGACATAATACCGGAATTTAATCTTTATGAAGAATTTTGGAAGATTTATACCAACTGTATGAACCTTCCGCCTCAGTACATATCTCCGGAGGGCGTGGTGGACAAGTGTATCATCAGCAACGGCTCCGAGATTTTCGGGGAGGTACATTCTTCGGTGCTGGGAGCCGGTGTGACCATCGGAAAGGGCAGCGTTGTCCGGGATTCGATTATCATGCGGGATGTGTCCATCGGTGAGAACTGCGTCATTGAGAAAGCGATCATCGCGGAGAATACGGACATCGGCAGCAATGTTTCCATCGGGATCGGGAGCGATGCGCCCAACCGGGTGAGGCCGGATATCTACAACGGCGGCCTGGCGACCATCGGTGAAAATTCCAGAATCCCCCCCGATGTACAGATCGGTAAGAATACGGCTGTCAGCGGTGCGACGGAGGCTGCGGATTATCTGAACGGGATACTGGAGAGCGGCGAGACATTGATAAAGGCAGGTGATCGTGTATGAGAGCGGTAGGAATCATTCTTGCGGGAGGCAATAACAGACGGATGCAGGCGTTGACATCAAAGCGCGCGGTTGCGGCAATGCCCATCGCATCCAGCTACAGGGCCATCGATTTTGCCCTGAGCAATATGACTAACTCCCATGTTCAGAGGGTTGCGGTGCTGACCCAGTACAATGCGCGGTCGCTGGATGAGCACTTAAATTCTGCCAAGTGGTGGGATTTTGGAAGAAAGCAGGGCGGCCTGTATATTTTCACGCCGACCATTACTGCGGAAAACGGATACTGGTACCGGGGCACAGCGGATGCCATATACCAGAATCTGGATTTCCTGAAGAGGTGCCACGAGCCCTACGTGATCATTACGTCGGGAGACGCGGTGTACAAGCTGGATTACAATAAGGTATTGGAGTACCACATTGCGAAGAAGGCGGACATCACGGTGGTAGTCAAGGAGCTTGAGGACGGCGATGACCCGACCCGCTTCGGGACGGTACGGATGAACGAATCCGCCCGGATTCAGGAGTTTGAAGAGAAGCCGATGGTGGCCAGTTCCCGGACGATCTCCACGGGGATCTACGTTTTGAGACGGAGACAGCTCATTGACCTGGTGGAGCACTGCGCAGAGGAAGAGCATTATGATTTTGTGACGGACATCCTGATCCGTTATAAAAATCTCAAAAAAATATATGGATATAAGCTCAGCGGCTATTGGAATAATATTTCCAGAATTGACACATATTATCAGACGAACATGGACTTCCTCAGACCGGAAGTTCGGAACTATTTTTTCAGGGAGCTTCCCGCGGTGTATTCGAAGGTGGGCGACCTGCCCCCGGCAAAATACAATCCGGGCGCGGCGGTGAAGAACTGCCTGATCGGAAGCGGGAGCATTATCAACGGTACGGTGGAAGATTCCGTGCTGTTTAAGAAAGTATTTGGGCAACAACTGTGTCATCAAAAATTCGATCATATTAAATGACGTATATCTTGGCGACCATACATATATTGAGAATTGTATCGTAGAAAGCCGGGGAACGATCCGGGCGAATACGAGACACGTGGGAGAGGGCGAGATAAAAGTAGTTGTTGAAAAAAATGAGAGGTATCTGATATAAAGTCAGAGTGAGACGCCGGAGAAACTCCTGGCCGGGGTTGCAGGAAATGTGCAGTCTGGTTGGCAGATTTTGGGAATTAGGCGGGACGTACCAGCGATACATCCTGCCGCACAGGATCTTGATTTTTTGCCGGCCTGCAAATATAAAAAATAAAAAAGAGATGAAGGTGTGTTAAAAAAGTCTTTTCGGTACGGATGATGGGATGAATGGACAGGCTTGCGAAGGGCTGTACCGGGGAATGCAGACAGAGAAAGGAGACTGGATATGCAGATCACAGATGTGCGTGTACGAAAAGTGGCAAAGGAAGGAAAATTAAAAGCGGTTGTTTCAATTACGATTGATGATGAATTTGTAGTTCATGATATCAAGGTGATTGAAGGAGAGAAGGGATTGTTTATCGCAATGCCGAGCAAAAAAGCAATGGATGGGGAATATAGAGATATTGCACACCCGATTAACTCTGATACGAGAGAACGAATCCAGGAGCTGATATTGGAAAAATATCAGGAAGCCGCGGGGGGAGAGGAAGAAGTATAAGCGATGGCTGTTTTGAAAGCCATTGTATTTGAAAAAAGCACCTGGCTGGTGGAGAATCAGCCGGGTGCTTGCTGCGTGTGCCCGCAGACGTATAGAGTAGACGCAGCAATGCGGCCGCCTCAGACGTAAGCTTCGCAGGCGGAGTTCTTTTGTAAAAAAAGCATCAGAATGGAAGCTTCGGCGTATGGCAGAAAGACATCGGCTTGCCGGTGGCAGGATGGCGAAAGGACAGTCTGACGGCATAAAGCTGAAGCTGCCCGGAAATCGGACCGGGCTGTTCCATAGCGGCAGGGGCATACTTCCTGTCCCCGACGATGGGGCAGCCAAGTCCTGCCATCTGGACGCGGATCTGGTGGTGGCGTCCGGTATCCAGTGTGATTTCAGCCAGGGCCATGGCGTCCCTGGTTTGTATGACCTTATACCGGAGGCGCGCCGGTTTGGCTCCCGGGGTATCCGGCGTGCAGATACGGGAAGTGTTGGTGCGGCCGTCTTTAACCAGGTAGTCTTCCAGGTGCCCTTCCATCTCCCCGGGAACGGCGCCCAGGACGGCAAGATAGTGTTTGCCGAAGCCGGAAGTTTGAAGCTGCCGGCTGAGGGATTTTGCTGCCGCGGGGGTTTTGGCAAATACAAGCAGCCC
>OFFF01001613.1_pt1 | contig 14113 bp, 9 predicted proteins | sample 1521301 | NCBI WGS metagenome assembly OFFF01 (sample SAMEA3504101, study PRJEB24116) | mouse gut metagenome | biome: mouse gut; feature: mouse-associated habitat; material: faeces | place: Denmark | collected 2011
TATGGCTGCTGTCGTCGCTCGTAAAAACGCTATTGTCGACCAACTGCGTGAGGGTGTTTCAATGGTTGTGGCCAATGCTGAAACATTGCATGGTGAGGCCAGTTTTGTATCTTCACACGAAATCTCGGTAGGCGGTTCGGTGTATTCGGCCCCTAAAATCGTTATCGCTTCCGGCTCGGAGGCTGCACGCCTTCCCATTCCCGGAGCCGAACTGGCTGTCACCTCGACCGAACTGCTCGATGCCACGGCACTTCCTGAGTCTCTTGCCATTATCGGTGGAGGTGTAATCGGGATGGAATTCGCCTCGGTGTTTTCGGCTTTGGGTTCGGAGGTCACAGTGATAGAATATTGCAAGGAAATCCTGCCGCCGTTCGACAAGGATATAGCGAAACGTTTGCGCACCACCCTGCAACGCCGTGGGGTGAAATTCCACCTTTCGGCCGAAGTCATGTCGGTGGAGCCGACCCACGGGGTGTTGAAGCAGGTCAATTTCTCCGCTAAAGGGAAAGTGCAGGGCGTCGAAGCCGAGACTGTGCTGATGGCTGTCGGTCGCCGGGCAGTTATCCCTCACGGTGCACCCGAAGCCGGATTCGACATCGGTCGCCGGGGGTTCACTGTCGATTCCCGTTTCGAAACCAATATTCCGGGCGTGTTCGCTGTGGGCGATTGCAACGGCATATGCCAGTTGGCACATGCCGCATCTGCGCAGGCAGCCGTTGTCATGGGTGAGGAAATGGATATTTCCGTAATCCCGTCGGCTGTGTTTACCGTGCCGGAATGCGGTATGGTGGGACTGACCGAGGAGCAGTGCAAGGAGCAGGGAATCGGATATTCTGTCGGAAAGTCGTTTTTCCGGGCCAACGGTAAGGCCATGACTATGGGTGAAACCGACGGTATGGTAAAAATAATAACCGACAATTCCTCAGGGCTGATTATAGGTTGTCATATCTGCGGCCCGCATGCCGCCGACCTCACAGCCGAAGCCGCGCTGGCTATGTCGGCCCGCATCCCGGCAAAGGCCGTTACAGCAACCATCCACTCGCATCCGTCGTTGTCGGAAGCGTTACAGGCTGCCCTTAGGGGTTTGTAGCCCGGTAGTGCCAATTTGAAAGATTATGTCACGTCCGCGCCGATAGTGTTCGTTATTGGCGCGGACGTGAATATATTGTTATATGGCTTCGGTTCAACGGGTTAGCTTTACGGTGTGAGATGTGCCGTCGGCCAATCTGATGCAAGCCATGATTACAGGGGCGTTCCATGCCGCCATGTTCACTATGGCGTTGGTGCCGTTGACCATACATGGCAGTTGGAACATGCGTCCTTGCATGTCGTAGAAACTGACTGCCTCAATTGCAGCAGTGGATTCTATAATCAGATTGTCATGTCCGAAGCGTATTTTAATGGCATCAGCCGGTTCGTTAAGGCTGGTTAAGGGGGCATCGACATCCACGCTGCCGCCGGAACGTATGTCAAACTCCATCCATTGCGGGGTGTCGCGATATTCGTCGGCCAACGGTCGGGGCACAACCAGGATGACGTCGGATTGGTGTACCCCGCGCCACACATCCGCCCCAAGTGCCGGTATGGTTTCCAATGCCTCGGCCGAGATGTGCTGTAGATTGCCCCAGTCAGCCATGGCACCGTCACCGATATATTCCAATGTAGGGGGGAGCACGATAGCCGTTGCATTTTGCCATTGTGCAAGGGCATAAGCCCCTATGGAATCTATCCGTGTTGCGGCAATAACATCCTTATCGGAGGCATCGATGCCCTTGAATGCGAAATTCCCAATCTTTTCCACTGATGCGGGGAGGCATCCCGGATCAAGTGTTACGTCGTTGAAAAACGCCCCGGCGCAGATTTCAGTAACTGCACTTCCCAACATTACCTCGGCAAGCGCGGGCGTGTTGGCAAACGCCCACCCTCCTATGCGGGTAAGGATGCCGCAATGCGACATATCCGCCCGCTCCAAGCCGGTGGCGTAGAATGCCCGTGCGCCTATTTCGGTCAATTCTGTAGGAAAAACAAACTGTCGTAGCTCGCGGCATCCGGCAAACGCGCTTTCACCAATCCTGTTAAATCCCCCCTTGTGGGAAATCGTGGCAAGTTTTTCACATTCACTGAACGCCCCGTCGGGAATATCGTCCAACTGTGAATCTATTATTACGTTTCGGAGCAACCGGCACCCTTTGAAAACATTCTCCCCGATTTCTATAACGCCGGCAGGAATGGTTGCTGATTCAAGCTGGCGGCAGTTCCCGAATGCGGATATGCCGATATGGGTGACCCCTTTCGGAATTGTCAGCGATTTTATTCCCGAGCCTCCCAAAGCCCCGTCGGCAATCGCCTTCAGATTTCGGGGCAACACAATGTTTTCAAGGGCATGGCACATCAATGCGCATTCCGGCAAGACGTCGGCGTGGTGAGAAGTCCGCCCGGTAAATGTCGGTGCGCCTTCATATGCCGCTATTGCGGCATCACTTAAATCCAGAGTTTCCAGGCTGGGCATTTCAGAGGCGATGAATTCGAAATCACGTACATCGACTGACCCTGTAACAGTCAGTTTCTGCACATTGGCCGCATTCCCGACTTTTTCGTGTAGAAGTCCGGGCGAGGTTTCCACCTCCAATGCGGCTATGCCTGGTGCGCAGGTTGCCCACACCAGAAAGAGAAAGGCAGATATATATTTGGTAAGTTTCAAGGTATAACGAATCAAAAGTCTATGCAAATTTACTAAAACAGCCATTGATATGCAACCGGTTAAGAGATGGTAAAACCCTTTCGGGCAAGGCAATAATAGCCGATGTGGCAACGTTATCCCTATGATTATGAAAAACCTGCGAAACATATTCAAACTGATTGCCCTGCTGGTTGTCCCGGTTTTGGCTTTCAGCTCATGCATAGAGGATTCGATGAGTTCTTCGCCGTCGGACCAACCCACATTCTCGACCGACACCGTACGGTTGGGCAACCTTTTCACGCTTGATGCATCCCCGACAAAGAGTTTCATCGTATATAACCGTCATGACAAGGGTATCAATATAAGCCGTATCGGTTTTGCCGATGACCAGGGGAATCATTTCCGTATGAATGTCGACGGCCTTAGCGGCAGGGAATTCCACAATGTCGAAATCCGTGCCAAAGACTCTATTTATGTGTTTGTTGAAGCCACGTTGCCCGAAAACGGGCGCAACATGGCGGTCGACCTGCTTGCACACATAGAGTTTCAGACAAACGGCGTAAGCAACAAACTCCCCGTGAAAGCCACCGGGCGTGATGTTACACGTTTGAGGGGTAACACCCGTTATGATTCCGATACGCGCCTTTCTGCCGATAAGCCCTATCAGGTGTTCGACAGCCTTGTGGTCGAGGAGGGGGTAACCCTGACCATCCCTGCCGGGGCTGAACTTTTCTTCCACGATGATGCACGCATAGTGGTTCATGGAACACTCAACGTAGAGGGAACTGCCGAGGCTGCTGTTTCAATGACCGGCGACCGTTTCGGATTCGTGGCAGCATCCATACCCTATGAAATTATGTCGGGGCAGTGGAGGGGTATAGAATTTACTCCGACTTCACGGGCAAATAACATCTCTCATGCCACCATCCGCAACTCCGCCGAAGGTTTGCGTCTTGACCATGTGCAATCGGATGACGCCGCTCCGGCACTGCGTATTATAAACTCACAGGTGCGTAACACCAAAGGCTACGTTATCGAGGCAATACACAGCAATGTCGAGGCAGCAGGTTGCGAACTTACCGATGCATCCATGGGGATTGTGTGCCTTACGGGTGGAAATCACCTGTTCAATCATTGCACATTCGCCAATTATTACCTGTTTACCGCCCTCGGAGGCCCAGCCGTGCAGTTCGTCCATGTAAATGCTGATGATGCCGTTGAAGGCGACGATGCCGCATTGCCATATGTTTCCGCTTTGATAAGCAATTCGATCATTTATGGCAACGGCTCCGAACTTTCACATGGCGAGCTGGATGAAACAGACATATACCTGCAAAATTGCCTGTTGAAATCATCGGGTGAGAACGATGAGCATTTTATTGACTGCCTGTGGGATAAAGACCCGCTCTATTTCACTGACAGGGAAGCATATCTGTTTGACTACCGGCTGCATGACGACTCGCCCGCCTTCGGTGCCGGTAATCCCTCGCTCACCCTTCCTGCTACCGCCAGCGATGCTTTCGGAACACCCCGCGACCTCACGGCACCCGCACTCGGCGCCTACGAGCGCCAACCTGAATAGACCTCGTCCCCTCAATAGCCAGGTGGTCAGATAGATGACCGGGAGCTCTTAAAAAATATGGCAATATTTCACATTTATGTGAAATGGTTTTCGTATATTTGCATTGTAACCATAAATGCCATAATAAATATGAGCGAAGTTGAACTTGTTTTGGTCAATGACACTGACAAATGTACTATATATACGATTCAGTTTGCAGCAGAATCTGAGACGGAATACGAACGATTCTACTCCAAATTCATAGAAGATGCGCATCTGAACCGGGATTTGCTACGCATTGTTCAACTCGTAGATAGGATTGCTGACGAGGGCGCGTTGGAACGTTTCTTCCGGCCTGAGGGCAAAATGCGTGATTCTGTAGTAGCTTTGCCTGTGCTTCGTTCAAAGCTACGGCTTTATTGTTTGCGCCTTTCTGACAAAATCCTTATTCTTGGTAATGGAGGGGTCAAGAATTCGCGTACTTATGAAGAGGATGACTCTCTGCGCGGATATGTTCTTACTCTTCAGAAGTTTGAGGAGTTGTTAAAAGAGGGTCAAAGAGAAGGTACTGTGACAATTACCTTACAATCAATAGAAACCGATAAAAAATTTGAACTATGAAAGATATAAGGAACAGATACAGGGAGATGGTGACGCGGGTTCCTCAAGAAATGAAAGAGGAAATAAATCTATCCTTTGCAATTTCCAACAAGATAGATGCACTTATGCAGGAACGCGGTCTTTCGAAAAAAGAGTTTGCCGACCAACTAGGCAAGCGGCCAAGTGAGATAACCAGATGGCTCAGCGGGCAGCATAATTTCACGGTATCGACACTTGCCATGTTGTCGGCTTTCTTCGGCAAATCAATAATATCAGTCTGAATTATATTGATGAATATGCAGGTGTAAAGAAGTCCGCTCCAATCAATGGTTGAATAATACGTGAGAAGTTATAGATAACTCAAATTTAGCCGTGATATTTTGGGTCGCTTTGTCCGAAATACGTGTATGTTTTTCGGTGTTACGAGATATTTAGAGGAATATATTGTATATATCAATATATGTGGTTCAGGTTTTTCCAAATGGCGGCGGCGGCGGTTTCGGCGGCGGTTGATTCCCCGAGGCGTCCGCGCATACGTGCGTAGCCGTGCAGCATCTCGTCGCGTCCGGGGGTTCCGGGCAGAATCTTTTCAAGCTCATATGCCACATTGTCGGGATTGCACATATGCATCAGCATTTCCGGCACAATCTCTTTCCCGGCGATAAGGTTGGGTAATGACACGAACGGGCATTTTATGACGTGCTTCATGATGTTGTAGAACGCCTTCGACCCGTTGCCTCGATAACAAACCACCTGCGGTGTGCCGAGCAGGGCGGTTTCCAGTGTGGCCGTACCTGAGGTTACCAACGCACATGCCGAATTCCTGACCAGCTCGAAGGTGGCATCGGTAACCACAGGGAAATCAGAATAGTTGCAATAGATGCCGGTGTCGATGCCAGGAGCTCCTGCAATGACCGGCTGTAGCTGGGGGAATCGGCGTGCGACGTCGGCCATTACAGGCAGGTTGTTGCGTATTTCGCCCATGCGGCTGCCGGGAACCAATGCCAGTAACGGCTTCCCTGCATACAGTCCCCAACGCTCCGTGAATTTATCTTTGCCTGGCAATGCGGCCTCACGGGCATCGACCTCTTCGACCGAAGGGTTGCCGACATACTCTACCGCCATTGAGTGCCTGCCATAAAATTCTACCTCGAACGGCAGAATCGACAACACCTTCCGGCAATAGCGCCTTATATCTTTTACGCGCCATTCCTTCCATGCCCATATTTTAGGGGAAATATAGTAATAAACCGGTATCCCCAGGTTATAGGCATGCTTTGCGAGCTTTAGATTGAAGCTGGGATAATCAATCAGCACTACCGCGTCGGGATGCCAACTGCTTATCTCCCTCCTGGCTGTTTTGAGGTTGCCGAGCACCTTCCCAAGATTACGCAACACCTCGCTGAATCCCATATATGCCATTTCGCGGTAGTGAATCAGCGGTTCCTGTCCGGCTGCCCCGGCCATACTGTCCCCCCCAAGGAAACGGAACTCCGCCCTGTTATCCAAACTTTTCAGCGCTTCTATTAACGGAGCCCCGTGCATATCGCCTGAAGCTTCACCCGCAGATATAAAATATCTCATATAAGAATCGTAATTATGACACACCTTCCCATAAATAAGTCATAAAATTATCACGTAGACTGTTACTTGGCAACTTTATAATCCCGATGGAAATATAAAATAATTTTACGACTTATTTATTTAAAACAAAGATACTACAAAGAATCCGATAGCATTGCAAAAGCCACGCACTTTCCGATAAAATCGCGTAGGTTTTCAACAAACCACGGTGAAGTCAGGATTCAGTCACCGTTTCACAATTCATAATTAACATTTGGAATCGCCATATTTTCTATTGCCGGATAATGTGATGATAACGATTTTAGATTATCTTTGCACTTCAAATTGTTGAACTTTCGGTTAACCATTCATCTATCATAAATCTATAATCATAACACCCGATATGAAGAAACTTATCGCCGTCATGATGCTATGCATCGCATTCGCAGGCTTTTTACCGGCAGGTGCGCAATCGCGCGGTGACCAGCTGATGAAGCAGGCGCAGACAAGCCTGGATAATAAGGAATATGTCAAGGCACGTTATTGTTTCCTCCAGGCGTACAATGCTTTTGCAGCGCGTTCCCAGACTGATAAAGCTGTGGTATGTGCGGTCAACACGGCGGCGCTTTATCATCGCGAGGGGTATTACAAAGAGGCGTTCGAAGTGCTTTCGCGTCTTGACGGGATTCTTTCCGATGCCGAAACCGCATCGTCCAAACCTAGGCCGGAATTGCACTACCCGATACATAAGGAGCGCATGCTGATGTACACGAAGCTGAAAAATGCCGCCCGTGTCCGCGAACAGATAGAGTATATGGAGGGTGCCGCAAAGGCTTCCAAAAACGATTCCCTGGCCACCGACCTGCTTTATCAGAAAGCTAATAGTTTCTATACCCTCGGCCTTCCCAGGGAGGGTGATGCGGCTTTCAACCGGCTGGTGGAGCAATCGAAGGCGACTGATGATTATTCCCTTGTCGACAAATGCTACCGCAGCCTCATCGGTATGGCCACGCGTGCCAACAATGCCGCATTGCTTGCCCGCACCTATGATAAATACAATGTGTGGACCGATTCTGTGAAAGCCGTACAGGCCAAGAAGGAATATGCCGGTTTGCAGGCCAAATATGACGAAAGCCTGCAGACCATCGAAGAAAAAGACAGCACTATAAACGGTAAGCAATACATCATAGTGGCCTTGTGCGTGCTGGCTGCAATCCTGGTGGGGGCATTGGTGTTCCTAGGGATAATGCTTTTGCGCTACATGGTGCTGACGCGCAACCAAAAACAGGCCATTGCCACCGCTAACGAGCATAACAAGCTGAAAACCGAGTTTATCCACAACATCTCGGCCCAGATGAAACCGACGCTCGACACACTCGACCAAAAGCTGCCTGCGGTGAAGGCGCTTAAGGATTTTTCCGCCCATATCCAGGAACTTTCCGATCTTGAAAGCACCCTTACCGACCCGGTAGAGACAGAGGATGTGAACATGCAGGCATTCACGGCGGAAGTGCTCGACCAACTCGGAATGTCGGGGCGTGAGAACGTTACGGTGGATGTGCCTAAGCTTACGGTCAAAATCAACCGCGAGCAGGTGGCATTGGTGCTAGGGCATCTGTTGAGAAATGCCGAATACCATACGCCGAAAGACGGCCGAATATCGATTGAATTCAAGAAACGCGGCCCGCACACATACCAGTACATTATCACCGATACAGGTGCCGGTATCCCGGAAGAGGAGCGCGAACAGATTTTCAAACCGTTCACCCGTGTGCGCAACCTTGCCGAGGGTGACGGCCTCGGCCTGCCCATCTGTGCCCTGCGTGCAGCCGGTATGAACGGCAGGCTTACCCTCGACAGCACATATACCAAAGGCGCCCGCTTCGTTTTGGAGCTGAAACCGTGAAGAGGGCGTGTCGGCCAAGGCTGATAAGGCAATGTCAGGGATGGGAGTTTGACTTCTGTCCCTGATTTTTTTGCTGGTCGGGGGCAAAATTTGCGGGAAAGAATATATTATATCCCAAGTTTTACTAATTTTGCACCATAATTCGAGAAAATGACTACATTACAGACAATTCAACAAACATTGGCTCCGGAACTCAGGTTGCTGAATGAACGCATTCAGGCAACGCTTGATTCACCCAATGCATTGATGAACAGTGTGGTGCATAACTATCTCGAAAAAAAAGGGAAGCAGATACGGCCTATTCTCGTGATGCTGAGTGCCAAATTGCTCGGCGATGTCAACGACCGGGTGATTGCCGGCGCGGTGGCAGTGGAGCTTTTGCACAATGCCTCGCTGATACATGACGATGTTGTTGACGATACGCTGACCCGTCGAGGGTCGCTGACCATCAACGGCGCATGGGATAATCATCTGGCCGTGCTGGTGGGCGACTTTTTCCTTTCAAATGCATTGTTGCAGGGGGTGGATACGGGTGATATACGCATTGTCCGTTCGATTTCCGACCTCGGAAGGTTGCTTTCGATAGGGGAACTTGACCAGATTTACAATGCCCGCTACAACCATCTTGACGAGGAGGCTTATTTCAACATCATCTATCGCAAGACCGCGTCGCTCTTTGTGTCGTGCGTAGAGGTGGGGGCATACGGTGTAGGGGTGGATGACGACCGCCTGGACACGCTTAGGGAATTTGCGCGTCTGCTGGGATTGTGCTTCCAGATCAAGGACGACATATTCGACTACTTTTCCGATGAGAAAATCGGGAAGCCTACAGGCAACGACCTGCGGGAGGGAAAAGTGACCCTGCCGTTGCTGCATGTGCTCGAGGATGAATCCAATCCCGAACACTCCAGGATGGTGGAACTGGTAAGGAAAGAGGCGCTGGAGCCGTCGGAGATAGACACCCTGATACGCTTCGCCCTTGAAGGGGGCGGGGTGGATTATGCATATGCCACTATGAAGTGCCTGCGCGATGAAGCGGCGGCCTTGATGGGGCGTTTCCCGGATTCGGATGTGCGCGATGCCTTCCTTTCGCTTATCGACTTCATTATCACAAGGGAAAGCTGATCCGGGAAGTCGAAACCTCACAGTTGTTCATATGCAGGCGTTACAGGCAGGAAAAAATCAGTTTTACCCGCATGCAGGTTTGCTTGTTTCGACAAATTGGTTTATTTTTGCGTTATAATTTGAGACCGTTTGATCCGACTTCGGCGGTTTCGTTAACAGAGGGAAACGTTTTAACATACTCCATACATAACTAAATTAATTAATCTGTTGTTTTAAAGGCATGTAACCTTAGCTTGCCGAGAGGCGGCGAAGTATGAGGCTATCAACTGACGATAACCTCTAAGGCGCAAAAGCACAGCAAACACTCTATTTTTAATCATGGAAGCTAACGAAGCTAAAAAACCAAAACGTCCGAGAATCGGTCAGCCGATGGGTCTCGGTGACAACCAGAATCATGGCCCGGAAAGCCATTACGAGAATTCATTCAATGCAAACGGTAATGTAGAAAATACACCTGCCGACGGAGAACGCCATGAAGGATTCCAGCATGACCGTCCCTATCAGCCGCGCAACAACTATAACCGCCCGCAGGGAGGTTACCAGCAGCGCCCCGGCGGTTACAACCGTCCGCAGGGCGGCTACCAGCCCCGCAACAATTACGGGCCGCAGGGTGGTTACAACCGTCCCCAGCGCCCCGGAGGCTATCAGCCGCGCCCCTATAACAACCGTCCCCCCATGCAGCATGATGCACCGGCCGATGGTGTGGCTACACCGGTAGCCGAAGGCTCTACGCCGGAACAGGCACAGCAGCCGATGCAGGGCGGTTACCAGCCGCGCAACAACTATAACCGTCCGCAGGGAGGTTATCAGCAGCGTCCCGGCGGTTACAACCGTCCGCAGGGAGGTTACCAGCCCCGTAACAACTACGGCCAGCAGGGCGGTTACCAGCAGCGTCCCGGCGGTTACAACCGTCCGAACCAGCAGGGCGGTTACCAGCCGCGCAACAACTACGGCCAGCAGGGTGGTTACAATAACCAGCAGGGCGGCTATATGAACAACAACCGCCGTCCCAACGGGCCTGGCAACCGTTTCCAGAAAGGCCCCATCCGTCAGGGCAAGAGCTTTACCCCGCGCCCCAAGCGCATAGAATATGAGTTGCCGCTCCCCGATCCGGATGAAAAAATCCGCTTGAACAAGTTCATGGCAAACGCCGGGCTTTGCTCACGTCGTGAAGCCGACGAATTCATCCAGCAGGGTCTGGTGAAGGTCAACGGGCAGGTAGTGACCGAACTCGGTACAAAGATTTCGCACGACGATACTGTGGAATACGATGAAAAGGTTGTTGCACTCGAAAGCAAGTGCTATATCCTTCTTAACAAGCCGAAAGACTGCGTCACCACCTCCGACGACCCCAACGGCCGCACAACCGTGCTCGACCTCGTGAAGGGTGCATGCAATGAACGCATCTACCCTGTAGGGCGTCTTGACCGCAACACCACAGGTGTGCTGCTGCTTACCAACGACGGTGACCTTGCCTCGAAGCTTACACATCCCAAATATGTGAAGAAGAAAATCTATCACGTATGGACTGACAAGGATATCGCCGAAGAGGATATGCAGCGTATCGCCGACGGTATCGAGCTTGAGGACGGCCCTATCCACGCCGATGCAATCTCCTATGCTACGGAAACCGACCGCAACCAGGCCGGAATCGAGATTCATTCGGGGCGTAACCGCATTGTGCGCCGTATCTTCGAGTCGCTCGGCTACCATGTGACCAAGCTCGACCGCGTATATTTCGCAGGGCTTACCAAGAAGAACCTGCCCCGTGGCCGCTGGCGTTATCTGACCCAGGAGGAGGTGAACTTCCTCAAAATGGGTTCTTTCGAATAAAACATACACATATGCAGATATGAAACGTACGAAAATCGCCGAGCTTTATGCTTCGGCTGAAAGCCATATAGGCAAGGAAGTGTGCGTGAAAGGGTGGGTGCGCACCCACCGTGGTAACAAATATGTCCAGTTCGTCGCCCTTAACGACGGCAGCACCATCAAGAACCTCCAGGTGGTGTTCGACATGAACAATTTTACTGACGAACAGCTCAAACCACTCACCACAGGCTCTGCAATGAGTGTTACCGGGCTTTTGGTGGAGAGCCAGGGCAAAGGGCAGTCAATTGAAATCCAGGCTCGCGAGCTTGAAATATACGGCACTGCCGACCCTGAGGCATATCCCTTGCAGAAAAAAGGCCATTCGCTTGAATTCCTGCGTGAGATAGCCCACCTGCGTCCGCGCACCAACACCTTCTCAGCCGTGCTGCGTGTGCGTTCAACGCTGGCTTTTGCCATCCACCGTTATTTCCAGGAACGGGGTTTCTATTATCTGAACACCCCTCTCATCACTGCCAGCGACTGCGAAGGGGCCGGGGCGATGTTCCAGGTAACTACATTGCCGCTCAACGAGTTGCCGCGCACTGAAGAGGGCGGGGTGGATTATTCGTGCGATTTCTTCGGCAAGCCGACGGCACTCACCGTGTCGGGGCAGCTTGAAGGGGAACTCGGTGCGACAGCCCTTGGCGCGATTTACACCTTCGGCCCTACTTTCCGTGCCGAAAATTCCAACACCCCGCGTCACCTCGCGGAGTTTTGGATGATTGAACCCGAAGTGTCGTTTATCGACATCAACGAGAACATGGATCTTGCCGAGGATTTCCTGAAATACTGCATCCGCTATGCCCTCGACCACTGCCGCGACGATATCGAGTTCCTTGCCGAACACTATGACAAGGAGTTGGTGTCGCGTCTGGAATCGGTGCTTAACGGCGAATTTGTGCGCCTGAGCTACACCGAGGCTATCGATATATTGATGCAGTCGGGTCACAAGTTCGAATTCCCGGTGAAATGGGGCGTCGACCTCCAGAGCGAGCATGAGCGCTTCCTGGTTGAAAAGCATTTCAAGCGTCCTGTAATCCTTACGGGTTATCCCAAGGAAATCAAGGCGTTCTATATGAAGCTTAACGATGACGGGAAGACCGTGCGTGCCATGGATGTGCTTTTCCCTGCTATCGGCGAGATTATCGGCGGATCCGAGCGTGAGGAAAACTACGACAAGCTGATTGGCCGCATCGAGGAGATGAATATCCCGATGAAGGATATGTGGTGGTATCTTGACACGCGCCGTTTCGGCACCGTGCCTCATTCGGGCTTCGGTCTTGGTTTCGAACGCCTGGTGCTGTTTGTTACAGGTATGACCAACATCCGTGACGTGATACCGTTCCCACGCACTCCGAAATCTGCCGAATTCTAATCCTGCATACAGTTGGGTCTAAAGACCATCTGTAATATCTAAACAGCCTCCATGATTGTGAAAACCGCAATCATGGAGGCTTGTCTGTATAAGATGTTTTTTAGTCGGGTAGATTTTTCAAAATGAGGCTTATCTGTCAATGAAAAACGTGAGCCATAGGGGCTGAGGCATTCAGGCCTCCCATGGCTCACGTTGTGTGCGGTTGCGCGGTTAATGCAATTTATAAATCTTCCTCGAGGGAGAAGTCGTCATCCTCGTCAAGGTCGTCAAGGTCGAGATCGAGTGTGGCATCGTCATCATCGGGTTCCGATTGCTTTGATGCAGAGGGTGCGTCGTTGTCGGAATCCTCGTCATCGTCCTTTGCTTTCCCCTTTTTTGTTTTCGATTTGCCTGATGTCTGTGGTGCTGATTGCAGGGCTTCCATAATCTTCGCTTCCAGTTCTTCGGCAAGCTCAGGGTTGTCGAGTATGACCTGTTTGGCGGCATCACGACCCTGGGCTAGCTTGGATCCGTTGTAGCTGAACCATGAGCCGCTTTTTTGGATGATGTCGTATTCCACTCCTAAATCGACTATTTCACCGGCTTTCGAGATTCCTTCGCCGAACATGATGTCGAACTCGCAGCGTTTGAATGGTGGGGCAACCTTGTTTTTTACCACCTTGATTTTGGCGTGTTTACCGAACACGTTGTCACCGTCCTTGATAGAGTTGCCCGGACGTATGTCGACACGCACCGAGGCGTAGAATTTGAGTGCGTTACCGCCGGTAGTGGTTTCCGACGGGCCGAACATTACGCCGATTTTCTCGCGCAGCTGGTTGATGAATATGCACACCGTGTTGGTGCGTGAGATTGTTCCGGTGAGCTTTCTCATGGCTTGCGACATGAGGCGTGCCTGGAGGCCAACGTTTCGGTCGCCCATATCACCTTCGATTTCGCTTTTGGGTGTCAGTGCCGCCACAGAGTCGACCACGAGGATGTCGATTGCAGCCGAGCGTATCAGCTGTTCTGCAATTTCGAGCGCCTGCTCGCCGTTGTCGGGCTGTGCTATAAGGAGGTTTGTCACGTCGACACCCAGTTTTTCGGCATAGAAGCGGTCGAATGCATGTTCGGCGTCAATCATGGCTGCTATGCCGCCCTTCTTTTGTGCTTCTGCGATGGCATGCAGCGCGAGGGTGGTCTTGCCTGATGATTCCGGGCCGTAAATCTCGATAATACGTCCTTTGGGATATCCACCTACGCCCAGTGCATAGTTAAGCCCTATGGAACCGGATGGAATCACATCCACTTTCTCTACGGCTTCGTCGCCGAGCTTCATTATCGCACCGCGCCCATAGTTCTTCTCGATGTTGCTCAGGGCCTGGGTCAGTGCGTTGGCCTTAGCCTGCTTGGGGTCGACGTTTTTGTCGATTTTCTTGATCGGGGCTTTTTTCC
>OFFF01001614.1_pt1 | contig 14113 bp, 15 predicted proteins | sample 1521301 | NCBI WGS metagenome assembly OFFF01 (sample SAMEA3504101, study PRJEB24116) | mouse gut metagenome | biome: mouse gut; feature: mouse-associated habitat; material: faeces | place: Denmark | collected 2011
GTACTTGAAATTTGGAGGAAATGCAAAAAAACTTTTCCGGTTTATCCGGGTTAGGATCGGAGGGGGAACTTCTGGATCTGTCCGGCCTGGAATGCGTAAAAAATCTCCGGGACGTTGTAAAGACGGCAAACGAGGTAGACGGGAAGCTGGTAGCGATCCCCCAGGAGGTTGTAGCCAACGGCCTGTTTGTCAACAAGGATATGTTTGACCAATACGAACTGGAACTGCCGGAAACTCCTGAAGACCTGCTGGAATGCTGCAGGGTATTCAAGGAAAACGGGATTCAGACCCCCATCGGCGCTAACCGCTGGTGGCTGGAAAACTTCGTTTTTGCCCAGGCATACGCGGATCTATACAACGGGGGAAATACGGCGGCTGAGATCGAAGCCCTGAATAAGGGAGAGAGCAAGTACAGTGACTATATGCGCCCCGGATTTGAATTTTTGCAGAAGCTGATAGACTTGGGATATGTTGACGCAGAAAAAGCTTTGGTTTCCGAGGCGATTGAGGGAGAAGGACCGGACTTTCTGGCACAGAAAACCCCCATTGTAATGGCCTACTGGGGGGCGGCAAATTCAGATACCGCATATGGAAAAACAGATTTTGAGCTTCAGGTCATCGGATTTCCCAGCAGCCGTGGCCCCATGCCGGTGGTGTCCGTGACCGGCTATGCGGTGGGCGCCAATGCGGAGCACATGGAGGACGCGCTGGACGTCCTGGAGATCGTACTTTCCGATGAAGCGCTGCAGCTCTATGCGGAAAACAATAAGGTGATCTCCCCATCCAAAAATGTGGAAGTAGAGTGCATTGACGCATTAAAGCCGCTGAATAACAAAATCAAGGAAAACGTCTACGTCCTGGGCTCCAATGCAGGGATGAAGGTGGAGCAGTGGGGAAATACCTGCCTGATCGTGCGCAAGCTTCTGGAAGGAGCTTCGGTGGACGAATGCATGGCAGAGTTTGATAAGCTCCAGGAGGAATCTTTGAAGCAGTAAGATATTGATAAGCTTCGGGAGGAATCCTTGAAGCAGTAAGATTTTGATAGGCTCCAGTAGGAATCCCTGAAACAGTAAGATTTTCATAAAAGCCGGAAAGGGGACAGCATGTCGAATATTTACAAAGGAACATTGGATTTAATTGGAAATACACCTCTTGTTGAGGTTGTGAACATTGAGAAAAAGCTGGGGCTGGAGGCATCGGTTCTGGTGAAGCTGGAATACTTCAATCCGGCGGGCAGCGTGAAAGACAGGGTGGCCAGGGCCATGATCGAGGATGCGGAGGAGAAGGGCATTTTAAAGCCGGGCTCGGTGATCATTGAACCAACCTCGGGAAATACAGGAATCGGGCTTGCATCCATCGCTGCAGTCAAGGGATACCGCATGATCCTGACCATGCCGGACACCATGAGCATAGAGAGACGGAACATTTTAAAAGCTTACGGGGCAGAGCTGGTACTGACAGAAGGCGCAGCGGGAATGCAGGGCGCCATCGACCGGGCGGAAGAACTGGCAAAGGAAATTCCGGACAGCTTTATCCCGGGACAATTCGTGAATCCCGCCAATTCCGCTATGCATAGAAAAACGACCGGCCCTGAGATCTGGAGGGATACGGACGGAAAGGTAGATTACTTTGTGGCAGGCGTCGGTACCGGCGGCACGCTGACCGGAACCGGTGAATACTTAAAGGCGCAAAACGCAGACATCAAGGTCATAGCAGTGGAGCCGGCGGATTCCCCCGTACTGTCCGAAGGCAGAAGCGGCGCTCACAAGCTCCAGGGGATCGGCGCAGGCTTTATACCGGAAGTACTCAACACAGACATTTACGACGAGATCATCACCATAGAAAGCGAGGAAGCATACGAAGCAGCAAAGCTTCTCGCAAAAAATGAAGGCGTCCTGGTCGGCATTTCCTCGGGCGCGGCGCTGCACGCGGCAATCCAACTTGCAAAACGCTCGGAGAATAAAGGGAAAACAATCGTGGCGCTTCTCCCGGACACGGCAGACCGCTATTACTCCACACCATTATTTGGCTGAAAAGAAGCACCCCCGCTTGTCACAGGCGGGGGGATATTTTTACCTTTGCTTCAGAATTTTATCCAGCACTTCTCTGGAAACAGTCCGGGATGCTTCCTGGTTTTCAGCCGCAGCTTCCACCAGTTCCGTACGGAGGATCGGTATTTCTTTGGGTGCGTCGATTGCAAGCTTCACCCAGTCTGCTCCGGTATCAACGATGGTCAATTTAATATTGTTATTTATTGAAAGGGACTGCCCTTTCCGGCGTTGTAATATGAGCATGCTATGATTCCTCCTTTATCATCTCTCCAAGCACATGACGGAACGTATATTCCGCCTGGTCCAGAATGACCTGCCTGGCCTGACGGCTGCGCGCATTGACCACAAGGGGCGCTTTGAGGTTAACCGTAGATTCAGCCACCGAATCACGCATGACACAGATTACATAATAGGAAAGATCCTCCGCAGATTCCGTTTCCAGCGCTTTCAGATCTTCCCTCGACAGGGAAGGAGAGTAGTCCGCAAGCAGCCCAAAGGGATTCATCAGGATAAAAGAGAGCGCTTCATCCTGCAGACACTGCAGAGAGATCAGGGAATCATTTTCTTCATGAAAAGGAATCGGAAGATATTCCGTATATGCTTCAAATCCGATCAATCCATTTAGAATGTGGATTGCTTCGTTTTCCTCATATGAAACTTGTCCAAAATATTTTGCATTAATTTCCAATATAACATACCTCCTGGTGAATGCTGCTGTTTTGAATAGCGATACTGAACGTCAGATCAATCTGCCGTGAGTATATAAATATAAGGGCTTTCTCAAGCCCTTACATCTACTGGTTCATAGTCTGGATTTGCACTCGGCGGCACATAGAGCGGACCACCGACATATTCAATCAATACCTGCGGACGCTGCGTGATCGACATCTCAATATTACCTGGGATAAATTCGAAATTGCCGTTTGCCACCTTCAAATCAAAATTCAGCTTATCCATCTCATAATTGATTGTCAGATCAGGCGCTTCGTAGCTGATATCTACTGGTGCGGACGGAGTAAATCCCAGCTCAAATTCCCCCGTTGGCTGTGCCGTTCTCTGCTGCATGATCTGCCCGATCACATCCTGCCCGATATCTGCTTTTAATAAGAGCTGACCTTCCTGCGCTAATTGCGCAGTAGCGCTGTAAGCCGCCTGCTGGCCTTTCTGCGCTGACTGCTTCACACTCGTAGCAGTCGTCGGCACAACAGAATTTCTTGCCTGAAATGAATCCAGCTTCAATTTTACAGGACGGCTCTTGATAGACAGTCCGCCATCATTCCTATGAATTTCCAGTTCTGCTTTAGAACGCGAATACTCCAGTCGAGCATTATTGACCTTCAACTCATATTGAATGGGAACTGTCGTGATCTGAATGAGTTGATCCATAAAGTCTTCCTCCCTTCTCTCTTATTTTTCTATTAATTCATGAAATCAATAAATGAAGGTGTCAAAATATTGTTTCCAACCTTTAATGATGCATTATAAACGTACTGAGCCCACGAGAAGTCCATAATCGCTTCTGCCATATCCACATTGACCACATGGTCATAATCTTCCGCAATCTGGATCTTATTGTTCTCCAATCTATCTTTGGTGGTAGTCAAAAACTCTGTCTGCGTACCAAGAATGGTAACCTCAGAAAGGAGGTCATTACGTCCATCCTCAAATTTTGTAACAAGTTTTTTATATTCTTCATAACTAAAAGGCTCTTTTTCTAACACATCTGCGACTTGCCCGGCAAGAATAACCATATTTTTGCTGTAGCCCTCCGCATCTTTACCATATCCAACCATATTTATGCCTGGAAGGGAGGTGTTAAATGCAGTAGCAGGGTCAATTGCATGCTGCGTATTCGGCGGAGTACCGTTTTCCACATCAAGTCCAAAGCCCAGATCAATAAAATGGGTGTCTTTCGATAACTCTTCCAAAGCAGCTGGATCACCATTAGTCACATCCACTCCGCGGTATTTCAATATTTGATTACCTTTAGCATCTTCTTCCAAAGTAAATGGAATATTTTTTGCATCACTGCCGCCGAATACATATTCGTCTCCATATGTTGCATTTAAAGAGAGGAGTATACTCTGCTGTGCACCGCGCCACGCATCCGCATAAGTCTTTCTTGTCTCCGCCGTATGATTTGTGCCGTTCATTCCCTCAATTCCATATTGTTTTGCCAGGACCAATGCAATTTTGCTGATTTGCATTGCAGAATCTTCCTGAGCATTCTGATGGGATTGGATATCATCTACCGTATCCAGGTAATCATTATTTTTAGCGTATTTTCTTTCCAACGAGGTCGCACGCAGTGCGCTGGAAGGATCTTCAGCAGTAGACATATACTTTCTGCCTGTCATAACTCTGCTTCGCATATTATCCAGATTCTTCATAGAAGTGGAAAGGTTTTTATTATAATTTCTTAAAATTGCATTTGTTGTAATCCTCATTTTAAACCTCCTCTTATCTTCCGACTACACCGGTGCCGTTGATCAATTTGTCAAGCATCTCATCAAGCGTGGTCATAAGTCTTGCAGCAGCGCTGTAGGACTTATTATAATGCAATAGGTTCATCCCTTCTTCATCCAACTGTACGCCGGAGATGCCGTCTCTCGAATTAGCAGTTTGATTCAATACGGTAATCTGGTTATCCAGCATCGTACTTGCAGATGAGATATCTATACCAAGGGTTGACTCAATATTAGCAAAACAACTGTAGAAAGTTCCGGTGTAGAATCTTACGTCCATATTCTGATTTGCACCGGCGGTACCCTTGGAAGTAAATGAAAATTCCTTGGAAAGCATGTTAATCATGTTTACAATATTTTCATTGGCTGACGAACCAACTACACCATCTACAACATTGTTGGAATTGGTACCATAGGTGCCGTTAATCCAGTCGGTAGCAACCTTAATGTTCAGAGCCGAAAAGCCTTCTCCCTTATTTATTTCTTCAAACAGGGGGCGTTCTTCCAAAACATATTCGCCGTTAGCGTCTTTTTTATAACTGGGTTTTAAGTCAGATACATTACCCTTAAATTCAGTAGTACCATCTGCCTCATAATATTTCCCGTCTTCACCTTTTAATACAACAGCATTAGCATTTGCAGTATCTGTAAACTTTAAATACTCATCAGTTCCAGTTCCGACAGTTACTTTTTCCTGTACAACACTTTTATTAGCATCATTAAACGCTTCTGCAAACGTCTTAACCAGCGAATCAAGCACCTTCTCGTAGTATCCAAGTCCCTTGAAGTCGGTATCATCAAAGTCGCCAGACTTATTCATAAAGTCAAGGCTTCCCTTTAATGTTCCATCGCTGATTTTGTCAGTTACCTCATTCGTATATCCGTCTGCATCGGTCAGAGTCAGCGTTACCGGTTTACCGGAGATATCCGTACTGAACTGTCCATATCGTCCGTCAGAAATCAGGCGGTGGCTTACGCCTTGCGTATCTGTAAAGGTCACATCCAGAACCTGTACGGAATATCCTTCTCCGATCTTCTTCTGCGAATATTCCACATTGATCGGAAGATAGCTTCCCAGTTCATCCAACAGTCGGTTCCGCTCATCCATCAATTCCAGCGCAGGATTTCCAAGAACCTGGCTGTTTTTGATACTGGTATTCAGCTCCGCAATGTTCTTCAAGGTCGCATTCAGATCTTTAATATCTGTAGCCTTGAAGTTCTCCTGCGTATCATGCCGGATATCCTGAAGGGAAACTGCTTTTTCACGGAGCAGGTTCACGATGATCTGCATTCTGGAACGTACTACAGTGTCATTTTCTCTTGTATATCCGTCATCTTTGGAAAGGGTCTGGAGTGCATTGCTGAGGTTGATAAATGCATCCCTGATACCCGAAGTCGTACTTTCATCAAATGCGACCTGCAATTTTTCCAATCCTGCAGCCTGCGCATCCGTTGTTCCGAGCTTGGCAATCTGAGAACGGTACTGGGCGTCAAGGAATGGGTCGCGAAGCTGGGAGATCCCGGTCATATCAACACCATAACCTACCCTGGTACTGTTAGAAGAGTTGTAGAAACTGCCGTTTCTCAAATTTAAACTGGCAATATCAAGACGCTGTCTCGTATAGCCTTCAGTATTAATATTTGCAATATTCTGTCCGGTTACATCAATGGAACGCTGGCTGGCAGCCATAGCGAGCTGTGCGGTGGTGAAACCGGCAAATGTTGAACGCATCATAAAATGGATCCTCCTCCTGATTGTATTAGATCATTACAGCGGCTCCTTATATGGAACGGCTTGAAAAATGTTTGTTGTTGCCATTTTCAGTCTTTTGCCCGGCTGCGGAATAGGTAGCCTTTCCGGCCGGATCTCCGGTCAGGTTAAGCTCGATGACCCGGAGATTGACTTCGATCGCATCCCTTATGGTCCCGTTCAGGGACTGCAGGCTGCGGATCTGACCATCAATTCTGTCGAACAGGGGCTTTAGCATGGCTGCATCCGTATCCGGGATCTTTTCCAAAATCTGCCGGAAGGTGCAGCCCTCTAGTCCGAGACGCTTCTGTTCTGCTTCACGCTTCTGCTCCAATCCTCTCAGGCGCATGACTGCGGCCTGTTCCTTGTGCATAAAATCTTCTACAATCGCAACGCGGTTCTTCACAGTGGCATCAAGCTTATCTTGTTCAATCGGAATCAATGTGTCAAAAAGTTCTATGAATTGCTTCATCAAATCAGCAAAAGCTGAAAAATCATTCATACACGCAAATCCTCCTGGAATATTAATCTGATTCCCCCTCATCTGTGGTTCGGCGGTATAGCAGCGAAAGGCATGAAAAAAATGCTCTGCGCCTGACTTGCTGTTATACCAGAAGAATCCTGGATGCAATGGCATAGGCATCAACCTGATACGTATGCTCTGCAACCTTATTCTTTAAATCCTGGACCTTTTCTGCAGAAGCAGTCTCTGCCATCCCGGAAGATAACTGCCGGGAAACCGACTCTGCGAAGATATGCTCCTCAATCTGTCGTGGATTAGACTGTATGATCAAAGCATCAAAGCTATGTCCGTCACTTGAAGCTGCAGAAGGAGCAGGATTTTCCTTTGTATGAATCCTTAAATCAGGATAGCTTTTCATTACGTTGTTAGTCGTTATTTTCATACTGGACTCCTTTTCTAAACATTGCAGTCTTTGTTTGCTGTATTCATATTAGTTTATAGTTTATATCTTGAATATCGGCATAACTTGAAAAATCATAACCTAAAAAAATAGATTTAATTACAGCCAATCCCGTAAAAAATGGGATAAAAAAACAGATGTGCAGGCCGCGCATCTGTTTTCAGGAATCGGATTTCATTAACCTTTTAAATGATTCAGCAGGACGGAAGGTATATTGTCGCAGGAGGCCTGCGTGCATACCGCACCGATATTGTAAGCCACCATCGGCATACCATATACGACACAGGATTCCTTATCCTGGCCGATTGTAAAGGCGCCCTTCTGGCGCATCTGCAGGAGACCCTCCGCGCCGTCGCTGCCCATGCCGGTCATGATGATTCCGACTTTTTTAATGGCAACATTTTTGGCAATGGAATTGAAAAGTACATTCACCGAGGGACAATGGCCGCTGACCTTTGGGCCGGGGTGACACTGTACGATATAATTACTGCCTGAGCGAACTACCTCCATCTGCTTTGCTCCGGGAGCAATCAGGGCCAGGCCGGGACGGATCACATCGCCGTTCTTCGCTTCCCGGACTTCCATGCTGCAGATCCGGTTAAGACGCTGTGCATACATATCCGTAAAACCCTCCGGCATATGCTGGGTGATCACGATACCGGGGATATTGGCCGGAAGCTTCTGCAGCACTGCCAGGGTCGCTTCCGTTCCGCCGGTGGAGGCCCCCAGGCCGATGATGGTGGAATCCAGTACGGTCCGCGGAATAGGCGGAAAGGGCATGGGCTTTGCCGGAACATTCTGTGCGGCAATTCCGCCGCCGACTCCGGTACTCTGCCGGGCCACACGAACTCTGGCCTTGGATGCCGCGCGGACTTTCAGCGTAAGGGCTGCAAAAAATGTATCTTTTGAATTGGCGGCGCTCATATCGGGCTTGCGGACAAAATCCACGGCGCCCGCGGACAGCGCGTCAAACACGCTCAGATTCAGGGAGGACACCAGAATGACAGGGATCGGGTTCTTCGGAAGAAGCTGTTTGAGAAATTCAATACCGTTCAGTCCGGGCATCTCCACATCCAGAGTCAGTACATCCGGCTTCAGCCTGGGAATCTTCTGGCCTGCGTCAAAAGCATTGATCGCATAGCCCACGACTTCAATGCCGGGCTGGGTGGAAAGATGCTGTACGATCATCTGACGGAATAAAGACGAATCGTCCACGACCAGCACTTTGATCGTATTATTCATAAAAAATCAGTCCTTTCTTTCGGCCAGAATACTGCCTGGCCAAACATCATAAATTTATTCTACCACATAATAGTGCAAAATGTTAGAGTTTTTTAAAAAAGCTGCTTCTGAAGTTTCAATTTCAAAAGCAGCTCGTTGCGATCACTATATTTATTTTACCTTACGATAAGTCGCGGGTTTGAGATATTTATAAGGCGTTGTGGCTTTGTTCAGCCCTTCCGAATGTCCAATCAGAAGATATCCGCCGTCATTGGTCGCATCAAAAAATCGTTTCACAAGCGCTTCCTTTGTCTCCTGGTCAAAATAGATCATAACATTTCTGCAGAAAATAACGTCAAATTTCAGACGGAACTTGATCGGGTCCATCAGATTAAAGGTACGGAAGATGACGTTATTTCGGAGATCCTGGGTTACATGGTACGTTCCGGGCGCCTCTCCGGGGCGGAAATATTTCTTTTTCCAGGCAGGGGACAATTCTTTCAGAGAATCCTCGTCATAGACTGCATTTACCGCGCTCCGCAGTACATTCTGTGAAATATCCGTGGCAAGGACTCTGGTATCCCAGCCGGGCTTATTTGCAAAATATTCCTTCAGGATGATGGAGATCGTGTAAGGCTCCTCGCCTGAGGAACAGCCGGCGCTCCATATGCTGAGTACCTTGTCCTTCTTCGTCTGCTCCAGATAAGGAAGAATCGTCTCTGAGAAAAGTTTGAAATGCGCTTCCTCCCGCATAAAATAAGTATAATTGGTTGTAAGCTTGTTCAGCATCAGCTCCCGGTCTTCCGGCTTCCCCTTATTGATCAGGTATTCTACATAATCTTCAAACGAGTTGAATCCCATGGAAACAATCGTATTGGAAAGGCGCCCTGTGATAAGCTGCCGTTTCTTTGACAAATCAATGCCGTAATTTTGATGTACAAATTTTACAAGACGCTGGAATTCCCTGTCATTTATCGTTAACATGTTTCTTGCTCCTTTTTGTTGTTAAAATGCGCTGTATCTGTTCCGTACATTGATTCTGCGGATCCGGCCATACATGCGCACGAACCGCGCATACCGGAGCAGGACGCCCGCGCTGCAGTCCTGCCGATGACAAGCTTTTGTATTTAATATGCCTCAATCAGTTTTTCGCAGTCCAGGAAAAGGATTACGGAATTGCCGCCTGAGGAAACCATTCCGCGGATCAGTTCCTGCTGGTTCTCTACCGGAACCGGGGAGATCAGGCTCTGGTCTACGTCCATAACCTGCTGTACTGCGTCTACCAGGATACCGATCTTGACATCATTGATATCCAGGATGATGATACAGGTTGTGCTGGTATATTCAATAGGAAGCTTTCCCATGCGGAGACGGATATCGATGATCGGGATGATCTCACCTCTCATGCTGATGATGCCCTTTAAATAATCCGGGACAAGAGGAAGCATGGTGATGGAATGATCCGTGATGATCTCGATCACGTAATTTGTGCTGACACCGATATTCAATCCGTCACAAGTAAATGTTAAAAATCTTTCTGTGGAAACAGGAGCCTCATTCTCAGAAATGCCGACCTCCGTGTTCTTATGTGTATCTGCTGACATAAAATTATTCCTCCGGTTCCTATAGTTTAATATTGAGTATGATATGCTGCATATAAGTTACCAATATCCAGGATCAGACTGATATTGCCATCGCCGAGAAGCGTACAGCCGCCGATTCCTGAGTTCTTGATATTGAAACTGTTCAAATAGGAAGGAAGCGGCTTTACAACGACCTGCTGCTCGCCGAGCAGTTCATCCACAAACAGGCAGAAGGACTTATCAGCGGACTCTACCCAGATCAGGATACCGTCTTCAATATTGGTCTTTTCCGTTTCAATATTATATAACTCATGTACACGGATGATCGGATAAAATTCACCCAGACATTTTACAATCTCATTGCCGCCCGCGTCAAGTATGACTTCATCTCTCTGGATCTTGAGAGACTGGCGGATATTTGCGATCGGAATGGTAAACAGGGACTTCCCGACGGAAATCTCCATACCGTCCGTAATCGCCATAGTAAGAGGAATCTTCAATGTGGTGACACTTCCCTGTCCGAACTCACTGGAGATGGAGATGGTGCCACCTACGGATTCAACGTTTTTCTTTACAACGTCCATGCCGACGCCACGGCCAGAAAACTCGGTCACTTCCTCGTTGGTGGAGAAACCGGGCAGCATCAGAAGGGAAAGGATCTCCTTCTTGGAATACTCGCTTGCCGGCTTGGTGAGAATGCCGTTGCGCTCTGCTTTTTCCAGGATCTTTTCTGTATCCATACCGCGTCCGTCATCGGTGATGGTGATGATAACCTCGCTTCCGGTATGGCTTGCGGCCAGGATGACTTCACCCTGCGGGTCTTTTCCGGCAGCAATACGCTCTTCCCGGGTCTCTTCGATTCCGTGGTCTACGGAGTTGCGGACAATATGCATGATCGGGTCGCTGATGCTGTCCACGATGGTCTTGTCAACCTCGGTATTCTCGCCTACAAGGGTGAGCCTTACGTCCTTGTTCAGCTTCTTCTTCATATCACGGACAACACGGTTCATCTTCTGGAAGGTACCGGATACGGGAACCATTCGAAGGGACATCGCGATATCCTGCAGGTCATCCGTCAGCTTTCTGAGCTGGCGGGCAGACTTCATGAAGTTATCCAGCTTCAGGTTCTGCAGATCCGGGGAGGAGGTGACCATGGATTCCGTGATCACGATCTCGCCGACAACCGCCACCAGACTGTCCAGCTTGGACAGATTGACGCTGATCAGGCTCTGCTTCACAGGCGCGCTGTGTGTGGATGCCGCTGCCGGAGCAGGAGAACCCTTCTGGGCTGCTTCTGCCGGAACAGGAGCGGGAGACGTGTCAACGCTTTTCTGAGCCGCCGGAGCGGGCGCTTCCTGCTTGGGTGCTTCCGCCTTTGCGTGTACATTTTCAATGACCTCATAAGCCTGGATGCTGTTCTGCTCCTTCAGGATGCCTACCGCACTGTCCACATCCTCCTGGGAGGAAAGGGCCACAAAGAACCCGTTGTCAATGATGGACTCTGCCGTGTCGCTGTTGGTCTCCACATCGGAAGGATAATACTCGAACGGAATGTCGATCTCCTTCAGAGCGGTAATGATCATAAAAGCACGAAGATTCTCCATGCCGGAGCCCTCTTCGAAATGAATCTTAATAAAATAAGGAAGCTTGCTGTCAGGGCATCCCGCCAGTTCCTGGTTGATCGCGGCGATGGCCTCTTTATCTGCAGGCGGTGCGGTAGGAGCTGACGCAGCTTCGGCAGGAGCGTCTGCAGAAGACTTCTCGCCGGAAGAACTGATTTTTTCCAAAAAACTATTAATACTTTTAATGATTGAGTCGATATTAGTGCTAAGGGGCTCATCGTTTTCGATTTTTTCAACTTCGCCGCGAAGAGCATCCGTTGACTGGAACATCAGATTGAACAAGTCATTCTTGTGTGATTCATCCAGGGAATCCATTCCGTTTTCTCGGATATAGAAGAAAAGATCTTCTATATGGTGGGCGATCTCCATCAACGTGGAGAATTCCATCATGGCAGATGAGCCTTTAATTGTGTGCATGATACGGAAAATCTCATTGACGTCATTCGTCGTGAAATCCGAATTCTTCTCTGCTTCTATCAAGAGTTCGTCCAGTTGTTCCATAAGAGTGTTTGTCTCATAGAGATACATTTCAAGCATGTTATCCATAATCTTAGTACCGCCTTATCTAATATAATGTGATGTTTTAAACTACAAAAATTACATTTATTAATATATATCGTCAGACTTGCGGGAAACGATAAGAGTAAATTGCAAAGCAGGTGAAAAAATGTCAAATATTTTAAAAGTAACGACTCCTGTTGTGGGATATGACAATAACGCAGTCAATAATAAGCAGACTCCGACCCAGCAGACGCAGGACTTAAGCATCAAAAACCAGGTGGATCCGGGACGGGTGGTCAGGGCCGACGGCCGGACTGACTCGGACGGCCAGCAGGGAAAGGGGATCTCCTACGAATCCAATTTTGGGAATTTTGTCCAGTCTTTAAGGGAGCTGCCCAACCTCCAGGAGGTTATGACCCGGATGCTGTTCGGGGGTATGGCCAATATGGTAGAGTCCGGGATCGGCAAGGGGACCGCGGCGGACATTCAGGCGCTGTTCCAGATGCTGCAGATGAACCCGGATGAGCTGAACGGATTTTTGAAGGACGCCATGGCGGGGGCAAACCGGCTGCAGGGTCCTTTATTTGACGTGCTGCGCCAGATCATGAGCGAGACCAATTCCATGGATCTCAAAGCGGGTATCCTGGATATGCTTCGGAGATATAATGACATGTCCTCAGGCAAGCACCTGCAGCAGACCATCCAGGATCTTCTCGAACAGATCGAAGGCCGGATGTTCCGCAATAACCGGCAGGAGCTCCAGCAGCTTGCATCCCGGCTGCGGCCCTACAGCATGGAGGGGAACGCGTCGAACGTGCAGCTTTTAAAGGAGCAGATCATTCCCTACCTGGGCAGCTACATTTCCCAGACAAAGGACCTGGGGAAGATCCGCGACCTGATCAGCCTGCTGGCGCTCAACACCTCCAGACTGGAAAATGGAAACGTGGACAAGGTGGCGCAGTCGTTCCAGAGGCTGATGGATTTCCCGTCGTTCCAGAAGTATTTTCAGGGAATGTCGGCGGCGCAGTTCAAGGATATGCTGCTGAATGTGGATTATGAGAAGGCCGCGGGCAAGATGGACTGGACGGATAAGCTCCTGAACATCATGCAGGCCGGCGTGAGAGGCGAGGCGGGCCTTGAGAATAAAGAAGACTTTGTGAATATGATGCGGAGCATGCTGATCAATGAGAGCGTGTATATGCCGGTTATGCATGTGATGCTCCCGGTGATCCTGAACGGGGTTCCCATGTATTCGGAGATCTGGGTAGATCCGGACGAGGAATCCGGTAATCCCGGTTCCAATGAGCGCGGTATAAAATTATTAATTAAATTTGATTTGAAAGATGTTGGCTTTTTTGATATGATGATGTATTATGAGAAGGGGAAGATGGATATGCTGATTCATTATCCGGAAGAGCTGGCAGGACATGAAAGCGACATTCGTGACAATATCCGTAAGATCATGAACAGAAATCATCTGGAGGTCGAGTATCTTGCCGTGGAGCAGGGGCAGGTTCCGATCAAGGTATCTGCTGCATTCCCGAAGATATTTGAAAGGAGAAACGCGGTCAATGTCACAATATAATGATATTATGAATAAAAAAGCGGTCGCACTGCGGTACGATGAGAACAGGGACATTGCGCCGGTCATCGTGGCCTCCGGGCTGGGATACATGGCGGAGAAGATCGTGGAGGTGGCCAACGAGAACGGCGTGCCGGTCTACGAGGACAATTCCCTGGCCACAGTGCTCACGCAGCTTGACCTGGGGACGGCCATCCCCGAAGAATTGTACCAGGCGATTGTGGACATCTATACTTACTTTTTAAAATATACACCGAAGCATTCCGCGGCGGGAGAAGCATCCGTGGAAGTGAATGAGGTGAAGAAGGAAGACGGAGAAGAAAGCGAAAAGAAGGATGCAAAAAAAGAAGAGGGAGACTCCTGACGGAGATCTCCTTCTTTTTTTGTGGCGTATGGGCAAAAGCGGCCGGCTTTC
>OFFF01001620.1_pt1 | contig 14060 bp, 13 predicted proteins | sample 1521301 | NCBI WGS metagenome assembly OFFF01 (sample SAMEA3504101, study PRJEB24116) | mouse gut metagenome | biome: mouse gut; feature: mouse-associated habitat; material: faeces | place: Denmark | collected 2011
GCATCGATTTCCACGCCCATGAAAGCGAGCGGAGCGCAGACGTCGGCGCGCAGTCCGGTCTGGTTCTCGCCCACGCCGCCTGTGAACACGATGATGTCCACGCCACCCATTTCGGCGGCATAGGCGCCGATGTATTTGGTGATGCGCTGCTCGTACATTTCCAGGCCGAGGCGTGCACGCTCGTTGCCGGCGGCCACGGCGGCTTCGATTTCGCGCATGTCGCTGCTGATTTCCGTGACACCGGCTATGCCGCCCTCTTTGTTTATGATGCGCTGTACATCGGCTGCGCTAAGGTTGTGTTTTGTCATGAGGTATGTGAGAACTCCGGGGTCGATGTCGCCCACGCGTGTGCCCATCATAAGACCTTCGGTAGGCGTAAGACCCATCGAGGTGTCCACGCTCCGGCCGCCGTCGACGGCTGTGATGCTGCCGCCGTTGCCCACATGGCATGTTATGATTTTCACCGAGTGGATGTCCACGCCGAGTATTTCGGCAACGCGTTGCGACACGTAGCGGTGGCTTGTGCCGTGGAAGCCGTAGCGGCGTATGCCGTATTTCTCATAGTCCTCGTAGGGAAGGGCATACATGTAGGCTTTCGCGGGCATGGTCTGATGGAAGGCTGTGTCGAAGACTCCCACCTGGGGTACCTCGGGAAGAAGGTCGAGTATGGCCTCGATTCCTGTGATGTTGGCGGGATTGTGCAGCGGAGCCACGGGATAGCATTCCTTCACGCGGGCGATCACTTCGGGAGTGATGAGCACCGACTTGTTGAAGTATTCCATGCCGTGCACCACACGGTGGCCTACGGCATCGATTTCGTCAAGGTTGCGGATCACTCCCTTTTCCGGATCCGTGAGCACCTTGAACACCTGGCGGATCGCCTCCTTGTGGTCGGGCATTGAAACTTCGACGGTCTCTTTTTTACCCTCGGGTGTCTTGAATTTGATGAACGAGTCGGGAAGTCCGATCTTTTCAACGCCGCCTTCGGCAAGCACACGCTTTGTGTCGCTGTCGATCAGTTTGTATTTTACGCTCGAGCTTCCGTTGTTCAATACGAGTATGTTCATTTGAAATATCTTCTTAGTAATGTGGGATCAAAGTTTCTTGTCTCCGATGGCCTGGTTGCAGGTCACGATGATGGTGTTCACGATGTCTTCGACGGTGGCGCCGCGCGAGAGGTCGTTGACCGGGGCGGCGAGACCCTGGAGAATGGGGCCTACGGCTCCGGCTCCGGAGATGCGCTGCACGAGTTTGTAGGCGATGTTGCCGACCTCGAGCGAAGGGAAGATGAGGGTGTTGGCCTTTCCTGCGACTTCGCTGCCGGGTGCCTTCATGCCGCCGACGGCGGGTACGATGGCGGCATCGCTCTGGAGTTCGCCGTCGATCTTGAGTGAGGGATCCATTTCATGGGCCAGTTTCGTAGCTTCGATAACCTTGTCCACGCGTTCATGTGTGGCGCTTCCTTTTGTCGAGAAGCTGACCATGGCGATTGTCGGGTCGAGTCCGGCGATATCTTTTGTTGTCTTTGCCGTGGCGATCGCGATCTGTGCGAGCTCCTCTGCGGTGGGATCCGGAACAACCGCGCAGTCGGCGAAGATGAGCATCTGGTCTTCTCCGAAGGGGCAGGCCTGGGGGAGAAGCATGATGAAGGCTCCGCTCACTACGGAGATGCCTGGTTTTGTCTTGAGCACCTGGAAGGCTGCACGAAGCACGTGGGATGTGGGGCTGAGTGCTCCGGCAACCATGGCGTCACCGTCGCCGCGCTTGATCATAAGGCAACCGAGATACAGAGGATTAAGCACCGTCTCGCGGGCTTCCTCGATGGACATGCCTTTTTTCTTGCGCAATTCCTGAAGCAGGACTGCGTATGGCTCTGTGAATGAGGTGTCGGATGCGCTGACTATGCGGGCTTTCTCAATATAGGGAAGACCCAGTTCGAAGGCTTTGGCCAGTACTGCTTCTTTTTCTCCGATGAATGTGATGTCGGCTATGCCGGCTTCTATCACCTTGTTTGCTGCCTGAAGCGTACGCGGTTCAAGCGACTCGGGCAGGATCAGCCGCTGTGGATGTTCCTGTGCTTTCTTTGTCAACCTTTCAAAAAGTGTCATGGTAATATAGTTTTTAGATATTTTTGACGATGTCAGAACAACTTCATCTGCAAAATTACAAAAAAGTTCAGGAAAATAAGTAGTATATCATCAATATTTTCTAACTTTACACCGCGAAACGCACCCCCTCGGCAGGGAGTGCTTTCTTTTCATGAGCATGAAAGTTGCAAAACGCCTGTACCTGTACGTCCTGAAGCGGTTTCTCCCACTGTTCGCGATGACATTTTTCATCGTGCTCTTCATCGTACTCATGCAGTTTCTATGGCTTTACATCAATGATCTTGTGGGGAAAGGCCTGTCGGTGGCGGTGCTTGCGGAGTTGTTCTTCTATGCCGCGGTGACCATGGTGCCTATGGCTCTTCCGCTTTCCATTCTGCTGGCGAGTCTGATGACTTTCGGCAATCTGGGCGAGAAGTCGGAGCTTACGGCGATCAAGGCCTCCGGAGTGTCGCTTCTGAAGGTGATGAGTCCGCTTATCATTTTTATATCGATAGTGGCCGCCGGTGCTTTTTTCTTTCAGAACGATGTGCTTCCACGGGCGCAGGTCAAGATGTGGACGCTCCTCTTCTCCGCGCGGCAGAAATCGCCCGAGCTGGAGATTCCGGAAGGATCGTTCTACGACCAGATTCCCGGTTACAGCATCTATGTCAAGCACAAGGACCGCGATACCGGAATGCTCTATGACGCAATGATCTATGATGTGAAGGGAGGCGGTTCGAACGCCACCATTCTGCTGGCTGACTCCGCCCGGCTCGCCTTCACTCCCGACATGAAGTATCTTTATCTCCATCTGTTCCAGGGCGAGCAGTTCGAGAATCTGCGGCAGCAGACGGGGTCCGACCGCAACGTACCCTTCCGTCGGGAATCCTTCCTTGACAAGGAAATCATGATTCCTTTCGATGCCAACTTCAACCGCATTGACGAGGGAGGCATGAGTAGCCAGTATATCGGCAAGAATATAAGACAGTTGCATGTGGCAATAGACTCCATCAGGCACCGCATAGACTCGATAGGACTTGAGAATGAGCCGGATTTTCGCGCCAGTTCTTTTCCAAGGCTGATGCCGCCGCGTCGGGATGGTTTCGGAGGATATGCTCCTCCTGCGGATGGAAGAATGACTGCCGCCGTTCCTGTAAAGAGAGCCGCTTCGGAATCGAATAAGGTTTCGGCGCAGGAAAACATGCTGCCTCTCAGTCTCGATTCACTGCTTGGCGCACTCAGTCCGGGAGCCCGGGACAATGTTTTTGCTTCAGCTGCCAATGCGCTCAAGACAAGAACTGTCGAGCTGGAATTCCGCTCCATACAGCTTCATGATGAGAAAAAGAGGATGCGCCGGCACGAAATCGAGCTTCTGAAGAAATACACCCTTTCAGTGGCATGCATAATATTCCTTTTCATAGGTGCACCGCTCGGCGCCATTATCAGGAAGGGAGGACTCGGCGCGCCGCTTGTGATATCGGTTATTCTATTCCTTGTCTATTATGTTATAGACAATACAGGATTCAAAATGGCCCGCGAGGGATATTGGCATGTCTGGATCGGGATATGGCTCTCTACCTTTGTCCTGCTCCCTCTCGGTATTTTCGTAACCTATAAGGCGATGAATGACTCTGCCGTGTTCAATGCCGACCTTTACAAGGAATGGCTGCGTCGCCGTCTCGGATTGCCTGAAAAGCGACTCGTGGTGATGAAGGAGGTGATTATAAATGAAGTCGATCCCGTCTGCGGAGCAGAAATGGCAGGAGAACTTCATGGCGAAGCCCGCGGATGGACGCGTCTTTATCCTGTGCGTGAGAGTTATCGTCAATACTGGCGCAGGGGATATCCTCCCGAATCGGTAGACCGCATAGGGATCATGGCAGACAGTGTGGCCGCCTATCTCGGCGATTCGCGCGATGTCCGGGTAATCGATAGGGTGAACCGCTTTCCGGTTGTGAAGTCGCTCTGGATTCTCCATCCGGTTTCCGGGCCGAGGTTGCGCAATGCGCTTAAATGGTTTTTGCCTGCGGGAGGGCTGCTGTATATCCTTTCATTGCCTTACGCCCGCAGGGTACATAATGATATGGCGAAAGTGGCTGAGCTTTCGGCGGACCTGGAATCCTTGTTGCTTTCCGATCAGGCTGACGGTGGAATTGGCTGACCGACCGGCCTGACAAACTGGCGGTAAAATTTGCTTTTTTGTTGAAAAAACGCTATCTTTGTGCATTATGCAGTATTATATTACAATCAACGGCCGTACTGTCGGCCCCATGTCGGCTCAGCAGCTGATGTATTATGACATAGACAGCAATACCCCTGTGTCGCGCGACGGCTCGGACTGGGCTCCCATGTTTACTTATCCGGAACTTATGGAGTTGTACAACAGGCACCGCGGCAGGGTGTCGGCCGGCACCGACGGAGTTTCGCAGCGGCTCCTGTGCGGTCTGCTCGCCATTTTTCTCGGGTATCTCGGCATACAGTACTTTGTGGTAGGCAAGACCACCGCCGGCATACTTACCATCCTGCTCTCGCTGGTGACCTGCGGAGGATGGAGCATCATCACCCTCATCCAGGGAATACTGATGTTATGCATGAGTGATGCCGAGTTTAACCGCAAATATGTGCAAACTACCTCCACTTTCCCTATTTTCTGATAACTCACGAAATCTGCTGGCTCCATGCGTTGACATTCTCTTGCAGGAATGGAGCCTGAGAACCGAAGGATAGCCTCAAAGAATGTCTGAATTAAATCCCTCCGACCGCCGCACCGTCCTTCAGGGGATGTTCCGCGACTGGTATCTTGAATATGCCTCATACGTGATTCTCGAGCGTGCGGTGCCGCACATCGAGGATGGACTCAAGCCGGTGCAGAGACGTATTCTGCATTCGATGCGCACCATTGATGACAGCCATTTCAACAAAGTGGCCAACATCGTGGGCAACACCATGCAGTATCACCCTCACGGAGACGCCTCTATCGGAGATGCTCTCGTGCAGCTCGGACAGAAGGAACTTCTCATAGATACTCAGGGAAACTGGGGAAATATCCTGACCGGCGACTCGGCGGCCGCACCGCGTTACATCGAGGCGAGACTGTCGGAGTTTGCTGTCGAGACCGCGTTCTCTCCGAAAATCACCCAGTGGATGCCCAGTTACGACGGGCGCAAGCAGGAGCCGGTGACTCTGCCGATGAAATTCCCGCTGCTCCTTACCCAGGGAGTGGAGGGTATAGCCGTAGGCCTCAGTTCCAAGATTCTGCCTCATAACTTCAACGAGGTTCTCGACGCGGCCATCGACTGTCTGCACGGGCGCTCCTTCACGCTCCTTCCCGATTTCCAGACCGGTGGGCTGATGGACGCATCGAAGTATAACGATGGCGCGCGTGGCGGCGCGGTGAAAGTGCGCGCCAAAATAGAGAAACTCGATAACAAGACTCTTGTGATCACCGAACTTCCTTTCGGCAAGACCACATCCACGCTTATATCCTCTATTCTCGCAGCCATGGAGAAGGGGAAGATAAAAATCCGCAAAGTCGATGACAACACCTCGGTAGAGGCGCGGATAATTGTGCACCTGCAGCCAGGTGTGTCGTCCGACAAGACCATCGACGCGCTGTATGCCTTTACCGATTGTGAGGTGTCGATCTCACCGAACTGTTGTGTGATCCGTGACAACAAACCGGAGTTTTTGTCTGTCAGCGAATTGCTGCGTGACTCTGTGCACCGCACGCGCGACATACTCCATCGCGAGCTTGAAATCGCCCTTGCCGAGGCGCGTGAAAGCCAGTTGTTCGCCTCGCTTGAGAAAATATTCATTGAGGAGCGGATCTACAAGGACAAGGCTATAGAGCAGGCAATCGACATGGAGACGGCCATCAGACGTGTCGACACTTTGCTGGAACCATTCAAACCTTCCTTTTTCAGGGAGATAATCGATGAAGATCTTGTCAGGCTCTGGGAAATCAAGATGGCGCGTATCCTCAAGTTCAATTCCGCCAAGGCTGATGAGAAAATAGCAAGGCTTGATGCTGAAATCGGCCGTATCTCCCACGATATGGAGCATATCGACGATACCACGGAGAAATGGTATCTCCATCTCAAGGAGAAATATGGCGACCGCTTCCCGAGACGCACCACCCTCCGGGCGTTCGATTCCATAGAGGCCGCCAAGGTGGCTGAGGCCAACAGACGGCTGTATTTCGACGCCGAAGGCGGTTTTATCGGTACGACATTGAAAGACAACGATTTCCTCTTTCCATGCTCGGATATTGACGATATACTTGTGATTCACCGCGACGGCACATATAAGATAGTGCGCGTTCAGGACAAGCTGTACATCGGCAAGAAAGTGATTCATATAGGAATATACAAGAAACGGGATTCGCGCACCATATTCAACGTGATCTACCGCAACGGCAAGGCCGGCAATTCCTATATGAAGCGGTTCCACATCTCAGGCCTTACCCGCGAGAAGGAATATAATCTTACCAAAGGTGAACCCGGTAGCCGCGTAGAGTGGCTTACCGCCAATCCCAATGGCGAGGCGGAGACAGTAAGGGTAACTCTGGTGGATGAACCCAACGGGACAGGACGCAGGCCCCGCAATACGGAACTGTTGATAAATTTCGCGAATCAGCTTATCAAGGGGCGCGACTCTCTCGGGAATCTGGTGACGAAGTACCGCATCAAGAGTATATATCTCGAAAGCAAGGGGACGAGCACGCTCGGAGGACGGGAGGTATGGTTCGACCGCGACGTGATCCGCCTCAATTATGATGGCCGTGGTCAAAGTCTTGGCATTTTTCAGGGCGATGACAAGGTGCTCGTCATCACTAAAACCGGAGAATATTTCACCTCTTCCTATTCGGATTCCAACCATTATGCCGACAATATACTGAGGATCGAGAAGTTCGATGAACACAAGGTCTGGACGCTGGCGCTTTTCGACAATGCTCTCGGTTATCCGTATCTGAAACGGTTTACATTCGAGACTTCGGCACGGCCGCAGCGTTTTGTAGGCTCCGATGAAGGGGGCGACATCCTGTTGCTGTCGGACAAGCCCGATGCCAGATTGAAGCTTCGTTTTGGCGGAGCTGACGAGGTGCGTCCGGATGTGGAGATAGATGCCGCGGAATTCATAGCGGTAAAGAGTTTCAAGGCCAAAGGGAAGCGGCTCACGCATTTCACGCTTGCTGAAATAGAAGATATCACCCCCGAGCCGGAACCGACCGCAGTGCCGGAGTCTGTAGATGATGCGGGACAGGATGATGCGGGGAGGCTGACTGATATCCCTGCATATAATGAAACTGAGTCCGACCAGCCCTCTTTGTTTGACTTTGCCGATTAGGCTCTCTCTATTTTTAGGAGTCAGTGATATAAAGATATGAGCAGGATAACAGATATAGTGGGGGCGGTTGTCGCTTTGGCGACACTTTTTCCTGCGGATATGTCGGCGGGAGGCCGTCGTTATCGCGGTGGTTGCGATAATGTCGGTGAGGCAGGTTGCTGCACACATAATGAGACTGCGGTACGCAATCCGATCACTCAGGTCTATTCGTTGGATACTGGCGGTGTGACCGCATATTCCTCCTATCTGTCCCCGATGCGTTATAGCGGATGGGGATTTGCTCTGTCTGGAGAATGGAGCAAGAATCTCAAGCAGAATCCGGAGAAGATACAGATGACATTTGCCGCCAAGCTGGATTGCAGTTCATTGCTGAATCCGGCGAAATCAGCCGGAATGCTTGGAGCATCGGCATACTTCGGCTGGGGTCTTGCCGCGCAGTGGCACCCGGCTTGCCGGTGGCATTTCACACTCGGCGGGATGTTCGACCTGTTTGGCGGTGCATTATATCTTATGCGGAACAGCAATAATCCCGTCACTCCTCTTGCCTATGCCGGGATTGATCTCACGGCATCGGCAAGCTTCCGCTTTCGGTTTGGCCGGCTGCCTGTTGTAGTGCGCGATGTAGTCCGGATTCCCTCTGCCGGCGCGTTTTTCTCGCCGCAATACGGGGAGACAATGTATGAGATTTATCTGGGCAACAGGAAGGATCTGGTACATTTCGGATGGTGGGGCAACTCCTTCGGCATCGACAATATGCTTGCTTTCGACCTTATGTTCGGAAGAAAGTTCCTGCGGCTTGGCTACCGACTCGACCTGCGCACATTCAATGCGGAAAATCTTGACACGCAGATTCTCCGCAATTCTTTCACGATAGCTTACGGTTTCTGAAAGATCTCCGCTCCACCTCGGCGGCCTTTATTAGTCCTGAATCATGGGATGTAGGCCTCAAGTGCCTGGAAGTCTCCTTTCGGGTCGATTACTATTCCCGTGGCTGAGGCGGGGACAAGAATTGTCTCTCCTCGGCGGAGATTCATGGTCTCTCCGCCGCAAGTGATGTCTGCCTCTCCTCCGGTGGCGATGATGATCATGAATGTGTCTGCCTCCTTGTAGTCGCGCATTACTTCGGTGTCGATATTCAGCAGATTCGTTGTGAAATACTGGCATTTGGCCACATTCACCGGTATGTCCGGGCGTTCGGTATATTGAATCTTCGTTGCGTCGGTATCGTTGAAATTGATTGCGTCAAGAGCTTCTTCCACGTGCAGTTTGCGCGGTTTGCCGTCGGCATCAAGCCGTCTGTAGTCATATATGCGGTAAGTCGCGTCGGAGGTCTGCTGGATTTCTGCCACCAGGGAACCGGCGCCGATGGAGTGGACGCGTCCGGCAGGAATGAAATAGACTTCGCCAGGAGTCACATGTGTATAATTCAACACGTTCTCTATCTCTCCCGTGCGGGCAAGCTCGGGATATTCCTCGCGTGTCACCGGGCGTTTGAGGCCGAACGCCAGACGGGCGTCGTGGTCGCTTCCGTCGAGCACATACCACATCTCAGTCTTTCCGTTAGCCATGCCGCGTTTCTGAGCAAGGGTGTCATCCGGGTGCACCTGTACCGACAAGTCCGTGCGTGCGTCGATGAATTTGATCAGTAGCGGAAATCTTTCGCCGTAGCGTGTGAGATTGCGTTCACCCATCATTTTCGCACCGTGGCGGCGGATCAGCTCTATAAGAGTCAGCCCTTTGTCAGGCCCGGAGACGACTGTCGACTCACTGCCCTCGACACCGCTGATTTCCCAGCTTTCTCCTACGTTTGCAGGAGCGTCCGGTATGTGTTTGAGCGCGGCAATCTTGTCGCCACCCCATATTGTAGTTTTGAGTATCGGGTTAAATTTCCACATGATTCAGGTTTTGAATTCTATCTATGTGCTGATATGTACGTGATACATCATGCATCCCTGCGCGAAAAATCCGAAACCTTACGCGCATACGGATATGATTGCAAATTTACGAAAAATCCGCAATCCTACAATATCCGTAACGGTATTTCTGAAAATTATCTGCGATCTCTGACTATGGAATTAAAATACGGGATCGCAGACTGATCAGGTCACATGTCGGCATACTCGCGCACAGTGGGACTTCCCACATCGACACCATATTCGTTTGCAAAACGGAGAATTGCCCGTGCCAGCGTGGGCTTCAGTTCTTCCGGACAATAACGGAAATATGCTTCTGCGGCGCGTACGTGTGCGGCATCCGGCATGGGATATTCCCTTATTTCAGGGAGTCCGAACACGCTGTCGGGGAGCTCCTTCCTTTCTTTGGTATCCAGTTTGTCGTTCATAGTTTAAATTATATGGTTACAAGGTGTGATTTCGGATATTGTTATTATACAGTATAAAAATCTGTCGGTATAACATTTTTACGGTTCATCCGGTTTGTTTTTACCGAGTATTTTTATCGCGGTCTCAAGTATGGCGTCTTTTCCCTCGGCAAGTTCTTTTTCCGGGCTGTGTACCTCGTATCCTTCGGTGGGATCTATGCCGGATTCTGTGGATCTGTCTTCAGGGTCGGTAATCGGGCAGGAGGAGAAGCGGATTGCCCATCCGTTGGGTATTTCCGATGAGAATGGGAGCCCACCCCCTCCTCCGGTACGCGCACCGACAATCCTTACCTGCGGCAGTGATTTCATCACTGCCACAAAGTTGTTGGCCGCACTGAAGCAGGACCGGTTGGTCAGCACCGCTATCGGTTTGGAATAATGCACCCGCTCTTCGCCGGCGGGAGAATATACGATGCGGAACGGCTCGGAAAAGTCATCAGGTCCCGGTCCGGTCTTGTGCCGGATATAGCCTCCTGTCACATCCTGGTCGATAAATCTGCTTACGAACTTTCCTACATTCGAGAGATACCCTCCTCCATTGTCGCGGATGTCGATTATAAGCCCCTCTGTACCGGCGAGTACGGAAAGCACATAGTCGAGAGCCGTATCGGATACGGCAGTGGAAAATGACGGAAAATAGATGTAGCCGACGTTTGCCGGCATGAAAATCAGGTATTGCATGCCGTTGGTCTGCAGTCCGCCGAACTTCAGATAATATTGCTGAAGGGTGCGTTTGTTGAAATCCTGCGGATAGTCGCTCCACCATTTCTTGTAATAGCTTGTGGAGAAAGGCGCTGTCAGATTTACATGTCCGTCCTCAAGACCGTCGAGAAGATCGGAAAGGATAAAGAAGAGATCCGCTTCGGTGGTCTTGCTGTCGATCATTGCGCGGTATTTTCTGCATGAGTCGGGCCAGTTGATCTGTTTTTCCGAAAGATAGCAGTACCGGCTGGATATTATATCCGAAAGTGCGTCAAAATTCGCATAGAGGTCGCGGCTTCCGGCATCGGCATATTCGGGGAGTTCGCGGCATCCTCCGGTCGCGAGCATCAGCAGGACTGTCAATATGGATGCTCCGAGGCGTTTCATTCGTAACTTGTAGGATCTGGTACTCCCGATACGGCGAATGCCTCTTTTCGTTCGGTGCAGGTGCCGCAAGTGCCGCAATGCCGCTCGCTGCCTTTGTAGCAGGAATATGTGTCGGCATAGTTCACACCCAGTTTTGATCCGCGTGCCACTATGTCCGCCTTGGTGATGTCTGTATAAGGGGCAAGTATGCTGACGTTTATGTAAGTACCTTCCCGCATCGCCAGGTCCATGGCCTCGACGAAGGGGCGCCGGCAGTCGGGATATATTGCGTGGTCGCCGCCGTGGTTGGCGATGAGCACATGTTTCAGCCCGCGGCTTTCGGCAAGTCCGCAGGCCACCGAGAGCATTATGCCGTTGCGGAAAGGCACCACCGTGCTTTTCATGTTATCGGTGTCATAGCCGCCGTCGGGAATGGCGTCGGCTCCGGACAGCAGCGAGCTTTTGAAGTATTCTCCCATGAAACTGAGGGGAATCACTATGTGCTCGATGCCGAGCGCCGCACATTGGCGCCTGGCGCAGGCTATCTCCCGCCCGTTATGGTTTGAGCCATAATCGAAGGTCACGGCAAGAGCTGTTCTTTCTTTGTACTCATGCAGGAGAGTAGTTGAGTCGAGCCCTCCCGAAAGAACTATCAGAGAATCTTTGTAGCAGATCATAATTCCGGTATTATTAGGGTAATTCAGTCTGAGAAATGATTCAGCGCGAGAACTGTTGTTCACGGCGCCGGGCGGCGAGGTCAGAGTGTTCCGCGTCGCCATAGTTGGCGAAGGGATGGATCGATATGCCGCCGCGCGGCATGAACTCCCCGCGTACCTCGATGTAACGCGGATCCATCAGTGCTGTAAGGTCCTTCATGATGATATTCACGCAGTCTTCGTGGAAATCGCCATGGTTGCGGAATGAAAATAGATACAGTTTCAGACTTTTGCTTTCCACCATCCGTTGCCTCGGAATGTAAGATATATAGATGTGGCCGAAGTCGGGCTGGCCGGTTTTCGGACAGAGTGTGGTGAATTCGGGACAGTCGAACGTTACCACATACTCGTTTTCGGGATGTTTGTTCTCGAAAGTCTCGAGCACGGAGGGATTGTAATTGTCGTGGTAGACGGTTCCCTGGTTTCCGAGGAGGGTCACGCCCTCAAGTTCTTTGTCGCTTCTCATTTTCTATGGTGGTGATGGTTGATTTATTCGCCGTCGTGTGCGGCGTTACGGTATGCCGAGGTAGCGGTGGAGCTGGACAGAAAGGGTCCAGCGCGGATCGGCGAGCACACGGCTTACGGTGCGCAGCCGGTTGCGGCGGAATTCTTCCTGGTCGGGCACATAACAGGGCTGAAGATACATCAGGGTATTCTCTTTTTTGCACTTCAGGCTGAAATATTGGTCAAGATCCTGACCTACGTCGATTACTTTTATTTCGTCGGCCCGGTTTACGATAATCCTTGCGTTTCCAGCGGATTGTTCTCCGGACGATCCTTCATCTTCATCGCTGTAAAGGGTGCCGGATTTGGATTTTACTCCGATCTTGGGAGACACTGTCACCCAGTCTATTCCGGCAGGAAGTTCTCGCGAGCCGTTGGTCTCGATGGCAATCTTTTTGCCGGTGGCGCGCTTGAGGAGATGGATAAAGTCGGAGTCGATCCAAAGGGAAGGCTCTCCGCCGGTGAGTACGATCCAGTCGGCTTTATAGAGGTTCACGGCATGTATGATGGCGTCATTGTCCATATAGATGCCTTCGTTGTGGGATGTGTCGCAGAAGCTGCAGTCGAGGTTGCATCCCGAAAAACGAATAAACACCGACGGATAGCCGGTGTGATGACCTTCTCCCTGAAGGGAATAGAAAATCTCGTTAATCTTTTTCATAGATAGCGCAGTTGCCCTCGCTTTCCATTACCTCGCAACGGAAGCATCCGGGGGTGGTGTCGACGATCCACCGGGCGATGTTTTCCGCCGTAGGGTTGAAGGGGAGCACGTCGTTGAGTACCTTGTGGTCAAGGGCGTCGGTGATGCGTCGCTTGATGTGGGTGAAATCAGCCACCATACCGTCGGCGTTGAGTTCGCGGGCGCGGCATTCCACAGTCACAATCCAGTTGTGGCCGTGGAGTGCCGAGCATTTGCTTTCGTAGCTGAGTTCCAGCCGGTGGGCGGCGCTCTCCGCCCCGGGGATGCCGCCGGGGACGCCCACACCGTTGAACAGATAGCAGATATGGTACAGGAATACCAGCAGCACCGTCCCCCAGCGGATGTTGTCCAGATAGACGCTCCGCATATCAGCCACCGTCCCTTCCCGGCTGGTCAAAGATGGCGGCGGCAAGCTGGTCGAAGGCGGCTTTCGGCGGGATAGCCAGCCCCCGCTTCTCGTCGCCCAGGAGAATGAGGTTGTCTCCGGGGCGGATGCCGAACAGCTCCCGTGCCTGCTTGGGGATGACGATCTGGCCCTTCTCGCCCACAGTGACAGTCCAGGCGTATTTTCCGGCGGGTCCGTTCATAAATGGTCCTCCTATTTGCAAAAGTATGATTTATATAACTAATCATACCGAGCTGAGGAGGCTTTGTCAAGACCAAAATAAACGGGGCCAAGGCAAAACGCCTTGGCCCCCGAACAATTCTATTCTCTCGCCCAGTCGAAGGACAGCTTTACCGCCCGGTGCCAGCCCTTGACCTTCTCATCCCGGAGCTCCTGGGTGATGGAGGGCGTGAAGGTCTGTTCCACGGCCCAGTGGCTCTTGATATCCTCCAGATCCGTCCAGTACCCGATAGCCAGCCCGGCCAGATACGCCGCCCCCAGGGCAGTGGTCTCCACGCACACCGGACGCTTCACGTTGGTCTGGAGAATGTCCGCCTGGAACTGCATCAGGACATTGTTGGCGCTGGCCCCGCCGTCCACCCGCAGGGATGCCAGGGTGATGCCGGAGTCCGCCAGCATGGCCTCCAGCACGTCGTAGACCTGGTACGCCATGGACTCCAGCCCGGCCCGGATGATGTGGTTCTTGTTGACCCCCCGGGTCAGGCCCACGATGGCCCCCCGGGCGTACTGATCCCAGTAGGGCGCGCCCAGACCGGTGAAAGCCGGAACCACGTAGCAGCCGTTGGTGTCCGGCACCTTTTTGGCGTGGTACTCGCTGTCTGGCGAGGTCTCGATGAGCCGCAGCTCGTCCCGC